>Ga0136612_10001395_pt1 | contig 10264 bp, 12 predicted proteins | sample AntDryUQ224A2306_2_FD_106644 | JGI IMG/M metagenome (GOLD analysis project Ga0136612, IMG submission 106644) | Polar desert sand microbial communities from Dry Valleys, Antarctica - metaG UQ224A (23.06) | ecosystem: Environmental > Terrestrial > Soil > Desert | place: Antarctica: Dry Valley...
ATGGGCGGCCAGACGGTGGTGGAGGTCGCGCTCGTTGGGCGATGGCCCCGTGGGACGGGTCAGGCTGGATCGCGCTGCGGGTGAGTCGTCGGTGCGAGATGCGGAGTGGAACTCGCTGGGACACGTCCCACGCGGTCAGGTGGCCAGTATCGGAGGACGGCCCGCCAGACAACCGCTTCACGGGCCACGGCGCCGAACGCGCGAGCGTCGGTGCTTGAGGCCGGATTGTCCCCGCGCAACAGAACCCCGAAGCGGTCGATCAATGTCACGCGCTTGATGAGCTCACGCCGCGGGTCGCGGGGATCGCGCGCGAGGACGATGTCGCCGGTCCGCGGCCCGAGGCGCAGGACGAGCATCCGGTCTCCCGGATCCAGCGTCGGCGCCATCGAACGGCCGCGGACCTCGACGACATCGAGGTGTCGGCGCACCAGCAGGAGCGCCAGGATGGCGACAAGGGACCATGTCAGGGCCCTCGTGCTCATCGGTCCGGGCGAATCAGGAAGGACGGCCGTTGACGCGCGTCTTGTCGGGACCGCCGGTGGCCTTCCACATCTCGTCGATGGTGTCGATCATCGTCAGCAGCTCCTTGGCAGCGCCGGCGTCGAGCGACTGCTTGACCTTGCTGGCCTGCTTCGTGGCCTTCCAAAAGGTCTCATGCAGATCCGGGTACTTCTCGACGTGCTCCGGCTTGAAATAGTCGTGCCACAGGACGTCGAGATGATGCTTGACGAGCTCGGCTCGCTCTTCCTTGACATTGATGCAGCGCGCCTTGAAGTGGGCATCGTCGCTGGCTTCGTGCTTCTCGATGATGCGCAGGCATGACTCGGCCTCGATGCGTGCCTGCTCGGGGTCGTACACGCCGCATGGGATGTCGCAGTGCGCGTCGACGATGCGCGTCGGGCGCAGGATGGATCGCAGGGTGAGCATCGCTCTCCTCTCAGATGGGGAACCGTTGATTGATCGTGGCTTCGTCAGGGTCGTTGCAAGCAGCCTGCCGGGTGCGACGTCAGCTGCCCATCACGATGCCGCCGTCGATGCCGAGCACCTGCCCGGTGACGTAGCGTGCCTCGTCGGAGGCGAAGTAGACCGCGGCCGCGGCTACGTCATCGACCGAGCCAACGTACCCCAGCGGGGTCGCCGCCGTGAGCGCCTCGGTGGCGGCTGCTGGCAGGTCGGCGGTCAGATCGGTCTCGATCAGGCCGGGGGCAATGGCGTTGCAGGTGATGCCGCGGCTTGCGAGCTCGCGAGCCGTCGTCTTGGTGAGACCGATGAGCCCCGCCTTCGCGGCGGCGTAGTTGGCCTGCCCGGCGTTTCCCATGCGGCCGGCCGCGGAACTCATGTTGATGATCCGCCCTCGGCGTGCCTTGAGCATCGGCCGCGCGATGGCACGCGTCATCCAGAACGGTCCGGACAGGTTCGTGCTGATCACGGAGTCCCACTCGTCCGCGTCCATGCGCATCAGGAGGTTGTCGCGCGTGATGCCGGCGTTGTTGACGAGGATGTCCACCGATCCGAGCCCGTCGAGCGCGGCCTTCGCGATCGCCTCGCACGATTCGCGGCCGGCGCTGGTGTCGCCCTGGATGGCTAGCGACCGACGACCGAGCGCGGCGATCTCGCCGACGACCTCGTTCGCGGTCTCGGCATTGCCGCGGTAGTTGACAGCCACATCGGCTCCTGATCGTGCGAATGCGAGCGCGATCGCCCGCCCCAGGCCGCGGCCGCCGCCGGTCACGAGCGCCGTCTTCCCGGTCAGGTCGAACATCACGCGTCGCCTATCGTGCCGCGTCGACGCCGGCCGGCTCGGGCACTCGAGGCCCGATTCGGGTCTGGGTACCAGGGGCGAGGCTGCGCCGTGCGGGATCGGCCGTCCACTCCACGACCGCCGCCCCGGCGGTGTAGCCGGCACCGAAGGCCACCATCAACAGGCGGTCTCCGGGCTTGATGCGGTCCTCGGCGAGCGCCTCCACGAGCGCCATAGGCACCGATGCGGCGCTTGTGTTGCCGTAGCGCTCGATGTTCAGGTACGTCTTGTCGGCGGGAATGCCCACGGTGTTTTGAACGCTCTCGATGATGCGCAGGTTGGCCTGGTGGAACAGGAACTGGTCGATATCGGCAACGGTCAGGCCGGCATCGCGCAACGCGGTCTGCGCCGACTCGGCGAGCTGCCGCGTCGCGTAGCGGTAGACCTCCTTGCCGAGCATATGCACGAAGTGCCCGCCCTCGGCGACCGTCTGCGGCGTCGTCGGGTTGGCGGATCCGCCCGCCGGGAAGATGATCCCGTTCGCGCCGCTTCCGTCGCTGTACATGTCGAGGCCCATGAGGCCCCCCTCGCCCTCGGACGCCGAGACGATGACCGCACCGGCACCGTCACCGAAGAGCACGCAGGTGTTGCGATCGGTGTAGTCGAGGAAGCGGCTCAGCAGCTCGACTCCCACGACGAGCACGTGGCGGTACATGCCGCTGCGCACGTAGGCGCTCGCCGTTGCGAGCGAGAAGATGAAGCCCGAGCAGGCCGCCATCACATCGAACCCGGCCGCGCGCGAGGCGCCCAGCTGATGGGCGACCAGCACGGCCGTGGACGGCATGTAGTAGTCCGGCGAGCAGGTACCGACGATCACGAGATCGAGATCTGCGGCATCAAGGCCGGCGACGGCCAGCGCGTCACGCGCCGCGTACACGCTGAGCGTGGCGGTCGTCTCGTCTTCGGCGGCGATGCGACGCTCGCGGATCCCCGTGCGGCTGACGATCCATTCGTCCGACGTCTCGACCATTGTGGAGAGCTCATCGTTCGTCATCACACGTGACGGCGCGTACATCCCCCAGCCGGTGATCAGGGCGTTCGTCGTCATTGTGGAGCTCCTTGATGCTGAAGGGCGTTCAATTCCGGCCGTCATCGCGGATCGACCTCGAGGAGGGGCTGCTTGCGTTTCACCAGCGTTCCGCTCTCGACCAGGATGCGGGTCACGGTGCCGGCCGCGTCCGACTTGATCTCGTTGAACAGCTTCATGGCCTCGATGAGCCCGACGACCTGGCCGCCGTTGATCTCGTCGCCCTCGGCGACATACGGACGGGCCCCCGGCGAAGGCGCCGCGTACCAGAGCCCGGTCAGCGGCGCACTCACGAAGCGCATTCCCGGCGACGGCTCGCCGAACGGGGTCAGGCGATCGTCACCAGCGTGCGACGCCGGTGCCGCCGCAAGCTTCGGCGCGGTCGATACCGGCGGCTCGGGCAGCGCGGCGCGCGGTCGGGCAAGGCGCACATGCAGGTCACCGACCTCGACCTCGAGCTCATCGAGTCCGGCGTCCGTGAATGCGGGAGCGAGCAGATCGACCGCCTCGACGATCGGATCGTGGCCGCTCATTGCCCGTCGTACCGTCGCAGGACGATGGTTGCGTTGTGCCCACCGAAGCCAAAGCTGTTGCTCATCCCGATGCCCACCTTAACCTCGCGCGCCTCGTTCGGGACGTAATCGAGGTCGCAGTCGGGGTCGGGATGCTCCTGGTTGATGGTCGGCGGAACGATGCCGGTCTTGATGGCCTGGATGGTGGCGATCGCCTCGATCCCGCCACCGGCGCCCATCAGGTGGCCGGTCATCGATTTCGTGCTGCTGATCGGGACGCGATAGGCGCGCTCGCCGAACAACGTCTTGATGGCCGCCGTCTCGGATCGGTCATTGGGTGGCGTGCTCGTTCCGTGAGCGTTGATGTAGTCGATCTCGTCGGGCGTGAGTCCGGCGTCGGCGATCGCGACGCGCATGCTCTCGACCGCGCCGCGACCCCCCGGAGCCGGCAGGGTGATGTGCGAGGCGTCGTCTGTGGCGCCATATCCGACGACCTCCGCGTGGATCGTCGCGCGGCGCGCCAGCGCGTGGTCGAGCGCCTCGAGCACCAGCATGCCCGCGCCGTCGCCCATGACGAACCCGTCGCGTTTGGCGTCGAACGGCCGCGACGCGCGCTCGGGATCGTCGTTCGACTTCGTTGACAGTGCGCGCATGGCGCTGAAGGCAGCGACCGGGATCTCGCCGATCCCGGCTTCGGCGCCGCCGGCGATCATCACGTCGGCCTCACCTCGGCGAATGATGTTCATCGAGTCGCCGATGGCGTGGTTCGAGCTGGAGCAGGCGCTGACTGTCGCGTAGTTTGGCCCGCGCGCATTCGCGTAGATCGCGACGTAGCCGGCCGCCATGTCCGGGATCAGCGCCGTAACCAGGAACGGGCCGATGCGCTCGACGCCGTACAGGGCCGCCTCGGTCACGTCGCGGATCATGGTGTTGATCCCACCGATCCCCGACCCGATGATGCAACCGGTCCGCCAGGCAAGGGCGTCATCCTCGATCGGGTTCGGCAGCCCGGCATCGCGCATCGCCTCCGCGACTGCCGCCCATGCGTAGTGGACGTAGCGGTCGTTCCGACGGACCTCCTTTTTCGGCATCACCGTATCGGCGTCGAAGCCCTTGATCTCTCCCGCCACCTTGCTGGCGACCTTGACCGGGTCGAAGGTCGTGATGCCGGTGATGCCGCTGCGTCCGTTGACAAGGCCGTCCCAGAAGGCGGGCACATCGTTGCCGATCGGCGTCAGGGCGCCCATGCCGGTGACGACGACGCGCCGCTCGCCGTCACGCATCGGTCTTCGCTCCGCCGGCTTCGGGGTCACGCGGGATGATGATCGAGAGGGTGGCTTCAACCGCGACCTCGCCGTCCACGCTGGCCACGCCGCGCACGCGGCCGAACATGCCGCGCAGCTTCTCGACCGTCACCTCCAGGCGGAGCGTGTCGCCGGGCGTCACCATCCGCCGGAAGCGGCAGTCGTCGATTCCGGCGAACAGCCCGAGCTTTCCCCGGTATTCGCCGAGTGTCATGACTGCCACGCCGGCCGTTTGCGCCAGTGCCTCGACCATCAGCACCCCTGGCATGATCGGCCGATCCGGAAAGTGGCCGGTGAACTGGGGCTCGTTGGCGGTCACTTGTTTGATGCCGACCGCCCGCTTGCCAGGCTCGAGCTCGACGATGCGGTCGACGAGCAGGAACGGGTAGCGGTGCGGAATGATCCCCATGATGTCGGCCGCCTCGAGCGGCAGGGTCGGGGTGGTGGTCGGCGTTTCCGTGGTCATCGGCCTCTGCTGTCTGGCATCGGATGCATGGATGTACCTTGACGCATCTACCCGCCCACGAATGCTGCGGGACCGACCCGGTCGAGCAGGTTCGTGCTCACGCGCGCGTCGAGGAAGGCTTCGTTGTCGATGATCCCACGATGGAAGGGGATGTTGGTCTTGACGCCGCTGATCTCGAGCTCGGCGAGCGCGCGCCGCGAACGCGCCATGGCGATCTCGCGGGTCTCGCCCCACACGATGAGCTTCGCCAGCAGACTGTCGTAGTACGGCGGCACCTCGTAGCCCGGGTACAGATGGGTATCGACCCGAACCCCCGGGCCGCCCGGCAGGTGGAGCGATTCGACCTCCCCGGTCTGCGGCGAGAAGTTGTCGCTCGGATCCTCGGCATTGATCCGGAACTCGATCGCATGTCCGCGAAATGAGATCTGCTCCTGGCGCAGGCTGAGCTCGGCACCGGCCGCGATCCGGATCTGTTCGCCGATCAGATCGATGCCGGTCAGCATCTCGGTGACGGGGTGCTCGACCTGGATCCGGCAGTTGATCTCGATGAAATAGAAGTTGCCGTCGGCATCAAGCAGAAACTCGAGGGTCCCCGCGCTCTCGTACCCGGCGGCGATCACGCTCCGGATCGCCAGGTCGCGCAACCGATCCCGCGCCGCATCGTCCATGGCCGGGGACGGCCCCTCCTCGATGATCTTCTGGTGGCGGCGCTGCACGGAGCAGTCTCGCTCGCCGAGATGCACGCCGTTGCCGTGCTGGTCGACCATCACCTGCACCTCGACGTGGCGCGACTCCTCGATCCACTTCTCGAAGTACACGGAGTCGTCGCCGAACGCGGCCTGTGCCTCGGAACGAGCGAGCGGGAGCGATTGTTCCATCTCGCGCGGCGAGCGCACGAGCCGCATGCCGCGGCCGCCGCCGCCGGCCGACGGCTTGAGGAGGACCGGATAGCCGGACTCCCCGGCCTGCTCGAGCGCACCGCCGATATCGGTCACGATCCCGCGGCTGCCGGGGACGGTCGGCAGCCCATTCGCGGCGAGCATGCGTCGCACGGCGTACTTGGAGGCGAACCGCTCGAGGACCTCCGGGCGCGGGCCGATGAAGGTCAGGTCGTGGGCGACGCAGGCCTCGGCGAAGGTCGCGTCCTCGGAGAGGAATCCGTAGCCCGGATGGACCGCGTCGCAGCCGGTGATCATGGCGGCGCTGATCACGGCCGGCTGGTTGAGGTAGCTCTTGCGGGCCTCGGCCGGGCCGATGCAGATCGCCTCGTCCGCCAGGCGAACGGCAAGCGTGTCGCGGTCAGCCTCGCTGTACGCCACGACTGCCGGAAGCCCCAGGTCGCGGCATCCGCGCAGAATGCGCACAGCAATCTCCCCGCGGTTGGCGATCAGGATCTTGTTGATCATGACGTGGCCGATGCCGGCACTGCAGCGCCGGAGCGGAGCAGCCGCACCGCAGCCTCCAGGCTGGCCTCGTCACCGACATTCGCGGTCCGGATGCCGGGTGCGATGCGCCTCAGCATGCCGACCAGGACGCTCCCCGACCCGCACTCGACCGCCAGATCGATCCCCTCGTCGGCCATGCGCTCGACGCAGCGCACCCACTCGACGGGCGACCGCACCTGCTCGGCGAGGAGGGCACGGATGCGGGTGGCGTCCGTGAGCGGCTCGGCCGTCACGTTGCTGATCATCGGTACCTCGGCGTCGCGCCACTCCTCGCTCTCGAAGGCGGTGGCCAGCGCATCAGCGACCTCGGCCATCAGCGGCGAATGGAAGGCGCCCGACACAGGCAGCGGCAGCACTCGTTTCGCTCCCGCGAAGCGCATCGGCGCAATTGCGGCCTTGAGTGCGTCGCGCCGTCCCGAGATGACCACCTGGCCAGGGGCGTTGTCGTTGGCGACCACCAGCTCGGTCGGCCGGGCGATGCTGGCGACCACGTCCTCGACGGCGTCGCGATCGAGACCGAGGACGGCAGCCATGCCGCCATCGGCATCGACCCCGGCCATCAGCTCCGCGCGCCGGGACACGAGGCGAAGGGCGGCCGCGAAGCTGAGGACGCCCGCCGCCACCAGCGCCGCGTACTCGCCCACCGAGTGGCCCGCGACCAGGCGCGCCTCGATCTCGATCCGCTCGAGGAGCGCGCGATGGGCGGCCACCGAGGTCGTCAGCAGGCACGGCTGCGTCTGGCGCGTGTCGTTGAGCCGCTCGGACGGCCCGCTCCAGCACGCCTCGCTGACGCCCCAGCCGAGCGTGAGATCAGCCTCCTCGAAGGTCGCGCGCGCGGCGTCCGAGCGCTCGGCCAGCTCGCGACCCATGCCGACGGCCTGTGAGCCCTGCGGGCTGAACAGCAGCGCCAGGCTCAACGGGCCGTCTCTTCCGCCTCGAGCTCGAGCACCACCTGCCCGTACTCGACCGCCTCGCCGGTCTCTGCAACCAGGTGACGAACCATGCCGCGCCGCGGCGCACGCACGTCGTGCCGAATGCCGAGCATCTCCACCTGTCCCAGCGAGTCGCCCTTGGCAACGGCCAGCCCCGGCCCGAGGCCTTCGGCGTAGACGAAGAAGCCGACCGCGGGCGACGCCACTCCAACGGAGGCCGTGGTGCGGGCGGGCGGCGCGGATGTCGCGGCCGGAGACCGCTCGACCGGCTGAAGGGCGCTCCTGGCGCCCGATGAGCGTGCCACCCGCAGGCGCAGCTCGCCGGACGACACTTCGATCTCGCCCAGATCGTGCCGGACAAGGCGTTCGGTCAGCTGCGGCACCAGCTCGTTCGCGGCTCGCGCGATTGCCTTGAGCGCCTGCTCCGCGTCAGTCATGCGCCTCTCTCATTCTCTTCGTCCGCGACGTCGCTGGGCCAGATCTCGCTCCAGCGCGGCCTGCGCGGAACGCCGGGCAGATGGAGGATCCGGCCGATCCGGCGGCGCAGCGACGGCAACTCCGGTCGCCCCGTGCTGCCGGCGCCCGTCTCGAGATAGGCGCCCATGCCGCGCAGCCGAGCATAGCGGGTCGCCAGCAGTTCGGAGGTATCGCTGCCCGAGAGGCGACGCATGGCCGACACGATGGCGGACTTGAGCGCGCTCGCCGTCGCCGGGTGGTCGGTGTGGGCGCCCTCGCCCGGCTCTGCCACGATCGCGTCGACAACGCCGAGGTCGACCTGGTCGTCGGCCGTCATGCGCATGGCCGCGGCGGCCGTCCGCGCCTCGTCGCGTGAGCGCCACAGGATGGAGGCGCAGCCCTCGGGACTGATGACGGAGTACACGGCATTCTCGAGCGAGAGGACGACGTCGCCGACGCCGATCGCCAGCGCACCGCCCGAACCACCCTCCCCCAGGATCACCACCACGATCGGCACCTGGAGGCCGGTCATCAGCTTGATACTCGAGGCGATTGCCTCCGCCTGCCCGCGCTCCTCGGCGGCAGGGCCGGGAAAGGCGCCGGCGGTGTCCAGGAAGGTGATGATCGGCATGCCGAGCTTGTCGGCCAGGCGCATGACTCGCTGCGCTTTGCGAAAGCCCTCTGGATGGGGTGACCCGAAGTTGCGCAAGATGTTCGATTCAGTGTCGGTCCCCTTCTGATGACCGACCACCATGACCGGCACCCCGTCGAGGGTGGCCGGCCCAGCTACGATGGCGGGGTCGTCGCCGAAGGCGCGATCACCGCGCAGCTCGAAGAACCCGTCGAAGATCAGCGGGACAAGGTCGAGCGTGCGCGGCCGCTGCGGATGTCGCGCCAGCTGCACGCGACGCCACGCCTCGTCGGCGGCCACCGCATTCGGCGAATCGACGCGATCAAGGAGCGGCGCGTCGCTCATCGAGCCTCCTCCTTCTCGACCGACGGCGTCTTGCCGTTGCCATCGGATTGTGCCTCGACGTCGATCCCGATCGTTTCGCTCACGGCACCGCCCAGTCGTTCGGCAAGCCCCGAAATCGCGCCGATCGGACCCCATGGGCGCTCAGGACCGATGGCCTGGCCGTCGTCGGCCGGTGCCGCCCGTAGCAGGCGCAGCAGCCGCGAGAGGCTGCTCCGCAGCTCCGAGCGCGGCACGATCGCGTCGACGAAGCCGTGCGCCAGCAGGAACTCAGCGCTCTGAAATCCCTCCGGCATCTCCTCGCCCACGGTGTCGGAAGCGACGCGGGCGCCGGCGAAGCCGATCAGGGCCTTGGGCTCGGCCACGATCACGTCGCCAAGGCTGGCGAAGCTGGCGAGGACGCCGCCGGTGGTCGGGTCGGTCAGCACCGCGATGAAGGGGATGCCGGCGGCGTCGAGGCGCACCAGGGGCGCGACCGTCTTGGCGAGCTGCATGAGCGACAGGGTTCCCTCCTGCATGCGCGCCCCGCCTGACGCGCTGACCACGATCGCAGGGATCCGCTCGGCGAGCGCAGTCTCGAAGCAACGAGCCAGCTTCTCACCGACCACGCTGCCCATGCTGCCGCCCATGAAGCGGAAGTCGAAAATGCCAATGGCGACGCGCTGCCCGTCGATCGTGCCGATTCCCCAGACCACGGCATCGCGCAGGCCGGTCTTGATGCGGGACGCCTCCAGCCGATCGATGTACGGGCGGTCGTCATGGAATCCGAGCCTGTCCACGGACTCAAGCCCCGCATCACGCTCCTCGAAGCTGTCCGGATCGAGCAGGAGGTCGATGCGCTCCCCGACCGACATCCGAAAGTGATGTCCGCACGATGGACACAGGCGCTGATTGCGCTCGAGCTGCTTGTTGAAGACCTGCGCGTCGCAGATCGGGCACTTGGTCCAGGCGTCCGACGGCGCCGCGCGGCGGCTGAACGGGAACTTGATCGGCAATCGATTCCTCCTCGTCCCGCTACCGATGCAGGAGCCGCGGCACGCCCGAAGCGCGGCGGCTGCTGCGCCACACAGCGTAGGCGGTGACACCGACGCCGACGGCCGATCCGACCGCGCCGGTGACGATGAGGCGACCCGGATGTCGAAGCGCCCACGCCACCGGGTCACGCGCTGGCTGCGCCGCGAGGCGGGCGCCGAGTCGTGCCTCGAACCGCCTGCCGACGGGCGGTGGCGCGAGCGTCGAACGCAGCGTACCGGCGAGCTCGACCAGCGCACGGGTCGGCCGATCGGTCCCGGCGGACGCCGCGGCGACCCGGGGAGAGAGTCCGTCGAGAATGCCGTCGACCGCCCGG
>Ga0136612_10001396_pt1 | contig 10263 bp, 16 predicted proteins | sample AntDryUQ224A2306_2_FD_106644 | JGI IMG/M metagenome (GOLD analysis project Ga0136612, IMG submission 106644) | Polar desert sand microbial communities from Dry Valleys, Antarctica - metaG UQ224A (23.06) | ecosystem: Environmental > Terrestrial > Soil > Desert | place: Antarctica: Dry Valley...
GCGTTACGGTGAAACGACATCCGTGCCCTCCTTTGAGCGTGAGTCCGGGAAGACCCACAGCCTCAAAGGAGGGCCGGATAGAACCCTCAGCCGTTCACAACGTCTGTAGGCGGGACATCTAGCTTTCGCCGTCCCGGAACGGTGCCTCGGCGTCCATCACGCCGACTTCCGGGCGCGGACGACCACGGCCGTCGTGACGCGCTCCTGCCGCTCGGGCGTGAGCAGGCGCCGCATCAGCTCGATCACCTCAGGCGTGAACAGCGGGTACATCGCGCTGTCGTCGACGCTCCGCGGATCGCGGCTCACGACCTCGATCTCCTCGAACCCCGCCTGCTCGAGCTTCGCGACGAAGTCACGCTCCGTCAGGGCTCCGGCCACTCACCCGGCCCAGGTGGCCGGGTTCGTGAGGATCTCCGGCGGCAACTCGTCGTCGTCGACGGTCAGGTCCGAGACCGTCAGCTTGCCGCCGGGTCGCAGAACGCGTGCGCACTCCGCGAGCACGCGGGCCTTCCGCGGCGCGAGGTTGATGACGCCGTTCGAGACGACGTGGTCGACGCACGCGTCCGGCAGCGGTATTGCCTCGATCTCGCCCTCGAGCGTCTCGACGTTGGTGAGGCCGACTTCGGCGGCCGCCGCCGCTGTGCGCTCGAGCATCTGGGGCAGGAAGTCGAGCGCAAGCACGCGCCCCTCGGAACCGGTGCGGTGCGCCGCGAGCACGGTGTCGATGCCGGCGCCGCAGCCGAGGTCGAGGATCGTCTCACCCGGCTCGATCTCCGCGTGGCGGAGGTGGTTGGCGACGCCGAGCGCCCGGTCCACGGCCGAGTCGGGCACGAGAGCGAGCTCCTCCGAGCTGTAGAGCATGCACGCCACAGCCGTCGTGCCGCCGTCGAGCGCGCCGTAGGCCTTGCGGACGACCTCGCGCACATCCTCCGCGTGGAGCAGGTCTCGCGTCATCGCGACTGCTCCAGACCGTCCAGCGTCGCCGTCAGGCGCGCGCGCACATCGTCCGGAATGTCCTCGGCTGCCTGCGCAGCGAGGAAGTCACGCAACTCCTCCGCAAACTCCACCTCTCCGCAGCACCGGCGGCAGAACGCGAGGTGCTCCTCGATCTCCTCGCGGTGCGACTCGTCGACGATTCCGTCGAGGTAAGCCCAGAGCTGGCGGACGGCCTCGGCGCAGGTGATCACGGCCGCGGGCCCTCCTTCAGCAGCCCGTGCTCCTCAGCGTACTCCCAGAGCCGCCGCTCGAAGAGCTTGCGGCCGCGATGGAGCCGCGCGAGGATCGTGCCGAGCGGCGCGTCGAGGAAGCGCGCTACCTCCTTCGCGTGGTAGCCCTCGACGTAGGTCAGGAGCATCGGCACACGATAGAGCTCGGGGATCGACGCGAGCACTGCGCGGACGTCCTCGCGCCCGAACTGGTGCAGGAAGTCGAGATGGAGGGAGTCCGAGTACGGGAACGGGTCCTCGTCCGCGATCCTGCGAAAGAGCGAGAAGTCGTCCACGTCGTCGACCCCGACCTCCTCCGGGCGGCGGGAGCGGGCGCGGCGCCGGTCGTGGCACGTGTTGACGAGGATGCTCGTGAGCCACGCCGGGCCGGCGGCGGCGTGCTCGAGCCGGCCGAAGGCACGGTAGGCCTTGAGCAGGCAATCCTGGACGGCGTCCTCGGCCTCGTCGCCGGCGAGCCGGCGCGCGAGCGCGTAGAGGCGGGGCAGCTGGCTCTCGGCGAGCTGCCGGAACGAGTCAGCGCGTACGTCCGCATCTGAAGTGAAGACGTCGCGCGTCACGACGTTATTGCATCGGCTGCCGGGCGCAATAAGAGCACCGTAGCGCGGCGTCTTGGCAAGTGGAAGTTACTCGACCAGGAGGAACAGATGTCCACGATCACGCCGCCGCTCACACGCGCCGACTCGTCGGCGCTGCGAACCGGCTCGGGCCTGATGGCCCTCGCCTCGCTCGGCTTCATCGGCTACGCCGTCCTCTTCTTCATCCGCAACTTCACCGACAGCTTCCTCGAGCTCGGGATCGGCCCTGACCAGGTCAGCGTCGACAACGCCCAGATCGAGGCGTTCAGCCCCTCACTGCACGACTACATCGGGCACCTGCACATCGCCGTCTCCGGCTTCATCGCCGCGACGGGCGTCGCCGTCCTCTTCCTCGCCTGGTTCGGCGTCCGCCGCGGCCAGGCCTGGGCGTGGGTCGGCGCGGTCGCCGCGCCCGTGCTCGGCCTCGCCGTCGCGCTCCCCGCTCATTACCCCTACGGCTTCGACACGATCGGACACCTCGGCCTGATCTACCTCGCGACCGCGATCTTCGTCGCCGGCGCCGTTGTCGCCGGGAAGGCGATCCTGGAGGAGCGCCGGTGACGGGCGTCGACGTCGAGCTGCTCAAGAGCGAGATCCGGAAGACCTACGCCTCCGTCTCGCAGGAGCCGGAGCGGGACTTCATGTTCCCGACCGGGCGCGCGTGGGCGGCCGACCTCGAGTATCCCGAGGCGCTGCTGGCGCGCGTGCCCGAGGGCTCGGCGGAGTCGTTCGCCGGCGTCGCGAACCCGTTCTCGCTCGGGACGCTCGCCTCCGGTGAGCGTGTGCTCGACCTCGGCTGCGGCGCGGGGCTCGACTCGCTCGTCGCGGCGCAGATGGTCGGGCCCGAGGGCTCCGTGACCGGGATCGACATGACGCCGGAGATGCTCACGAAGGCGCGGGCCGGCGCCACCGACCTCGGGGTCGGCAACGCGACCTTCGTCGAGGGCGAAGCCGAGAGCCTGCCCTTCGACGACGAGAGCTTCGACATCGTGATCTCGAACGGCGTCATCGACCTGATTCCGGACAAGGACGCGGTTTTCTCGGAGCTGCACCGCGTTCTTGTGCCGGGCGGCCGCATCCAGGTCGCCGACGTCACGATCCAAGAGCCGGTGAGCGAAGAGGGGCGACGCAACATCGATCTCTGGACCGGCTGAATTGCCGGGGCTCTGCTGGAAGCAGAGTACGCGCAGACCCTCGAGCGGCACGGCTTCGAGCGGATCGAGAGCGGCAACCTCGTCGCCACGTATGCCCGCTCCAAGTTCGAGGACACACGCCGGACGGCGATCAAGTTCGGCGCGCACGGAACCACGGTCAAGGCATTCAAACCCGAAGGGAGCTGAACGATGGCGAAAGTCGTGATCAACCTCTCCACCGGCCTCGAGGACGGGGAGAAGGTGACCGTTGCGTTTCTCGTGGGAGGCGCGGCGCTCGAGCGGGGCAAGCAGGTTGCGATGTTCCTGACCAAGGAGGCGGTGCGCCTCGCCCTGCCGGGGATCGCGGACGCGACCGCGTGCGAGGGCTGTCCCCCGCTCTCGCGTCTCTTCGGCCAGTTCGCGGACGGCGGCGGCGAGTTGCTCGTGTGCCCGATCTGCTTCACCTCGAAGAAGCTCGACGAAGGGCAGCTGGTGGGTAACGCCAGGCTCGCGGGGGCGACACCGCTCTGGGAGTGGATCGGCGACGAGCCGGCGACGGTCTTCAGCTACTGAGCACGCGGCCCCGCCCGGCGGGGCCGCGTCCTACGCCTCGCCGTCCCAGTAGTCAACAGCGGTGCCGATCCGGAACAGCCGCGGCGGGTCGGCCTCGTTGCCCGTCCAGATCCCGATCTTGCCGCTGTCCGGATACACGGCGGCGTCGGGGACGCTCTTCGTCGACGCGATCAGGATCCGCACTGGCTCGTCGGTGCCGTTCCGGACCTGGTGCGCGCCCTCCGGCCCCTCACGGAAGCAGACGACGTCGCCCGGACGCAACTCGTGCTCCCCGTCCGGGACACGCAGCGTCGGCCGGCCAGCGATCACGAGCAGCCACTCCTCGGCCCCGTACTCGTAGTGGTACGGAAAGGTCCGCTCGCCGGGCTGCAGCTCGTAGACGCTCGCGCCCAGCCTCTCGGCGCCGATCTTGTCGCCGACCATCGCCCGGCGCCACGAGAAGCCTGGCTGATCCCGCTCGAGGTCGAGCTCCGCGTCGAAGATGTTGAACGACTCCACGCGTCCTATCCTCCCAGAGTGCGCCTCGTCACTGCAATCGCCGCCGCGATCTGGCTTGCCGCTCCCGCGGCTGCCGCGCCGCCCGGCGCAGGCGTGCTCGTTCCCGGCCGGAGCCTGGGCGGAATCGAGCTCGGCGCGACCAAGGCCGAGGTCGAGCGCCGCTGGGGCCGAGCGCACGGCGTCTGCAGCGGGTGCGCTGCTGAGACCTGGTACTTCAACTACTTCGCCTTCCAGCCTCGGGGCGCCGGCGTCGAGCTGCGGGAAGGCCGCGTTGCCGCCGTATTCACGCTCTACCAGCCTCTGGGCTGGCGGACGACTCGAGGGCTCGCGCTGGGCGACTCGGTGGCGCGCGTCACCTCCGTCTACGGCGCGCTCGTGCGCCGGGAGTGCGGTGGCTACGCCGTCCTCGTGCTGCCCGGGCGCGGCGCGACCACCGCCTTCTACGTCCTCGAGGACCGGCTGTGGGCTCTCGGGCTCACCCGACCCGGCCTGCCGCTCTGCCGCTGAGGCCTTAGACCGGAGCCGCCGCCCCGACGCGCGTCAGGCCGCCGAAGACGAGGTCGATCACCGTCCGCTCGGCGCGCGCCACCTCCTCGTCGCCGTCGGGGAGCTGCCCCAGCACCCAGCCCGTCAGGAGCTCCTCGAGCCCACCGTAGAAGATCCAGCTCGCGAGGCGCGCGTCGAGCTCGGGCCGGAACGAGCCGTCTGCCTGCCCGCGCTCGATCACCCGCTGGATGACGAGGAAGCCAGCTCGGATCTCGTCCACCTGCCCCTGCAGCTGCGGGCTGCGGGCGACCTCGCGCACCATCACGGTGACGAGGTCTGGACGGTCGCGCCAGGCGCGGAGCAGCACCTTCGTGATCCCGGCGAGCTGCGTGAGCGGCGGCTCGTCGGAGGCCTCGATCCGGTCGAACGCGTCGAGTAGCTCGCGCCAATTCTCGCGGAAGACCGTCTCCAACACCTCTTCCTTCGAGGCGAAGTAGTGGTAGAGGAGACCGTGCGCGATCCCCGCCTCCTCGGCGATGTCGCCGACGCGGCACGTGTGGTAGCCCTTCTCAGCGAACACGCGGACGGCCGCAGCGAGGATGACGCGGCGCTTGTCGGGGCCGGCTGTTGGAGGATCGGTTGAACGGTCAGTCAACGCGATCGCACTGTAGTGGTACGTTCGCCGACGGTGCAACCGCTCGCCGGACTGCTCGTCGTCGACCTGACCCGCTACCTCCCGGGCGCCTTCGCCGCCCGGGAGCTGCTGCGACTGGGAGCGCGCGTCGTTCGGATCGAGCCGCCCGAGGGCGATCCGATGCGGCAGGTGGCGCCCGCGTGGGACGACGCCCTGAACGGGGGCAAGGAGTCGGTCGCCTGCGACCTCAAGACCGACCCGGGGCTCGCGCGCGCGCTGCTCGAGCGCGCCGATATCGTGCTCGAGGGCTTCCGGCCTGGAGTGGCCGCGCGCCTCGGCGTCGGCCCAGACGACGTGCCCGAGTGGGTCGTGTACTGCTCGATCACCGGCTTCGGCGCGGACGGGCCGCACGCGGCACGTGCGGGCCACGACCTCAACTACCTCGGCTGGGCGGGCGTGCTCGAGGACACGGCACCCGGGCTGCCGCCGCTGCAACCGGCCGACCTCGCCGCCGGGGCGCTCGGCGCGGTCGCGGAGGTGCTCGCCGCCGTGCTCGAGCGCGAGCGCACGGGCCGTGGAGCGCGGCTGTCGATCTCGATGACGCACGGCTCACACCGGCTCGTCTCGCATCGCCTGGCTGCTGACGGAACTGCCGGCGACCCGCTGCCGCGCTTCCTTACGGGCGGCCTCGCCTGCTACCGGATCTACGAGACCGCCGACGGCCGCTGGCTCACTGTCGGCGCGCTCGAGCCGAAGTTCTTTCTCCGGCTCTGCGAGGTGATCGGCCGCCCAGAGCTCGCCGAACGCCACCTGGAGCCCGACGGTCAGGAGGAGCTCGCCACGGAGCTCGCGGCGACATTTGCCCTCCGTTCGCTCGACGACTGGTTGCAGCTCTTCGACGGCGAGGATGTGTGCGCGGGGCCGGTGGCCACACTCGCCGAGGGCGCGGAGGCATTCGGCGGGGGAACCCGCCTGCCGTCCGCTTCGGTCGGGCAGCATACGGACGCATGGCGAGTAGAGCTCGGCTTCTCCTGATCGTCCCGATCCTGCTGGCGGCGATGCCGGCAACCGCCGCCCGCCCCGAGCGAGAGGTCGTCTCGTCCCGCGACGGCGACCTCTATGTCGGCAACCGGGAGATCACGACCGAGGGGACCGACACCGAGCCGGACTGGTCACCCGACCGGCGCCGGATCGCCTTCGTCCGGCAGGACCGCGGCAGGCGCTCGACGAGCCTCTACGTCGTGCGCCGCGACGGCGGCGGCCTCCAACGGCTGACCCGCGGCGACCAGGTCGTCGCGATGCCAGCTTGGCGTGGCGACGGGCGCCTGCTCGCGTACGCCGCAAGCCCGCTCAGCGGCGGCAGCTTCGACATCTGGACCGTAGACACGGCAGGCAGCAAGCCACAGCCGGTTGCCGACGGCCCCGCTGAGCAGATCGCGCCCGGATTCGGCCATGACGGCACGGTCACCTTCCGCACGCTCGAGCCGGGCGAGCCCTTCCGGGAGAAGACGAGCGACTCGGGCACGCCGCTCGTCGGGCCGCGCGAGCTGCTGCCGGACTTCGACCAGCGCGCGCCGTTCCGGCTCACCGTCGCCGGCACGAAGCTCGGCTTCGCCTCGGCGACCGACAACGTCGGCGACGGGCCGGTATGGGTGCGCGGCAGCCGTCCGGCGCCGGTGGGCGCGATGCGCGCGCAACAGCTCGTCCGGATGTCGGACGGCACCGTGCGCACGTACGGGGACGCGGGTCGCCTCCGCTACACGAGTTCGCCTTCGCACACGCACTGGCACCTGCTCGACTTCCAGCGCTACGAGCTCCGCACGCTCGCCGGCGACGTCGTCGTTCGCGACCGGAAGAGCGGCTTCTGCCTCGCCGACCGCTACGGGCTCGCTCGGCGGCGCGTTCAGTTGTTCACGGGCGGCCGGTTCTACGGCAACTGCGCTGCCTCCAACCCGCGCGCGCTCGCCGTCGAGCAGGGCACCTCGATCGGTTTCACCGACCTCTACCCCGCCCACTTCCATGGCCAGAGCCTCGAGCTCCGCGGCGTCCCCGCCGGGATCTACGTGCTCGTCCACCGCGCCAACCCGACGTCGCAGCTCGAGGAGATCGACTACACGAACAACGACGCCTCGCTCCGGATCCCGCCTGACCTGGCGCGGCGGCTCGCCGCGGGTCGCGACGCTGCGCACCTGCGGGGGCTCAGCCGACTGCTAGGACGTCGGCAGGGTCTTCCGGCAACTCGATCGATCGCTTTATCTTCCCGACGTCGAGGTCGACGTAGACAAGTGCCGCACCCTTCCCGCGGCCGTACAGATCCCGACTCCAACGACGGCCGAACACGAGAGTCGAGTCCTCGAGACGTGCGGCGACATCGCCGCACGCGCCGCGGGCAACCACGCGAGCTTCGCCTCCGTCCAGCGGCACCCGCGCCAGTCCGGCGCCTTTCACACAGTCGCCAAACGCATAGGCGACGTTCCCGACGACCTCGAACTCCATCAGGTGGATGTTGCGAAGACCGGATTCGAGCTTCCGCACGACCCGCCCCGACCCGTCCAGGAGCGCCAGCTGCGATTCGCCGGTCGCAGCGACGATCCTGTCGCCGACCCACTGAGAACGACCGTGGTTCCCGCCGAGACAGGCTCCCCATTCCGGCGTGCGGTCGACGCAGAGGCGGATCGGGTCGAGCCGGACGACGTCCGAGCCCGTGGTGTCCGAGCCGTGGTAGCTCACGAGCAGGCTGGACTCGTCCCGGGCGACGGTGGTCCACCCCACGTACCAGTCGCGTCCCTCGGGCTCGCGGATCGGTGCGAGCGCAAGCCTGACCCCATCGGGCGAGAGCACGAGCAGCCGAACGCCGAGCTCGACCTCTCCGAGGTCGTTCCTACGTTCGCCGGGCACGTCGCCGGCCACGTAGATGCGACCGCTCTCCGGTCCGACCGCAAGCCGCCGCCACGTCATATCGCGCGGTAGCGCGTATCTCTGGACGACCAGGCCGTCGCGGTCGATCGCCGCCACGTGCTGCCGCTTGCCGCGGACGAGCGCGTAGATCGTCTCCCCATCGGAGCTCGACGCGAGCAGCGAGCCGTACGAGGCGAACTCCGGCATGGCGCCGAGACGCACACGCGACAACACCGCTCCATCCTCCGAGACGCGGAGCAGCCGGTTGTCGGTGAGCAGGACGAACAGTGTCCGCTCCTCCACGCCGGACGAACAACCGCCGAGGATAACCGCGGCCGCCGTCGCGAGGCCAAGTAACAGTCTGTTACTTGGCAAGGCCGAGCGCCTCCGGGAGCGCGAACAGGTCGGGCAGTCGGTCAGGCTCGTCCGGGCGGCGACCGTCGCGGTCGAGCAGGAACGCCTTCATCCCGAGCGCGCGGGCGCCCTCGATGTCGTCCTCGTACGAGTCGCCGACCATCGCCGCGTCTTCGGGCTCGACCTCGAGCTGGGCGAGTGCGTGGCGGAAGATCTCCGGGTGCGGCTTGGTCCTGCCGAACGCACGAGAGCCCACGACGCAGTCGGCGTCGAGCCCGTGATGAGCGACGAACTCCTCCAGGTCGCGGCTGCCGTTCGAGATCAAGCCGATCTTGACGCCGTGCTTGCGCAGCTCGGCGAGCACCGGCAGGGCGTCCTCGTAGAGCGTGAAGCGCTCGTGCCGCTCCCACGCCTCAACGAGCTCCTCGGCGGTTTCCCGCGCTCCCTCCGCGTCGCCGCCCATCCCGCGGACGATCTCCTCCGTGAAGACGATCCAGAGCTCGTCGTCGTGCACGTGGTCGGGATGCCGCTGCAGCCGGTCGAGCGCCGCGAGACGCGACTCCTCGTACCGCTCCGGGTCGAGCGTCAGCCCGTGCCGCTCGCCGACTCGGCGGTAGCCCTCGGGGCCCAGCTCCGGACCGGGCCGCGCGAGCGTGAAGTCCACGTCGAAGAGAACCGCTCGCACCATGAAACGAGGATAGCCGCGGTAAGATCCGGCGATGGAGTACGGCCTGCTGATGCTCCGCCTCGTCGTCGGCCTCGCCTTCGCCGGGCACGGCGCCCAGAAGCTCTTCGGCTGGTTCGGCGGCGGTGGGCCGAGCGGCACGGCCGGCTTCTTCGCGTCCCTCGGCTACCGCGCGCCCGCGGCGATGGCGATTCTTGCCGGCCTCTCCGAGCTTGGCGGCGGCCTGCTCCTCGCCGGAGGCTTCCTGACCCCGCTCGCCGCGCTGCTGCTCGTCACGGTAATGCTGAACGCGATCGCGACCGTGAAGTGGCGCCAAGGCTTCTTCGCTCCCGGCTACGAGCTCGACCTCACGTTCCTCACCGTCGCGCTGGCCGTGACGGCGACAGGCCCCGGCCGCCTCTCGCCCGACCACGCCTTCGGCTGGGCGGAGGACATCACGGGGATCGAGTGGGCCTCGCTCGTGCTCGCGGCCGCAATCGTCGCGTCGCTGCTGACGACGACGCTCGGCCGCGCCCGCGCTGATCTGGACGAGATCCCGGGCTAGTTCGGGCCTCAGGCGAGAGCACGTTCGCCCAGCCGAGGTTGGCTAGACCAGGGCCAGCTTCTGCAGCACTTCGCGATACGCGTCGTGCACCCATGAGGGGAGACAGCGAGTCAGGCCGTCCAAGCCGACCCACTCGAACTCGTCGTGCTCGTCCGAGAGCATGATCCGCGCGTCTACTGGCGCTTCCGCAGCGAAGACCGCGACATCAAGGTCGGGCTGGCTGCCCACGATCTCTGACGGGACGCGCGCGAGATGTAGTTCGAGGCCTGTTTCCTCTAAGAGTTCGCGCGCAGCAGCTTCGGCAGGCGGCTCTTCCGGTTCCCGTCCGCCGCCAGGCGTTGTCCACGCCCAGTCGCCCTCGAAGCCGCTGCCGAAATGGCTCCGATGGAGCAGAAGCACTTCCAAGGTCGGCGCGCGACGCCAGACGACGACAATCACGCCTTCCTCGCGGCCGCTCACTCTTCCAGTATCCGTCACCGCTCAGGCGTCATTGGTGAACACTGGCCCAAGCGAACACTAAGCCGGCTGGATTAGCCAACAAGCGACCGACGTACAGCTCAGTTCGGGTCGATGTTGTGGTTGTGGTGGAAGACGTTCTCCGGGTCGTACCGCCGCTTGACGTCGAGTAACCGCTCGTAGTTCGGCCCGTAGGCGGCC
>Ga0136612_10001398_pt1 | contig 10252 bp, 6 predicted proteins | sample AntDryUQ224A2306_2_FD_106644 | JGI IMG/M metagenome (GOLD analysis project Ga0136612, IMG submission 106644) | Polar desert sand microbial communities from Dry Valleys, Antarctica - metaG UQ224A (23.06) | ecosystem: Environmental > Terrestrial > Soil > Desert | place: Antarctica: Dry Valley...
CTTGTACCACAGGCCGCGCTCGCCGAGCATGTCGCCGTGGTCGTCTTCACCGCCGACCACGGCGACATGCTCGGCGAGCGCGGCCTGTGGTACAAGATGAACTTCTTCGAGGGTGCCTGCCGAATCCCGCTGATCGTGGCCGGGCCGGGGATCTCGAGCGGCCAGGCCGTGGACCCGGTGTCACTGCATGACGTGTTGCCGACGTTGCTCGAGCTCGCCGACGTCGGACTGCCCGAGACCGCCGTCGGCCACAGCCTCGTGCCGATGCTCCACGGCGACCGCCGGGTCGACCGAGTGGTGGTCGGCGAGTACCTCGCCGAGGGCGCGATCGCCCCGATCTTGATGGTCCGCCGGCACGACTGCAAGTTCGTCTACTGCGCCGCCGATCCTCCGCAGCTCTACGACCTGGCCGCTGACCCGGATGAGCTGGTCAACCTCGCCGTCGACCCGTCGCACGCCGACACCGTCGCGCAGTTCGAGAAGGAGGTGCTCGCCCGCTGGGACCCCGAGGCGCTGCGCGCCGCCGTCGTCGCTGACCAGCAGGCACGGCGCCTCGTCGACGCCGCGCTGCGCACCGGCAGACACACGTCGTGGGACCACCGTCCGACGATCGATCCGTCGCAGCAGTACATGCGCAACCACCTCGACCTCAACGTGGTGGAGCGTGCTCGCCGGCTGCCCTCCAGCTGATCACTCCGGGCGCTGCAGCACACGGCGTCGCGACCGCCAGTCGTCGACGTCGACGTAGAGCCCGAGGAGGTGGCGGTGGCCGTGACCTGGATCGAACGCATCTCGCCCGTGCAGGACCCGCCGATTGTGGAACACCACGAGATCGCCCGGACGCAGGCGCATCCGGATGCGCTGGTCGTCGCTCGTCGCCAACTGGTTGAACCGGCGCAGCGCACCGTAGGTCCGCTCGACCAGACCGACAGGCAGGTCGAACGGCTCCATCAGCGCGTTGTGGAAGCGAACCTCCTGGTACGAGCCGTCCGGGTGCAGGCTGATCACCGGCGCCGACCAGCGCAGGTCGTGATCGTCGTCGTGGAAGCGATACGGGATCGCGACGTCGCACAGCACGGCGAAGGTCTCGGGCTCCTCCGTCCTCAAGCGGTCGGCGACGGCGAACCCGTCGACGAGCGTGCTGTCGCCTCCCGGAGCGTCGGCGGTGAGGCACAGCAGGAACTGCACACCCGGCGGTGCCTCGTAGTTCGCCAGGTCGCTGTGCGGGCGCAGCTCGACCGACGTGAACGCCACGTTGTTCGGGACGAGCTCGGTGCGCACGTGCCAGTCGCGTCCGAAGTTCGTCTCCCGGACGGGACCGACACGACCGGCGAGGTCGTGCAGCGCTGCGGCGGTCGCCGGCACGTCGCGCACCACGGCGAACCCGGTCGTCCACACCATCTCCACGAACTCGGCGAGGCCGACATCGTCGGCGACGACGTCAGCGAAGCGCAGCTCGGGGAGGTCGTCGGCGATGGCGGCGTCCCACGTTCGCGGTGGCACTGGAGCGGCGGCGAGGCGGCAGTCGGAGCACGCACACCGCGCGCCGAGCCAATCGAGTGAGATCACGGTCCGGTGCCCGTCGGGCCAGTCGATCGCCAAGGCATCGTCCAGCACCTCGGCGGTGACCGGCGCGATGTCTGGATCGAGGGAGAACGTGTCGAGCACACGCTCGTGGGTCTGCGGGTGCAGGCAGTCGGTGCACGGGCAGTTGTCGCGCAGCCACAGGTGGTGGAAGTCACCACGATGACCGTCGGCAAACGTGATCGCAAGGTGCCGTTCGCGCTGATCGACGCTCGGCGGACCGGGGGGCGCCGGCACCTGGGCCGACGGCGTCGCAGCCCGCGCCTCGAGCGCCCGGTCGTGGCGGGCGACCACCTCACCGGCCCCCCAGCCGAGGCCACGCAGCGCCTGCAGCACAGCGACCAGGCAATCGTCGCGCCTGGCCGCCAGCTCGCTGATCGACCGCCCGTCGGCCTGGGCGTCGGACTGCTCGACGATGCGGTCGATCAGGTCGGCATCGAGGTCGGGGACGTCCATGAGCTTCGTCCACGACAACTGCAAGGCCGGACCGAACTGCTCGAGGAAGTGACGCATCCCGGCCTCCCCGCCGGCCAGTCGATAGGTGAGGAAGGAGCCCATCACGCTCCAGCGCAGCCCCGGTCCGTAGCGGATGGCGTCGTCGATCTGGGAGGTCGTCGCCACGCCGTCGTGGACGAGCCACAGGGCCTCCCGCCACAGCGCCTCCAGCAGCCGGTCGGCGACGAACCCGTCCGTCTCGACCGCTAGCTCCAGCGGGTGCATCCCCACCGATCTGTAGACAGCCACCGCCCGCTGTACCGCAGCATCAGTGCTCGGGTCCCCGCCGCACACCTCGACCAACGGCAGCAGGTACACGGGGTTGAACGGGTGACCGACGACCAGTCGCTGCGGATGGCGCAGACCCGAACGCAACGCGCTCGGACGGAGCCCGGAGGTCGACGAGGCGAGGACGACGGTCGGGTCGGCGACTTCATCGGCAGCGGCCAGCAGGTGCCGTTTGAGCTCCAGCCGCTCCGGTGCGCTCTCCTGCACGAAGTCGACACCGGCGGCAGCCTCCTGCGGGCTGGACACGACGACCAATGACCCCTCGGCCGGCAGCGGCGAGGTGAGCAGCCGGCCGAGCGCCCACCGGGCGTCGATCACCGTCCGCTCGACGGTGCCCGCCGCGCTTGGGTCCGGGTCGAAGAGGTGCACGTCGACACCGTGGAGCAGGAAGCGCGCCGCCCACCCGCCGCCGATGACGCCGCCGCCGAGCAGTCCCACGCGGCGCAGGTCCGACAACGTCACGGCGAGTGCTTGGTCAGGGCCAGCCGGTCGCGCACCTCGGCCGCCGTCTGCACCCGCACGTTCATGCCCTCCAGCACCTTGACGGCCCTGCCGACCAGGTCGGCGTTCGTCGCCAGTTGGCGTGGTCCGGCGTACAGGTTGTCCTCCAGGCCGACTCGCACGTTGCCGCCGGCCAGCGCGGCCATGGCGACGTACGGCAGCTGCATCCGCCCGATCGAGAACGCCGAGAAGATCGTCCCCGGCGGCAGCAGGTTGACCATCGACAGCAGCGTCGTCGGGTCGTCCGGCGCTCCGTAGGCGATGCCCATGCACAGCTGGATCAGGGCCGGTTCGTCGATCAGGCCGTCGGCGATCAGCTCCTTGACCATCACGAGGTGGCCGGTGTCGAACACCTCCAGCTCCGGGCGCACACCGAGCTGACACACCTGTGTAGCCATCGAGCGCAGCACGGCCGGCGTGTTGACCATCACGTAGTCGCCGCCCGAGGCGAAGTTCATCGTGCCGCAATCGAGCGTACATATCTCCGGCAGCAGCGCACGCACGTGGTCCAGCCGCTCGGTCGCGCCGACCAGGTCGGTGCCGGAGTCCACCGGTGGCAGGGGCGATTCGGCACCACCGAACATGAGGTCACCGCCCATGCCGGCCGTCAGGTTGAGCACCACGTCGACATCCGCGGCGCGCACCCGCTCGACCACTTCCGCGTACAGCTCGGTGCTTCGCGCCCCTACTCCGGTGTTCGGGTCGCGCACGTGGACGTGGACGATCGCCGCGCCGGCGCGCGCCGCCTCGATCGCCGACTCGGCGATCTGTTGCGGTGTGACCGGAACGTGCGGGCTCTTGGCCGTCGTCTCGCCGGCACCCGTCACGGCGCACGTGACGAACACGTCCCAGTTCACGTCACCACTGCTCCTCTCGGCGCGGACCTTGCTGCTCGGGTACTGTGCCCTGCGGGGAACCTAAACGATCGGCCATCAGGGGACGGTCGACGCGAGCATCGGGGGAAACGATGGGCAACGATCGTCGGTACGAGTTGTGGCTGCCGCGGGCGGTCAGCCGCCGTCAGCTGATCTTCGGGGCGGGTGCGGCGGTGGTTGCCGGTGGGCTCGCCGCCTGCGGCGGCGGTGACGACGAGGCCAGCCCGACCACGGGTGGCGCTGCGCCGGACACGACCGGCGGGTCGACGGCGACCACCGGGTCATCCGCCACCACCGGATCATCACCGGCCAGCACTCCAGCCGGCACGCCCGGTGGCACGCTGCGCGTCGGCCTCGTCGGCTCGACCAACGACATCATCGACGGGCAGTACATCGTGGCCAAGGCCGACCAGGCCCGCTGCGTGACGGGCTGGGACCCAGTCCTCAACTACGACACCGACTTCAACATCTCCTACGAGCACAGCCTCGCCGAGGAGGTCGAGACCAAGGCGGCCGACAACTACGTGATCCGGTTCAAGGAGGGCCTCGAGTTCCACAACGGCAAGCCGGTCACGGGCGACGACATCATCTACTCCTTCCGGCGCCGCATCGACCCGGAGCTCAACCTGGCGCCGGGGCTGGCCGAGCTGCTGGGACCCGACGGGATGACGGCGATCGACGACCGGACCATCGAGTTCCAGCTGCTCAAGCCGGCGGTCACGTTCGTCAACAGCCTCGCCGAGTACACGACGACGATCGTCCCGGTCGACTACGCCCGCTTCGACGGTGATGTGTCGACGCAGGTCGGCACCGGGCCGTTCATGCTGCAGAGCTTCACTCCGGGCACCGAGAGCGTCCACGTCAAGAACCCCAACTACTGGGGCAGCGGGCTGCCGCTACTCGACGAGGTGCAGATCATCGACTTCGCCGACGCTCAGGCGATGGTCAACGCGCTGGCCAGCGGCGAGATCGACGCCGCCATGGACATCCCCTTCGCCCAGGTGTCGACGGTCGAGAGCGACTCCAACCTCAGGATCCTCGAGTCGCAAGCCGGCAACTGGCTGGTGATCACCATGGCCATCGACCAGGCGCCGTTCGACGACGTGCGCGTGCGCCAGGCGATGCGCCTGATCGCCAACCGCCAGGAGATGGTCGAGCGTGTACTGGCCGGGCACGGCAGGATCGCCAACGACATGTACGGCGTGCTCGACCCGTGCTATCCGCAGGACATCCCGCAGCGCGAGCAGGACATCGAGCAAGCGATGGCGCTGCTGGCGGAGGCTGGGCAGGAGAACCTGACCATCGAACTGTTCGCACCGGACGACACCGCCGGCCTGCCGGAACTGATCGCCGTGTTCGCTGACCAGGCCCAGGCGGCCGGCGTCACCGTCGACGCCCAGGTGCTCGACGGCGGCACGTACTGGGGCGACGAGTACACCAAGCGCACGTTCGCCACCAGCTTCTGGAGCACCCGGCCGTACCTCATCCAGGTCGCCGCGGGCAGCCTGGAGAACGCGATCTACCCGGAGACGCACTGGCCACCGCCGGACAGCGACTTCACCGAGAAGTACGAACAGGCCATCGCCGAGACGGACGACGACGCCCGCTGCGAGGTCATCGCCGAGATGCAGCAGGAGGAGTACGACGACGGCGGGAACCTGATCCCGTTCTTCTACAACCTGGTCGACGGCTACGCGGCGAACGTCCAGGGGCTCGAGGCCCGCCCGAACCTGTTGAACCTCGACCACTACGGCCGAGGTTGGAAGAGCATCTGGCTCGAGAGCTGACGAACCCACCGGCACCCGCGCTCGTCGTCTCCATACCCGAGTCCCATGGGCATCGCCAAGTTCGTCGTCCGGCGGCTGCTGCTCGGCGTCCTCACGCTGTTCATCGTCTCCATCGTCGTCTTCGCGCTGACCCAGGCGCTCGGCGACCCCGTCCGGGCGATCCTCGGTCGGGAGGCCCAGCCGGAGTCGGTGCTCGCCAAGCGTGAAGAGCTCGGGCTCACGCGGCCGGTGCTGACGCAGTACTGGAACTGGCTGACCGGCCTGGTGACCGGTGACCCGGGCACGTCGTTCACCAACGGCGTGCCGGTGCTCGACGTGCTCGGCGACCGCATCTGGAACTCGCTGTTCCTGATGGCGATCAGCGCCGCTGTGTCGATCCCCATCTCCATCGCCGTCGGCACGTTCGCCGCGGCCCGACGCGACAAGGCCTTCGACTCGGCCAGCTCGGCGGGCAGCCTCGTCCTGGCGTCGATGCCCGAGTTCGTGACGGGGCTGCTGCTGATCGTGCTGCTGGCGACGAACGTGTGGCAGATCTTCCCGGCGGTCGTGCGGATCCGACCGAGCGAGCCACCTTGGGTCCAGCCAAGCGCACTGGTGCTGCCCGTGCTCACGCTGACGCTCGGGGTCATCCCGTACGTCTCCAGGGTCATGCGCGCATCGATGATCGAGGTGCTGGAGAGCGACTACATCGAGATGGCCAGGCTGAAGGGACTTCCGGAGCGCACCGTGGTCTGGCGCCATGCCCTGCCCAACGCCATCGGCCCGGCGCTGCAGGTCATCGCCATCAACATCGCCTACCTGGCCGGTGGCGTGATCGTGGTCGAGAACATCTTCAACTACCCCGGCATCGGGCTCGCGCTGCGCGACGCGGTGACCGACGTCAACGTCCCCGTCGTGCAGTTCATCGCCATGCTCATCGCCGCCATCTACGTCATCGTCAACCTGCTCGCCGACGTCGGCACGATCCTCGTCACGCCGCGCCTGCGCACGGGGCTGCGATGACCGTCGTCGAGACGGCGATCGTCTCGGGGCGCATCGACCGTCCGGTCCGACAACGCGGAGTGATCGCCGCGGCGTTCGGTCTGTGGCGGGCGCGCATCGGCGCCGTCATCGTCGTGCTGCTCGTCGGCGTGGCGGTGTTCGGGCCGTTCCTGGCGCCGCATGGGGCCACCGAGTTCGTCGGCCCACCGAACACCAACGACGTGCCCGGGCTGCTGTTCGGCACCGACCGCCTCGGCCAGGACGTGTGGTCGCGGTTCCTGCTGGGCGGGCGCACGATCCTCGTGCTGGCGGTCGTGTCGACGCTGATCGGCCTCTTCGTCGGGATGGTCATCGGACTCGTCGCCGCCTACGACCGCGGACGGCTCGACAACGTGCTGATGCGGGCGATGGACGTCGTGTTCGCCTTCCCCAACCTGCTGCTGGCGCTGGTCGCTGTCACGACATTGGGAAGGCGGTCGTGGGTGATCATCCTCATCGTCGCCTTCACCGCGGTGCCGCGGGTCGCCCGCATCACGCGCGGCGCGGCGCTCGGCGTCGTCGAGCGGGACTTCATCGGCGCCGCCGAGGCGCTCGGGGAGTCGCGGCGCCACATCCTCGGGGCCGAGGTGCTGCCCAACGTCGCCGGTCCGTTGCTCGTGGAAGCCAACCTGCGTCTGACGTACTCCATCGCCCTGATCGGCGCGCTCGGCTTCCTCGGCTTCGGTGTCGGGCTCAACCAGCCCGATTGGGCGCAGATGATCAACGAGAACCGCGCTGCGCTGAGCACCGCGCCCTGGGGCACACTGCTGCCGATCTTCGCCATCGGTCTGCTGACCGTCGGTGTCGGGCTGATCGCCGACGGTCTCGGGCGCGCCGTCGCCGGCATCGACCGGGGGCGGCCATCGTGAGCGAGCGAAGCGAGCGAACCATCGACACGGCGAGTACGCGCAGCGAGAGAACCATCGACACGGTGAGCACGCAGCGTCACGGCGCAGGGGACGACGGGCCGGCGCTGACCATCGACGGGCTGCGCATCGACGTCACACGCAGCGGCGAGGACATCGTCGACGAGGTCTCGCTGTCGATCGGTGCCGGCGAGGTGCTCGGCCTGGTCGGCGAATCCGGATCGGGCAAGACGACGGTCGGCCTCGCCGTCCTCGGTCACTCGCGCAAGGGTGCGTCGATCTCCACGGGGCGGGTCGAGATCGGGGGCTACTCGATGCTCGGACTGTCGGCCGTCCAGCTGCGCCTGACCCGTGGCGCGCTGGTCAGCTACGTGCCGCAGGATCCTGGCACCGCCCTCAATCCAGCGCTGCGCATCGGCAAGCAGTTGCTGGAGGTGCTCGAGACGCACGACTTCGGCGGTTCCGACGCCGCCCGCCGAGCGCGCGTCGACGAGCTGATGGCTGAGGTGCTGCTGCCGGGGACCCCGCAGTTCCTTCGCCGCTACCCGCACCAGCTCTCGGGTGGTCAACAGCAGCGGGTGGGCCTGGCGATGGCCTTCGCCTGCCGGCCGTCGGTGATCGTGCTGGACGAGCCGACCACCGGCCTCGACGTGAGCACCCAGGCCCACGTGCTGGACACGGTGCGCGGTCTCTGCCGGACCCACGGTGTCGCCGCGCTGTACGTCACCCACGACCTCGCCGTCGTCGCCACGCTCGCCGATCGAGTCGCCGTGATGTACGCCGGGCGGATCGTCGAGGAGGGCCCGGCGGCGGTGCTGTTCGACGAGCCGGCCCACCCCTACACGCGCCACCTCATCGCGGCGGTACCCGACATGACCGGCGACCGGGGGATCACCGGGTTGCCGGGCAGGGCACCGTCACCCGGGCATCGCCCGCAGGGCTGCTCGTTCGCGCCGCGGTGCGAGGCGGCGACCGACGAGTGCAGGACCGCCTTTCCGTCGGTGCAGCTGGTCACCATCGGGCACACGGTGCGCTGCTACCACCCGATGGCGCCGATCGCCATCCGGGAAGACCTGCGACCGATGGCGAGGACGATCGACCCAGGTGCCGACGCCGCGCTCACGCTGCGCGGCGTCTCAGCGTCGTACTCCGGCCAGACCGTCGTCCACGACGTCAATCTGCACGTCGGGCGCGGTGAGTGCCTGGCGCTGGTCGGCGAGTCCGGCTCCGGCAAGACCACGGTGTCGCGGTCGGTGGGAGGGCTGCATCGCGAGTGGACGGGTGAGATCCTGATGGGATCGATCGCGCTGGCCCGCTCGGCCCGCGATCGACCGGTCGAGCAACGGCTGCGCATCCAGTACGTCTTCCAGAACCCGTACAGCTCGCTCAACCCACGCCGCACGATCGGCGAATCGGTCGGCCGGCCACTCGTCGTCGGCGGGTCATCGTCGGCCGATGCCCGACGACTTGTCGGCGAGATGCTCGAGCGGGTCTCACTGACCGCCGCCTACGCCGAGCGCTACCCCGACCAGCTCTCCGGAGGCGAGCGCCAACGGGCGGCCATCGCCAGGGCCCTCGTCAGCAAGCCGGAGGTGTTGGTCTGCGACGAGGTCACGTCCGCGCTCGACGTGCTCGTGCAGGCGGCGATCGTCGATCTGCTGGCCGACCTGCAGAGCGACCTCGGCCTGGCCATGCTCTTCGTCACGCACAACCTGCCGCTGGTGCGCTCGATCGCCGATCGCACGGCGGTGATGGCCGACGGCCGCATCGTCGAGGTCGGACCGACGGAGGCCGTGCTGACCCGTCCCGAGCAGGAGTACACCCGACGCCTGCTCGCCGACACGCCGCAGATCAACGAAACCCATCCGGCGATGACGGTGCCGACCGGCCTGCACGACGACCCTGCGCTCACCGTCCCGGCGGTCGCGGTCCCCGAGCTGGACGTGTGAGTGGCTCGCTTCGCTCGCTCATGTTCGCCAGCGCAGAGCACGGTTTGAGTTGCCGTGCGCGGACTTGTCGCTCCTGGGTTCGAGGAGGTGGCGGCGGTCTTCGCCGAGTGCGTGCCGGAAGACGCAGCGGGTGGCGCCTTCGCCGCCTACGTCGACGGCGTGGCGGTGGTCGACGTGGTCGCCGGAACTGCGGATGTCGACCAGCGGTGGGAAGCCGACACGACCTGCCTGATCGCGTCGGGCACGAAGGGCATCGTGGCGACGGCGATGCTGATGCTCATCGAGCGAGGCCGGCTGAACCTCGACGAACCGGTCGCCACGTACTGGCCGGAGTTCGCCGCGCGCGACAAGGGCGCCATCCGGGTCGCTGACGTCGTCAGCCACACCGCCGGCCTGCCGGGCATCGTCGCGCCGATCGCCGTCGAGCAGCTGGCCGACCCGGAGTCGATCGAGGCCGAGCTGGCCGCGCAGGCGCCGATCGTGCCCGTCGGCCAGCCGACCTACCACGCCCTCACCTACGGTTGGCTGTGCGACGCGCTCCTACGGCGGGTCGACGGCCGATCGATCGGACGCTTCGTGGCCGAGGAGATCGCCACGCCGCTCGGACTCGACGTGTCGATCGGCACGCCGCCGGAGCGAGTCGCCCGCACGGCCCGCCTGCGCCCGTCGGCGGATTACCAGCTGTCGGCGTTCGTCGGCGACGAGCCGCCAGACCCGAGACTGGTCTACGTGTACGGCAACCCTCCGATCATCGGCCGGATGGGTGACCCGCGCCTGCTCGCCGTCGAGGTGCCCGGTGGCAACGGCGTGGCGACGGCCTCGGCGATGGCTCGCCTGTACGGATGCCTCGCCTGCGGCGGCGAACTGGACGGAGCTCGGCTGATGGC
>Ga0136612_10001399_pt1 | contig 10252 bp, 8 predicted proteins | sample AntDryUQ224A2306_2_FD_106644 | JGI IMG/M metagenome (GOLD analysis project Ga0136612, IMG submission 106644) | Polar desert sand microbial communities from Dry Valleys, Antarctica - metaG UQ224A (23.06) | ecosystem: Environmental > Terrestrial > Soil > Desert | place: Antarctica: Dry Valley...
AGAGCGCGTGATCGAGTCCCGGCACGGCCCCGGCCCGGGCCACGCGGGTCAGCGTGCGCTCCAGCGGGTGGCGATCGCCGGCGCGGTGCATGCGGCTCGGCATCAGCACCAGGCGCCCCGGGCGCAGGCGGCCGCTGGTGATCGCCCGCAGCAGGATCAGCGCGCCGGCGTCGTGGCCGCCGACCAGCGGGCGCGGGCCGAGCACGTCGGCGGCGAAACCGGCCATGACCTCGGCCAGCCAGTCGGGCGTGTAGGGGTAGTCGGGGCGGTCCTCGGAGTCGCCGTGCAGCGGCAGGTCGGGCAGGATCAGGCGGAAGCGGTGGGCCAGCCCGTCGACGAGCGGCTCCCACTCGCGGTGGGTCAGCCCGGCCGAGTGCAGCAGCGCCAGGGGTGGGCCCGTGCCCGCCTCGCGGTAGGCCACGCGGGCGCCGTCGGGGTGGTGGTACAGGCGCAGCCGCAGCACTCCGGGCTCATCGTAGAGTCGCTCGCCGTGCCCCGCCCGCGCGCGTCACCGGGTCTGGACCGTGAGATCGGGCGCCTGGCCCTGCCCGCGCTCGGGGCGCTGGCCGCGGAGCCGCTCTACGTGCTGGTCGACACGGCCATCGTCGGCCACCTGGGGACGCGCGAGCTGGCCGCGCTGGCGATCGCGGCCACGCTGCTGACCTCGGCCTTCACCATCTTCAACTTCCTGGCCTACGCGACCACAGCCCAGGTCGCGCGGCTGCGCGGGGCGGGGCGGTCGCTGGAGGCGGGGCGCCTGGGTGCCCAGGCGCTGTGGCTGGCCGTGGCCATCGGCGTCGCCCTGCTGCTGGCCCTGGTCGTCCTGGCGGGTCCCGGCCGTCGCGCTGATGGGCGGCGACGGGCGCACCGGTGAGCAGGCTGAGCTCTACCTGCGCATCTCGGCCCTGGGCGCACCGCTGGTCCTGATCGCCGTGGCCGGCCAGGGCTACCTGCGCGGCGCGGGTGACCTGCGCACGCCGCTGGTCATCCTGGTCGTGGCCAACCTGGTCAACGTCGTCCTGGAGCTGCTCTTCGTCTACGGCTTTCGGTGGGGCCTGGCCGGGTCGGCCTGGGGCACGGTGATCGCCCAGGCCGGGATGGCCGCGGCCTTCGTGCGCGTGCAGTGGCGCTCCCCGGCGTCGTCGCGGGCCCCCCGACGCGCGCTGATGGCGCCGCTGCTGCGGATGGGCGGGCAGATCGCGGTCCGCAGCGGGGCGCTGCTGGGCTCGTTCCTGGTCGCCTCGGCGGTCCTGGCCCGCGTCGGCGACGCTCCGCTCGCGGCCCACCAGATCGCCTTCCAGCTGTTCGTCTTCCTGGCCCTGGTCCTGGACGCGGTGGCCATCGCCGGGCAGGTCATGGTCGGGCGCCTGCTCGGGGCCGGGCGCGCGCAGGAGGCCTACGCCGCGGGGGCGCGCATGATCGGCTGGTCGCTGGTGGCGGGCGTCCTCTTCGGCGTGCTGCTGCTGGCCCTGGGCGACGTGATCCCGCGCGCCTTCAGCTCTGACCCGGCGGTGCTGGAGGAGGCCGCGGCGATCTGGCCCCTGTTCGCCGCGATGATGCCGGCCAACGCCGTGGTCTTCGCCCTGGACGGGATCCTGATCGGGGCCGGCGACACTCGCTTCCTGGCCGTGGGCATGGTCGCCGCGGCCGCCGTCTACGTCCCGGTGGCGCTGCTGTCGCTGCACCAGGGCTGGGGCATCGTCGGCGTCTGGTGCGGGCTGCTGGCCCTGATCGCGGTGCGCCTGCTCACCTGCGGGACGCGCTTCCTGGGGCGGCGCTGGGCCCTGGTCGGGGCGACGACCTAGGACCCTCTCGAGGCCGGGGTCATGCCCTCAGCCGGCCGGGACCTCGATCCCCCGGGCCCGCATACCCGCCTCGACGGCGGCCACGGTGCTCTCCAGCACCTTGACCCGGGCCCAGCGCTTGGAGTCGCCCTCGACCAGATGCCACGGTGCCCACTCGCTGTCGGTGCGCTCGAGCATGTCGTTGACCGCCCGCTCGTAGCGCTTGCGCTTCTTGTGGTTGCGCCAGTCCTCCTCGGTCAGCTTCCACGTCCGCAGCGGGTCGTTCCGGCGGCGCTCGAAGCGGCGCAGCTGCTCCTCCTCGCTCAGGTGCAGCCAGAACTTGACCAGGATCATGCCCTCGGCGCAGAGCGTGCGCTCGAAGCCGTTGATCTCGTCGTAGGCGCGCGTCCATTGCTCCTTGGTGGCGAAGCGCTCCACCCGCTCGACCAGCACGCGCCCGTACCAGGAGCGGTCGAGCACGGCCATCCCGCCCCAGCCCGGCAGCGCCGGGCCGAAGCGCCACAGGAAGTGGTGGCGCTTCTCGTCGTATGTGGGCGCGGCGAAGGAGACGACGCGCACGTGGCGGGGGTCCAGGCCCGCCACCAGGCGGCGGATGGCCCCGCCCTTGCCCGAGGCGTCCCAGCCCTCGAACAGCACGCACACCGGCGGGCCGATGTCGCCCCGTCCGACCAGCCCGCCCAGGGCCAGGCGCAATCCCAGCAGCCGCCGCTGCGCCGCCTCCAGGCGCTCGGCCTCCTGCGCGCGCGAGAGGCGCAGGTCCAGGTCGAGCTCGGCCAGCAGGTCCACTTCGCCGATCCTGTCAGCAACGGGGCGCGTCGGGCAACCGGCACAATGAGCGTTGTGCCCCAGCACCGTCCCGTCGACCCCCGCCGGTCCTTCCCGGAGATGGAGCAGGAGGTTCTGCAGCGCTGGCGTGAGCGCGACGTCTTCGCCGAATCCCTGCGCCGGCGCGAGGGCGCGCCCGCGTGGGTCTTCTACGAGGGGCCGCCGACGGCCAACGGCCCGCCCGGCGCCCACCATGTGCTCTCGCGCGTGTTCAAGGACATCTTCCCCCGCTACAAGACGATGCAGGGGCACTACGTGGAGCGCCGCGGCGGCTGGGACTGTCACGGGCTGCCGGTGGAGATCGCGGTCGAGCGCGAGCTCGGCTTCACCGCCAAGGAGGACATCGAGGCCTACGGAATCGCCGAGTTCAACGCGCGCTGCCGGGCGGCGGTCTTCGCCTACCTGGAGGAGTGGGACCGCCTGACCGAGCGGATCGGCTTTTGGATCGACCTCGAGCACGCCTACCGCACGCTCGACCCGACCTACATCGAGTCGGTCTGGTGGTTCCTGCGCCAGGTCTTCGACCGCGGGCTGCTGGTCGAGGGCCACAAGGTCGTGCCCTACTGCCCGCGCTGTGGCACCGCGCTCTCCTCGCACGAGGTCGCGCTCGGCTACCGCGACGTGGTCGACCCGTCCGTGTACGTCAGGCTCCCCGTCCGGGTGGCGCACGGGCCCCTGCGCGAGGGCGACGCGCTGCTGGTCTGGACCACCACGCCGTGGACGCTGGTCTCCAACGCGGCGGTCGCGGTCGACCCCGAGCTGACCTACGTCCGCGCCCGCCTGGGCGACGAGGTGGTCGTGGTGGCCGAGGCGCTGGCGACGCGCGTGCTGGGTGAGCAGGCCGAGCTGCTCGAGTCCTTCGCCGGCGCCGAGCTGGTGGGCGCCGCCTACGAGCCGCCGTTCGGGTTCATCGCCGCCGAGGCCTACGGGCCCAAGGGGCACACCGTGCTGCCCGCCGACTTCGTGACCGCCCAGGACGGCACCGGCCTGGTCCACACCGCGGTCGCCTTCGGCGAGGACGACTTCCGGCTCGGCGAGCAGCAGGGGCTGAGCGTGATCAATCCCGTGCGCCCCGACGGCACCTACGACGAGCGCATCGGGCCCTACGCCGGGCGCTCGGTCAAGGCGGCCGACCCCGACCTGGTGGCCGACCTGCGCGAGCGCGGGCTGCTGCTGCGCGAGGAGGCCTACGAGCACGCCTACCCGCACTGCTGGCGCTGCGGGACGGCGCTGCTCTACTACGCCAAGCCGTCCTGGTACGTGCGCACCCAGGCCGTGCGCGACGAGCTGCTGGCGGCCAACGAGACCGTCGCCTGGTACCCGCCCCACATCAAGCACGGGCGCTTCGGGCGCTGGCTGGAGGGCAACGTCGACTGGGCCATCTCGCGCGAGCGCTACTGGGGCACGCCACTGCCGATCTGGCGCTGCGGCAACGGCCACGTCGAGTGCATGGGCTCCTTAGCAGAGCTCGAGCAGCGCGCCGGGGCGGAGCTGCCCGACCCCCACCGCCCCTACGTGGACGAGCTGACCTTCGCCTGCGCGACCTGCGCGGAGCCGATGACGCGCGTGCCCGAGGTCGTCGACGTGTGGCTGGACTCGGGCGCGATGCCCTTCGCCCAGCTCCACGCACCGTTCGAGAACCAGGACCGCTTCGAGGCCAACTTCCCGGCCGATTTCGTCTGCGAGGCCCTGGACCAGACGCGCGGCTGGTTCTACTCGCTGCTCGCGGTCTCGGTCCTGCTGCACGGCCGCGCCCCCTACCGCAACGTCCTGTGCCTGGGCCTGATCCTCGACGACGAGGGCCAGAAGATGTCCAAGTCCAAGGGCAACGTGGTCGAGCCGGCGCAGGTCCTGGACCTTCACGGGGCGGACGCCCTGCGCTGGTACTACCTGGCCTCCAAGCAGCCCTGGGACGGCTACCGCTTCTCGCTCGACGCGGTCGGCGAGTCCCTGCGTCAGTTCCTGCTGCCGCTCTGGAACGTGTACGGCTTCTACGTGCTGTACGCCAACGCGGGCGACGTGGCCCCGGCCGCGCCGGACCCCGCCACGCTCCAGGACCTCGACCGCTGGGCTCTGTCGCGGCTGCACACCACCACGGCCGAGGTGACCGAGAGCCTGGACGCCTACGACGCGACCACGGCGGGGCGGGCCCTGTCGGCCTTCGTGGAGGACCTCTCCAACTGGTACGTGCGGCGCTCGCGCAGACGCTTCTGGGACGGCGACCCGGCCGCGTTCGCGACCCTGCGCCACTGCCTGCTGACCTGCGCGAAGCTGCTGGCCCCGTTCTGCCCGTTCGTGGCCGACGAGCTCTACGAGAACCTGGACGGTGCCGAGCCCAGCGTCCACCTCTGCGACTTCCCCACGCCGGCCCGGGCCGGCACCCGCGACGCGCAGCTCGAGCAGGCGATGTCGACCGCCCGCGAGACCGTTCGCCTGGGTCTCGCCGCCCGCGCCCACGCCAAGCTCAAGGTCCGCCAGCCGCTGGCCGAAGCCGTGGTCGTGGCCGCCGGGGCCGAGCGCCGGGCGATCGAGCGGCTCGGCGACCTGGTCCGCTCCGAGCTCAACGTCAAGGCCCTGCGCTTCGTCGAGCAGGCCGACGAGCTCGGCTCATCGGAGGTGCGCCCCAACTTCCGCGCCCTGGGCCCACGTTTCGGGCGTCAGATGCCGCAGGTGACCGCCGCCATCGCCGCGCTGGACCCGGCCCACGTGACCGACGCGCTGCGCGCGGGGCGCGCGCTGGGCATCGCCGTCGATGGGCGCGAGCATCGCCTCGGGTCAGAGGACCTGATCGTGGCCATGCGTCCGCTGCAGGGCTACGAGCTCGAACGCGAGGGGACCCACGCGGTGGCGCTGGACCTCGAAGTCGACGACGCCCTGCGCCGCGAGGGCTGGGCGCGCGAGGTGGTCCACGCCGTCCAGGGCGCGCGCCGCTCCGCGGGGCTGGCCGTCGAGGACCGCATCGTCCTGACCCTGGGCGGGGACACTGAGTTGCTGGAAGCGGTGCGCGAGCACGAGGACCACGTGGCGGGGGAGGTGCTCGCCGTGCGGACCGCCTACGCCGACGGCGACGCGACCGGCCACGCGACCGTCGATGGTCGCGGGCTGGCGATCGCGGTCAGGCGGGTGGAGCGGGGGGCGGACTAGGCCAGCGCGGGCTCGAGCTCGGCCTCGAGGCGCTTCTTGGGCAGCGCCCCGACGACCTTCTTGGCCACCTGCCCGTCGCGGAACAGGATCAGGGTCGGGATCGACATCACCTGGTAGGAGGCCGCCGTCTGCTGGTTGTCGTCGACGTTGAGCTTGACCACCTTGAGGTCGTCGCGCTCGCCCGCCATCTCCTCGAGCACCGGGGCCACGACCCGGCAGGGACCGCACCACGGCGCCCAGAAGTCGACCAGCACGGGCCCCTCGGCCTCGAGGACCTCGGCCTGGAAGTTGGAGTCGGTGACCTCGTTGACGCTACCGGCCATGGGCGGGGCTCTCCTTCGCTCTCGGTCGCTTGCTTACTTCAGAAAGTATAGCGACTCAGGCTGCAGCCGTCATGGCGCGCTCGGGCTCACGGCGCGGCTCCGGTCAGGCTCAGGACCAGGCGCGGCGACAGCCAGACCTCGACCGCACCGCTGGCCAGCAGCACGGGCACGGCCAGGCCGACGGTGACGAAGGTGGCGGCCAGCAGCTCGTTCCACTCGCCGCGGCGCGAGGCGATGGTCCAGGCGGCCAGCGGCAGGAAAAGCGCGCACAGCTCGGGCACGGCATGAGGCATGAGCCCGAGCAGCAGCAGGTAGGGCGAGGTGTTGAGCTGGGCCGCGATGTCGGCCGCGGTCGCGCCCAGGATGAAGGCCTGCGTGAAGAGCGAGAACGCGGTGGCGGCGATCACGAAGCCGATCGCCAGCGGGCCGGCCCTGTCGTGGATGGTGCGCCGGATGCCCGTGTAGCCCGCGGCCACCTGGGGAAGCGACGAGCCCGCCATGAAGCCGGCCACGCAGGCGAAGCCGTGCAGGGCGAGGACCAGCGCGTTGCGGATCAGCACGTGGACGAAGTCGCCCCCGTCGGCCGCGGCGTTGACCCCGGGCAGCAGCAGCAGAGTGCCCTCGTCGGGGGTGGCGTAGGCGGCGAAGGCCGCCACCGCGCCGAGCAGGCACGCGGTGATCAGCGCGCTCAAGCGCAGCCAGGGCAGCAGCACGGCCTCCGGTCGCTCGTTCCAGCGCCGCAGGGCCGCCCGCGTGTCGGCCATGCCCTGGACGAGGGCGAGCTCCTGGGCTTTCACCGGTTCCCCATCGGCACCCGCGCCCCGCAGCCTTACGCGCCCGCGGCACGCTCGGCGCGCAGGCGCAGCGCCGGGACCAGCCAGACGGCCTCCAGGGCGATTCGCCCCGACATCTTCGACGTCCCCGCGCGCCGGTCGCGGAAGGTGATCGGCAGCTCCTGCACGCGCAGCCCGCGGCGCAGCGCGCGGTAGGTCAGCTCGACCTGGAAGGCGTAGCCCTGGGAGGAGACCGTCTCGGGCTCGAGCGCGCGCAGCGCCGCCGCGCGAAAGCACTTCAGGCCGCCGGTCAGGTCGCGCACCCCCACCCCGAGAACCCGCCGCGCGTACCAGCAGCCCCCGCGGGAGATCAGCCGCCGTCCCAGGCTCCAGTCGCGCACCCGGCCGCCGGGCACGTAGCGCGAGCCCAGGGCGACGTCGGCCCCCGCGCGAGTGGCGGCCAGCAGCCGGGCCAGGTCGGCGGGGTCGTGCGAGCCGTCGCTGTCCATCTCCAGCACGTGCCCGGCGCCGGCCTCCAGGGCCTGGGCGAAACCGGCCACGTAGGCGCGGCCGAGCCCCTGCTTGCCCGCCCGGTGCAGGACGCAGACCGGCTCGAGCTCGGCGGCCAGGCGGTCGGCCAACGCGCCCGTGCCGTCGGGCGAGTTGTCGTCGACGACCAGGATCCGGAAGCCCTCGGGCGCGGCCCGGCCCAGCACGGCGTGGACGGCGCGCACGTGCGCCTCCAGGCTCTCGGCCTCGTTGTAGGTGGGCAGGATCAGCCAGGCCGGGCCGGTCACGGGGCGGCGTAGCCTACGCGCCGTGGGTGCCCCCCTGACCAACGGCCAGATCGCCGCCGCCTTCGACGAGCTGGCCGATCTCTACGAGCTCGACGGCGCCGTCCAGTACCGCGTCCTGGCCTACCGCACGGCGGCCCGGGCGGTGCGCGACGCCTCGCTCTCGGTGGCTGAGCTGGCCCGCTCGGGCCGGGCCACGGAGGTCGCGGGCATCGGCGCCACCCTGGCCGAGAAGATCGGGGCGCTGCAGGAGACCGGCGACGTCCCCGCCGCGGTCGAGCTGCGGGCCAAGTACCCGGCCGGGCTGCGGGCTATCACCCACCTGCCCGGCTTCGGGCCCAAGCGCGCGCGACGCCTGTACGACGAGCTCGGCATCGACTCGCTCGAGGCGCTGCGCGCGGCCTGCGAGCGCCACGAGCTGCGCGGGCTGCGGGGCTTTGGGGCGAAGATGGAGGAGCGCCTGCTCGAGCAGCTCGCCGCCGGCGCGGACGGGACGCCGCGCCCGCGGGTTCTGCTCTCGCGCGCCCTCGGTGTCGGCGAGGAGGTGCTCGGGGCGCTGCGTGCCCACCCGGCCGCCGACCGCGTCGAGCTGGCCGGCTCGGTGCGGCGGCTGGCCGACTCGGCCAAGGACCTCGACGTGGTGGCCACCGCGCACGACCCTGCCGCGCTGGCGCGGGCGCTGTGCGAGCTGCCGGTGGTGGAGTCCGTGCAGTCCTCCGGCGCCAACGGCGCCCGCGTGACCACCCACAGCGGCATCGCCGTCGACCTGAAGGTCGTGGCCCCGGACCAGTTCGGCAACGTGCTGCAGCACTTCACCGGCTCCCAGGCCCACAACGTCGCTCTGCGCGAGGCCGCCGTGCGCCGCGGCCTGCACGTCTCGGAGTACGGGATCCTGGACGACGCCACGGGCGAGACCCTGCGCTGCGCGACCGAGGAGGAGGTCTACGCCGCGCTCGGGCTGGCCTGGATCGCGCCGGAGCTGCGTGAGGGGCGCGGTGAGCTCGAGGCGGCCGCGGGCGACGGCGCAGGCCTGCCGGCTCTGATCGAGCCCGACGACATCCGGGGCGAGCTGCACTGCCACACCGTGGCCTCGGACGGGCGCCAGACGATCGAGGAGATGGCGGCCGCCGCGCTGGCCCGCGGCTATCAGTACCTGGCCATCACCGACCACTCGGCCACGCACGGGTTCGGCAACCACGTCACCCCGCAGCAGCTGGAGGCCCAGATCGAGCGCGTGCGCGCCGTCGACGCAGAGCTCGAGGGCATCACCCTGCTGGCCGGGACCGAGGTCAACATCCTGCCCGACGGCTCACCCGACTACGAGGACGAGCTGCTGGCCCGGCTGGACTGGGTGATCGGCTCCGTGCACACCTCGTTCGGTATGGGCGAGCAGGCCATGACCGACCGCATGGTGGCCGCCGTCGAGCACCCGTTCATCGACGCCATCGGCCATCCCACCGGGCGCAAGATCGAGCAGCGCGCGCCCTATGCGCTCGACACCGGGCGCGTGTTCGAGGCGGCCGCGCGCACGGGCACGATGATCGAGATCAATGCCGCCCCGGACCGCCGCGACCTCGACGACGTCCACGCCCGCGCGGCCGCGGCGGCGGGCGTGCTGATCCTGATCGACTCCGACGCGCACTCGACCCGCAACCTCGGGCTGATCCGCTACGGCGTGGCCACCGCTCGCCGGGCCTGGCTGACCGCGGCCCAGGTGGCCAACACGCGCTCGTGGGCCGACTTCGCCCCACTGCGCAAGCGCGCGCGCAAGTAGCGCGCCCGCGCTCAGCCCAGCAGCCGCGGCAGCAGCTCGTCGGCCACGATCGCGTCGACGCGACCGCGGGCCCAGGGCGCCAGCAGCTCGAGCGCGCGGGCCTCGTGACCGTCCGGGGGCTGGTCCAGGGCGACCCGGATGGCCTGCTGCAGGTCCTCGCCGACCAGCCGCGGGTCCAGCTCCCGGGCCAGGGGCAGGGCGGCGTAGGGCCCGGGCGCGGGCGTGGTGACCAGCAGGCAGCCGTCGGCCAGCGCCTCGAGCTGGGCCAGTCCGTGGTCCTCGCGCCGGGGCGCGATCACGAACACGCGGGCCCGCCGCAGCAGGGCCCGGAACGCTCCCGGCTCCAGGGCGCCCGCAAAGCGCACGCCCTCGCGGGCGCGGCCGTCCAGCCCGGCCACGACGAGCTCCTCGCCCGGGCGGCGCGCCCGCTCCCACGCACCCAGCACCCGGTCCAGGCCCTTCTTGGCCGGATTGGCCCCGTAGGCCACGGCAGCCAGGTCGCGCCGCCCGCCCGCCTTGGCCCCGGCCGCCGGCGCCGACGGCTCCACGGGCACGGGCACGACCACCGCCGGCGCGTGCGGCCGCGGCGCCTCGGCCAGCGCCCCCTCGCTCCAGGGCGCCAGCAGCGGTGCCGCGGCCATGCGGCGCCGCTCCAGCGGGCGCTGCCAGAGGCCGTGGCGCCCCGGCCGGTTGCCCGCCGCCGGGGCGTCGAAGCGGATCGCGCCCGCCACTGGGCCGAGCAGGGCCGCCGTGGTGCTCGAGTAGAGCACCGCCCGCGGCCGATGGGCTTCGATCCCGGCCACCGCCGCGCGCC
>Ga0136612_10001400_pt1 | contig 10248 bp, 7 predicted proteins | sample AntDryUQ224A2306_2_FD_106644 | JGI IMG/M metagenome (GOLD analysis project Ga0136612, IMG submission 106644) | Polar desert sand microbial communities from Dry Valleys, Antarctica - metaG UQ224A (23.06) | ecosystem: Environmental > Terrestrial > Soil > Desert | place: Antarctica: Dry Valley...
ATCCTCGACCAGGAGTTCTGGCTCAGGCGTGGTGCGCGGGGCGAACGAGGACGGAAACGCGGTGGTGTGCCAACCCGGCGCATCGATGGCCTCCTGCAGGTTCATTCCGCCGAGGCTGTGCGCGAGCCAGAAGGTGAGTTGCCACTGTTCCTGCTGGTCCCCACCCGGGGTCCCGAATCCGATGGTGGGCTCGTCGCCGCGCATGACCAGGGTCGGGGTGAGCGTGGTGCGGGGACGGGTGCCTGGCTTCAGGGAGCTGGCCAGCCCAGGTTCGAGCCAGAACATCTGCGCCCGGGTGCCCAGCCCGAAGCCGAGCTCGGCGATCGTCGGCGAGGACTGCAGCCAGCCACCGGACGGTGTCGCCGACACGATCGTGCCGTGCCGGTCGACGACGTCGATATGGCAGGTGTCACCGGGAGTCGGGGCCACGGTTGGCTCACCGACCCCGGCCATCCCGACATCGCGCCGAACGCTGGTCGGTCCGTCCAGCACATAGCGGGGCATCCTTGGCTCGGCACCACTCGGGCTGCCGGGTCGCAGCTCGACAGAGGCGGTCTCCCCGACCAGCTCGGCCCGTTCGCGACCGTACGCCGCGGACAGCAGCGCCTCGATCGGGACGGGCTGCGCATCGCCGTACCACGCCTCCCGGTCGGCCATGGCGAGTTTGACTGCTTCGGTGACGGCGTGGATCTGCTCGGCGCTGGCATGCGGTGCATGTGCGGCGGAGAGGTTGCCGAGGATGGCCAGGGTCTGCAAAAAGGCCGGACCTTGGCTCCACGGACCGGCCTTGTAGACGGTGTGGCCGTGCCAGTCGAGGCTGATCGGGCTCTCGTACGTCGGACGCCAGATGGCGAGGTCGTGCGCGGTGAGTACGCCGCTGTGTGGCGCGCCGGATTCGTCCATGACCGACGTACGGACATGCTCCTCGATCGCGTCGGCGACGAAGCCTTCATGCCAGGCGGTGAGGGCACCGTCGATCTGCTGCTCGCGGGATCCCCCGATGGCTTGCGCTGAGTCCAGCAGACGCCGGTAAGTGGCCGCCAGAGTTGTGTTGCGCCACAACGTGTTCGGTAGTGGCGCCTTGCCGTCGGCATCGAGCCAGACCTCGGCGCTCGTCGGCCAGTGATTGGTGAAGGTGTCCGCGCTTGCCGCGATCGTTGCGGCGACGCGTGGATGCAGCGGGTGGCCGTTGTGGGCGTGGTCGATGGCGAACCGCAGGACTCGCTCCAACGGGAACGTGCCGTGGTCGCGCAGGAACGTCAGCCATGCACTGACCGCGCCCGGGACGACGGCGGCCAGGAGTCCCGTACCAGGGATGATCTCGAGGTCCTGGTCGCGGTAGTGCCCGGTCGTCGCGGCTGCAGGCGCCACTCCCTGTCCACAGAGGACTGTTGCCGGCCCGCCAGGGCTGGCGAACAGGATCGGTACGTCGCCGCCTGGTCCGTTGAGGTGCGGCTCGACCACCTGGAGGGTGAAGGCGGTGGCCACCGCGGCGTCGACGGCCGTACCGCCTTCTTCCAGGATTGCCATTCCGGCGGCGCTAGCCAGCCAGTGCGTGCTGGCAACCATGCCGAAGGTGCCCGACAACTCCGGTCGCGTAGTGAACATCCCGGCCACGCTACCTGCGCCCCCTTTTCGCCGGTTCGCTACACAACCTCCCCTTTGGCCGGCCCGAAAGCGCCGGTTCGCTACACAACCGGCTGTGGTCAAGCGGCCCACAGATGCCGATCCGACTCAGGGGGACCCTGCGACGTTGGGTTCGCCACATTCCTCGCCTGTCGGCGCATCGCCCCTTCCCGCACGTTATGCGCATAACGTCCGAATTCAGAGCCGGTTTCCGCACGTTATGCGCATAACGTGCGACGACTGATCTGATGTGGCCGTGCGCGTGACGGTTGTCGGGAGTGTGAACCTCGACCTGGTAGCCACGGTGGCTCGGCTTCCGGAGGCCGGCGAGACCATCGGGAAGGCCCGGCTGGCCAAGGTGGCGGGGGGCAAGGGCGCTAACCAGGCGTTGGCGGCTGCGCGGCTGGGCGCCGCCGTCCGATTGATCGCCGCTGTGGGGCGCGACGAGAACGCGGACCCTGCCCTGCAGTCGCTCGCCGCTGGTGGGGTGGACCTGGCGGGCGTACGGCGTACCGACGAACCGACCGGGCTGGCGCTGATCACCGTCGACGGTGCCGGAGAGACGACCATCGTCGTCGTACCGGGCGCCAATGCGACCCTCGAGTTGGCTGCGGGCGAACTCGCCGGCTCCGATGCAGTGATCTGCCAGTTGGAGACTCCGATCGAGACCGTGCTGGCGGCGGCGAGGGCAGCCCCTGGCTTCTTCTGCCTCAACTCCGCGCCAGCCGGCCCGGTACCGCAATCGGTCCTGGCCCGCGCGGATCTGATTGTCGCCAACCGGCAGGAGTACGAGGCAATCCCGGGGCTGGATGCGGCGCAATTGGTCGCCGTCACTTACGGAGCGGCGGGTGCCGAGCTTCGAAAGGACGGGAAACGCATCGCGTACGCCGAGGCGCCCAAGGTCACCGCGGTGGACGGGACCGCCGCCGGGGACGCCTTCGTTGCCGCCCTGGTCGTCGGCCTGCTCGAAAACCTGGACCCGACCGAGGCGCTGCACGGCGCCTGCATGGCCGGTGCGCTCACCGCCACGCGTCCGGGTGCTCAACCGTCGCTGCCGACCCGAGCCGAGGTGTTCCGGTGAGTCACCCGTGTGACCTGGGACGGCGCAGCCGGCTGGCGGGTCTGCGGTGAGACGGCTAGTCATCGACACCGACCCGGGCGTGGACGACGCGATCGCGCTGCTGGTGGCCCTAGCCAGCCCCGAGGTCGAAGTATGCGCTGTGACAACCGTTTTCGGCAACGTGTCTGTCGCTCAGACGACTGAGAACGCACTGCGCGTACTGGCTCTGGCGGGCGCCGACGTCATCCCTGTCGCGGCGGGGGCGCAGCGGCCGCTGGTGCATCCGCAGCCTCATAGGGCCGCACATGTGCACGGTGCCAACGGCCTCGGCGGCGTGGACCTGCCCAGTGCGCAACGCCAGGTCGAACGGTTGCCCGCCGTACCGTTCCTCGCGGATCTGCTGCACGAGTCCACAAGTCCGGTCACCGTCTGCGCCATCGGGCCGCTCACGAACATCGCGCTCCTCGTCGCGACCGATCCAGCTGCTGCGGCGCGGATCGAACGACTCGTGATCATGGGTGGCGCGTACGGCGCGGGCAATGTCACGCCAACGGCGGAGTTCAACGTCTGGTCCGATCCCGAGGCCGCACACAGGGTCCTGGGCGCACGGCTCTCGATCACGGTTGTCGGGCTGGACGTGACCCGGCCGACCGCGATGGACGCAGCAGCCGTGGCCCGGATCGGCGCCAGCGGCCCGGTCGGGTCTGCCGCGGCGGCGATGCTGGCCCACTACCTCGACTTCTACGTACGCGTGCAGGGCGGCCCCGGCGTTGTCATCCACGATGCCCTGGCGGTGCTCGAGGCGATCACACCCGGAATTCTCGGCACCGTCGACAGGAGGGTGTTTGTCGACTGTGGACACGGACGGGGGCGCGGCACGACCCTGCTGGACCGGAGCGTGGGCACGCGCTCCGGCGTCGGCAGCGGTCCGCTCGACAACCCCTTGCCCATACGGGTGGCCGAGACCGTCGACGTACCACGGGCGCTGTCCGAGATCGAAACCCGGCTCTGCTCCTACGGCCCCTGAGCCCCGCCGCGAACGCAATGTGCCGGTTCGCTACACAACCGCCCCTTTCGCTGCGTTCAAAGCGGCCGTTGTGTAGCGAACCGGCCGGGAAGCCGGCGGTCAGGCGCCGACGCGAGCCCGGTCGACCAGTCGTCGCACCTGAATCCCGCTCGGCAACGCTCCGAAGACGCCCCCGCCCGCCCGACCATGGCCGCCTGCACCGCCAAATCGGCTGGCGCAGAACGCATCCGCGACCTCGGCGGGTGCGTACCGGAGCAACAGAGAACCCTGCAACGCCAGTGCCAACGAGCCGGCCACTTGCCGTGCCTGCCCCTGGGCCGTGCGAGGATCGGCCTCGCCGACCTCGGCGAGCAGCACCATGAGCGCTTTCACCGCATCGTCGAAGCGCGCGTCGACACCGAGCGCGGCACCGAGTTCGGTCTGGACCGCCGCGACGGAGTCGGACTCGCGACCCATCGCCCGCAGGACGTCGAGGGCGATCACGTTGCCCGACCCTTCCCAGATCGAGTTGAGCGGAGCCTCGCGATACAGCCGCGGCATTCCGGACTCTTCGACGTACCCGTTGCCGCCCAGGACTTCCAAGGCTTCGCCCACCATGTACGGCGTGCGCTTGCAAACCCAGAACTTCGCCGCCGCCAGCGCCAGCCGGCTGAACGCGGTCTCCCCGTTGTCGATCGCGGCCGCGAGCCGGATCGCCAGCGCAGTGGCAGCCTCGGACTCCAATGCCAGATCGGCGAGAACCGACTGCATCAGGGGCGCGTCGATCAGCACAGTGCCGAAGGTCGACCGATGCGCAGCGTGGTGGATCGCCTGGGTCAGCGCCGCGCGCATCAGGGCCGCCGACCCGAGCACGCAGTCCAGCCGGGTCATCGCCACCATCTCGATGATCGTGATGACCCCGCGCCCCTCCGCGCCGACCAGCCAGCCGACCGTCCCGTCCAACTCCACCTCGGACGAGGCATTGGACCGGTTGCCCAGTTTGTCCTTGAGCCGTTGCAGGGCAAACACGTTCCGCGACCCGTCGGGCAGCACCCGCGGCACCAGGAAGCAGGACAGCCCGGCCGGTGCCTGGGCCAGGACCAGGAAGACGTCACACATCGGGGCCGAGCAGAACCATTTGTGTCCGGTCAGCCGCCACGTTCCGTCGGCACTGGCCTCGGCCCGCGTCGTGTTCGCCCGTACGTCGGACCCACCCTGTTTCTCGGTCATCCCCATTCCGGCGAGCAGGCCGCGCTTAGTCGTCGGCTCGCGCAGCCCCGGGTCGTACGACGTACTGACCAGGCCGGACTCGTACGCCGCGGCCAGATCGGGCTGGTGGCGCAGGGCCGGGATGACGGCGTAGGTCATCGAGATCGGGCAGCCGTGGCCGGACTCGACTTGGGCCCAGGTGAAGAAGCCGGCCGCTCGCTGGACGTGGGCATCAGGTCGCGGGTCGGCCCAGGGCGCACCGTGCAGGCCGTGCGAGACAGCGACGTCCATGAGCTCATGCCAGGCCCGGTGGAACTCCACCTCGTCGACCCGGTGCCCGTATCGATCGTGGGTACGCAACTGCGGCTCGTGACTGTTCGCCGAATTCGCCCATTCCAGAGCCTGTTCACTCCCGGCCAATGTGCCCAGCGCCGACAACTGCGGACCAGGGCCGTCGACAGCATGCCGCGCAACGGCCTCGGTCAGCGCACGGTCCTCGGCGTACACGTCATGCCCGTACAGCACCGGAACCTGGTTGCTGACCTCGTGCGTGCCTGCCATGCCCTCAGTGTTCCCCTATGGAGCCGCCGGTAGGAATGCGCCAATGGCCAGGCTCCTGCCTCCGGAACGCGAAATCGGGCAGCGACGTTGAAAGGGCAAAGAACGGGTATAGATCTGCCAGGGCCACTCGGCCCACCGAGGAGGCATCACAACCGTGAATACGTTCCTGTTGATCGTGCTGGTGGTCTTGGTCGCGGGGGTGCTCTACGCGTCCAGCCAGAAACGTCGACAAGCCACCGCGGCAGCGGCCACCTCTCTCGAGGACGCCAAGGCTGAGGCCCGTCGGTGGTACGAACTGCTCGGCGGCCAGCTGTCCAACCTCTCGGCTGTCGAGGGGCCGGCCCAGCAGGCCCTGGCCGACGCCTCCGAGCGGTACATCGCGGCCGGTTCACAGCTGGACCAGGCGCGCACGGTCGCCCAGAGCCGGCTGGTCACCCAGACCGCCGTCGAGGGTCTCTACTACGTGCGCGCGGCCCGTACGGCGATGGACCTCGACCCCGGCCCACCGCTGCCGGACCTCAACGGGCAGAAGTCGGCCGGCGCCGTGAGCGAGGAACGCGAGGTCGACGTCGAGGGCCGCACCTATGGCGCCTCACCCAAGCCGAGCGAGCGCAACCAGCACTACTACCCCGGCGGTCGGGTAGCCGGCCGTCCGGTGCCACAGGGCTGGTACAGCGAGCCGTGGTGGCGCCCAGCGCTCATCGGTGGCGCCTGGGGCCTGGGCTCGGTGTTCCTGTTCAGTGCGATGTTCGGTGGCATGGCCGGTGTTCCGTCGACGGAGTCCTTCGAGAACGGCGGTTCCGAGGGGTCCGGTGAGGGCGGCGGCGATGCCGGCGGCGGCGGCGACTACGGCGGCGGCGGTGACTACGGCGGCTTCGACGGTGGCGGTGACTACGGTGGCGGTGGTGGCGACTTCGGTGGCGGGGACTTCGGCGGCTTCTGACCGTCCTGAACTCGGCCAGTTCAGAAGTTGATCATCGGCAAAGCGAGGGCTTCTCAGAAGAAACCGTTCAATTTGCCGATGATCAACACCGTCAGCAACGGGCTGTGCGGGCTAGGCCCGCTTCGGGGCCCAGGACGGGTCGCGGCCGGTCATCGCCAGCAGTTGGTGCAGCGGTGGCGCTGACTCCTCGACCGTGACTGCCGCGCCGTACCAACCGCCGTCCCGGCCCATCTCGAGCATGGGCTGCACGCCGGCGATCGCGGCCTGTACGGCCTGCGCCGGCGGGTCGTAGGCCTGGCCGGTTGCGGTGGCCAGGTCCCAGCCGTGGATCACGAACTCGGCGGTCATCATCGCGCCGACCATGGCGGCGGGCATCGCCGAGGATCCCATCGTCGAATCACCGTCCCAGGCGTCCGGGTCCGACCAGGCCTGCGCCGTACGAGGTGCTTCCCGCCCGCAGACCGAGGCCCACTCGTCGGCTGGGATGCCGTCCAACGTCGGGGCGGTGCTGTCGGGCTTCCAGTCCGGGTCCCAGTCCTCGCGTACGCCCGACCGGCGGGCCATCTCGAAACCGAACGCGAGATGGTTGATGACATCGGCGACAGAGAAGTCCGTACACGGGGTAGGTGCATCGTGCTGATCCGGATTCGTACCGGCGATCACCGATGCGGCGAGTTGGCTGCTGGTCTGCATGGCCTCTACCTGGGCGTTGTTGTCCATGTCTGCATCCTGGTTCGCGGCGGGGGCCGCGGTCTTGGAGAAAGGCGACACCGGGCCAGGGCACCCGAACAGCCACCCGCTGGCACATTCGCATGCAATGTGCCCTCACCTGGTCGCCTGACGGCACATTTCACGCAAAATGTGCCGGTCGACATACCCTGGATCGGTGCTGTCGGCCGTTGCGGAGTTGGGCGAACTACTCGGCAAGGGAAGGGCAGTCGCGCTCACCGGCGCTGGCATGAGCACCGACTCGGGGATACCGGACTACCGCGGGCCGGACTCGCCGCGCCGTACGCCGATGACGATCAGCGAGTTCTGTTCCGGCCCAGAAGCTCAACAGCGGTACTGGGCGCGCAGCCACGTCGGGTACGCACGGATGACCCGGGCGATCCCGAACGACGGTCACCGGGCGCTAGCCGACCTGGAACGCCAGGACGTCATAGGCTCGACGATCACCCAGAACGTGGATGGCCTGCACCAGGCGGCGGGCAGTCAGTACGTGATCGACCTGCACGGGCAGATCGCGGAGGTCATCTGCCTGGACTGTCAGGCGGGTACCCCTCGGCACGTCCTGCAGGACCGGCTTGCGGCACTCAATCCGGGTTTCGTCGAGCGGGTCGGACCCGCGATCGAGACCGCCCCGGACGGCGACGCGGTGCTGGCCGATGTGGCTGGCTTCCGGATCGCCGCCTGTACGGCATGCGGCGGCCGGCTCAAGCCCGACGTCGTGTTCTTCGGCGAGAACGTCCCCCGGGAACGGGTGGAGACGGCCTTTGAGCTGGTCGATGGCGCTGACTTGCTGCTGGTGGCCGGCTCCTCGCTCACCGTCATGTCCGGGCTGCGGTTCGTACGCCGGGCTCGACTCCGACTGGACATTCCGGTGGTCATCATCAATCGGGGACCGACCCGCGGCGACGAATTCGCGAGCGTACGCATCGATGGCGGCTGTTCGGAGGTGCTCCGCGAACTGGCCGACTTCTGTGCCGAGCGCCCCGAATCTGCACGTTATGCGCATAACGTGTCGGAAACCGGAGCCTGAAACGGACCTTATGCGCATAACGTCCACGGGCCGGGGGTGAGTGGCGCGGCGACGGCGGGTCGGTCAGGACGCGGCCAGGATGCTGCTCGCAGCGCTCACGAAACTCGGCAGGCTCACCAACGCCGCCGCCGTGAGCAACACCCGGCCAGCGATGACGACGCGGCTCGAACTCCACCACCCGGTGCTCCGGATCAACAACGCGCCGACCACGACTGCAACCCCCACGGCGACGGCCAAGACGGCCACCGGTACCAACACGGCGACGGGCACCAGCGGCCAGTAGCGCAACACCGCGCGCCGGTCGTTCATACGGAGCGGGGTTGCCAAGAGTGGCAGCGACTGGCTGTACCGACCGACGAGGGCGGCGACCAGCATCCCGTGCAGTACGACCAGCACGCCGAACGTCGATAGGGCCAACCATCCGGGTCCGACGATGTTGAAATCGAAGTTGTCCGGCCGGAGGGGCTCGGCGCGAGTGCTGGCCAGCAGCAACAAGAGCACCCCGAAGCTGAATCCACCCAGGCGACCCGCGGGCAGCCAGCGGCGGATGAGGAGGAAGGCGATCACCGACAGCACGCCGAGGGCCACGCCGCTGAACAGGATGAGACCCGTGCTGCCACCGAGGGAGATGACACCGACGACTTCGTCGGCCTCGGTGATCCGCCCTTGCGCCTCTGGTGAGGTGGCAGCCAGCAGGCGCATGATCAGACGCCCACCCACGCCCGCGAAGACTCCGGCGCCGATGCCGCCAACGGCCGCGACCGTCACCCACCACACGTACCGACGGAAAACCTCGCCTATTGACATGCGCCCGACGTCCGACGCCCGATCCGCCGGGGCGACCGCGACCCCGCCCCACAAGGCGACGGCTAGTAGCCCCGCCACGAAAATCACTGCGCACGCGGCGATGATGGCCACGGCGGAAGTGTCCCGCTTGGCAACGACGGGGACAATCAGGTTTGCGCCAGCCGCGACACGACCTTGACCGGCCAGCCTCACCGGCAGCGGTCTGTCAGCGAACGGTCCGACGCCCGGCCTGGGTCCCAAAAGCGCGGGCCATCAGGGGAAATTGCAGCGACACTTACCCAGCCAGGATGCTCCGGTCGGGTTCGCATGGCCGCTCGCCCCGAACGTTGCAGGGATCCCCTGAGTCGGAGAGTGAATCGGATAGTGGCTCAGGCGAACAAGGCGCGGCCCCAGTAGTCCTCCGGTCCGTCGACACCAGGCGGGCAGGCGAAGATCGCGCTCGAGGTGTGCCGGATGTACTCGTTGAGTACGTCGGCGCGCAGGTTGCGTTGGACCGGAATGAAGGCCGTACGCGGGTCGCGCTGGAAGGCGATGAAGAACAGCCCGGCATCGAGTCGTCCGAGTCCGGTCGAGCCGTCGACGAAGCTGTAGCCCCGGCGCAGCATCGCCGCGCCGTCATTGGAGTGCGGGTTGGCCAGCCGGACGTGGGCGACCTCGGGGATCGAGCTAGCGGTCAGGTCGACTGGGTCGAACTCCTCATTTGTCCCGAGCGGAGCGCCCTCCTTCTTGGTACGGCCGATGATCTGTTCCTGCTCGACCAAAGACGTCCGGTCCCACACCTCGATCGTCATGGCGATCCGCCTGGTGACGACGTAGGAGCCGCCGTCCAACCAATCCGGCCCATCACCAGGCTGGACCCAGACGTGGCTGCCACGTTCCTCGTCGCCCTTGTCCTGCAGGTTGTTCGTGCCGTCCTTGAACCCGAACAGGTTTCGCGGGGTCGCCTGCGCGGTCGTGGTGGATGACGTACGGCCGAACCCGAGCTGTGACCACTTCACCGACACGACACCGAAACCGATCCGCGCCAGATTGCGGATCGCATGGACGGCGACCTGCGGGTCGTGCGCGCACGCCTGGATGCAGATGTCGCGGCCGCTGATCTCCGGACGCAGCGTGTCGCCGAAGAAGGCTGGAAGATCTTGCAGCGCTTCGGGTTTGCGGCCGGCCAGGCCGAACCGATCCGTACCGTCCGGGCCGACGAACATCCCCGGACCGAACCCGATCGTGATGGTGAGGCCACTGGCCGGCAGATCGAGTGCCTCCCCGGTGTCATCGGG
>Ga0136612_10001401_pt1 | contig 10248 bp, 9 predicted proteins | sample AntDryUQ224A2306_2_FD_106644 | JGI IMG/M metagenome (GOLD analysis project Ga0136612, IMG submission 106644) | Polar desert sand microbial communities from Dry Valleys, Antarctica - metaG UQ224A (23.06) | ecosystem: Environmental > Terrestrial > Soil > Desert | place: Antarctica: Dry Valley...
CATCGTCCCGATCGTCAACTCGAGCTCCGACCCGCCGTTGGCCGCCACGGTGTCCTCCACCAGCTCGCGCATGATCTGGAGCTCCTTCTCGTACGCGACCAGCGGGATCATGATCTCGAGCTGGGGCGCCTTTCCGGAACGGTCGCGCACAGCGAGTGCCGCGCGCACAATCGCCGCAATCTGCATCTCGTAGATCTCGGGGTAGAGGATGCCCAGGCGGCACCCGCGCGTGCCGAGCATCGGGTTGGTCTCCGCGAGAGCGTGCACGCGCGCCAGCTCGCGCTCGTAGTCCTCCAGGTCGGGCGTCTGCTCGATCCGGGCACGTTCGAGCTTGGCCATCACCTCTTCGGCGGCGGGCAGAAACTCGTGCAGCGGCGGGTCGAGCAGGCGGATCGTGACCGGCAGGCCCGCCATCTCTTCGAAGATCCCCTCGAAGTCCTCCTGCTGGTGGGGTAGGAGCTCTTCGAGGACGGAACGGCGCTCGCCCTCCTCGTCGGCCATGATCATCGCCCGCATCTTCGGCTGGCGATCAGCCGCCATGAACATGTGCTCGGTCCGGCAGAGGCCGATACCCTCCGCCCCGAACTCGCGTGCCTTGCGCGCGTCCTCGGGGGTGTCGGCGTTGGTGCGGATCGCGAGGCGCCGGAGCTCGTCGGACCACTCGAGCACCTGCTGGAAGTTCGCGTCCACCTCGGGCTCGACGAGCGCCACGTCATCGGTGGTCACCACGCCGGAGGTGCCGTCGATCACGATGAGGTCGCCTTCCTGCAACACACGGCCGTTCACGCGTACCTCGCGCGCGCCGAGGTCGATCTCGAGCGCCTGCGCGCCGCACACACATGGCCGGCCCATGCCGCGCGCCACGAGCGCCGCATGGCTGGCCTTGCCGCCTTCGGAGGTGAGGATGCCGCGGGCCGCGAAGAAGCCGGCCACGTCGTCGGCCTCCGTGAACTGCCGCACCAGGATCACGTCGCGCCCGTCCGCCGCCGCCGCCACCGCGTCGTCCGCAGTGAACACGATCGTGCCCTTGGCGGCACCCGGCGAGGCGTTCACTCCCTTGGCCAGCACCTCGTACTCGGCTTCGCGGTCGAAGGTCGGGTGCAGCAGCGCGTCAAGCGAGTCCGCCTCGATCGTCGCGAGCGCTTCTTCGCGGGTGAGGAGTCCTTCCTGGGCCGCGTCCACGGCGAAGCGCACGGCGGCTTGGGCGGGGCGCTTGGCGCTGCGCGTCTGCAGCATGTACAGGCGCCCCTCCTCCACCGTGAACTCGGTGTCCTGCATGTCCTTGTAGTGGCCCTCGAGCGTACGCAGGATGTCCATGAGCTCCGCGTGCGACTCCGGCATCACCTCGGCCAGTTCGGAGATGTCGCGGGTGTTCCGCACTCCCGAGACCACATCCTCCCCCTGGGCGTTCTGGAGAAAGTCGCCAGACGGCTCTGGGGCTCCGGTGATCTCGTCGCGGGAGAAAGCCACGCCCGAACCCGAGGAGTCGCCCTTGTTGCCGAACACCATCTGCTGCACGTTCACCGCCGTGCCCCACTCGTCAGGTATCCGGTTGAGGCGCCGGTACTCGACCGCGCGCTCGCCCAGCCAGGAGTCGAACACGGCGTGGATGGCCTGGCGCAACTGCTCCTTGGGATCCTGTGGGAAGTCCTCGCCCGTTTGGTCGCGGTAGAGCGCCTCGAAGCTGCGCGTGAGCTCCTTCAGGTCGTCAACTGAGAGCTCCGTGTCGAGCTTCACCCCGGCCTTGTCCTTCTGCTTCTTGATCGCGTCCTCGACCGCCTCCCCGGGGACATCGCGGCACACGTTGCCGAACATCTGTACGAAACGGCGGTAGGAGTCCCAGGCGAAGCGCTCGTTGCCGGTCTTCGCCGCCAGGCCCTCTACGGCCTCGGCGTTCATGCCCAGGTTGAGAACCGTGTCCATCATTCCCGGCATCGACTCACGCGCCCCGGAGCGCACCGACACCAGCAGCGGGTCAGCCGGATCGCCCAGCCGCTTGCCGGTGTGATCCTCGAGTGCGGAGAGCGCTTGGGCCACCTGCTCGTCGAGCCCTTCCGGGTCGATACGACCCGCGTTCATGTAGGCCACGCAGGCCTCGGTGGTGATGGTGAAACCCGCGGGGACCCGCTCCGCCCCGAGTAGCCGCGTCATCTCGGCGACGTTGGCGCCCTTGCCCCCAAGCAGGTCGCGCATCTCGCGCGAGCCCTCGGAGAAGTCGTACACCAGCTTCATTTGCGTGGCGACCGCCAAGGCGGCGCGATTCTACGGCAGGGCCGGCCCCTAGGCGGCGCGGCGCAGGCGCACATGTGCGTGATGCTCGAGCGTCTCGGCTATCGCGCGGTCGGCCTGGCGCAGTGCCCGCTCGCCGGCGTCGGGGGCCTCAGCCAGCGGTTGGCCGAGAGCCAGGACGAGAAACTCGTGGGCCTCCTCACCGAGCGGGAAACCGCCGGCCTCGCACGATGGGCACACCGCTCCTCCCGCGCTCGCGGAGAACGCCGAGAGGTGCTCGCGCTCGCCGCACGTGGCGCACGACGCGAGCTCGGGCACGAAGCCCGCCGCCAGCAGGAGCTTCAGCCGGAACGCCAAGGCCTGCCCCAGCGTGGCGGCCTCGGGTCGCGTGTCGAGCAGGTGCAGTTCCTGGCAGAGGAGGTTGTAGGCGGGCACGTTCGGTTCCTGCGAGTCGAACAGGCGGAGCACCGCCTCACAGGCCTCGGTTGCGCGGTCGAGCGAATGCCTGCGGTCGCGAATGGCAGCGTGGGCGTCCACGGTCTCCGCGGAGGTGACGGTGCAGAGATCGCCGCGGCCCTGGTGAAGGCTCAGCTTCACGCGGGAGAGCGGCTCGAGGCGCCCGCCGAAGCGCGAGCGCACCCTGCGTACGCCCTTGGCCACGGCGCCCACCCGGCCCCGCTCCGCCGTGTAGAGGTGCAGCACACGATCAGCCTCGCCGAAGCGGATCGAACGCAGCACCACCGCCTCGGCCTCGAACGGGCCCGGCACTCAGCGGCCCGTTTCCGGGGGCATGTCATGTGGGTACGGCAACATCGAGGGGCCCGAGACTCTGATCCTCATGGCGGACACGACCAAAGTCACCCTCTACACCACCACGCCCTGCGGCTTCTGCACGCAGGCCAAGAATTTGCTGCAGGCGCGCGGCGTGGACTATGAGGAGATCAACCTGGCGCGCGACCCCGAGGGCCGTACCCAGCTCGCACAGCGCACGGGACAGATGACGTTTCCCCAGGTGATCGTGGGAGAGCGCACCATCGGCGGGTTCCGCGAGCTCCTGCAGGCAGACCGCGAGGGCACGCTGCCCAGGCTTCTGGCCGCCTAGCGGCGCGGCGGGCGCTGGCAGCGCCGGCACACGTAGGTGCCTCTGCCCGCCGCTCGCAACTTCATGATCGTCGTGCCGCAACGGGGGCACGGCTCCCCCTCACGACGGTGTACGAGAAAGCTGTCCTGGAAGGAGCCCTTCGCGCCATCGGGAGCGCGGAAGTCATCGATCGTCGCGCCCTTGCCGGCGATCCCGGCCCGCAGGGCCTCGACCACCGCATCGCGCAGCAGCTCGATCTGAGCGCGCCGAAGCGTCCCGACCGGCCTGAGCGGATGGATCCGCGCGCGAAACAGGGCCTCGTCCGCATAGATGTTGCCCACGCCCACCACCCGCTGCTGTGCCAAGAGGAACGCCTTGACCGGAGCTCGTCCGCCCCGTGCCATCTCCCGCAGCGCGTCCGTGGTGAAATCAGGACCGAGCGGCTCCACTCCCAGCCGCGAGGCGAAGTAGGCGTCGCGGGCCTGGTCCCCCAGGAGCACGATCCCGGTGCCGAAGCGCCGCGGATCGGTGAACAGCACCCTGTGGCCGGAGTCGAGCTCGAGCCGGACCCGCAGCGGTGGCCCATCGCCCGGGTCGTCCGCCGGACGGGCGAGCAGCAGATTTCCGGTCATGCGCAGGTGCATCACGAGATGCACCTCGTCTTCCAGAGCCCAATCGAGGTACTTGCCACGGCGCAGCAGCTCCGTGACCAGACGGCCGGCAACCGCGGCCTCCAGCTCGCTCGGCGCCAAGGGATCGCACCAGCGCGCATCCAGCACCTCCGTCCGGATCAGGCGCCGGCCCTCCACGTGCGGCGCGAGCTGCCGCCGGATGGTCTCGACCTCCGGTAGCTCCGGCACGCGTCAGCCCCCTGCCGACTTGCCACGGATGGTTCCGCGCAGGGCAAGCGAGCGGAGCAGCGGAGCGAACACCCGCCGGTCCGCCCCGCGGAACTCGCTTGGCGGGGCCAGCAGCTCGAACACATATTCCACCTCGCCCTCGTACACGTGCACGCTGCGCACCTCGAGCGGGCGGCGGGCTATCACCTGACTCCCCCGCAGCGCGATCGCCGGGGCCCCCGCCACGATGAGCGTGCCCGACGACCGCAGCCGGTATTGCGGGTCGCGGCGGCGGACCTCCCCCTCGAGTCGGTCGCGGGCCTCCGCGAGCTCCACGGACGCCTGCGGCAGCGGCTCGACCCGCCGGTAGGCGAACCCGCTGACGGTGACCTCGCCGGAAGCCACGATGAACACGGCTGGTGGATTCTCCGCGCGGCGGAACCAGTTCTCCGGAGCCTCAAGACGGACCCCGGCCGCCGGATAGCGCTCCGTGACGGTGGCGGCGGGCGGGCGGGGGGACGTCGCATCCGGCGCACGCCGCCGCTCGGAGCCGCAGCCCGCGAGCAGCGTGAGCGCCACGGGCAGGGCGATGTGTGCAAGCCGGGGCAGGCGCCCGGTTCTACCAGTCCGGGGCTAGACCCTCGCCCGCGGATGGGCGCGGAAGTACACGTCCTTCAACCGCTCGCTGGACAGATGCGTATAGATCTGCGTGGTTGCCACGTCCGCGTGACCGAGCATTTCTTGGAGCGAGCGCAGGTCGCATCCGCCGGCCAGGAGATGCGTCGCAAAGGTGTGACGGAGGGTGTGGGGGCTCATGCGGCCCGCGAGGCCGGCCGTGGCGGCGTGGCGCCCGATGATCTTGTAGAGGCCCTGCCGCGTGAGCGGACCGCCGCGGAAGTTGAGGAAGAGGCGCGGGGTGCCCGGCTCGCGCGCCAGCTGGGGGCGGCCACGGCGCAGGTAGAGGTCGAGCGCAGCGGACGCATTCCGGCCCATCGGCACGATGCGCTCCTTGGACCCCTTGCCCCGCGCCCTCAGGAACCCGTCCTCGGTGTCCACGTCGGGCGGCTCCAGGCCCACGGTCTCCGACGCCCGAAGCCCGCACGCGTACATGACCTCGAGCAGAGCGCGGTCGCGCAGCGCGGCCGCCTCGGTGCCCCGCGGCTGTTCGAGCAGCCTTGCCACCTCTCCGCGTGAGAGCACGTTCGGCAGCTTCTGCCCTCGCCGGGGAGCGCTGATCCCGGCGGTGGGGTCCGTATCCAGAGCCCCCTCGCGACGGAGGTGGCGATAAAACGACCGCAGGCAGGCGGCCTTCCGGTGGATGGTGGCCGGCGAGGATGCGGGGGTGCCATTGGGCGTGGCCAACTCGGCCAGGAAGTCCGCCACGTCACCGGGCCCCGCGTCGAGCGCACCCCGCTCACGCGAGTGGAGGAAGCGGCCGAACTGGAGCAGGTCGCTGCGGTAGGCCTCGAGCGTGTTGCGCGCCAGGCCGCGCTCGAACTCGAGGTACGCGAGGAAGTCGAGCACGAGGTGCTCGAAGGACCGCTGGCCGGCGGGTGTCTCGGCAACTGCCATCGCCGAACCCCTTCGCCCCGTGGGCCCCGGTACCTCGAAGCTGCAACGCCGCGCTCAGGCGGCGGGGGGCGCCCCTGGTCCGTAGGCGCGCAGCCACAGCAGCGCCACCAGCGATTTCGCGTCGCGACAGCGCTCGATCGCGCGATCCAGATCGGAGAGCGGGATCCGCTCGATCGTGATCCGCTCCTCCTCTCCGCTGTCCGCGGTCTGCTCTGAGAGCTCGCTGGCCTGGTACAGATGCAGCTGCTCGTCCGTGAACCCGGGTGACGAATAGAAGGTCTTCAGATGCCGCCAGCTCGCCCCGGCGAGCCCCACTTCCTCGGCCAGCTCGCGCTTGGCCGTGGCGATCGGCTCCTCCCCCTCGTCGAGCTTGCCCGCGGGCACCTCCAGCAGCGCCTCTTCGTCCACGGCCTCACGCGGCTGGGTCACGAGCACGAGCTCATCTCCATCGATCGCCAGGACCAGCACCGCGCCGGGATGGCGCACCACCTCGCGTATCGCTATCTCACCATCATCGTGGCGGAAGACCTCCTTCCAGACCTCGAGCAACTCACCACTCCACACCTCGTCGGCCTCGATGCGGTCAAAGCCCATCGGCCACCACCTCCGCCAGCACGCTTCCGCCGGCGAGCGCGGATGAGAAGAACAGGGGGTCCTCGGCCATCGAGCGGCCCATCGTCCGGGTTGGCAGGCCGGACGCGGCATAGCCGTCCGTATCCGCCACGCCCTCCACGGGCCGGTGCCCGTCGAGCTCGACGTCGCCGGCCCCGGGGGGCAGCGCCACCAACACCCGCCTGAGTAGGAGCCGCAGCACCGTCGAGGTGTGGTGCGAGAGACCGCGGTGGCGCTCGCGCGGGTCACTCGAAGACATCCGCGGCACGAGCACGGTGGGGCACCCCACCGCCAGTGCCGCATGGGCCGCATCGAGTGCGGCCATGCCGCCGTGCCCCAGCGGTGAGTCGGACCCGAGAATCCCGGGACCCGGCCCCACTATCGCGGCATCCCAGCCGAGGTCCGCGACGCCGGCGTGCAGCGCTCCGGGCACCGTGATGGCCTCGTGCTCGCCGCCGAATGCCTGACCCGCGGTGACGTGGCCCACGAGGAGCCCGGCCTCGCGGAGCGCCCGCACCGTGTCTGAGAGGTCGCCTGGCAACGCCCCTCCCGGGCCTTGGACGTACCCCACGCGCATCGGGCGGCCCTGCCCCGCCGCGCCGCGAGCCGCGGCCCACGCAACGCACGGAAGCTGTCCGTGAAGCGCGATCACGGCCACCGGAGCGCCCAGCCACTCCTCCAGATCCCCGCCCGCGGCCTCGAGCGGCTCAACCGCGTGCTGAAGCGACGTGTAGTTGAGCTTCATCACGTGGGCTTCGCGATCGAGTGGGGCATCGAGCCCGCGCGTGAGGTTCGCGTGGACCACGTCGAACCCCCCGCTCCCGAGCCCGAGGTCGAGCGCGGCGGTGTTCACCACAACCTCGTCGCCCGGCTCGACGGGGCCGGTGAGGGCCGTGTAGGCCACCGCGGACCGTTGCTCTCCGCCGACGTCGACCACGAGACGCACGGCGGCACCGCTCGATTCGATCGACGCCACGATGCCCCGCCGGAGGATCAGGCGCGTCATGCGGACCGCCGGACGATTTCGAGTGCCACGTCGAGACCCGCTTCCAGGGCGCCCACGCTCACGCGCTCATCGGGCTCGTGGTTGTGCTCGGTTCCATTGGCCACGTTGAGACAGGGGAGCCCGCGCAGGTTGAACACGTTCGCGTCACTTCCCCCGCCTGTGGTTACGTGCGAGGGCTCGATCCCCAGCGCCGACAGGGCCTCGCCCGCCACCTCTACGGGCCGCTGCGAGCGGCTCATGCGATAGCCGCGGAAGCGCTGCTCCACGTCGGTCTCGACATCACACTCGTGATCGCTCGCGCCCGCGAGAGCGGCGTCGACCAGCTCTTGCGCGAGGGCGCTCGCCCGATCGTGATCGAGGCTCCGAGCCTCGAGTGCGACGCGGCAGTGCTCCGCCACCACATTCGGCGCGGTGCCCCCCTCAATTACCCCGGCGTTCGCGGTCGTGTCCCGGTCCACGCGCCCGAGGGGCATCCGGGAGATCGCGGCGGCGGCCGCGGCGATCGCGCTGTGGCCATCCTCGGGCCGGATGCCGGCGTGCGCCGCCCTGCCGCGGAAGCGCGCATCGATTGCGTAGTAGGTGGGCGCCGCCATGATCAGCTCGCCGATTGGTGAAGCGTGATCGAACACGAAACCGAAGTCTGCCCGGAGCCACGACGGGTCGAGTGCCTTGGCCCCCGCGAGCGCTCGCTCCTCACAGGTGGTGAAGAGCAGTTCGAGCCCCACGGGCGCTCCGTGTGCCTGGGCGCGGCGGGCCACGGCGAGCAGCACCGCCACCGCCGCCTTGTTGTCCGCACCGAGTACGGCCCGGTTCCGGTTGCTGAGGTAGCCGTCCTCGCGGGCCACCTCCACAGGCGCCTCCAGCGGCACCGTGTCGAGGTGGGCGGCCAGCAACACGGTGGGCGCCCCGTCCGGCCCGGGAATGCGGGAGAGCAGGTTGCCGCTGTCGGACCCCGTCTCTCCCCCGCTGCCGTCCGCTTCCACCTTGGCGCCCGCGGCTCGCAGCCGACCGGCCACCGCCTCGGCCACCGTCCGCTCGCGCCCGGAGGGGCTCTCGATCTCACACAGCTCTACGAACTCGCGTACCAGGTGCTCCCGCTCGGCCGCGGTCGCCCGGGCCGGAGCGATGGGCATCGGAAGCGTCGCCCTACGGGGCGGAGGCGCGAGCGCGGCCGCTGGAGTCGACCGCGGGGGCCTCTACGTCGGGCGCCACCTCCGGCGCGCGCTCGCTCGACCGCTCGAGCGAGGCACCCACGAAGTCGCGGAAGAGCGGCTGCGGCCTGAGCGGCCGCGACTTGAACTCGGGGTGGAACTGCGATGCGATGAAGAACGGGTGGTCGGGGAGCTCGATGATCTCGACAAGCCGCTCGTCGGGCGACGTGCCGGAGCACACGAGGCCGGCCTGCTCGAGCCGTTTACGCAGGTGGTTGTTCACCTCGAAGCGGTGGCGATGGCGCTCGTACACCACCGCTTCTCCGTAGCACTCACGCGCACGGGTTCCCTCATGGAGCTTGACGGGATCGGCACCCAGCCGCATCGTGCCGCCGAGGTCGCGAACCTCCTTCTGCTCGGGCAGCAGGTCGATCACGGGGAACGGCGTCTCGGGGTCGAACTCCGTGGAGTTGGCGCCGTCCATGCCGGCGACGTGACGGGCCACGTCGGCCACCGCGATCTGCATGCCCAGGCAGATGCCGAGGTATGGCACCCGCCGCTCGCGCGCCAACCGCGCGGCCTGGATCTTTCCCTCGATGCCGCGTACTCCGAATCCACCGGGAATCAAGATCCCGTCGCAAGCGGCGAGCTCTTCCTCGGCCGTCTCGCGCTCCGGGCCGTCGCGGTCGAGCGCCTCCGAGTCGATCCAGCGGATCTCGATGGTGGCGCCGTGGTGCGCGCCGGCGTGCTTGAGCGCCTCGATCACCGACAGGTAGGCGTCCTCGAGCTTCACGTACTTGCCCACCAGCCCGATGCGCACGTTGCGGTCGGCTGCGTCGTAGCGCTTGACCATCGCCTCCCAATCCGAGAGGTCGGGCGCCGGTGCCTCTATCCCGAAGTGATCGAGGATCTGCTCGTCCACCCCCTCGACGTGGAAGTAGAGCGGCACCTTGTAGATCGAGTCCACGTCACGCGCGGAGATGACCGCGTCTACCGGCAGGTTCACGAACAGCGCGATCTTCTCCCGGATCTCCCGTGACAGCGGCTCCTCGGAGCGGCACATGACCATGTCGGGCTGGATCCCGATCCGTCGCAGCTCCTGGACGGAGTGCTGGGTGGGCTTGGTCTTGAGCTCGCCCGCGTGGCCCAGGTAGGGCACCAGCGTGAGGTGTACGAACATCGAGGAGTTGCGGCCCTGGTCCACCTGGAACTGGCGGAGCGCCTCGAGGAAAGGCAGCGACTCGATGTCCCCCACCGTGCCGCCGATCTCCGTGATCACGAAGTCGACCTCCTGCGCCTCGGCCACCAGGCGGATGCGCTGCTTGATCTCGTCGGTGATGTGCGGGATCACCTGGACGGTGCCGCCGAGGTAGTCGCCACGGCGCTCGCGCCGGATAACGGTGTTGTAGATCGCGCCCGTGGTCACGTTCGAGGCACGGGATGCGTTGACGCCCGTGAATCGCTCGTAGTGACCCAGATCGAGGTCGGTCTCGGCTCCATCCTCGGTCACGAAGACCTCTCCGTGCTGGAACGGGCTCATCGTGCCCGGATCGACATTCACGTAGGGATCGAACTTCTGGAGGGTCACGCTGAAGCCGCGTGACACGAGCAGGCGGCCGATGGAGGCAGCCGCGATGCCCTTGCCAAGGGCCGATACGACTCCCCCTGTGACGAAGATGTGCTTTGTCGCTTGGCGCTCAGGCATGGGATGGCCTACCGAACGAGTCTAGGAGACGCAGCAGAGGGATCCTCTCGACG
>Ga0136612_10001402_pt1 | contig 10247 bp, 10 predicted proteins | sample AntDryUQ224A2306_2_FD_106644 | JGI IMG/M metagenome (GOLD analysis project Ga0136612, IMG submission 106644) | Polar desert sand microbial communities from Dry Valleys, Antarctica - metaG UQ224A (23.06) | ecosystem: Environmental > Terrestrial > Soil > Desert | place: Antarctica: Dry Valley...
AGTCCGATTCCATCAGCGAGAGGTACCGCCGCATGTCGAGGATCTTGTCGAGGATCTCGATGTTGACCGGGCAGATCTCATCGCAGGCCTTGCAGGTCGTGCAGGCCCACACCTCCTCGGCCGTAACCCGCTCGAAGATCGAGTCGGCGGTGACGGTGAGTTCGGCGTCCTGACCGACCACTGGGCTGATCGGGCCACCGGGCGCGTTCGCCGCCATCACTTGGCCCACCTTCAAGACGATCTCGCGGGGATCGAGCGACTTGCCGGTGGCGTGGGCGGGGCAGACGCTGGTGCAGCGGCCGCAAACCGTGCAGGCGTCGGTGTCGAGAAGCTGCTTCCAGGTGAAGTCGGTAATGGCAGCCGCCCCGAAAGTCTCCAGGGAGGTCTCCTCCAAGTTGGGCATCGGCTTCATCGCCCCCTTGGGGCGCTCACTGGCCGACAGGTACATGTTCAGCGGCGAAGTCACCATGTGGCGCAACTTGGTGGTCGGCAGGATCACGAGGAAGACGGCGAAGGCCACAAAGTGCGAGACCCACAACGCCTGGTGCCACTGCTCCAGCCCGTTCCATCCCTCGAACAGAGCCGAAACCGGATAGCCGACGATCGACCACTTCTCGAAATCGGGCCGACCCACCAAGGCGATACGCAGACCTTCGGCCCAGAAGCCGGTTACCCCGATGGCGGCGAAGGTGGCGAGGATGACGCCGTCCTCGGGCCGGGTCTTGATGCGGATCCGGTAGGGCTTCTGCAAGTAGCGGCGAGCCATCGCCCAGAAGATGCCCACCAGGAAGGCGACGCCGGCCAGATCGCCCACCAAGGAGTAGGCCTGGTAGGTCGTTCCGTGCAAGAACTTCATGGCCTCGGGGAGCTGGTGGTCAATCTCCAGGATCGTCGTCACCGCGAAGAGGATGATGAAGGGGAAGTAGATGAGCGAGTGCATGATCCCGGCGGCTGGATCCCGCAACAGGGTCTGCATGAAGAGACCCCGCCGTAGATCGCGCATCCGCCGCTTGGGCTTGCTGCGGAGCTTGCGGGACTCGGGGGCCCCCTTCTCCCAGGCGGCTACCCGCCGGGAGAAGAGCCAGGAGACGGTGAGGACCAGCACGGCCAGCACCGCGTAGAACACGACCTGTAGCTCACCGGGGACATTGACGAACACCGCTCGGCTGACGGGCGAGTCACCGTGCTGCTGGAAGACGGCCGCGGCGATACCGCTACCGGCGACTACCCCCAACCCTATGACCGCCCCGACGAGCAGCGTCCACTGAGAGGGACGCAGCTTCGGCACGGAGAGAAGTTAGGTCTTAGTGGGAGTACGCCTTGGCGTCTGCGTCGCGCAGACGGGCCGCCATGGCCGCCAAAAGCTTGCGGGAAATACCGGGAAGCTGCTCGAGGATCCCGGCGAACTCCCGCTGACCTATGACGAGGACCTCCATGTCGGTGCCGGCTTCGACCGTCGCCGAGCGGGGGCCGCTATCCAACAACGACATCTCCCCGAAGTACTGGCCGGCCTTCAGCTTGGCGACCGTCTTCTTACCCTTCTTCACGTGAGCCTCACCTTCGAGGATCAGGAAGAACTCGTGGCCGGGCTTGCCCTCCTGACAGAGGACCTTCCCCTCGGCAACACCCACTTCGTCGGATGTCCGACCTAGGTGCTGCAATTCTTTCTTGCTCAGGGCACTGAAGAGCGGCACCCGAGAAAGGTGGTCAAGTTTCGTATCTTTTCGCGCCATCGCGCAGGAGCGTAACCGGGTTGCCGGCCCGGCGCGTGGTTTGACGCCGAGGTCTGACCCGCGTCCCAGGCGGGTACGTTCTCAGGATGCTCGATCCCGACGTCAAGGGGCTGGCCCAAGGGGCCAACTTCGCCGCCTTCTCCACCCTTCTTCCCAGTGGCTATCCGATGACCCACGTCATGTGGGTGCACGCCGACGACGATCACATCCTCATCAACACCGAAGTCCATCGCACCAAGTTCAAGAACGTCGAACGCGACCCGAGGGTCACCGTCACCGTCATCGACCGGGACAACCCTTACCGCTTCGCCGAAGTGCGGGGCAAGGTGGTGGAGAAGATCACCGGCGACGAGGCGAGGGCTTCGATCGATCAGTTGGCCCAGAAGTACCAGGGCCGCAACTACCGCGATCAAGACATCCAGAGCGAGCGGGTTCTCCTAAAGATCGAGCCCGACGCCCAACAGTCCCGCGGCTGAACCAACTACCCCCTTACCATCGGCGGGTGGCCGAGCCCGCCCGACGCAAGCCGGGCACCCGTACTTCTTCCTTCGGGGCCGGTCGTCGCGAGGGCCACGACGCCTCCGCCTTCTACGGGCGGAACCTGGTGTCGCTGCCGGCCACCGAGGCCGGGGAGCTTCATGCTCCGAACGATCTCGACCGCATCTACGTACAGAGCGCGTCGGCCATGACCGATGTGGCCGATAACTCCGTCGCCCTGATGATCACCTCGCCGCCGTATCACGTGGGCAAGGACTACGACACCGACGAAACCTTCGACGAGTACCTCGACCTTCTCCGACAGGTGATGTCCGAGACCTACCGGGTTCTCGAGCCCGGGGGCCGTGCCGTGGTCAATGTCGCCAACCTCGGCCGGCGGCCCTACATCCCGCTCAACGCTCACGTCTCGGTAATGATGAGCGAGCTCGGCTTCCTCATGAGGGGCGAAGTCATCTGGCGGAAGGCCACTGGGGCGAGCGGTTCGTGCGCCTGGGGATCCTGGCGATCCCCCTCGAACCCCACCTTCCGCGACGTACACGAGTACTGCCTTTGCTTCTCCAAGGGTGACTTTCGCCGCCAGCGAAAGGGTGAGCCCACCATCGACGGCGACGAGTTCCTGGCGGCCACCCTCTCCGTGTGGGACATCCGGCCCGAGTCAGCCAAGCGGGTGGGCCACCCGGCCCCGTTTCCCGTCGAGCTTCCTGGACGGTTCATAGAGCTCTACACCTACGCGGGCGATCTCGTACTGGACCCATTCATGGGCTCGGGGACGACGGCGGTAGCCGCCGTCCGCCACGGCCGTCACTACGTGGGCTACGAGACCGACCCGGGCTACGCCGGCATCGCCGAGAGCCGCATCCAGACCGAACGGGAGAGTCAGCCCGCCTGAGACGAGTCGTCAGCGGCTGGAGTACGGCTAACCGGTCCGCTTGGGTCCGGCCTTCCTCTTGACTGCGGCCTTCTTGACTGGGGGCTTCTTGACCGGGGCCTTCTGGGCGCGGGCCCGCACCGGGACCTTCCGGCGGGGCGAGTTCTGACCCTGGACCAGGTCGCGAAGATGCTCCACGCCCAACAACTCGCGGAACTCCGACAGCGGATATCCGGTCACCATCGCCGGAGAGGCGGCGCGGGCGGTGGCCGACCGGGGCAGCTCGAACATTGGAGCCATCTCGCCGAAATACTCGCCCGCACCAAAGGTGGCCAGCTTCTCTGTTCCGCCGCCGGGTCGACCCCGCAGGATCTCCACCTCCCCGGCATTGACCAGGTAGACCAGCTGGCCGCGGTCCCCTTCCTCGAAGAGGGTTTCGCCTGCGTCCAGTTCCACGACCTTCGGACCCGAGGCCCGCTCGGTAAAACGAGGGACGAGCTCGATTACCTGGTCGGCGAGAGGCAACATCCGCTCGTCGTGAGTGGACACCACCACCGACCGACCCGGCGAAGCGAGATCCCGAACGAGGCGCAAGATGCCCTCGACCTGGACGTAGTCGAGGTGGGCCGTCGGCTCGTCGGCCAGGATCAAGGCGGGGTCGTGGACCAACGCGCGGGCAATGGCCACCCTCTGTTGCTGGCCGCCCGACAGGCTCGCCGGGCGGTGGTCGAGGCGCTCGGCCAGGTCGACCGACCGGAGCAAGTCCTCGGCCCGCGACCGCGCCGACTTTCTGGAAACCCCGGCCGCAAGGAGGGGGACCGCCACGTTCTCGGTGGCGGTCAGGCTGGGAACGAGGTTGAAGGCTTGGAACACCACCCCGACGTCGGCCCGCCGATAGGAGGTGAGCTCTGCGCCGCTGAGGCCGGCCACCTCCCGGTCGCCAAGACGGATGCTGCCCGAGGTGGGGGTGAGAATTCCTGCAAGACAGGAGAGCAAGGTGGTCTTGCCGGACCCGGACGGCCCAAGCAGGATGGTGAGCGATCCGTCCGGTACCTCGAAGCCGAAGCCGTCCAGAGGCCGCACCACGTAGTCGCCGCTGGTGAACTCGACGGTCAGATCTTCGACCCGTAGTTGCGGCATTACGGCCCCCCAAAAGCGATGGCCGGATCAGCCTTGAGCGTGCGACGAAGACCGGCCAGGCTTCCCAGCACCCCGATCACCACCGCCACCACCGGAACTTTGAGCAGCAAACCCATGGTCAACGAGATGCCTGCGGGAAAGAGCGGTTTGAGAGCAAAGGCCACCACTACGGCCAGTGCCGAGGCGCTCAAGGAGAGAACTAGCGACTGCAGAGCGAGGCCGGCCACCAAGTCGCCGCTGGAAGCGCCGGTCGCCTTGAACACCGCCATGTCGCGGGACCGCTCCAAAGCCGAGAGGTAAAGGACGGAACCGACGATCGCCGCGGCCACCAGCCACAGGAGCGTGCGGAACAGCTCGATGGACTCGATGGTGTCAACCATGGGTCGTCGCAGATCGTCGATGGCCGCCGCCGGTCCGATCACCCGGAGGCCCACAGGCGGGTTGGCCACTTCGCCTTCGATGAGGAAGGTGGTGGCCACCGACTGCCCTCCGAACACGGCCCGCTGGGCGGCCGCAAGGGTGATGTAGACGTTCGGCCGTTCCCCGAGAACGGTCAGGCCTTCGGTTAGGCCCACCACTTCGTAGGTGGCGCCCGCCACTACGAGGTCGGCCCCCAAGGTCAGCCCGGACTTGGAATCGACAGCTGCCTCGCCGTCAGACACCGGAGCCCGACCCTCCGACACCGGAGGAGTTCCGAGACCCCCGGGGCGGTGGCCGATGACGAAAGCGTCGAGGGCGGGCTCCATCCGGAGGGTCTGAGGTACGGCCACGATCGGATCGGCCCGTGTCGCGCCGGCAGCCAGCAGTGCGCCTTCCTGCTCCGCGGGAATGGCCGCCACCGAAGTGAAGGGGCCGGGAATGTCCGCGGCGAAAGCGAAGCCGTCGGCACCCAAGGTGTCTACGGTGCGCTCGATCTCGGCGTCGAGATGCTCGATGATCCCGCTGAGCAGAATGGTCAGCGCTAGTACAAGCGCGGCGGCCACCGTGGTGATCAGGAACCGCCGCCAACGCCATGCGAGGTCGCGGGCGCTGGTCGTCCAAACGAAAGCTGTCGTGACGCGAATCGGCTTCTCCCCCGTAGCTCGCCGGTACGTTAGGCCCCATCGCTGATCGTCCGAAGGCAAAGAGACCGCGGTCACAACCGGTCGATGACCTGCCCGAAGTGTTCGCGGGCCTTCCGGCGCGGGCCCGGCGGTCACTGGACATGCGGCGACGAAGGGTTGCCCCTGGCGAGATCCTCTTCCGGGCGGGGGAGCCGAGTGATGGCCTGGTGGTCGTGCTGACCGGAGAGATCGAGCTGCTGAGTGGATCCGGCGAAGCGGTCGGCAGCGCCGGAGCGGGAGAGCTACTTGGAGAGATCGGCTTCCTTCTGGCCCAGCCTCGGTCGGCCACCGCACGGGCCGGCGAGGCCGGTGCCGTTGTGGGTGTGATCGGGGCCGCCGAGGTACAGCGCGTGCTGACCGCCCACCCTTCCGTAGCCCTTGAGCTTTCCCGCAGCCTCAGCCGCAAGCTCATGGCGACGACCCAATTGCTTTCCTCCTCGGGCACTCGGTTGGTGCTCATGATTGGAGAAACCGCCCTACTTCTCGCCGACCTGGCCGGGTCGGTGCACACCCAGGTCGGTCTGGTCACACTCGAAGGGGTACCCCGCCCTCCGCAACGTAAGGCCTTCGTCGCAGTTCCTCCGGAGGAGTTGCTGGCCCACCTTCGCTCTAGGGCTACCTCCCTCCGGGACCTTCCGTTGGTGATCGTGCGCAGCAACCCTGAGCGCAGCCTCATCGCCGAGACCGTGGCGCCATTGGCCGACTGGGTCATTGCCCGCAAGGAGATCCCGTCGTGGACGCGGGGCCGCAACTCCCTGGTGGTCGACGACGGCCCTTCGATCCGGCGCGCCATCCGCTGGTTGACGGGCAACGCCGTCGGCCTGGCGCTCTCCAGCGGTGGTTCCAAAACGGTGGCGCACATCGGGGTGTTGGCGGCCTTGGGCGATGCGGGAGTGCCCATCGACGCCATAACGGGGAGCTCCGGTGGGGCCGCATTCGCGGCCGGCTATCTAAGCGATGGCTCCATTGAGGAACTGACCATCGGAGCCGGCCGCCTCGGTCAAGTGCTCAACGGTCGACGGTTCGAAGTAGCCGTGCTTCCCCGGGTGGCCGACGCCAAGGGCGAACGCGTCCGTGCCCTGCTCGACGAGCTCTGGGGAGAGGAAACATTCGAGAGCGCGCCCATTCCGGCGGCCTTCATGGCCACCGACTTGGCGTCGGGGGAGGCGGTCGCTCTGCGCTCGGGCCCGCTGAGCGATGCCGTCCGGGCCAGCATGGCCATCCCCGCTCTGTTGTCGCCCTGGCGGATCGGCGACCGCTGGCTGACCGACGGCGCCGTGGTCGAGCCCGTTCCGGTGCGTCCCCTGCGGGAGATGGGGGTGGGAACCGTGATCGCCGCCACGGTGGCGGGCCGGGGCAACCGGGCCGGGGGCACCAGGGAGATCACCGAAGACAAGGCCCCCGGCGTGTTGCAGGTGCTGTCGTCGGTCATAAACGCCAGCGAAGCCGCCCGGGCCGCAGCCGCCATCACCGGCGCCGACGTGGTGATCGCCCCGGAGGTCGACGCGGCCAGCAGCTTCGACTTCACCGACTTGGACGACAAGGTGGCCGCCGGCCGCCTAGCCACCGAAGCGGCTCTCGAAAAGGCTGACCTCCCGACGATGTGATTCTGGTGGTCCGAGAGCTTGCTTTTCAAACCATGAGACGGCGGGCTAGCTCGAGCTGACCTCGCTGCCCGACTCGACGGCGCGGCATCGCCCCACCAGCCCGGCCAACGCCGCCTCGGCCCCGGCTGAACAGTGGCCTCGCGCCCGGTCCCGCATCTGCTCCAGCCAGTCGGCCGTTCCCGGCCTCGCCTGCGCGGGGTCGATCTGCTCGACGCAGTTCGCCATCTCGATCTCGATAAGGGCGTCGATGGTGTCAGGCGTCACCCGGATCGCCGCCTCGTGGACGCGATCGTGCAGCACCGGCTCGGCGCTGCTGGCCTGCTCGAGGAACCCTGTGCGATCGGTCACGCAGAAGAGGAAGGCCAGCTCCTCGGCCCGCGAGCCGATAACGGCGGCCACGTCGCCGCGGCGGTCTAGCGACGCCGACTGGATCCTGTAGTAGGCCGTGCCGTAGATGCTGTGGAACAGCCCGGCGGCGCAGACCTCGGGGGCGTTGCCCCATGCGGCCATCAGGTCGCGCGTGCCCGACAGGTGCTCGAGCAGGGTCCGGCCCGAGTGGGGGTGCTCATCGGCCGACAGCTCCTCAAGCAGCTCGAGGTGGGCCCGAGGGGCGAGACTGCTCTGCGCCGCGTCCATGCCCTCATCCTCCCTCATGGTCGGTCAGTGGAGACGATGGGACTCGAACCCACGACCCCCGCCTTGCAAAGGCGGTGCTCTAGCCAACTGAGCTACGTCCCCGAAGGCCTACATCGTACGACGGCCGGGCGGGGCGGCCGGCGTGGCCTACCCTGGGTATTGCTGCGGGACGTCCGCATGCATGGTCTGCCCCTAGTCGTGATGCGCACGAGGCCGGCCACCACGACTCGAAAGCAGATCATGACTACGTTCCAGGACCTGGGGCTGCGCGACGAACTCGTCGACGCCCTTTCCGCCTCGGGGATCACCTCCCCATTCCCCATCCAGACCCTCACCATCCGCGACGCGCTAGCCGGACGCGACGTCTGCGGCAAGGCCAAAACGGGCTCGGGCAAGACCCTCGCCTTCGGCCTACCGCTGTTGGAAAAGGCCAAGCCCGCCCAGCGGGACTCAGCGCCGACCGGCCTCGTCCTCGTGCCCACCCGGGAGCTGGCCAAGCAGGTGGTCGAAGTTCTCGAGCCGCTGGGCAAGGCCCTCGGCCTCAACGTCGTCCCCTTCTACGGCGGCACCTCCTTGGAGACCGACGAGAAGGTCCTCCGGCGGGGGCTCGACATCGCGGTGGCCACTCCTGGCCGCCTGATCGATCTGATCCAGCGCGAGCTGCTGTCGCTCGACTCGGTGACGTCCGTGGTGATCGACGAAGCCGACCGCATGGCCGACATGGGCTTCTTCACCCAGGTCGACTGGATCATGCGGCAGCTGTCGGCTGACGGCCACGACCAGACGCTGCTGTTCTCCGCCACCTTGGACGGCGACGTGGACGTGCTCATCAAGCGCTACCTCCAAGACCCGGTGCACCACGAGGTCCTCTCCGAAAGCGAGACGGTGGAGGACATGACCCACCGCTTCCTCGGCGTCCACAACATGGACCGCATGCGGGTGGTGGCGGCCATCGCCCGTCACGCTCCGCGCACGCTGACGTTCTGCCGCACCAAGCGGGGCGCCGACCGCCTAGCTGACGACCTCAAGGCTGAGGGCGTCAGCGTTCAAGCCATCCACGGCGACCTTGGCCAGAGTCAGCGGGAGAAGGCTTTGGCGGCCTTCGAGGCCGGCAAGATCAACGTGCTGGTGGCAACCGATGTGGCCGCCCGCGGCATCCACGTCGAAGACGTCGACGTCGTGATCCACTTCGACCCGCCGGAAGACGAGAAGGCCTACCTCCACCGCTCGGGCCGCACAGCGCGAGCCGGGCGCAAGGGCGCCGTGGCCACCTTCGTCATGTGGGACCAGGAGTTCAGCGTCGATGTGATGCGTCGACGTCTCAACATCGAGGAACAAACCGTGCGGATCTTCTCCAACGATCCCCGCCTAGCCGACCTCCACGCCTTCGGCGAGGAGAGCAGCGAGGAAGCCTCCTAGTCGGAGGAGACCCCCGCACCCCGCGGCCCAGGTGCCCGGCGGCGAACCGAGCGCACCACCAGCAGCGCGGCGACTGCGAAACCCACCGACACGAGGGCCAGCCCCGAGTGGACCAACTTGAAGGCCAGGTCTCGCGCCGGGTCGTCAAAGACGTTGCGGATCCGAGTGGTCCAGACAAATACCGTCCACAGGGCGAAGGCCCGGATGAGAGCCGCCTGGAGGGTGGTCATCGTGGTGGGGCTAGATGGAGTCGAACCATCGACCTCAGCATTATCAGTGCTGCGCTCTAACCAGCTGAGCTATAGCCCCGGAGCGAGAGAGTGTACGCGGCGTGCACTACCGCCCGGTCAGGGCAGGTGCTTGGGGTCGTGCTCCTCGATGCTGATCTCGATTCCGCCCACGACGTCGCTGATCAGGTTGTAGAGCACCGCGATCAGGGTGTTCACCCCGGTACCCACCAGCGACATGATCAGCCCGATCAGGGCGGTACCCACGAAAAGTTGGAAGCCGACGAATTTGAAGGAGTCGAAGGCCACGGTGGTGGCGATGGCCTCCTCCACGGCATCGAGAGTGCCGGTCAGCCCGGCGATCAGCCAGAGCATCGACCCGGCCACCAGGAAGACGATGAGCAGCGCCAGGTAGAGCAGCAGCGAGGCCCGGGTGACCGTCCACACATCGAATTTGCGAACGGTCCGCCGTCCGCGCCTGGACTCAGGCAAGTGGGTCTCTCCGTCGTTCGGGGCTACTGGGCGTTGTCAGGCTAGCTGTCGTCCCCGCCGGAACCGGGAATCACCGGCAGAGCTCGAAGTGGATGGGGTCGTTGCGGGGATAGGGCTGGCACAGCCCGGCCTGGCGGGCCACCCGTAGCAGTTCGGCGACGAAGCCCCTCGGGACGTCGATGGCCAACCCCCGTTCGTGCATCGAGGAGCCCGGGGGTGCCACCGGGTAGGGGTTGGTAGCCCGACGCGCCCACAGCGCTCTCTGCTGAGCCGGGCTGCGGAACCCCGAGGTGACGGGCACCGGACGGCCAAGAAGCGCGGCGGCCCGATTCAGCGCGGCCTGCAGCGCCGGAGCCAGGCCGGTCGTCGAGCCTTGAAGCCCCCCGCCCCCGACGCTGGTGCCGCGGGCCCGGGCCTCGGCCTTGGCCCGGCCCACCCGAACCTCCACTAACACGTCGGCATCGATCTCCCGGTATGACAACAGCCGGCCGTGGTTGTCTCGGGCCAGTTCCTCGGCTGCCTCC
>Ga0136612_10001403_pt1 | contig 10246 bp, 8 predicted proteins | sample AntDryUQ224A2306_2_FD_106644 | JGI IMG/M metagenome (GOLD analysis project Ga0136612, IMG submission 106644) | Polar desert sand microbial communities from Dry Valleys, Antarctica - metaG UQ224A (23.06) | ecosystem: Environmental > Terrestrial > Soil > Desert | place: Antarctica: Dry Valley...
CATGCCGCCAGCAGGTCGGCCTCGCCCCGCCGGTGGAGCAGGCTGAGCTCGTTCTGCACGCTCACGAACCGTTCCGTGCCCTTCTCCTCGGCCGAGGACGCGGCCTCATCGAGCAGTCGACCGTCGAAGTTCGAGCACCCGACCTCGCGGACCTTGCCGCTGCGCACCAGGCGGTCGAGGCCCTCGAGGGTCGTCTCGATCGGAGTCGCGTCGTCGGGGGTGTGCAGCTGGTAGAGGTCGATGCGGTCGGTGCCGAGGCGACGCAGGCTGCCTTCCACCGCCGACTCCACCGATGCCGCGCCGGCGCCGGCCGGCATGCGCTTCCCGTCACCCATGCCGAACTTGGTGGCGAGGACGACCTTGTCGCGGCGCGATCCGAGTGCGGCCGCGAGCATCTCCTCGCTGCGCCCGTTCGCATAGATGTCGGCCGTGTCGAAGAAGTTGATGCCCTCGTCCAAGGCGGCGTCGACCACTGATCGGGTCGCCGCCTGGTCGATGCGCCCGCCGAAGTTGTTGCAGCCGATCCCGACCACTGAGACGGTGAGGCTGCCGATGTTCCGGAACTCCATGGTCGGAGGCTACGAGCCGGACGGTTCCTTCGGTTCTCCTTGCACGGTTGCACTGCATGCGTGCTCATCTGCAAGAAGAAGCGATTCCAGCCGCTGGCGCTGGGGGACGACGGTGTACTTCGGGTCGAGAGCCGACGCCTGTCCTGCTTCGAAGATGGCCAACCGGGTGCACAGCGAACCGGCGAGCAACGAGACGCCGCACGCCACGGCGGCGATGCGACTGCGTCGAGCGACCAGTGCCGAACCGAGTGAGCCGGCGGTGAGGAGCACCTTGCTCGTCCGCAACAGGCGGCCGGCAACACCGGCGCCCAGCGGCTCGGCGGCAAGGCCCATCGCTCGTTCCATCCGGTGCCCGGCTGCAAGCTCCAGCGCCACCCCGCCGATGGCCATGCGCCGTGCCGGCCCGGCCTGATCGGCCGGCGTCGCCAGAACACCCAGCCCGCCGGCGGCGGCGGCCGCCGACCCGACGAACACGAAGGGCATGTGCCGGTGAGCCTCGTGCCACGACGGGGTGGCGGTGTCGGCCAGCAGCACGGCGGTGTAGGAGGCGAGCGCGGGCGCGAGCAGCGCCGCGAGGATCCCGGCCGGACGCTCGAGCGCTCCGAGCACGCCGGCGACGCGGCCCAGTCGATGAGGGAGCAGGTTCCGCAGCTCGGCACCGGCGGCCAGCCCGGCCGCCGGCGCGTACGCCGTCAGGATCCACGTTCCTACCGACATCGGGGAGGTCGGCTTCGCGACGCGGAGCATGTTGAGGAACCGGGCGGGTCGGCCGAGGTCGTGCACGAGCGCGGCGGAGCCGACCCCGACGGCCACGGCCGCCCCGAGCCGGCCGCTGCGTCGGAGCCCGGCCCTGCCGGTCAGGTCGGCGCCGGCACCGAGCAGGGACGACCCGGCAGCCAGGCCACCGAGGAAGAGGTAGGCAGGGATGTCCTTCTCCCACGGCGAGGCCTTGATTACCGGGCGGCCGTAGTACGACGCGAAGGCTGCATCCGGCACCATCGTTCGCTCACCACGCTGACGCCCGTTCACGAGCTTCCTCCGACAAAGGCCGCCGCCGCGCCGGCCAGCAACGTGAGGGCGGCGAGGCCGGCGCGTCTCCACATCACCGGCAGGTCCCGGGTGGACACGACCGGGTCCGGCGGCAGGCCGTACACCTCTGGGTCGTCGAGCAGAAGGAACATGGCCCCTGCGCCTCCGATGCCGTCGCCGGGGTCCTCGCCGTACAGCCGAGCCTCCGCCATTCCGGCGTCGTGCAGCGCGGCCAGCCGTCCTGCTGCTCGCTCCCGGAGCTCGTCGACGTCGCCGAACTGGATGGACTGCGTCGGGCAGGCCTGAGCGCAGGCCGGCGCCGAGCCGGCGCCCAGGCGGTCGTAGCAGAGCGTGCACTTCTGGGCGATGCCCACGTTCCGGGCCCCCTGCTCACCGATGCGCCGGTCGATGACACCGAACGGGCAGGCGGGTACGCAGTAGCCACAACCGTTGCAGACGTCGTCCTGCACGACCACGGTGCCGAACTCGGTCCGGAAGAGGGAACCGGTCGGGCACACATCCAGGCAGGCGGCATAGGTGCAGTGCTTGCACACATCCGACGACATCAACCAGCGGAAGTCGCCCGGTCGCCCCGTCTCCCCGGGATCCGTCGGACTGCGCTGCTCGACGAACGCCACGTGGCGCCACGTGCTGGCGCCGAGGGCTCCCGTGTTGTCATAGGAGGACCCGAGCATGCTCAGCAGCCCGTCCTCGGGCACCCCGTTCCACTCCTTGCAGGCGACCTCACACGCCTTGCAGCCGATGCAGATCGAGGTGTCGGTGAAGAACCCCTTGCGCGGCGGTGGGTCGATCCAACCCGCCGCCCGGGCCGGGTCGACGGCTTCGCTCATGCGCCTCGCTCCGCCTCGGTGATGTCGGTCGCCGGGTCGTCGGGCGCGGCCTGGGGCGTCCGCTGGAGGTTACCGGTCGCCGTGGTGATGCCGGCCCGCCCGCGGTACCCCTCCACGAACGCCAGCAGAGCCGGGCCCGTCGGTCGTCGACCCCTCCGGATGTCACACGAGGCGGCCTTGCTCTCCTGGATCCCCACGTTCGGGTCGAGGGTCACGCCCAGCAGGTCGTTGGCCGAGTCGCCGCTCACGATGGCATCGCCCCCGACCCCCCAGTGGTACGGCAGGCCGATCTGGTGCACGATCCGCCCGCCCAGATCCAGCGGCACCACCCGCTCGGTCACGAGCACCCGGGCCTCGATGGCCGATCGGGCGGAGACGATGGTCGCCCAACCGAGGTGCTCCAGGTTGCGTTCACGGGCCAGGGCCGGTGAGACCTCGCAGAAGAACTCGGGTTGCAACGCGGCCAGGTACCCCGACCAGCGGCTCATCCCGCCGGCGGTGTGATGCTCGGTCAACCGGTAGGTCGTGAAGACGTAGGGAAAGACATCGGCGCCCGACTCGGGCGGCGACGGGTTCGAGTAGTTGGCCTCGTGCCGGAACACGCGACGGGTGGGATTGGCCTGCTGGCGGTACAAGCGGTTGCGCACCGGAGACTCGTGGGGCTCGTAGTGGGCCGGCATCGGGCCGTCGACCAGTCCGGTCGGGGCGTAGAGCCAACCCTTGCCGTCGGCCTGCATGATGAACGGGTCGTCCCCCGCCAGACCGTCGGGACCGCCCACCTCCTCGCCGGGCCGGTGCGACGGTGCTTTGGTGATCTCGAAGTCGGGGACGTCGTGGCCGGTCCATCGTCCTGCTGCCTCGTCCCACCAGACCAGGGCCTTGCGCTCGCTCCACGGCTTCCCGGCCGGGTCGGCTGAGGCACGGTTGTAGAGGATGCGCCGGTTGGCGGGCCAGGCCCAGCCCCAGTCGGGTGCGATCCAGGACTGTTCCTGGCCGGGTGTGCGCCGGGCGGCCCGGTTGATCCCGTTGGCGTAGACGCCGCTGTAGATCCAACAGCCGCCGGCGGTGGATCCGTCGGCCCGCATCTCCAGGGAGCTGTCGAGCAGCTGGCCCGCCTTCTCGCCGGTGAGGTGGCGGCCGTTGATCTCCCGGAGGACGGCTTCGGCCGAGGGTTCGCCGGATGCATCGGTCGGGTAGTCCCACACCAGATCTCGAAGGGGACGGTCGCGTCGTTCGGTCGACCCGGCCAGGCGCTCCTTGATCTTGCGGCCGAGATGGAAGAAGAAGTGCAGGTCGCTGTGGCTGTCCCCCGGCGGCTCGACGGCCTTGTGGTGCCACTGGAGCAATCGCTGGGTCTGGGTGAACGTGCCCTCCTTCTCGACGTGCGATGCCGCCGGGAGGAAGAAGACCTCGGTGGCGATGTCCTCGGTGCTCAGTTCGCCGGTGGCGATCTCCGGACCGTCCTTCCAGAACGTGGCCGACTCGATCAGGTTGAGGTCGCGCACGACCAGCCACTTCAGGTGCGCCATGGCCAGGCGTTGCAACTTCGCGTCGGCTGATCCGACGGCCGGGTTCTGCCCGAGCAGCAGGTACCCCTCGACCTTGTCGGCGAGCATGTCGATCACGGTTTGGTAGGTGCCGTGGTCGCCGCTCAGCTTCGGCAGGTGGTCGAAGCAGAAGTCGTTGTCGGGCGTCGCGGCGTCGCCCCACCAGGCCTTGAGCAGGCTGACCGTATAGGCGTCGGCCGAGCTCCAGAACCCCTTCTGCTGCGGCGTCGAGATGGTCTCCAGGTAGCCCTGGAGACCCTCGTGCTCGTCGACCTTCGGCATCGGGAGGTAACCGGGGAGCAGGTCGAACAGCGTCGGGATGTCGGTCGACCCCTGGATGCTGGCGTGTCCCCGCAAGGCGAGGATGCCCCCACCGGGACGACCGATGTTGCCGAGGAGGAGCTGGATGATGGCGGCGCCGCGGATGTACTGGACGCCAACCGAATGCTGCGTCCAACCGACGGAGTAGACCCAGCAGGTCGTGCGCTCCCTCCCGCTGTTGTCGGTGACCGCCTCGCACACCTCCGAGAACAGGTCGGGCGGCACCCCGCACACGTCCTCGACCATCTTTGCCGTGTAGCGGGCGTAGTGGCGCTTGAGCACCTGGAACACCGACCGAGGGTGCTGCAGGGTCTCATCCCGGCGCACCCGTCCATTGTCGAGGGCGGCGCCGTGACCCCCCATCTCGTGCGGTGCGGAGCGGCCGGCACCTTCGCCACCGTCGGGGGCGGTGAGGCCATCGGCTGTGTCGGACCGATGCTCGACCTCCTCGTAGGCCCAGGTGGAGCTGTCGTAGGTTCCCGTCGTGGGGTCGTAACCGGAGAAGACCCCGTCGAGGTCGTCGACGTCATCGAAGTCCTCCCGCAGGATGGTGGCTGCGTTGGTGTAGGCGACCACGTACTCGCGGAAGTACCTCTCGTCCTCCAAGATGTGGTTCACGATCCCGCCGAGGAACACGATGTCGGTGCCTGCTCGCAGCGGGACGTGGGTGTCGACGACGGCCGAGGTCCGGGTGAACCGGGGATCGACGTGGATCACCTTGGCGCCACGGGCCTTCGCCTCCATGACCCACTGGAATCCGACCGGATGGCACTCGGCCATGTTCGACCCCTGGATCACGATGCAGTCAGCGTGCTGCAGGTCCTGTTGGAAGGTGGTCGCCCCACCGCGGCCGAACGAGGCCCCCAAACTGGGGACGGTGGCGCTGTGTCATATGCGGGCCTGGTTCTCGATCTGGATCGCGCCGAGCGCCGTGAAGAGCTTCTTGATGAGGTAGTTCTCCTCGTTGTCCAGCGTCGCCCCGCCCAGGCTGGCCAAGCCGAGGGTGCGCCGGAGCGGCCGGCCCCGCTCGTCGACGTCCTGCCACGTCCGGGCCCTTGTCTCCACGATCCGATCCGCGATCATGTCGGTTGCCGTCTCCAGGTCGAGCGGCTCCCATTCGGTTGCGTGGGGACGGCGGTGGAGCACCGTGGTCTGGCGGCCGGGGCTGTTGACGAGCTGTTCGCTGGCCGCCCCCTTCGGGCAGAGACGCCCCCGCGACACCGGGGAGTCGGGGTCGCCTTCGATCTGCACCACCTTGCCGTCGGTGACGAACACCCGTTGGCCGCAACCGACCGCGCAGTACGGACACACGCTCGCCACGACCCGGTCGGCCGTCCCGGTCCGGGCGACGAGCGATTCGGTGGCGGCCGAGGTCACCGCCGGGCCGCGCCCCAGGCGGTCACCGCCGGCCACCTGCCGCAAGACCGGCCAGCTCAGGAAGCGCCCGAGGTCCACGATCGACATCCCTTCCGCGCCCCCGCTGGGCTTGGTCGAGCGGCACGGGGCATGGGCCGCGAGCGTAGGCCCACTGCGTCGGTCGTGATGCCCCGGGACGGTCCAGCACGACCACACGACTGCGACCGAGGTTCGCGCCACGCCGATGTCACGACTAGGGTGGCGGGCCGCAGAGCGCTGATCAGGTCGTCTGGTTCGCAGATTGCAAGGGGGCCGGATGGACAACCGATCCAGGGACGCAGTGCGCCGAATCCGACCGCTTCCGGTCGCGTTCGGGCTCGTCGTGGTGATGGCGCTCGCCCTCATCGCGGCGTGCGCCTCGTCCCCGTCGGACCCGGAGGCCACGCCGAAGGCGGCCGCCGGCTCCGCCCTCCCGGCTTCGGAGGCGGGCACGAAGCCCGACATCGAGATGTTGTCGGTGCCGAAGCAGGCCGGTCTGCAACACCTCGAGTACCGCTACGGCCCGATCACCATCGAGCCGGGGCAGAACAACATCGACTTCAGCGGTCGCGACGTCCCCAAGCCCCAGGTCGACGGATCCATCGTCGCCATATCCCCTGATCTGGTGCGGATGGACGGCGACGTGCCGCGAGTCGACATCCTCCATCTGCACCACGGGGTCTGGTCGGCGAAGTCGAAGGTGGCGGGTGGAAGGGACCCGGTCTTCGGCCGAGAGCTGTTCTTCGCCGCCGGCGAGGAGAAGACGAAGATGATCCTGCCGGCGGGCTACGGCTACCCGTACCACGCCTCGGACAACTGGAACATCAACTACATGCTCCACAACCTCCTGACCACTCCGGACCAGGTGTGGATCACCTACGACATCGACTTCATCCCGTCCTCGTCGCCGGCGGCGAGGAACATCAAGCCGGCCCGGCCGATATGGCTGGACGTGCAGAAGGGCAGCCTCTACCCCGTGTTCGACGTGCTCAAGGGCAGCGGCGAGGACGGCACCTTCACCTATCCCGATCAGGCCGACAAGCCCTACGGCTCCGGCGCCAAGCTCAACGAGTGGAAGGCCGACCGCGACGGTGTCCTCATCGCCGCCGGAGGTCACCTCCACCCCGGCGGGCTCAGCGTCGACCTGTTCGTGCGACGCGACGGGGCCGAGCCGACCGGAGCAGCCGCACCTGCGGTCGAGAGCGACACGGCCCAGATCTTCTCGTCCAAGGCCATCTACTACGAGCCCGCCGGGGCAGTGTCGTGGGACGTGTCCATGACGGTCACGCCCCCCGACTGGAGGGTGGCGGTGAAGAAGGGCGACGTCATCACGATCTCCGCCACCTACGACACCAAGCGGGCCTCCTGGTACGAGTCGATGGGGATCTCGGTGATGTGGATCACCGACGACGCCGAGGGCGAGGATCCGTTTGCCACTCGTGTCGACGACGTGAAGCCCGTGCTCACCCACGGCCACCTGGCCGAGAACCGCAACCACGGTGGCGTCGAGACCGACAGTTTCGTCGACATGTCCTTGCGGCCCACCGGGCCGGCCACCGACAAGGTGACGATCGCCGACTTCACCTTCGCCCCCGGCGACATGAGCGGCATCTATGACGACGTGCCGGCGGTCAAGGCCGGCGCGCGGCTGACCTTTTACAACACCGATGCCCCTCGGGCCAACGGCATCTGGCACACGATCACGGCGTGCAAGGCGCCCTGCAACCGCACCACCGGTGTGGCCTATCCCCTGGCGGACGCCGACGTGCAGTTCGACTCCGGCGAGCTCGGGATCGCCGGCCCGCCGACGGCCGGGCGGATCTCCTGGACCGTCCCCGACGATCTGCCGGCCGGCACCTACACGTACTTCTGTCGCATCCACCCATCGATGCGCGGCGCCTTCCGGATCACCGACTGACAGGTCGGCGGACGTCGATGTCCAAGCGGTTGAAGACCACCGGCCTGGTCCTGGCTGCACTACTCGTCGTCGTCGGCGCCGGTGTCTGGTGGTTCGTGCTCCGCGACACGGCCGCACCGAAGGCGAGCCTCGACGCCATCGGCCGACCACCATCCTCGGGCCGAGAGGCACCCGCGACCCCGGATGGCGACTGGAAGGTGCAGCCCACGAAGTCGGCCTTCGCCGGCTATCGCATCCGTGAGCTCTTCGCCGGCTCGACCATCAAGAAGACAGCGACCGGCCGTACGTCAGCAGTCGCGGGCTCGCTCACGGTTCGAGACGGTGCGATCCCCGAGGCCGAGATCAGGGCCGACCTGACCAAGCTCACCAGCAAGGAGGCCCGCCGCGACTCGGCGCTCGGCGAGCGGGGGATCGAGACCGACCGCTTCCCCGGCGCCACCTTCGTGCTCACGTCCCCGATCAGCCTGCCGGCGTCGCCGGAGAGCGGACGGACGTACGAGGTGAAGGCAGCCGGAGACCTGACGTTGCACGGTGTCAGTCGTCCCGTGACCTTTGCCATCGAGGCGCGGTGGGACGGTGCCACCATCGCGGTTGCCGGCAGTACGCCGATCGAGCTGGCCGACTACGAGATCGACCCGATCGAGATCCCGGGCTTCGTCAAGACCGACGATCGGGGCACGGTCGAGTTGCAGCTGACCTTCGCCCGGCCCTGACCCTGGGCGCCGGGGCTCGCATGCACCGTCGGCGGGGCGCAGGTGAGGATCGGCGTCACGACGAGACGGGCGCGGGCCGATGGCTCGGGCGATGCGCCGCCGAGGGAGTCGGGTCGATGACCTCGGGGGGCCGACGCAACCGGGTAGCGATGTTCCGTCCGGCGCGATCGAGCACCAGCGCGAGGCCGAGCAGTCCGGCCGACACGATCCCGTCGAGCCACCAGTGGTTGGCCGTCGCCACCACGACCAGGCTCGTGACGATGGGGTGGAGGAGCACGAGCCATCGCCATCGGCTCGTGCTCGCCCGGAGCGCACCGAGGGCGACGAGTGCTGCCCATCCGACGTGGATCGACGGCATGGCGGCGTACTGGTCGGACACGCCGGAACCCACGGCGCCGTACACCGACTGCCCGTAGTGCTCGGCCATGTCGACGAAGCCGAGGTGGGGCAGCAGGCGAGGCGGCGCGACCCGCACGAAGCGGATCAGGAGGCAGAGGCCGGTGAGGATGGCGAGCGCGTTCCGCCATCGCCCGTAGTGATCGCGGTGACGGATGAACATCCACACGAGGAACGCCAGTAGGGCCGGTACGTGGGCGGTGGCGTAGAAGATGTCACAGGCCTTTGCCAGACCCACCTGGGGGAGGACCCAGCGTTCGATGGTCAGCTCGCTGGGGAGGCGGAGCGCCTGTTCGAGATCCCATATCTGCTCGGCCCGTCGCACGGCGCCGCTGGAGTGGGTGAGGGGCAGCATTCGGGCCAGGCGCCAGATGCCATAGAGGAAGCAGACCAGAGCGGCCTCGCCGGCGAAGGGCGATACGGCGGCGACCGGTCGCCGCTGGTGCCGGGTGACCGCAGCCACGACGACGAGGACGAGGGTCGCGACTGCGGCTTGATTCCACGTGGGCCACATCGACCGGCAGCCTGTCTTGGGGCGGTCGCTACGACAACCTCGCTCCGATGATCAGGTTGCCGACAACCACGTCTCGGTCAGTGGGTTCCGCCCGTCGAGCGCGCCCTCGGCGCCATAGGGGCGGAACCGGATGAAGGCGGACTGGTGATGGAAGGGTTTGGCGGCGTCGGCGGCGATGGCGCCCTGATGGGCCGGCTCCTGGGTTCCGTACGCGTAGGTGGAGAGCGAGCGCGAGTCCTGCCACAACGAGCAGGTGGCGACGAACGGCGGGCGAGCCAACCCGGTGGCCCAGATCAGACCGGGAGCAGCGAGGGCCGCCGCTTCGGCCTTGGCGCTGGCCCGGAAGAAGCGGATCGCCTGGCTCGGTCGCAGTCGACCAAGGGTGAGGACGGTGGCGGGACCGTGATGGGTGACGTTGCGTTCGCTCGGGACATCACCCGGCAGCCCGGGCCACGTCCCCCAAGCACGGAGCGGATCGAGGCGGACTCGCCACCCGCCGGCCAACGCCGCCGCGGTCGGATGATCGGCGAGGAAGCGGTCGAGGGCGGCGTCGTCATCCCAGAGGGCGACCAGGCCGACGCGGCCGATGTCGGGCGCGGGCAACACCGAGCTACTCAGCGGGGCGGTCAAGGCCACGTTGGCGTGGCGGAGACCAGGCGTGTCGGCCGCACGGGGGGCAGTTCGGAGGAGGCGGAGGGCGGCACGGGCTCCGACGTCGGCCACATGCACCGATGCGATCATGACGGCTCCTGTCGTATGGTACTGACCAGTACACTCTCCGGTACGCACCGAGTCAAGGACACGCGTGAGAACAGCCACCAGGCCGAACCTCTCCCGGGCCGAGGTCCGCGGGCGCCTCGAGGAGGCGGCGGCGCGCCTGTTCGCGGAGAAGGGCTATGCGGCCACGACCGTCGACGACATCGTCGAGCAGGCCGGCGTGAGCAAACCTGCGCTCTACCGACACTTCGAGTCGAAGAAGGACCTGCACATGGC
>Ga0136612_10001404_pt1 | contig 10242 bp, 10 predicted proteins | sample AntDryUQ224A2306_2_FD_106644 | JGI IMG/M metagenome (GOLD analysis project Ga0136612, IMG submission 106644) | Polar desert sand microbial communities from Dry Valleys, Antarctica - metaG UQ224A (23.06) | ecosystem: Environmental > Terrestrial > Soil > Desert | place: Antarctica: Dry Valley...
CGACGGCGCCGTCGAGCGAGCGAGCGAGGCATTCGAAGCCGAGACTCGGAGCGCTCGTACGGGACGGCGCCGTCGTCGCCTCCGTCGGCTTCGCAGCCGGACGCGTGCCGGAGCCGGAGCTCGTGGCGATCGCCGACGGCCCGGCCCGCGAGCTCGACATCCCTGGCGTCGGCCCGACCGAGGTCGCGATCGCCCACGTCGAGGACACACCGCCGGGGTGCCTGATCCTCGCCCGCGCGGGCGAAGGCTTCTCGAAGGAGGAGATGAGCGTCCTGCACGGGATGGCACGGGTTCTGGCCCTCACGCTCCGAACTTCGCGCGTGCTGGCGAGAGAGCGCGACCTCCGCGACCTGAGCGAGCGACAGGCCGCCGAGCTTCAGGAGCGTCACATCTTCCTGGAGCGGCTCTCGGGGATCCAGCGGTCGATCTCGCAATAGGCACCGCGCGCGCAGGTGCTCGACGCGATCGTGCAGGGAGCGAGCCAGCTGATCCGCGACGAGTTCGTCGTCCTGCGCGTCGCCGATCCTCTCGATTCCTCGCGCTTCATCGCCGTGGCGGGAAACGCCGAGCCGGAGCTGATGGAGCAGATCCGGGTGATCGGCCGCGGCGATGGCCTGTTCACGGACGACCTCTTCAGAGGCAAGGTCGTCGTGATCGAGGACTACGGGGCGCACGACCGCGCACTTGCCCATGCTGGTCGACCGCGTCGAGGCCGGTATGGCCGCACCCGTCCACGAGCACGGTGTCGTCGTCGGCGGACTCATCGTGGCTTCCTACAGGAAGGGCCGCACCTACTCCGCCACCGAGCAGGAGCTGCTGCTCGCCTTCGCCGAGCATGTGAGTCTCGCGCTCGCGAGCGCGAAGACGCTCGACGCCATGACCCACCAGGCGCTGCACGACTCGCTCACGGGACTTCCCAACCGAACCCTCTTCCTCGACCGGCTCGAGCACAGCCTCGCCCGGGCGGCGCGCGATCCCGAGCGTGAGGCGGCAGTCCTCTTCCTCGACCTCGACCGCTTCAAGGACGTGAACGACCGGCTCGGTCACGCGGCCGGCGACGAGCTGCTCGTCAGGGTGGGCGAGCGGCTGCGCGCCGCCCTGCGCACCGAGGACACGGCCGCGCGGATGAGCGGCGATGAGTTTGCGGTACTGATCGAGGACGCGGTCGACGAGAGTCATCTCGCCCGGCTTGCGGAGCGCCTGCTCGAGGCCCTGGAGGCACCCCTCGCGGTACACGGCCGGGAGATCGGGCTCAGCGCGAGCATAGGCATCGCGCGCGGCCATGCGAACGGCGACAGCCTCCTACGCGACGCCGACGTGGCCATGTACCGGGCGAAGCGCGCCGGCGCGGGAACGTACGAGTTCATCGAGCCAGGCATGCGCGCGGCCTGCTCGAGCGCCTCGAGCTCGAGGCGGATCTCGCCTGCTCCGTCGCGCACGGGGAGCTCGTGCTGCACCTCCAGCCGATCGTCGACCTCGCGCTCGGGGCGCCTGTGGCCGTGGAGGCGCTGCTTCGCTGGCAGCACCCGGAGCGCGGCCTCGTCCAGCCGCTCGTCTTCATCCCGCTCGCCGAGGAGAGCGGGGCCATCGTCGGCATCGGCCGCTGGGTGCTCGAGGAGGCGTGCCGGCAGGCCGCATGCTGGCTGGCGGATCCGCCGGGCGGCCGGCCGCTCGCCGTGACTGTCAACCTGTCCGGCCGCCAGCTCGAGCGCCCGGAGCTCGCGAGCGAGGTGGCGCGCGCGCTCCAGGCATCGAGCCTGCCCGCCGAGCTTCTGATTCTCGAGATCACCGAGACGGTGCTGATGAGGGACACCGGAGTGACGACGCTGATTCTGGGCGAGCTCAAGCAGCTCGGCGTCCGAATCGCCGTCGACGACTTCGGCACCGGCTACTCCTCGCTGCGCTACCTGCAGGAGTTCTCGCTCGACATGATCAAGATCGCGAAGCCGTTCGTGGACACGGTGACGCACGGCGGAGAGCAGTCGGCGCTGGCGCGGGCGATCATCGACCTCGGCGAGACGTTCGACCTTCGCGTCGTGGCCGAGGGCATCGAGCATCCCGAGCAGCTCGAGCGCCTGCGCGAGCTCGGTTGCGGGCTCGGCCAGGGGTACCTCTTCTCGAAGCCGCAGCCGGCCGGCGCCCTCGAGGCCTACCTGCGCCGCTCGGCTCAGACGCGGGGGGTCTCCGGCTTCCTCCCACGGGCGCCCTCTCCCGTGCAGAGCGCTGTCTCCGAGCTATGACTTGGCCTCCCGCCCGGGGCAAGCGGGGCTCCGCGCTGCCGTCGGCTTCGAGCCGCAATCCCGAAAGGGCTCTCTAACCCGTCACGACCACGGAGTCGGCTGTGCGCGTGCTCGGGCCGTGGAACACCGCCTCCACGTTGTTGCCGTCCGGGTCGAGCGCGTAGGCGGCGTAGTAGCCGGGGTGGTAGTCGCGCTCGCCCGGTGCGCCATTGTCCCTCCCGCCCGCGGCGAGCGCTGCTTCGTGGAAGCGGTGCACGGCGTCGCGATCGGCGGCCTGGAAGGCCAGATGAAGGACGGAGGAGGGCTCGCCGCGGCTGACGTAGAGCTCGTCCGACCAGAAGAAGCCCTCCCCGTCACCGCCGAAGTCGCGTCCGAGCGCCCCCAGCACGGCCCCGTAGAAGCGCTTCGTGTCCTCGAGGTCGCGCACGCGCAGGTGGACGTGATCGATCAGGCGTCCGAGGTGGTACTCGCTCATGGGCTCTCCTTCCCTGGTAGAGATTCGTCGCATGATCCTCGAGCACGGAGTCGTGCGCACGCTCGACCCGAGCCTGCCCCTCGGACGCGCGCTGGCGATCGCAGGCGAGCTCGTCGCGGGCGGCGTCGGGACGCACGAGAATGCGCTGCCGAGCCCCGAGCGCGTCGACCTCGGCGGGCGCTGCGTGGTGCCGGGCTTCACCGACGCGCACGTGCACTTCCCGACCTGGGCGATCGCGCAGCGGGAGGTGCGGCTCGAGGACACGCGCTCGCTCGCCGAGGCCGTCGAGCGCGTGCGAAAGGCGCTTCCCGCCGTGCGGGAGGGCGGCTGGCTGCGCGGCCGCGGTTGGCGAAGCGGTGACTGGACGCCCCTCGAGGAGCCGACGCGCGAGGCGCTCGACGCCGTCACCGGCGGGACGCCGGCGGCGCTGCTGGCTCGCGACTCCCACTCCCTCTGGCTCAACTCGGCCGCCCTGGCGGTTGCGGGCGGCGAGCTCGAGGTGCCGGGCGGCGTTGTCGAGCGGGACGCGAACGGCGAGCCCACCGGCGTCCTGCGCGAGGAGGCGGCGTGGCGCTTCCGCGATCGCTGGATTGAGATCCCTGACGACGAGTGGGTGGACGCCATGCGGGCAGGGCTTCGCGTCGCCGCGACCCGTGGCGTCACCGCAGTGCACGACAAGGACGGTTGGCTCGGCGCCCTGCGCCTCTGGCAGCGGCTGAGCCACGATCAAGCGCTCACGTTGCGCGTCTGGCAGTCGGTCCCGCACGAGCAGGTGGGGGCGCTGCGCGAGCTCGGGCTGCGATCCGGCTTCGGCGACGATCTCCTTCGCGCCGGCTACCTGAAGGTCTTCATGGACGGCACGCTCGGCTCGGCCACCGCCCGCATGCTCGACGGCTCGGGAGTCGAGATCACGAGCGGCGAGGAGCTCGAGGAGATCATCCGGCTCGGCGCCGAGGCAGGCTTCCCGGTCGGCGTGCACGCGATCGGCGACCGAGCGAACCGCGATGCTCTCGATGCCTTCGAGCGGACGCAGGCGCTCTGGCGCCCGCTCCGCCTGCGCCATCGGATCGAGCACGCGCAGATCCTCGCCTCGGATGACATCGCCCGCTTCGCAGCGATCGGCGTCACAGCCTCCGTCCAGTTCAGCCACGCCCCCTCCGACCGTGATCTGGCCGACCGGCTCTGGGCCGGGCAGACCGATCGCGCCTACGCGTTCCGCTCGTTGCTCGCGGCGGGTGCCGTCGTCGTGAACGGCTCCGACGCCCCGATCGAGGAGCTGGATCCGCTCGCCGGCATCTGCGCAGGCGTCCTGCGCACGCGCGACGAGCGGCCCGCATGGCACCCCGAGCAGGCGGTGAGCGTCGAGGAGGCTCTCGCCGCCTCCACCGTCAACCCGGCCTGGCTCGCGGGCGATGAGCGGCGGCGCGGGCGCCTCGTGCCGGGGCAGCTCGCTGACCTCGTCGTCCTCGACCGTGATCCGCTCACCATCCCGCCGGAGGAACTGCCGGAGGTCGAGGTCGTAGCGACGATGCTCGGCGGGCGCTGGATCCACAACCCGCCGCCGTGGGACTAGGCGCAGGCGCTCGATACACTGAAGTGGCGATGCGCACGATGCAACCAGTCCACGAGAGCGGCTGCTGCTCGGTCGCGGCCTGCGCCGAGATCATCGGCGCCAAGTGGACGGCCCTGCTCCTGCACGACCTCTCGGAGGGCCCGCGCCGCTTCACCGAGCTCGAGCACTCCTGCGCGCGCATCAGCCCACGCATGCTCTCCGAGCGCCTGCGCGTGCTCGAGGGCGAAGACATCGTCGTACGCAGGAGCTACGCCGAGTCGCCGCCGCGCGTCGAGTACGAGCTGACAGAGAAGGGACGCGCCCTCCTGCCGGTGATCGACGCCATGCGCCGCTTCGGGCGGGAGTGGCTCGTCGAGACGCAGCCCGAGCGCGTCGGCTCGGCCGCGTAGCGCACTAGCGCAGCCCCGCGAGCTCCCCGTACAGCTCCCGCGCCGCGGCGATCCCGAGCGGCACGTACTCCACGAGCAAACGCTCGTTCGGCGAGTGGATGTTCCCCTCGGGCACGTCGAAGCCCGTCACGATCGTCGGGATACCGCGGTCGGCGAGCGCAGGGACGATCGGCAGCGTGCCGCCCGAGCGCACGAGCAGCGGGCGCACCCCGAGCACGCGCTCGAACGCGTCGAGCCCGAGCCGGATCACGGGCGAATCGGGCGGCACGAGTCCCGGTGGGGCAGCCGACCACAGCGCGACCTCCACGTCGGCCCCCTCGGGCGCCGCCTCGCGCAGCAGCCGCTCGACCGCCGGCCCGAGCGCCTCGACGCTTTGCCCCGCGACGAGCCGCAGCGACAGGTTCGCCACGGCATGCACCGGGAGGACGGTCTTCTGCAGGACGGGCGAGCCGCCCTCGATGCCGTGCACCGAGATCGAAGGCTCTCCCCACGTGCGCAGGTAGAACTCCTCCGCCGCACGGGCATCGAGCGGTCGAGCGCCCTGCTCGGCGATCACCTCCACCCCCGGCTGCAGCTCCCGCCAGGCCGCGAGCTCCGCCTCGGCGGGAGGCGTGATACCCGCGCGCAGCGGCTCGGGCAGGCGCCCTTCGCGCGGGAGCACCCCGGAGAGCGTCTGCAGCATTGCCTCCATCGCGTTCAGCGCGGCGCCGCCGAAGACGCCCGAGTGGAGGTCGCGCTCGCCCGTGCGCACCTCGACGTGGAAGTACATGACCCCGCGCGTGCCGATGTTGAAGGCAGGCACCCCACGCCCCAGCATCGAGCTGTCGAAGATGACGCAGGCGTCGGCACCGCGCTCGTCGGTGGCCAGGAAGTCGACGATCGAGTGCCCGCCCGTCTCCTCCTCGCCGTCGCACGCGAAGCGGACGTTGACAGGCAACGCTCCCTCGGCCGCGAGCTCCTCGGCGGCCTTCAGGAGCAGGAAGAGCTGGCCCTTGTCGTCGGCGACGCCGCGTGCGTAGAGCCAGCCGTCGCGCACGGTCGGCTTGAAGGGCGGGCTATCCCACTGCTCGAGCGGCGCCGGCGGTTGGACATCGAAGTGGCCGTAGACGAGAACGGTCGGCGCGCTCTCGGCGCCGCTCGAGGCGCGCAACTCGCCGATGGCGAGGGGCTGCCCGTGCCAGTCGACGAGCTCGGCAGTCCCTCCCGCGGCACGCAGCCGCTCGCACAGCCACTCGCCCGCTCGCCGCACGTCGGCGCCGTGCGCCGGGTCGGCGCTGATACTCGGAATGCGCAGCCACTCGAAGAGCTCCTCGAGCGCCGGTACGGAGACGTCAGAGCCTGGCTGCACCGGCGAGGGAGTCTACGCCCGGTGGCTCAGCGGCGCACGGGCTGCCAGTCGGGCGAGTCCTCGGCCGCCTGCGACCGCGTCACCCGCCGCTGCCCGCGCCCGTCGGCGCCCATCACGTACAGCTCGGCATTTCCGTCGCGCCGGCTCACGAACGCGATCGACCGTCCGTCCGGCGACCACGCTGGCTCGACGTCGACGGCCCGGTTGTTCGTCAGGCGTCTGAGACCTTTGCCATCCGCGCCGATCGCGAAGATCTCGGCCGTCCGCTCGCCGCGGTCGAGCAGCCGCGCGAAGGCCAGGCGCCTGCCGTCGGGAGACCACTCGAGCCCCGTGTCCGCGGAGGGGGAATCCGTCAGCGTCCGGGCCCCACGGCCGTCCGCGCGGATCACGACGATCCGGCTCGGCCCCTCGCGGCGCTGCTCGACGAAGGCGATCAACCGTCCGTCAGGCGACCAGGCGGGGGAGCTCTCGATCGCGCTCGTGCGCGTCAACCGCGTCAGCCCGACGCCGCTCGCGCTCACGCGATAGAGATCCGCCGAGAGTCCGCTCGAGGCGGAGGGCCTGATGCGCGCGAAGACGATGCGGAGGCCGTTCGGCGACCACGACGGAGAGAGATCGAGCCCTCCCCTCGTCAGCCGGCGGAGACCGCGACCGTCGGCGCCGACGACGGAGATCCTGATGTGTGGGGGCACCCGACTGCTCGAGAAGACGATCCGGCGCCCGTCGGGAGACCACACCGGATCCTCGGTGTCGTCACGCGTCAGCACTGCCCGGCGCCCGCGGCCGTCCGGCCGCACGACGTAGAGCTTGGAGGAGCCGGTGCTGCCCTGCGTGAAGAGGATGAGGCCGTTGCGGCCGGGAAAGACCTGCTCCGCGCCCCGGGCGCCGCCCGCCAGGCCGCCGAGCGAGACCGCGAGGAGGACGAAGGCAAGTGCACGCGCGCGCATGCACATATCGTAGTGACGATTTCCCTGCGCGCTACCCCGTCCCCGCGCGGTCGAGCTCGAGCAGGTAGCGGGCCGCCTCCCGCCCCAGGGCGCTGCGCGGGCCAACCGCCCGCGCGGCGGTGAACTGGCGCCTCGCCTCGCCTCCCTCGCCGATCCACAGGAGGAGCAGGCCCAGGTGGAAGCGCACGCTCGCGTTTCCGCCGGCGCGACGCGCGAGTGGCCCGAGGCGCGAGAACGCGCGCTCGGGGCGATCCTTGTCGAAGCGCCCCACGGCGGCGGCCACCTGAGCCTCCACGCTCTCGGGCGCCGTAGCGGCTGCAGCGGCGAACTGACGCTCCGCGGAGCGCGGCCGGCCGATGCGCTGGAGCGCGACCCCGTAGAGGAGCTTGGCGCGGGCGCCGCCCGTCCTCGCCGCCTGCGCCAGCGACGCCAGCTGCTGTGGGGCGGGCAGCGAGGCGACCGGCGCCGGGGCGGAGAAGCTCGGCACGAAGGCGGGCAGACCGGGTGGCGAGCGGGGGTGCAGCAGGTCGTCGGCACGGACGGCGGCGAGCGAGTCCGGCTCGACCCGGCGCGCCGCCCGCCACGCCACCATCGCGTCGGCTCGCCTGCCCGACCAGAGCAGCGCCAGGCCGAGGTTGAACCGGACGACGCCGCTCCGCGGGTGGCTACGCGCGAGGCTCGCGAGGCGCGCCAGCGTTCCCCGCGGCCAACTCGCGACGGCAACGCCGACCCGTCCCTGCAGGGAGCGCCGGCCGCCGAAGGCACGGCGCGCCTCGGCACGTCTGCCGCCGGCCAGAAGCGCCGAGGCGCGCCGCAGCGCGCGGGCCTCGGCGTCGTCGCGCACACCGAGGTCGAGGACGAGCGGCGGGGCTCCGGCCGGGCGCGTCGGCGTGGCTGCTGCGGAGCGCTCGCCGCCGGACTGGAGCAGCGCGAAGCCGACCACGAGCACCGCCGCAAGCGTCGCGGCGCCGCCCGTGACGAGAACGACGCGCATCCGGGGCCCCACGTCTCGACAGTACCCTGAGCGGCACACGGCCTGGCTATACTTTCGGAACTGATGGCAAGCTATCGCGACCTGCTCCAGCGAACGAAGGGCGAGATCGAGGAGATCGAGCCAGCCGAGGCGGCCGGCCGCGCCGACAGTCCCCTCTACCTCGATGTGCGCGAGCAGGACGAGTGGGACGAGGGTCATCTGCCCGGAGCGATTCACGTCCCCCGCGGCTACCTCGAGTCGCGCATCGAGGCCGCCGCGCCCGACCGCGAGCGGCCGATCGTCGTCTACTGCGCCGGCGGTAGCCGCTCTGCCTTCGCTGCCCAGACGCTCGGCGAGCTCGGCTACGGCGACGTGCGCTCGCTCGCGGGCGGCTACACCGAGTGGAAGCGCAACGGCTTCCCGACACAGCTGCCGCGAACGCTCGACGCCGGCAAGCGGGCGCGCTACAGCCGCCATCTGCTGATCCCCGAGATCGGCGAGGCGGGTCAGCTCGCACTGCTCGACGCGCGCGTGCTCCTGATCGGCGCCGGCGGGCTCGGCTCCCCTGCTTCGCTCTACCTCGCCGCGGCGGGAGTCGGCCGGCTCGGCATCGTCGACGCCGACGTCGTGGACGAGTCGAACCTGCAGCGCCAGATCGTCCACTCCACGAAGAGCCTCGGCACGCCGAAGGTGCTCTCCGCGAAGGCGGCGCTCGAGGCGCTCAACCCGGATGTCGAGGTCGTGCCCTACGAGGAGCGGCTGACCTCCGAGAACATCGACCGCATCCTCGCAGAGGGCTGGGACGTGATCGTGGACGGCGCCGACAACTTCCCCACCCGTTACCTCGTCAACGACGCCTCCGTGTGGCACGACATTCCCGTCGTGCACGGCTCGATCTACCGCTTCGAAGGGCAGGTCACCGTCTTCCGGCCGCAGGTCGGTCCCTGCTACCGCTGCCTGTTTCCGTCGCCGCCGCCCCCCGAGCTGGCGCCGAGCTGCGCCGAGGGCGGCGTGCTCGGCGTCCTGCCCGGAATCATCGGCTCGCTGCAGGCGAGCGAGGCGCTCAAGCTCACGCTCGGGATCGGCGAGCCGCTCGTCGGCCGCCTCCTCCTCGTCGACGCGCTCGAGGCGAGCTTCTCCGAGGTGAAGCTGCGGCGCGACCCCGACTGCCCGGTCTGCGGCGAGCACCCGACGATCACTGAGTACGTCGACTACGTCGAGTTCTGCGCGGGGCCCCGAGCCGGCGCCGCCGCGTGACGCGCGTCCGCATCCCCCCCACGCTACGCAGCGACACGGGCGGCGAGCGCGAGGTCGAGGCAAACGGTGCGGATGTGCGCGCCGTGCTCGAGGACTTGACCGAGCGTCACCCTGCCCTACGCGACCGCATCTGGGAGGACGGTGCCGTGGCGCCGTTCGTCAACATCTACCTCGACGGCGAGGACGTGCGCACGCTCGAGGGAGTGGACACCGCGGTTCGGGAGGGCCAGTCGCTGATCCTCCTGCCCGCCATGGCCGGCGGGTAGAGCCGTGCCGAAGACGCTCGCGCCCTCCGTACTCGACCTCGTCGGGCGCACGCCGCTCGTCGAGTTGCCGCGCCTCTCGCCGAAACCGACCGTCCGGCTGTACGCGAAGCTCGAGGGACAGAATCCCACCGGCTCGATCAAGGATCGCATCGCCCGGGCGATGATCGAGGCCGCAGAGGCTTCGGGCGAGCTCGAGCCGGGCCGCGAGCTGCTCGAGCCGACGAGCGGCAACACGGGCATCTCGCTCGCGCTCGTCGCGAAGCTGAAGGGCTACCGGCTCACCTGTGTGATGCCCGAGAACGCGACCGAGGAGCGGCGGCGGCTGCTGCGGCTCTACGGTGCGGAGATCGTCCTCTCGCCGGGCGAGGAGGGCTCGAACGGCGCCGTTCGACGGGCGCTCGAGCTGGCCGAGCGCGAGCCCCGCTACTTCATGCCCTTCCAGTACGCGAACGCCGCCAACCCGCGCGCCCACTACGAGGGCACGGGCGCCGAGATCGCCGAGGCGCTCGACCGCGTCGACGTGCTCGTGGCCGGGCTCGGCACGGGAGGCACGCTCATGGGCACGGGCGAGCGCCTGCGCGAGAGCTTCCCCGACCTCGTCGTCGCCGCCGCCGAGCCCCTGCCCGGTGAGCTCGTGATGGGCCTGCGCTCGCTCGAAGACGGCTACGTACCGCCCATTCTCGACGTCTCGAAGCTCGACCGGAAGGTGCTCGTCTCCAACGAGCAGTCGGTCACGGGGCTGCGGGCGCTCCTCGACCGGGAGGGCATCTTCGC
>Ga0136612_10001405_pt1 | contig 10241 bp, 8 predicted proteins | sample AntDryUQ224A2306_2_FD_106644 | JGI IMG/M metagenome (GOLD analysis project Ga0136612, IMG submission 106644) | Polar desert sand microbial communities from Dry Valleys, Antarctica - metaG UQ224A (23.06) | ecosystem: Environmental > Terrestrial > Soil > Desert | place: Antarctica: Dry Valley...
AGTATCCATTCTATGGGTCGAGGCGGATGGCGGCGAGCTTGCGCCGAGAGGGGATGGTGGTCAATCGCAAGGCGGCGGGGCGGCACATGCGCCAGATGGGGATAGAGGCGATCTATCCCGGCCCGAACACGAGCAAACGCCGACTGCGGGCGCCGGGTGTACCCCTACCTGCTCAGGGGACTGGCGATCTCGTGCCCGGATCACGTCTGGGGGGTGGACATCACGTATGTCCGCATGCGCGCCGCGTGGATGTACTTGGTGGCGGTGCTCGACTGGTACTCGCGCTACGTCGTGGCCTGGGAGCTTGATCAGACGCTCGGGCTGGGCTTCGTGCTCTCTGCGATGGGCAGGGCACTGTCGGGAGCGAGGCCTTCGATCTGTAACTCCGATCAAGGTAGCCACTTCACGAGCCCGCAGTTCGTGGGACTGCTGGAGGATGCCGACGTTAGAGTCGGCATGGACGGCAGGGGGCGGGCATTGGACAACGTGTTCACCGAGAGGCTATGGCGATCCGTGAAGTATGAGGAGGTGTACATCCGAAGCTACGAAAACCCGAGAGGGGCCAGGCAGAGCTTGAGCCGGTACTTCGAGTACTATAATCACGAGCGCCCACATCAGGCGCTCGGATACCGGACACCGGCCGAGGTCTATCACGACGAGAAACGCACTGTTGTTGTCGCCGGCTAGCTCCGGCTATCCAGAAAGGAGGAAGGTCCACCTTAGACAACGCCCCTCCGCTGTCTAAACGATGGGGTCCACCTCAATGGCGCCAACTTGATGACACTAGGTATGAGGGCGAGCGTAACGCAGAACTGGCTTTCTTGAAGCAGCTCTTCGATGCGGTGAACGATGTGCCTCATGTCGCCATGGTTGTTGTCATGATCGGGACGGACAGGGATAGGGCAGTATACGGCGACTCAGCCCAGAGATTTCGGGATGAGGTGCTGAGTTACCTAGTGCGGAATGGTGTTAATACGGCCGTGAGCGAGGCGGGTGACTTCTCGCAGATCATCCGACGACGGCTTTTTGAAGGTATTGCACCAGCGAATGTAGTCGCGATGACCGCCTCCGATTTTGCCACGCCTAGCGCGCAGTGGCAGGCAATCCTGAGCCGGATACCCGGTGCTGATTGGGCGAACTTCACGGGGCAGGTCGCGAGGTCATACCTCTTCCACCCGGATCTGCTTCGCCTCATAGAGCGTGAATGGGCGAATCTGGCCGTCTATCAGCGCGTACGCTCGACGGTCACTCTATTTGCTCAAACCGCCTTCTTCTGGGCAAGGCGTGCGCAAGACGGGGAATGGGCGCCGCGCCTGATCGGCCCTGGCGACCTCCCTCTCGATCATGCTGGTGTCCGAGAGGCCCTGCTGGGGTCGGGCGTCATCGAGAGCGAAACGACAGTCGCCAACTATCGCCAGGTGATCGCCACGGATGTCACGGGCGAGGGTGGCTGGGGCACCGCCGCGGCCATGGATCGGGATCGGACGGACGCATTGAAGAACGTCAACCCACGTGCCGCCCAGCGCATAGCGACGGCGCTTCTGCTCTACAGCCTTACGCCTCGGCCTGGTGGAAAGGTCGGGGCGATCGATGCGGAGCTGAAAGCAGCCTCGTTCGTCCCCGATTCCGCCTACGCCGCGACTGATGCCGAGACGGTGTTCAATGCACTAACCGACCCGGATATAGGACTTGGAGCGCTGGACGTTATCGCTGGGACGAGGGGACAGCCCCGGCGGTACCAACTCACCACACGCCAGACTCTGCCGATGCTCTTCCGGGCACAGCGCGCGGCCATATCAGATCAAGAGCGCGACGCCGAAATCGCAGCAACGGCCGAGCGTCTGATGCAGAAGGGGCCGGGATTTCCCAAGATACGCTTCGTGCGTGATGAGCTGGATGGCAAGGGGCACCGGCGCGACGACCGTGACATCCTCAAGGACTTGGACGAGCGAGGGATAACCCGGCTGGTCGTCCTCGATCCTGGTCGCTGGGCGCTGCTCAATGGGCGAGACGATGAAACGTGGCGGGCGATCCGGATGGCGTTCGGCGTCGGTCCCCATGCCCTTCCGGTCACGCATGCTGCCTCCCTCGTCATCGCCTGCGTCAATACACAGCGGCGGAACATTGCGCGGGCGCGGGCGACCGAGTATCTCGCGTGGGTACGCGTATCACGTATTCAGGTCGTAGCTGACGACGAAGGGTTGCTGGCGCAAGCCAACCAAAACATCCGCGACGCGAAGACTGCACTCGAGAAGGAGGTCAAGCGGGCCTTCCAGCACTATGCCTACCTCGTGCGGGATGCCCAGGATGCGCTTGAGGTGCGCTTCGATAAGTTCGACGACGATACCAAGACGGCGCTATCTGGCGCCAACATCTGGGACCAGATGGAGGCGCGGGGGCGAGCAGTTCGCCCCGGCACCCTAACGGTGGACAGGCTGATGCTCAACCTGCAGGGTCAGCCCCCCCGCTCTCTCGCCGAGATGACCGCACTGTTCTGGACAAATCCGCGCATGCCCATGCTTGCTGATCCCCAAGAGCTGCGCAACCCGCTCTTCGCTGCCCTCGAAACCGGACAACTCGAGTTGGTCAATGCGGAAGGAGCGGTTATCACCGTTCCAGATAGACCCGCAGATCTCCCACTGAACTCGCCATCGATCTCGGTTCGGATTCCGTTGACGAGCTCATGCCCCAGTGACGAGGTTGACCAAGAGGGTGAAGAGACGACTGATAGTGTCGGGGATGATGTTAGCCACGGCAACGCACCCGGCGGGGGCGGCCAAGAAGCTTGCGGCATCGATGTCGTGACCCGCGCTAGGCTATGGCTCAAGTTTCAGACCGGCCTGGCCGATGAGGACCTTCGCCAGTCGGTGATGGCACTTCTCAGCCGTCTACGGACTATGACTGGCGATGATCTGGAGAGCTGTGTCGTGACCCTGGACCTCATTGGCGATGAGGCTCGGCTGAAGGAGTTTGTGGAGATGGCAAAACAGGTTGCCGGAACACAGCATCGACTGGAGGACCTGCCAGATTAGATCTTGGTTTGCAAGTGTCCTCTGATGGCACTCGCGTCTCTACCTACTAAGTCTGCGTGAGATCCTACATGTAGCGACGTGGCCCCGGTTGCAATTCCGAGACCCCGAGAAGCACCGCTTGAAGGTCTGTCGATGGGCTGGCGCACAGAGTTCTAAACTCGTCCAGGAAGGGGTACCAAATATCAAAATGGCCCTGCTGAGCACTTCCAGTGGCCATCTTTTCTGCCTCTCGCCCTGCTGATGTTACCGCTTCTGCTAGCAAATCAAAGGGTTTGCGGAACGTCGGTGTGAGGACCCCCTCTCGCCAGGAGCAGTTCGAAACTACAAAATTCAGTAGTCTCCGCTTCTCAATGGGTGGCTGCTGAGCGAACAGTTCCTGGCATCGGCTCGCAAGTTCCAATAGCCGTGCCCCTGCATCCAGGTACGTCATCATTGAACTCTGGTGTGACTCCATCGCACTCAGAACTCTTGCCTGCTCACAACGCCACTCATCCGACAGTCGGTCATATGTGAGCGAGTCAATCTTGCCGTCGAGCTTGTCGATGTATATCGCGTCAATCCGGTGCTGGAGCACTGCGTACTGATCCTGGAGACGAGAGATAGCCTCGTCGTGCAGCCGCTTCGCTTCAGCGTGGCTCTGACGGAGTGCCTCGGTGGCCCAGTCAAGAACATCGCGACCGATGCGGATCTGCCCCAGTAACTCAGTGAACTGGTGCTCCAGTACTTCCTCCCGGACATATGGCTCCCCACATTTTCCCCTGAACCCCGTGCAGTGGTAATAGACGTATCGGCCCTTCTTGAGTTCCGCCGTGAGGGAGCAGCCGCAGTGGCCGCACGTGATGAGCCCGGCGAACGCAAACTCGCGCCTGGTCTGACGGTGGTTTCCGGGACGTGCCGCCAGGACATCCTGCACCGTGGCCCACACTTCGCGGGAGACCAGCGGCTGATGCGTGCCCCGGTAGAGCCTGCCATTCCACGGAATGTCACCCTGTACAGTGGGTTACGGAGAATCTGGTTCACCGTTGTTTTCGGCACCCTTGCTCCGGTCGCTCGAAACTGTAATCCAGCGGCCTGCACCCTAAGGGTTATATCTCTCAGCGAGTAACGACCGGTGCTGTACCATTGGAACATCTGCTCGATTACGGGTGCAGCGGCCGGGTCTAGCTCGATAGTCCGCTTTCCGTCCTGGCCAGTCACATTCCGGTATCCGAGCGGCGCCCTCGACGGCCAGACGCCCTGCTCGGCCTTCTCCTGCATTCCTTTGCGGACTTCTTCCGACAGGTTGTCTATATAGTTCTTGGCCATCAGCACCTTGATGCCGTGCATAAACTTTTCGGAGGAGCGGGAATCCGTAGAGAGCACCACGCCTTCCTTCACGAAGTGGATCTCCAGGTCAAGCTCGTCTCGGGTTACCCAATCTTTCAGGTTGCGGTACAGCCTGTCAGTCTTCTCGGCCAGCACTACCGGCCGATTCGTTGTGGGCCGCCGAAGATGGCCGACCATCTCGTTGAAGCCCGTGCGACCGCTCTGCTTGGCGGTCTCCACGTCGATGTATTCGCTGGCTACGTACATGCCGTGCTCAGCCGCATATTCGCGCAGCAGCTTCAGTTGTGCCGGGATGGAGTAGCCTTCCCTCTCTTGCTCCTTGCTGGAGACCCGCGCGTAAATCACAGCCCGGCGCGGACCGGAGGCTACGGGGCTATCTGATTGGTACCGCCTACGAGCCATCGCCACTCTCCTCCCGCTCCTGTCTGACCTGTCTGGGTCTGCTCGTCGGGGATGCCTGAATCTCGTTGAGGATGGCCTCCAGATCCGCCGGCCGATACAACCGGTATCCATTGATAGGATGCCGATACGTCGTCAGCTTGCCGCTGCGCTCCCAGTTGCGAAGCGTCGCCGGTGTCACCCCGAGAAATTCGGCGGCCTCTTTGATAAGTAGGTACTCCCGCAGATTGGCCACCCCGCATCTCCTTCTGAACTCATAAACATTATAAAACATTACTAATCCATATGCATGCACAGGACGTGCCACTCTGTGGCGCAAGCCCTGCTAACGGTCGAGGATCTCCCGAACCCTGCGCTGGGCCTCGAGAGCGGTGTGGCGTTCGAGGAGTCTGTCGACGGATCGCACCCTGTTGATCCCCAGCGTGTCCCGCACTTCGTGCTCTGAGAGTCCCCTAGAATGCAGCCAGTTCGCCAACGCTGACCGAAGCTCCACCGCTTCCACCCTCGGTAACCCCGCCCGTCGGCACGCGGCCGCCAGGATGTCCCTTGCCGTGCGGCAAGCCAAAGTCTCTTCTGGCCACCGGCGCGCCGAGAACACAGGGCCCGACAGAGAGTCGATACTCGCATTAAGGTACCATGCGAACAACCGCACCGCTTCCGCGGCTGGTTCGAGTACAGGCAGCCGCAGCGATCGGCCAGCTCGTTCCACACAGACAAGGAGCATATACGTACCTGTGGGCGTGACCTCGTTGACTAAGCTCTCCCATCGCAGGGTGACTATCTCCTCGGGTCGAAGCCCCGTGAAACAGTGAAGGGCGACAAGTGCCCGGTCACGGCTGGCGCGATCCGGGGATGTCTCTGCGGCAGCGTCGACCAGTCGCTTCAGATCCGAGACGGTCAAGCTAGGTCCGCGACGTCTGCGGCGACCTCGGCTACCAGCGAGCAACGTGCCCGCTGTGTGCCAGCCGGTGCTGGGGCGCGAAGGCAGCAGGGCGTCGAGTGTGGTCAGCATAGCCGCTGGGTCCCAGCGGAGGTTGCGTCCCATCACCTTGATGAACTGCTGAGCCGCCAGCAGGCGAGCTCGACTGGTGGAGTGCGAGATGGGTGACCGTGGCTCCCTGAGCACTCTCGCCACGGTGCTCATATCGGTGAACAGCTGAGTTAGCGATATCATTCCGCTTTCGCGCGCCAGTGAGCGCAGTTGTGACACCTCGCGCGCCACGGAGTGCAGGCTGACGCCCGACGCCAGGCGCAGGGATCGGAACGCACCCAGAAGAGTCTCCGACTCGCCGTCGAGCTGGGTCGTCCTTGAATGGCGGTTATCGGAGGGGGGGAACAGCGGCAGTTGTTGCATGGTGTTGCTCCTCCGTGGCGGGTTGCTCGGGGTAATGTTCATCCCGGCTCAGCTTGTCCCAGATCGTCGGCGTGCGCGGGTGGATGTAGTGGTCATCCAAGCGTTCCAATCCCCGCCACCCTCCTGCCAGAGCTACGATGTGGCGCGGGAGCGCGCTCGCCGCTTCGGTGGCGAAGGCGCGTCGGAGAGCGTGTGGTGTTATCGGTTCGATGCCGATGTGGTTACACGCACTCGCGAGGACGCGCCTGATATCATCATATGCCCAGCGCTGGCTGGACTTGCCGCGCCAGACTGGTCCTGGCTCGCCGGCCCTGATTGGCCGGCCCCTACCCAGCACCCGGGCAGTCCGATTGAACGCATCGATGTAGTCACGGAGCATGCGGGATACGCTGTGACCGAGCTCGACCTCGCGAGGCTCGGCCTTGCCCTTTTCGTGCAGAAAGAGTCTAAGCGTTCCGTCTGGCATCTCGACGCAGTCGGAACCATCGAGTTCCCTGAGCGCGTTTACCCGTGCACCGGTGGAGCGCAGGATCGAGAAGAAAGCTAGATTACGTGCACCAGGCCACCCGATCTCCCGTGTCACATCCCCGAGGATCGAGCGCACCTGCTGTGGAGTGGGAACGTAACCCCCTCGATTCCGTGGTGTGCCGCCGGTGAGCCGGTACCCGCCCCCGACCCGCTCGGCGACTGAGCGGAGGGCGGAGTCTAGGACGTCGTGCGGGTCCCGGCCCAGTAGCTCCAGTAGCTCCGGATGCATGAGGGATACGAACGACCGAACTGCCGACCTGCGCTGGGCCAATGTCCACCGCGAGAGACTCGTGCCAGGTGTGCGGGCCGCATCGTCCACCAGCGCTCGTCCCAACAATCGAGGCCTGCGGAACAACTCGGATAGCGATACGGAACGCGTCTCAAGGCGTTCCGCGATGATTAGCACACTCCGCAGCTGATACCGATACGCGCCAAATCCACTACGCGCGACGCCCGCCGCCTCCAGGCGCGTGAGGTAGTTCGTCAGCAGCCAGTCCTGTCCCTCGTGCCCTTGTCTACTTGGCGCTGCACGCCGTTCGATCGACCGGGTTCGCCGTGGCGGTTGTTCCAGTCTCGGGAGGCACAACTGCCGGTAACTGGATTCCGCATCGGGGTGCTGGTACACGACCACGTCATTGTTGGCGTCGATCGATGGGAGTGTAGTTGGGCGAGTGGGAGGCCAGTCTGTCCGAGGAGGTGCGATCACGGTGCGTCTCCTCCAAAAGGGTCGAGCCGAGCGCTACTCCGCGCGTCACCGTCCCTGTCGAGCTGGTCCCAGCCAATAAGGATCTCGAAGAAGCCGCTGATGTTCTCGATGATCTCCCGTGCATCGTCGTCGCTGAGGGGTTGACTGGCACGTGACTGCCAGAGGGTGATGGTGTCTCTATATAGCGCTCGTCGGTCGTCGATCGGGTCCATACCCATAACGCGCGACGATGCTCGGCACACCCGCGACATCGGGCGGCGCGCTCGCGACGTCGCGCGTCGCGAAGCGGGGTTGGACTCCTAGGTCGACCAGGTAATAGGGGGGTCTGGGTTGTACGAGCAGACTAAGCCTATCTTCAGGAAGGCCCGCAGGTGCCTGCCGAGGTCCGGGTGAGCAACCTGGATCTCGTCCAGACAGCGGTTTATCAGCTTGGATACGCTCTGCCGGGCACGCTCGTTGTCGTCAGAGAACTTTCGTGCCTGTCCACCCGGCCGGGTCTGTGTTCGCAGGTATGCACGGATGGATTCGAGCTCGTTCTGGAGAGTAACAGCCTTGGTGCTCTCTGGAGTCGACTCCGTAGCATCCAGTTGCATTTCTAGTTCTTTTGCGCGACCGCGCAACTCATCTATCGTGGTCTGGTCCAGCACGTCATCTGCTGATGAGAGCTTCGTAGTGCGCAGTCCCTCCGCCGCCGCGCGACTCGGTTCCACTCGCAGATCGGGATCAGTATCGGTTGCGCTGAGTTCCATCGCCGTGAATCCCCGTCCCGGATGGCTCAGCAGACGCGCGATGTGTTCGAATCCTCCCAGGGGCCTGAGGTGTATTGCCTTGCCGCCGTACACAACTGTCCACGTCGGCCCCTCACGCCGGAAGATATAGCCCGACTGCTCAGGCTCGGTCGGCCGTGACCCGCCCCCCGCTGCCAGCCGTATGAGGCTATCCTCCTCCACTTCTCCACCTACGATGCCTTCGCTGTGTCGGCGCACCATCTCGGAGAGCGTATCAAGCACGGATCTCGCATGGCGCTTCACCATCTGCACCAGTTGGTTCGCGGTGTTCTCCGGCGATGAACTTGAGTAATCGATACAGTCGAACAGTTGTGGGTACAGATTGAACAGCGCTTCGTCATCATCCAACCCGCGGAGGTCGCGGGCGAACCTGATGTACGACTCGGCGATAGTGCGGGCTTCACCCTCCGGCAGGGATTGAGTGACGATGTCGAGCCCGTACCTCTCACCCGAATCGTGCTCCTCCAGCCCCGCTGCCAGCGATCCGAAGCGGCGATCAACACACTGGGAACAGTAGCCACAGTGGGGTATTGCCGAAGGGCGCCCTCTCGCGCGGCTGCACGAGTTGGTTTCTGCTAGTAGCGATGCCGTGCGTGTTTCTCGCAGAATGGCAAGTGCCTCGGCTCTGGTGCGGTATTCGAGCGGGTTTGACAGCCTCGGGGCGCTGGGCAATGCATCACACACGAGCTCGTTCATCAGGCGGATGAATCGCGGGTGGGTGGAGCGGCTCGCGAGGGCACCCACCAGTTGCGCGGTGATGGGGAGGTTGAGGCTGACGATCCCATTGTCGCCCAGCAGCACATCCGGGACCGACAGCTCCGACGCCACAGCCGCTCCCAGGCTGGCGTACAGGAACGCACGGGACCGCTGGCTGCTGTCGGCGGGCTCAGGACCCATACGGTGGATCGAGAAACCCAGGTGTGGGAATCCCCAGCAGCCAAGGAGTTGCCGTAGCCGGGCAGTGAGCCTAGCCTGCCGTGCATCGATGTTCGGCGCTGGCCGGTGGCTCACCAGTACCGGCCGGCGTCCCTCGACTGCTGCCTCCACCGCTGTGCATAGGCTATCCGCGCCTCCCGAGAAGAGCACCACGCAGTCGGGGTCTCCCATCAGTGTGGTGTCCCCAACGTTCAGCGCGATCTGGCGGAACTCTTCCGGGGCGCGGCTGAAGTGAAAGTGCCAGCTGTCGTTAGTCAGGTAGGAGAGGATCTCGCCCAGGAGTGTGCGGATTGTGCCCTGGTTCCAGAAGTCCGGGTCATCCACCGGAATACACAGCGTCATCACCCGGCGCCACTTGTCACCGTATACATCCGCTGGGCCGCCGCGCGACACTTGCTGGTCGGCTGCGTAGATATAGGACGCGATCCGCACCAGGTCTGCCGCCCGGCGCTCGACGGATCTGAGCACCGTGCCGACGAGGTTCTGCGCGCGCAGGTTCAGAGATGGCGATGAGCCGCGCGTGAGTATCGTCTTCTCCACCGAGCGGTGCGCTTGCAGGACCGACTGAGGAACTTGGGCTTCGTCGCAGCGGATGAGGGCCCGGGTGACGCTCACTGCTCCGCCCTAGCAAGCTCCGACCGGAGCTTGCGGAGCGCGACGGCCACGAACCCCTGCGCTTCCTCCCTGCTAATCTGCCCCGCCGATTCCCAGTTGTGCTTGCTGTACCAGTCGGATGCGAACTGCTCGACTATCCTGGCGGACTGACGCGAGTACAGGTCCAGCGCGCTCGCGAACTCCCGGCTGTCATCGATTCCGGTGAGGCCGTGACCACTACCCACATAGTTAGAGAGCTCGCGCTCGACGAACGACCTAAGCGTACGTGCCAGGAAGTCGCCGAAGAAGCGCCTGGTTAGTTCGCCGAACTCCTTTGGCGTAGAGTGCTCCCTGAACGCCCGCTGCACGTCCTCGACTGAACTGCCGAAGAGTGTGCGCCCCTGGAGGCCGACCGTTTCCGAGAGCGCCCGACGTAGGGCGAGAGAGGCCAGCTCCGAGAAGTGCCCGGACTCGGGGTGCGTGGCAAGCTCGGTCCTCACCCGGTCGCTCACCAGGGAGATGAATGCAAGGGCAGAGCCTGAATCTGGCGTGGCAAGGCCAATCCGCTCGAGAGCAAC
>Ga0136612_10001406_pt1 | contig 10234 bp, 8 predicted proteins | sample AntDryUQ224A2306_2_FD_106644 | JGI IMG/M metagenome (GOLD analysis project Ga0136612, IMG submission 106644) | Polar desert sand microbial communities from Dry Valleys, Antarctica - metaG UQ224A (23.06) | ecosystem: Environmental > Terrestrial > Soil > Desert | place: Antarctica: Dry Valley...
GCACATCGAGAAGTAGATGTAGCCTTTTGGAATCTTCTGGTGAAAACCTTCGGCGATCAGCGCCACACCGATCAGAATGAGGAAGCTCAGAGCGAGCATCTTCACCGTCGGATGACGATTGACAAAGGAGCTGATCGCGCGGGCGCCCAACATCATCACGCCTACAGCGAAAATTACGGCGGCAACCATGATCGGCAGTTCGTCCACCATTCCCACCGCGGTAATCACGGAGTCGAGCGAGAAAACGAGGTCGAGCAGGAGAATCTGGGCGATCACCGCGGTGAACGACGCAGCGGCGCCCCTGGATGCGTGCCCTTCCTCGCCCTCGAGGCTGTTGTGGATCTCGTGCGTGCTCTTGCCGAGCAGGAAGAGACCGCCGATGAGCAGGACGAGATCGCGGCCGGAGATTCCGCGGCCAAGCAGGCTAAAGAGCGGCACCGTCAGCTTGACGATCCAGGCGAGGGCAAAGAGGAGCGCGATGCGCATGAGCATTGCGAGCGCCAGCCCCAGCTTCCGAGCGCGGTCACGCTGCTCGGCGGGCAGCCGGTCGGCGAGAATCGAGATGAATACGACGTTGTCGATTCCGAGCACGATTTCGAGCGCGGAGAGCGTGGCAAAAGCGAGCCAGGCGTTCGGGTCGGAGAGAAGTTCTAGCATTACGATCGGTATCCGCTAATCAGTATTGGTGAATTCGCAGTAGCTGGGGGGAGACTCGAACTCCCGACCCGGCATTATGAGGGGTGGTTAGGTCGGGGGCAACTACCGTGGCTCCCGCGCGGGGAGTCAGCCGCGCTGAGAAACTTTTGTGGCGGATTTCTTATAAACTCGATCGGCGGCTACTGCTTCCAGGTGCCCATTGCCACCTTGGGCACGAAGGAGTCGAGGCCGGGGGGAGGAAAGTCCAGGGTTTGACCTTTTTCGGCGCTCATGTAGGCCGTCATCAGGACCTGCACCACCTCCAGTCCGTCGGCGAAGGTCAACATTGGTTTTTCTCCCCGGCGAAAGGCTCGAACGAAATGGCGGTTCTCACCCGTGTACCCGTAGGTTGACGGTTCGTCCGCCACCACCGGCATCAGTCCGATTTCCGCGTTCTGCTTCTCGACGAGATCCTCCCCCGCCTTTCCCTGCACTTCGCGGCTGAAGAACATTTTGAGACCGCTGTCGAGAGTATTCCAGGACATCGAGTATTCGGGCCCGAGGAGCTCCGCCGACAGCCGCAGGCCGGCGCCGACAAAGCTCCATGAGGTTGTCGCTTCACCGATGAGTGTTTCCCCCGAGTCGGCCTCGTACTCGATGGTTGCCCGCGCAAAATCCTCGGACGGCCGCTTTGTGTAGTCCACTTCGCTGCCCATCGATTCCGAGAGCCTCTTCGCGTAAGCCGGGCGCGTCCACTTGAGCGACGCGATGGTTCCACTGATTCGCGCTGGTCGGATAGACGAACGCGCCGCGCCGGGCTTCGTCAGGAGCAGGCGAACGACTTCAACCGAGTGACACATCATGTCGTTGAGCACTCCGCCACCTTGCAGCGATCCCTGCCAGAACCACGGCATGTGTGGGCCGCTGTGCTCCTCGGCGGCGCGCGCGAGATACGGCCGGCCTGTAAGCGCGGCGCCGCGCTTCCAGATCAGCTCGCGGCCGCGGGTGATGTCGGGCGCGAACAGCTGGTTTTCGAGATAGCCCGTGTTCAATCCGACGCTCTCAGCCAGCTCCACGACTTTTTTGGCTTCCGCGACGTTGCGGCCCAGAGGCTTTTCGCAGGCGAGACCCTGCAGAGTGCCGGCGCCGGTTTTGATTGCGTCGACGATCTCTTCCACGTTCTCGATGCGGGCGTGGTTCGGCCCGCAGAGCCAGATGGCGTTGACTGAGGGATCGGCGACCATGTCCCGAATCGACTTGTACGGGCGCGCCTCACCGACCTCGAGCTCCCGCGCGAACGCCGCGGTAGATACGGCATTTTTTTCGTTCGGGCTCCAGACTCCCCGCACGTCGGCATCACGCACACCGATTAACGACTGGATGTGAAAGCGGGCGTTGAATCCGCTTCCCACAAAGCCGATTCCGAGCCGATCCGCGCTCATGTCAGCGGCGGGGAAAGCGTGTCAACGTCAGAGCTCGCCGCTGGTGGATCGAGGCGCAGGCCCTTGGGATCGAACTTGTCGTAGGAGACGCCCAGTTTCCGAAGCGCCGCCGGCGGACAGCCGTTCCACTCCGGCACGAATTCGTTTCCCCGATACTGAAGGTCCTTCACGCCAATGCGGCTGGACCAGAACCCTGATGACGTCAGGTCGCGGAACCTGTTGAAGAAATTCACTCCGTCGGTCATCGACTGTGGCGCATGCGCCGGCCACGCAATGTCATTCAGAATGGCTTCGCGCTCCCTCGCGGTTGCCGTCGCGAACGACCTGGAAAATCTCGATTGCGACTGCCCGTCGAGCCAGGATAATCCCGAGCGCATCCAGGCCTGCTCGCTCGGGTACTCGATCATGATGAAGTCCATGAACTCGGGAACGCCGGCATCGCTGGCGCTCCCGGACCGTTCGTCACGAGGAATGATCATGTCGGCGAGAACGCGCGCGACGCGGAATTCGGCGGCGGTGAAAAAGCGGGGCGCGAATGGAATCCCCTCGGCCGCGGTTTTCAGAGCCGTCTCGACGAACCGCCGGGCGTTGTCCTGCTCGGCCGTTGGCCAGCGGAGCGTGCTGGCGAGCGGAAGCGCCGCCAGCAGCTGAACGGCTTCGCGCCGATTCATTTTCCTGTCCGTCATCAGAGCCCTCCGCGCCTTCGCTCGGCGGCGATGAATTCGCTCGTCCGCATTGCCAGCGCCAAAATGGTCCAGGTTGGATTCTTGTCGGCCTGAGACACGAATGGGCCGCCGTCGGCGACGAAAAGATTCCTGACGTCATGGGCCCGACAGTTCGCGTCGAGCACTGACGTGGAAGGATCATTTCCCATGCGGACGGTGCCGAGCTCGTGGATAATCTCGCCGCCTTTGGCGATGCCGTAGCCGGTGTCCCGTGTTGGCATCCTGGCAAAAACCTGTCCGCCCATCTGCTCGACGAGCGCGCGGAATGTCTGCTGCATGTGGCGAATTTGATTGTACTCGTAATCAGCCCACTGCCAGTGGAAGCGAAGGACAGGAATGCCGTATTTGTCCTTGACGGTCGGATCGAGCTCACAGTAGCTCTTCTCGTTCGGAATCATCTCGCCGCGACCATCGAAATAGACCGTCGCGCCATAGTAGCGGCGATAATCCTCTTTCAGTTTCCTTCCGTATCCACCACCGGCGGGATACCGCTGAATTCCGGCCGCGAATCCATAGCCTGGTTGATGAAGTCCACCGCCAACCTCGATGTGATAGCCACGGGGGAAATCGAGCTTTTTGTTATCGAGCCACCACGGCATGTAGATGTGATTCCCGCCGACGCCGTCTTCGTTGTGCGGGATGTGGTCCATCATCTTCGGAATGAATCCGGAGACACTGCTGCCGGTGGTGTCGGTCAGATATTTCCCGACGGTCCCGCTCGAGTTGGCGAGACCGTTCGGGAACCGCGTTGATTTCGAGTTGAGCAGCAGTCGCGCCGTTTCGCATGCGCTGGCGGCGAGCACTACGACGCGGGCATTGACGTGCTCTTCGGAGCGAGTTCTGGTATCTATGTACGTGACACCGCTGGCGAGGCCGCCGGCATTCAAACTGACTTCCCTTGCCATCGCGTGGGTCCGCAGCGCGAGTCGCCCGCTGGCCAGCGCCGGCGCGATCAGCACGTTCGTTGACGAGAAATTCGAGTTGGTCATGCAGCCGCGATTGCACTGGCCGCAGTAGTGACAGGCGGCGCGCCCATTGTGCGGTCTGGTGATTATCGATAGCCGCGCCGCAACGCAGGTGATGTTGAGCCGGTCTGCGGCGTCCTTGATCATCAGCTCATAGCAGCGTGGCTTCGGCGGCGGCAGAAAATATCCGCCCGGATGGTTCGGCAAATTGTCGTTGTTGCCGAAGATTCCAATGAGCTTGTCGATCCGGTCATAGTAGGGCGCGAGGTCCTCGTAGCCGATGGGCCAGTCGTCACCCAGTCCATCGCGACTCTTTGCCTTGAAGTCGTCCGGGCCGAAACGCAGTGAGATTCTGCCCCAGTGATTGGTGCGTCCGCCTACCATCCGCGCCCGCCACCACCTGAACTCTGTGCCCTCGGCCTGGGTGAACGGTTCGCCTTCCAGCTCCCAGCCGCCGACGCAGGCGTCGAATTCGCCAAAGGGTCTGTCTCGGGTCGCCGCGCCGCGGCGCGGCGACTGATAGGGCATCTTGAACATCGCCGAATCCCGGGTGTTGTCCCATGGCCCGCCGGCTTCGAGCAGAACGACGCTGGCGCCCGCGCGCGTCAGTTCATACGCCGCCATACCCCCGCCAGCGCCGGAGCCGACGACGCACACGTCATACGTTCTGCGCTGTCTACGGAGGAAGCTCATGACGCGTTCGGCGCGGCGGAGCCGACAGTGGCCTGCCCGGGAGCGCTCGACGCCGGCCTGAACAGAATGGCGAAAAGAATGAAGACCACCAGCGCCGCGGCGGCCGGTACCAGCCAGATCGAATGCCAGTCATGACTCACCTTCAGGCACTCGCGCGCCGCTGCCGCGGCGTCCGTGCAGGAAGGATTGGCAGTCGCGTACCGGTTCACTACCGCGCCCGACGCGAATGCCCCGATGAAATAACCCAGCCCGTTGGTGACGAAGTTGATCATGCCCTGCGCCGCGGCCCGAATCTTCTCGCCGGCGCGCTGGTCGGTATAGATCTGCCCGCTGACGAAAAAGAAGTCGTAACACACGCCGTGCAGAAGAATGCCGAGATACAGGAGCGCCATAACCGGTCCGGCCGCGCCCATTCCGAAGGCGAGGTAGCGGAGCGCCCAGGCGGCCATGCCGACCAGCATGATTACCCTGATCCCGAATTTCCGCAGCGCCACCGGCAGCAGCAGCATGAAGACAATCTCGGACATCTGGCCAAATGTCTGAATGAACGCGGGATCGGGCGCCCCGACCTCGTTCAGGAATGGGTTGGCAAACGTGTAGTAAAACTGGAGAGGAATGCAGAGGAGGAAGGAGCCCGCGACGAAGACGGCGAAATCGCGATTGCGGAGGAGCGCCAGGGAATCGAGTCCCAGCGCATCGTGAATGCTGAATCTGCCGCTCCTTGCTTTGGGCGGAGTGTGCGGCAGGGCGAGTGAATAGACAGCCATGACGATCGACGCGCCCGCGGCGATTCTCATCGGCAGAACCAGCGCGTCGGCGTGAAATACCTTGCCGACGAGGATGCCAGCGACGATCCATCCGATCGTCCCCAGCACGCGAATGAAGGGAAAGTCACGCCCGGGGTCACTCACGTGGTGGAAGGAAATCGAATTGGTCAGCGACAGGGTGGGCATGTAACACAACGCGTAGAGTATGAGCAGCGGATAGAAATTCCCGAACGATGTCTGCAGGGAGACGAGGTACATCACCACTCCCCCAATCAGGTGCAGCAGAGCAAGAAGTTTTTCGCTGGAGAAGTATCGGTCCGCCATCACGCCCATGAAGAACGGCGACACCAGCGCGGCGATCGCCGTCGCGCCGTAAGCCAGGCCGATCTGTCGATCGGTGAAATGGAGCGTCTGGCCGAGGTAGGTGCCCATCGTCACGAACCAGACGCCCCAGATGAAGTACTGGAGGAACATCATGGTGGAAAGCCGCGCCCGCACTCCGGTCATCGAAGCTCCCTGATCCGCACGTTGCGCAGTGTCAGCGTTCCGTCGTGGTCACCCTGAAAGCCGATGTAGCCCCTCGGCGAGCGCCCATACTTCGGGTAGTCGACGAACTTGCCGGCTTTCACCTTCGTTTCCCAGTCGGGGCTGGCGATTTCGTACTCGAGCAGCTTTTGACCGTTCAGCCAGTGCTGGATTCGATTACCACGCGCCACGATCATCGACGAGTTCCATTGTCCGGCGGGCTTCACCACGCTGGCGGGCGCGGGGTATAGCCCGTAGGCTGCACCCGCCGAAGTCAGGCGGTTCTTTCCATCAGGATGACCCGCGTCATCCAGCAGCTGATACTCCGGCGCGCTCCAGTAGATGTGGTCGTAGTCCTCGGTCGCCCGATAGAAAACTCCGGCATTCCCGCCAGCGCTCATCATCCAGTCGAACGCCAGCTCGAAATCCCCATACTGACCGGTCGTCACGAGATCGCCGATCGGCCCGCTCTTGGTCAGTGTCGCATCGACCGCGCGCCATCCGGCGGGAACGGTCTGTGTCTTGTACCCGCGCCAACCCGCTGTCGTCGCACCGTCGAACAGCGGCTTCCAGCCGCCGGCGCGCTGGTCAGCGGTGAGACCGCCGGCGGCGGAACCGGCGGTGGCCGTCGAATCGGTTGTCACCGCGGCACTATCGCCGGAGCTGTTGCTGCCACCCGGTGCGCAGCCGGCGAGGATGAGGGCAAGCTGCGCGACAACTGTGGTGAGTGCGGCTGATCTCTGCACCGTCGACTCCTCCGATTGATTGTTTCCGACTTCCAACCACTTTCCCGGTAGGCATGGCGGCAGTCGATCAGGCGTGCGGCGCCCAGGCTTTGTCTCCGGGAGTGTAAGGCACGCACGGGTCAAAGCGGCCGGGGGTCTCCAGGTACCGCTGGGCCTGGGTACAGCCGATCTCCGATGTGAAGTATCCGAGGAGCGCCAGCTCCTTCATCATCCGGAAGTAGTGCGCGGGCGGATCCGCCGTTATTGCCGCGGCGGCGCCGACATCGGCTCCGGGTGCCGCCTCTTTGCGCTGATCGGACAGGAACGCCTCCGCCCTCCTGAGCTGCATGTCCCTGCGGGCATCGCTCTGACTTTTCTGCTCCCGGTCCAGACGTCTCATTACATCGAGTCGCTGCTGCGGAGTCGCCTCCATGAGGGAGACGTCGTGCGCGCTCTTCACCGCCCTGTCGAGGCTTCGCATGCCTTTGCGAAAGATCTTCCGGTCGGCGCGGTTGTAGCTGTCGGTGACGATGAGGGCCATGAACGCTCCGGTCTTCGCCGCCTTCGCTCCCGGCGTCGCGGTCTGCGGGAGGATCGTTTCCGCCACTTCGTCCAGGAACGCTATCTCCTCGGACGTAAACGGAACGTCGGTATTTCCCTCGCGGCATCCCGTCAGCAACGCCGTGCCTCCGACGAGTGTCGCTCCGCCGAGCAGCGCCGTGACGCGAAGAATGGCCTCGCGCCGGGTGATCAGCTCCGACGTGTCGCCGCTGGTGATCTGCTGTTCGCGCATCTGCAAAGCTCCTGTCAGAGATTGCGGCGATTGAGCTCGGCGACCGCATAATTCGCCGCCCGGGCGGTGAGCGCCATGTAGGTCAGGGAAGGATTCTGGTTGGCGGAGGAGGTCATGCACGAGCCGTCCGTGACAAAGACATTGGGCGCGTCCCAGACCTGATTGTGCGCGTTGAGCACCGATGCGCTGGGATCGCGACCCATGCGCGCCGTTCCCATTTCGTGTATTCCCATTCCCGGGAAATAGTCGCTGTCGTAGATCCGCACCTTCTTGACGCCGCTCTGCTCCAGCATCTCCGCCATATCGGTCATCATGTCTTTCCGCATCAGTCGCTCGTTCTCGCCAGTGGCGCAGTCGATTTTCAGCACCGGAAGGCCCCACTTGTCTTTTTTCGCCGCGTCGAGCGCTACGTGATTTGCGTGGTTGGGCAACATCTCCCCGAACGCGGTGGCGCCTATCTCCCACTCGCCCGGCTGTGACATTGCATCCTTGAACTCCGCGCCCACCCCCAGCTCCGCCACTCCTCGCGACCACCCCCGCCGGCCGGCGCTCCCCTGATAGCCGAAGCCGCGCAGATACGGTCGCTTGTCGCCGAAAAGGTTTCTGTAGCGCGGGATGAAGAAGCCGGTGGGGCGGCGACCGTTGTAGTACTTCTCCTCCAGTCCCATGCCTTCCAGTCTTCCCTCCGCGCCGGCGCGGAAGTGGTGATCCATGAGGTTGTGTCCCAGCACCCCCGAGCTGCTTCCCAGTCCGCCCGGCCAGACGTTGGTTGCCGAGCGCATCAGAAGCCAGGTCGTGTTCAGGGTCGAGGCGCAAAGGAAGATGATGCGGGCTGTGTAGTCGGTTGTCTGGTCGGTCAGCGCGTCGAGCACGCGCACTCCAGTCGCGCGCTGTTTGTCGCGGTCGTAAATGACCTCGCTTGCGATCGCAAACGGCTTGAGCGTCAGACGACCGGTCTTCGCCGCCGCGGGGAGCGTCGAGGACTGCGTGCTGAAATAGGCGCCGTATGGACAGCCCAGCCAGCAGGCGTTCCGATACTGGCAGGCACCGCGACCGGGCAGGGGCTGCGTCAGGTTTGCGACCCGGCCCGGGATGACGCGTCGCCGGCCGTCGAAGAGCCTGGTGAGACGGCCGGCGATGAGCTCTTCGCCGCAATTGAGCGGAATCGGTGGCTGGAACTTGCCGTCGGGGAGCTGCGGCATTCCTTCCGCGGATCCCGAGATGCCGGCGTGGCGCTCAACGTGATCGTACCACGGCGCCAGATCGGCGTATCGAATCGGCCAGTCGATGGCGATGCCTTCCCTGGTGTTGGCCTCGAAGTCGAAATCGCTCCAGCGGTAGCTGTGCCGCCCCCACATCAGCGACCGACCCCCGACCTGATAACCTCGGTACCAGTCGAAGCGCCTGACCTCAGTGTAAGGTGAATCCTTATCGGACGCCCAAAAGGAGAGATTTTTCTCGTTCAGCGGATAGTCGCGCTTGAGTACCGGATACATCTCTTCCATCGCCTGTGTGCGTCCGCCGCGGTGCGGATACGCCCACGGGGGCTTGGTGGCGTTGACGTAATCCTTGATGTGCTCGACGTTGCGACCGCGCTCGAGGAGCAGCACACGCAGTCCTTTCTCAGTGAGCTCCTTGGCCGCCCAGCCGCCGGAGATCCCGGATCCGACTACGATCGCGTCGTAATTCGTTTCCTGCATCGATCAGTACTCCAGCACCCGAAGGTAGTTGTAGCTGCTGCGGATTGACGCGGTTGGATCGGCCGGGTGATCGTGCTCGACGAAGAAATGTCGCACTCCAGCTTTTTCCGCAGCGGCGAAAATGCGTCGGAAGTCGATCGACCCGCTACCCACGTCGGTCATGGCATGCTCCGGCGCGCCGGCCGAATCCTTGACGTGCACCATCGGAAAGCGCTTCTCGAACCGCCCGAAATAGGCGGATGGGTCGGCGCCCGCTTTCACCATCCAGTACAGGTCCATCTCGAAGTCCACCAGCGAGGGGTCGGTCTCGGCGATGAGCACGTCCAATGGAAGAGTCGAGGTGGCGGTTTGTCCGCTGGCGGCGGCAATAGGCTGCAACTCGAAATCGTGGTTGTGATAAGCCAGTCGCAATCCCGCGTCGCGGGCGACGCGGGCGGCCCCGTTGAACTCGGCGGCGAGTCGTTTCCACGCGTCGAGGTTGCCGCGCTCCGCCTCCGGCAGCCAGGGAATGACGACCCACTGGTGTCCGATCGCCCGCGCCTGGTCGAGCACTTTGGGCCATTCCTTCCGCATCGACTCGATCGAAACGTGCGTCGATGGCGAAGCGAGACCGTTACCTGCCAGGAGGTCGCGGATTTCGGCGGGCGAATGATTGAAATATCCGGCGAACTCGACTTCTCTGTATCCGATCGCCGCTACCCGGGCGAGGGTGCCGGGGAGATCGCTCTTCATCTGATCGCGGACGGTGTATAGCTGAAGCCCGATGCGACCGAGTCGGCGGCGCCGCGCCGGGACGGGATTGCAACCGCCGCCGACCCCTAACGCCGCAGCTGCGAGTGTCGCGAAGAAAGTCCGCCGATTCTGTGGATGCACACGAGCGGTGAGATTGCTGCAAGTATGGAGGCGGCGCTCGTTCCACGCAATGAATCACCGGAAGCTGGCAGCTCCAATTTCGTCCTCCCCTCTTAGCACCGCTTTCCCACTCTCACACAGTAGCACCGAATTACAAGGATTACCACCGAATCTCACGCTCGGTGGTGCAGCTGCAGGGAGCGCATTCGGCCGGGCTGTAACCTCCGGCCGGGTGCGCCCCAATCAAAGGCTTTTTGGGGAGCGCAGAAGGGTCCTCACACCGCTCCGATGGCCGCCGTCAGGGGAATCACCTGCTCCGCGAATCGCTCCATTTCTTCTTCCTGCGGACTGAACTGCAGCAGCAGCAGATCCACTCCGGCATCTTCCAGTCCGCGGATCTTTTCCGCGACC
>Ga0136612_10001407_pt1 | contig 10233 bp, 7 predicted proteins | sample AntDryUQ224A2306_2_FD_106644 | JGI IMG/M metagenome (GOLD analysis project Ga0136612, IMG submission 106644) | Polar desert sand microbial communities from Dry Valleys, Antarctica - metaG UQ224A (23.06) | ecosystem: Environmental > Terrestrial > Soil > Desert | place: Antarctica: Dry Valley...
CAGTTACGATGTCGCCCAGCGGCCACGAGAACTCGGCCTTCATCTCCTGCGCCCCCTCCCCGCCTGCGAAGTGGCTCCAGCCCGTCCCGTACGGCGCTTTTCGGGGATATGAAGCGGTGGTCGTCGTGGCTCACTACTGTGCACCGCCGTTGGGATAGAGCAACACCTTGCCGGACCGCCCGCTCCAGAACAGTTCGTAGCCCTCCTCGATGCTCTCCAGTGGCAGCCGGTGGGTGACGATCTGCGACGGAGCAAGCCGGCCCTCGAGGATGAGCCGCTGGTTGTCGGCGAACTCCCGGTTGTCGAAGTACTCGCTACCGAGGATGGTTCTCTCCTCCGCAATCAGGTCCCGGCTCGTCCACACCTCCAGGGGAGCGCGGCTATGCCCGAGCGTAACCATCGTGCCGCCGGGAGCAAGTAGATCGAGCGCCTGCCTTTGGCCCGCGGGCGAGCCGGACGCCTCGATCACGAAAACGGGGCCCTCGGGCAGCTCGGCACGCACGGCGGCAGGGGCGCCGTCGCCGCCGAGGATGGGGGTCGCGCCGAGCTGGGCCGCGAAGTCGAGCCGATATTGCGACACGTCCACCGCCAACACTTGCTTCGCACCGACGGCCCGCAGAGCGAGGACCGCCCCCAGGCCGACCGGTCCGGCCCCCATCACAAGCGCACTCTCCGCACCGAGATCAAGCCTGCGCAGCGCATGCATCGGCGTGCCCACCACGTCGAGCAGCATCACCGCGTCGTCGAGCTCGAGGGTGGGATCCAGCGACATGAAGCAGCGTTCCGGCACGGTCACGAGCTCCGCGAATCCGCCGTCGCGGTTGAACCCGAGCATAGCCTCCTTGTGCAGGCACGCACCCCGACTGCCTCGCGCACACATACGACACTCGCCGCAGTAGGCCACGAGGAACACCGCTCCGAATGCGCCCACCGGCACGCTCGCACCCGGGCCGACCGCCTCGACCACGCCGGCCGTCTCGTGGCCGGGCGTCGTCGCCGCGCCGTTCTCCCACAGCCCCCTGTCCGAGCCGCACATCGCGCAGGCGTGGACCCGCACGAGCAGCTCCCCGAAGCCGGGCTGTGGGTCGGGCGCCTCCTCGATTGTGACGCGGCCCGCACCGTGAAACACCGCTCGCCGCATACGCCCTCCTTGTGCCGGCTGAATCACCTATTCGCCGCGCCGGACGGCCCTCATTGTACTCCGAACGCCGAGGCCGAAGTCGGGAGGCGAAGGACTCCGCGCGGTTGAGTACAGCGTCGCACTGGACTGTCGAGCCGATATTCCGGAGATGATGAGCTCATTCAGTCGTCATTGCTCGCAGCATCCGCCGCAATGTCGTCGAGTGCGGATCGCACGAACGACCACACACAATCGGAGTAATATCGGTGGCCGCCTTCGGCCACGTACAGGCTGCACCGGTCTTCGGCGCCCCATACGCCGTAGATCGCGCGTAGACGCTCGTATGCCGCCTCGGTCGCCGCGATGGGAAAGATGGGGTCGTCGCGCCCATTGACCGCCCGAAAATGCCGAGGCGCGATCAACCCTGCAACTTCAGGCGCCTCGCCCGCTGCGAGCAGACCCGGGATGTAGTTGCACTCACAGTGGTGGATCGAGCCTATCGAACTCTCGAAGTAGCCGTAGTAACACACCGGTACGCACACCCGAATACGTGGGTCTACAGCCGCAGTGAAGAGCGAGACCGTGCCACCGCTGGAATTCCCAGTGATCACCACGGCGGTTGGGTCTACGTCGTCGCGATCCAACGCCCAGCCGAGGAGCCGCTGCACGTCCCACACACGCTCGCCGACGAGTGTGCGCCCGAAAAGCAGCGCGTGCATCTGCATCGTGCGGCAGGAGTGGTTTGCGCCGGATGCGATCTCTTCGGCGCGACGAGACCCGCCGAACCCACGCATCTCAGGCGCGAGCGCGATGTAACCCTGACGCACCGCCTGCACAGCCACATCCAGTTCGTCCGCAGTCACCCGTTCCCTGTGCTCTTCCGACTCCCAGACGCCCGCGTACTCCGCGCGCCCCTGCTCGCCGTGACCGTGCGGAGTGAGGACTAGCGGCAGCCGCCCGCTTCGGTTGAGCGGCAGTAATATGTAGAACGGCACGTGTCGGCCGGGCTCAGTCTCCATCGCCCACTCCTCCCGCACGTGATCGGGAGTGAGCACCGTCGAGAGCAGCCTGGCCGAGGGAATATCCGGCGCCCGCTGGGCGATCCGGTTGATTCCGAGCAGGCCGAGGAGTCTGCTCGCGAACGCATTCTGCCACTTCTCGGCTCGACCTTCAGTCGTGGCGAGAAAGTCGAACTCGGGACTGTGCTCGAACGCAAGGTAGTGTACGTAATCGTCGGGATTCAAGGTGTGACTCCTATTCGACTCCCGGCTCGAAGCAGCGCACCACGGACCGTACTGCATCAGCGAGCAGGCAGAGGGCGACAATCGGGCGCCCGTCGGCGTCTGCGCCGCGCACGGAGCCTCAGGGTTCGGGGGCAGGGATTCGAACCCCGATAAGCAGATCCAAAGACTGCTGTCCTACCATTAGACGACCCCCGAGCGACTGTCTGCACCAGATTATATGCGGCTGGATCGCAGACTGTCAACGGTTGGACGCTCGGCATTTCGAACCAAGTCGCCGGTGCGCGGCGCCCACAAAGTGATTGACACCGCGTCCGCAATCGCGACTGGTCTGTACTTCTGTGCGGAAGTCCGAAACCGCTTATGCGCACGGCCGGCCCGAGGGTCTGCACACGGGGAGCCCGTCAACCTGTGGGTCCGTCCTGATCCGACGCGGGCTGCAACCGGGGAGCCGAACCTTCGGCCTTCGCCCGACCACTCAGAGGACCGCGCCGCTCGCGACGAGACGCTCGGCGAATGTCAACCGGTGGGAAGCGGAGGCTCGCTCAATACGCTCCAGATTCCAGAGGACTGCGTCGCAACGTCCGGCTTGCGCGCACCGATGCAGCCTACTCCAATCGCGCTTCAATTGCTGAAGTACGAGCGAGCGGTCAATGGGTGTTCGGGTTATTACAGAGACTGCTATTGGGTTACGCCTTTCTGGTGCGGATCACCGCCCAGTAACCGCGCCGCCCCATTGACGTGTGCGAACGGGGCGGCGCGGTTATGTACACTTTGTGACTGCGCAATTTGCCGGGGTAGGGAACGTACCGGTCCGAGCCAGAGCATCTCGGTGTGCCGAAACCTGCTTTCTGACGAGCGGGTGCAGAGGTTGTCGCCTGTTACCACACTCGACGATATGGGCGGCACTCCGGCGCGGCTCGGAGGTCGGCCTAGAAGATCATGTCGGAGACGCGGCTTCGGCGCCGCTTGCGCTGCTTCGCAATGGCCTTGCGTCGGCAGTCGTCCGAGCAATATTTGCTCTTGCCGTACGCCTTGTACGCCGCACTGCACACCTCACACGCTTTCTGCCCCACGGCGAGAGTTACCTTAATCTGGCTTATCGGCTTCTTGCCGAAGAGGCATCTCTCGGCTTTGCATTGCGAGCAGGGAAAAGACCTGTAGCGACGGTACTCGTCGAGACACGGATACACTCCCATGACGTTCCTCCTTATGCGACGTGTATGAGGCAGGGATCAATCTGGTACTCAGTCTACTCACGAGCCCTAAATACGTCGGTAACTCGTTCAAAGTCTTTGTAAACGAGCCATAAACAATTCCGCCCTCGGCCGACGTCCCGCACGGCGGCGCTGGACGCGCGCGGCCGACTTCGCTTGCCGCGCTTCGCTCAAACGCTTAGAATGGAAAGTGTGAACAGCTTTCGACCCGCCCTGGCCTATCTCAGGCGACACAAGCGCAAGTTCTTTCTCGCAGTGCTGTGTGTGCTCTCCGCAAACGCGGCCGCCCTCCTTGGTCCATACATCCTGCGGCTCGGCATAGACGCGGTAGAGGCGGGCCGTTCGATGACGGTGCTGCTGTGGTTCGGGGTGCTGACACTGCTGGCCGCCGCAGTCGAAGGCTTCTTTCGATTCTTCCAGCGCTACTTCGGAGGCAGCAACGCGCGCGACATCGAGTACGAGCTGCGAAACGACCTGTTCCGCCACTTACAACGCCAGGACGCGGCGTTCTTCCAAACCTCCCGCACAGGAGACTTGATGGCCCGCGCCACAAACGATCTCAACGCTGTGCAGCGCGCGCTCGGGCCGGGGCTGAGCAACCTCATCAACACGGTGGTAGCCTTCCTTAGCACCACCTTCGTCATGCTGACGATCAACGTGGAGCTCGCCCTCTACTCCGCGTTCATCCTACCGCTGATGAGCGTCATCTTCATTGTCACAGGCAGGATCATCCAGCGCCGGTTTGAGCGGGTGCAGGAGCGATTCTCCGACATCTCTACTCGGGTGCAGGAGAACGCCTCGGGCGTGCGGGTCGTCAAAGCCTACTCGCAGGAGGATGCAGAGCTGCGCCAGTTCGAGGAGTCGAACCGTCAGTACGTAAACGCGAGCGTGTCTCACCTGCGTATCCAGGCGACCCTATGGCCGGCCATGTTCACAGTCGGCGGCGTAGCAACCGTGGTGGTGCTGTACATCGGCGGTATGAACGTGGCTACGGGCCGGATGTCGCTGGGCCAACTCGTGCAGTTCATCGCCTACATCGGCGCGCTGCGGTGGCCGATGATCGCACTCGGGTGGACCGTCAACCTCCTGCAGGAGGGGGCGGCCTCGATGTCGCGGTTGCAACGCGTGCTCGTGCATCAGCCCGGCATCGCCGACGCCGACAACCCCGAACAACTCACAGCGATACGAGGTCGTGTTCGGTTCCACGGCGTGACGCTGCGCCACGGCGCCACGACTGTGCTGGACAATGTGGACCTGGACGTGCCCGCCGGCTCGACCGTCGCCGTCGTGGGCCCAACTGGGAGCGGCAAAAGCAGCCTCGCCGCGCTCATCCCACGCCTGTGGGACCCAACCGAGGGACGTGTGACGATTGATGGGATTGACGCGCGACTGATCCCACTCAACTTCCTGAGGCGCAACATTGGCTACGTGCCGCAGGAGACGTTTCTCTTCTCCGAGCCGCTCCGCGACAACATCGCGTACGGAGTCGAAAGCGCCGACGACGAGCGTATCGCCTGGGCGGCAGCCGTCAGCCAGCTCGAACGCGACGTCGAGCAGTTCCCGCAGGGCTACTCTACCTACCTCGGAGAGCGCGGCGTCACTCTCTCGGGCGGGCAGAAGCAGCGCACAGCCATAGCCCGGGCCGTCGTCCGCGACCCAAGCATACTCATCCTGGACGACGCCCTCTCAAGTGTGGACACCCACACCGAGGAGGAGATCCTCCGCCGGTTGCGCGATGTGATGCAGACCCGCACGACCCTGATCATCTCGCACCGGGTCTCGACGGTCCAGCGAGCCGACCACATCGTGGTGCTCGACGACGGTAGGATCATCGAGCGCGGCACGCACGACGACCTAGTTGCGCTCGACGGCCTCTACGCCTCGATGCACCGCAGGCAACTGCTCGCCCGAGAGCTGGAGATAGACCCCGAGGAGGTAGAGGAGCTGGACGGACTTGCACCGTCCAGCCCCGCCGCCGGTGGTCGGACTACAAGTTGATAGGCCGCGTGTCGGACAGCGAACCGACTCACCACCCGGCGTCGCCACACGAACCTCTCGGAGTGCTTGTACTTCGACTTACACAGATTGGCTATGCGCCCAACCACACGCTGACGACTATAGAAGGAGCGACATGAACAACCCAGCAAACATAGGCTCGATCTCAGAAGGGATGACGGTCGCCTCCTCGGACGGCGCAACCATCGGCGCGGTCACGGCAGTGTGGGGCGGCTTCGTGGACCTGCAGACCGCAGCGGAATCGGAGCGGGAGGTGGGTGTGGGCGCGGGCGTCGAAAAGGACGCGGACACCTCCGACCTGCCGGAGGGAACCTCCACACTCGGCGACGCAGCCCCGGGCTACCTGGAAATTGAGACCGACCGCGACGCCGCCTCACTGTTGCTCTACGTGCCGCTCGCGGATGTGGCGTCCGTCTCAATGGATGGCATTGTCCTCGTGCGCACATCCGACGAGATCGCAACTGGACTTTACATCGACGACCCTGCGGGCGCTCTTCGACGGCGACCGATCAGGTAATCCGCATGCGACGGTGCGTTAAAGTACGGGCGGCTCCCTGTGTCGTACGAGGTGCCAGTAGAAGAGGTACTGCTGCGCCCAGCCGGCGCGGGCGCCGAACCGCTCGCGGAAGTAGTCGCCCACTTTGGTGTACACGTTCGCCGTCAGGGAGCGAGCTTTCAGCTCGGGCATGTAGAGCTCGACCGCGATCTGCCGTACGTGCGTGTCCACCGGCACCGCCTCGTCCTTGTCGAGCGAGAATATGCACACGCAGTCGGCTATCTTCGGTCCGACGCCGCGCACACCTGTGAGCTCCGCCTTTGCTTCGGCATAGGGCCGGGAGCGGAGCGAATCCGCCCAACCCGGCGGTCGCGCTCGTATCTCCTCCACCGCGCGGACCAGGTTGTGCGCCCGGTAGCCCAGGTTGCACTCCCGCTCAAGCTGCGGCGCCGCGGCTGTGGTAAGCGCCTCAAGTCCGGGAAACGAGTAGTAGTCAGAGCCGTCTATGGTGGCCAGTGACTCGCCGAACAGCCGACTCATCCCTTCGATAGCGCGCGTGATCCGAGGGATCGAGTTCGCCGTCGTACACAGGAACGAGCAGATTGTTTCGGTCGGGTCCTGGCGCAGCACGCGCAAGCCACGCCAGCGCGCAAAGGCGTAGTCGAGCGTCGGGTCAACCCCTGCCAGGTCAACGTACATTCCCTCAAGGTCGAACTCCAGCCTCAGGTAGTCGTCCCAGAACCGGGGGAACGGCAGCTCAGGATAGACGGCGTAAACGAGCGCGCCGTCCTCAACGCGCACACGGAGCACCGACCCCGCGACCACGCCCATCCACCAGCCGTCGGGCGACTCGCGCCACCGAAAGGCCTGGCCGCACGCAAGCGTCCACCGCAGGTCGAGCGGTGCGCCCCTCAGGTCCAACGAGGCGGTCGGCAGGTCCGCCCAGCGCAGTGGATCAGACGGAGGCAACGGCCTCCTCCGGACGGGACGAGTGTACGACGATCTCGCCGTCCTTCATCTGGATGATCCGATTGGCGAGCGCGCCCACTCCGGCGTCGTGCGTTACGATCACGAACGTTTGCCCGTTCTCGCGGTTCAACCGAGTCATGAGGTCGAGCACCTCGCGCGATGTGTCGCTGTCGAGGTTGCCGGTCGGCTCGTCGGCCCACACGATGTCCGGCTCGTTCACGAGCGCGCGCGCTATTGCTGTGCGCTGCTGCTGTCCGCCGCTGAGCTGGTTGGGTCGGTGCGAGGCTCGGTCGGCGAGCCCCACCTGGTCGAGCGCCGCGAGCGCACGCTTCCTAGCCTGGTCCATGCTCATACCCCCCACTAGCAGCGGCAGTTCGACGTTCTCCACGGACGAGAGGACAGGCAGCAGGTTGAAGCTCTGGAATATGAAACCCATATAACGCGCTCGATACTCCGTCCGCTTCGAGTCACGCAGTGAGTGCAGCGGTCGGCCCGCGATGAGTATCTCGCCGCTGTCTATCGAGTCGAGTCCAGAGAGGACGTTGAGCAGCGTGGTCTTGCCACATCCACTCGGCCCCATCACGGCCACCATCTCGCCGCGCGCGATCTCCAGCGACACGTTACGCAGGGCTTGTACGACCACCATCTCGGCGCGATAGCTCTTCGAGATCTGCCGAGCCTCGACGATAGGGCCGGTGTCGGACCCAGGCTGCGGCGCCTGCTGCTTCCGTCTAAAGAACATCTTGACAGACCCTTACCTTTCAGTGGCCGATCCGTGTCGAACGGCCTGTTATCCCAAATCTCCCTACCGGCGCCCTTGCTCCGCCGCGTACGCGCTCAGCCCTGATACCGCAGCGCTTCCACTGGCTCGGCCTGCGACGCGCGAACAGCGGGCACTATCGTGAACACGATAGCAACCGCCCACACTATCAGCGCGATCGAACCCATCTGAACCCACGGGAATATAAAGTGGGCGGCCGAGTCCTCGACCGCGAACGAGAACAGGTTGTATCCACCGAGCGCGCCCGCCGCTATCCCGATGATGATGCCGAGCAGCGCGACGAGCGAGCTTTCGATGATGAACTGCCACCCGATCGCCTCGCGCCGGTAACCGACCGCCCGCTGCGTGCCGATGTCGCGCCGTCGTTCGTGGACCGCCCGCGCGCTGATGACCGCCAGACCCGCCACGCCGACTATCAGGCCGAACGCTAGGAAGGCCTGCAAAATTAGCACGAACGTATCGAGGAAGCCCTGCAGGCGTCCCAAAAGATCGGCCACCATGAAGCTCTGTGCTCCGTTAGTGGCGAACACCCGCTTTAATTCCCGATTGGCGACCACAGGGTCGGCGCCCGGGGTCAGTTGCACAAGGTAGCTAACGGTGGCCTCGACGTTCGGGAAGTCTCGCTGAGCGGCCTCGCCCAGCATAATACCGTTTGTGACAGAGATGTCGAAACCTCCCGCTTGCGCGATCCGGGCTATCACCCGCTTCGTCGCCGTCGTGCCCGTCGCGGGATCCTCAATCACCACAGTGTCGCCCGGACCGAGGCGCGGCCGGGGCATCCAGTCAAGCTCGCCGCTATATGACGCGGAGACGATAGCAAGGTCTGGGTCGGCGGCTATGGCGGTCCAGGCAGCACGGTCCGACGAGTACTCCGGCAGGCGGGTTTCGAGCGTATCTGTGGCAACCGCCAGAAAGGATACAGGCGCAAACGTGACGTACTCCGTCAGATTTGCGTCTGGCGGAGCGTCGCCCTGCGGCGGGCCGAAGTCCGCCACGTACTTGTCGGCCTTGTATGCGGGTAGCTCGAGCTGCACTGCTTCGAGCCGCGCGGAATCCGCGATCGAGCTGCGCAGCGTCGCGTTGCTCGCCAGTCCACCCTGGAAATCCTGAATCGGCGTGCTCGGCCCCGGTTGCACGTAGCCGTCGTAGCCGCTGAGCTGACGGTTGCTCGTGGCCTGAGTTGAGGCGCGTTGAGTGCTACTCCAAATCGAGGTTATGGTGACGATGTAGAGCACCAGCGCGAACATTGCGAGGGTGAACCCAGTGCGCATCCGCCGAGACGAGGGATATGCCACCGCCATTCGCAACACAGACGCGAGCCGCGGCGACCGGCGCATAATCTGCTTCAGTATTCCGAACAGCACGTTCAGGTTGAAGGTAACCAGCAGCACAAAGCCCAGTACGATGAAGAACCCCTCAAGGAAGAACATCGCGGGGTTGTCCTCGTTCGCTTGGGCTACCGCCTCCAGCTCGTTTGCGTAGTACGAATACGCGATCACTCCCGCGCTCACGAGCGTCCATATCGTCCGAGGAGGCAGCCGCAACGCCAGCAGCAGCCCAAGCCCGAACGCGGCGAGCATGGGACCGAGCAGCATCAGGTAGCCGTTGCCGCCCCCAAATCCAAACGCGCTCGCCAGGACGCCCGCACCCAGCAGCAGCGACATCAATAGTGTTCGGCGCCACGGTCGGCGGATCGAACGCTGCTCCGGCAAGTCGCGTATTGCGGCGACTATGTTGAGTCCGCTGATCCTCACACTCGTGAAGAACACCGTGATGAAGGTGATGAGCAGGCCGGCGGATGCAGCGATCACTAGCGACTGCGGGCGAGGCGCAAACGGTATTGAAAAACTCTGGTTGAACAAGTCGGCCCACTGTCCGAACGCCTGGTTCAGTCCCCACACCAGCCCCGCAGCGATTCCAAGCCCGACCAGCGCGCCAAGCACCGATGCAAAGAGGCTGTAGGCGTACCCTTCGTATACAAACACCCTGACGAGGCCGCCCCGTTTCAGCGCCACGGCGCGCAGGATGCCGAGCTCGCCCTTTCGCTCCTCGGCCAGCATCACGTAGATGTTGATGATGAGCAGTATGCCCGCCAGTATGGCGAATGAACTTATCATCAGGAATATCTGGCCGATGGGAAAACCGCCCTGCTCGATCATGTCGCGCTTGACCTGAGCGACCGTGAACGACGAATCGTTCGGCGCTTTGCCGGCCAGCAGAACCTGCACGGCGTCGGGCGTGGACGCGAGCCAGCCGGTGACCGACGCCGCGTCGCCGAGGTTGCTAATCATCAGAGTGTTGATCTGGCCGTTCTCGGCCCTTAGAACCCGGCGCACGGCGCCGATGTCGGCCAGGATTGTGCCCTCCGAGGTGAACGACTGTCCTGTGTATCC
>Ga0136612_10001408_pt1 | contig 10231 bp, 8 predicted proteins | sample AntDryUQ224A2306_2_FD_106644 | JGI IMG/M metagenome (GOLD analysis project Ga0136612, IMG submission 106644) | Polar desert sand microbial communities from Dry Valleys, Antarctica - metaG UQ224A (23.06) | ecosystem: Environmental > Terrestrial > Soil > Desert | place: Antarctica: Dry Valley...
CATCGACGCGCTGTACCGCGCGTCCAACGCCGGAGTGCCGATCCGGCTGCTGGTCCGGGGGATCTGCACGCTGCGTCCGGAAGTGACCGGCCTGTCGGAGAACATCCGGGTCCGGTCGATCGTCGGCCGTTTCCTGGAGCACTCGCGCGCGATGTGCTTCCGCAATGGAGGCTCCCCCGAGTGGTGGCTGGGCAGCGCCGACTTGATGCATCGCAATCTCGACCGCCGGGTCGAGGTGCTCCTCCGGGTCAGCGACCCGACCGGCGCGGACCACCTACGCGACATGTTCGAGACAGCGATGCGCGATGACACCATCGCCTGGGATCTGCGGCAGGACGGCAACTGGGAGCACACCAAGGGCAGCACCGATTACCAGCTCGAGCTGATGATCGCGCACAAGAACCGGACCGACTGAACTGTGTCGCCCGATCCACTCGCCGCCGCAGGCGGCGTGCCGTGGCGCCGCGACGACGGCGAACTCCGGCTGGCGGTCGTCCACCGCCCGCGATACGACGACTGGTCGTTTCCCAAGGGCGAGCTCGAATTCGGCGAACTGCCGCTGCTCGGTGCTGTCCGCGAGGTGACCGAGGAGACGGGCCTCGAGGTGGTCGTCGGCCGCCGGCTCCCGCGGACGAGCTACCTGTCCTCAGAAGGCCCGAAGACGGTGGAGTTCTGGGCCATGCGGGCCACCGGTGAGTTCGTCGCCAACGACGTGACCGACGGGATGGAGTGGCTCACACCCGCGGAGTCCGTGCGGCGCCTGAGCTACCCCAGCGACCGGGCCCTCGTCGGCGGTCTGCTCGCGGTGCCGATAGAACCGGTGCGCTTTCTGCTGATCAGGCACGGCCAGGCCGGGGACAGCGAACGGTGGCCCGGCGCGGACATCGAGCGGCCGCTGGACGAACGCGGGTCGGCCGAGGCGCAGGCTCTGGCTGGGGTGCTTCCGGTGTTCGGCCCGGATCGGGTATTGAGCGCCGATCCGGTCCGCTGCCTGCAGACCGTGCGGCCGCTGGCAGCGCGGCTCGGGCTCCCGGTCAAGCCGGCACCTGAGTTCGGCGAGGACGACTACTTCGGCGCTCCCGACATCGCTCGCGCCTTGATCATCGACTGGCTCACGGCCGACCCGGTGACGGCGGTGAGCAGCCAGGGTGGGGTGATCCCGGATCTGCTCGGGTGGTTGTTCGAGGCGGCACCCCGGATCACCGGGGTGTCGCCGCGGCGGGTCGACCCCTCGCCCCCGGCGCGCAAGGGGAGCGTGTGGGCAATGACCGCACACGTCGACCGGGCGATCAGCGCCGACTACTACGCCACGTTCCTGCCCTGAATCGTCCGCACAAACGACGACGTCCGTGAGTGCGAGCGGTCAGTCGCTCGCACCCACGGACGTCATGGCACGGTGTCGTCGGCCTAGTTGCTCTTCTTGGCCGCAGCCTTTCGGGCCGTCTTTGCCCCCGGCGCCGTCGCCAGCGTCCTCGCCGCGGCGGTGACCCTCGCCCGTGTGTTGGCCGCCTTCTTCGCGGGCGAGGTCTTGGCTGCCGTCTTCTTGGTTGCCGACTTGGTTGCCGACTTGGTCGCCGCCGTCTTCGTAGCGGTCTTCTTCGCAGGCGCTGCCTTGGCCGTCGTCGTCTTGGATGCCTTGGATGCCTTGGATGCCTTGGATGCCTTGGATGCCTTGGCTGTCGTTGCCTTGGCCGTGGTCGACTTCGTCGCCGACTTGGCCGGCGCTGCCGACGCAGCCTTGGTCGTGCGGGCGGTTGCCGCTGCCTTCACCACTGGTGGCGTAGCCACCTTGCCGAGCTTCTTCGCGCCGCTCACGACATCCTTGAACTGCTGACCGGGGCGGAAGGCCGGAACGCTGGTCTTCTTCACCTTGATCGTGGCTCCGGTCCTCGGGTTGCGCGCGGTGCGGGCGCTTCGGTTGCGCTTCTCGAAGACGCCGAAGCCGGTGATCGCCACCTTCTCGCCCTTGGACACCGCACGGGAAACCACGTCGATCAGTCCTTCGACGGCCGCGGATGCTGTCTTCTTGTCCCCGGCCATCCGTGTGGCGAGGGTGTCGATCAACTCGGACTTGTTCACGTGTCCCTCCCAGGACATCACACGGCCGGGACGGCCGACTCGGGCGAACGGTAGAGGGCAAGGGCCCGCTAGGCAACGACCTAGAGCCGTTTCGCCTTGACTGGTAAGGATATTTTCAGCCGCCCAACCGCGCCTCGGACGGAAAACCGTGCTCCGTCAAGGTTTTCGCCTAGCTGGTCACCGGCATCCACTCCGGGCGGCGCGCCTCGAAAGCTGCGATGTCGTCCGTGTGCTGCTCAGTGACACTGATGTCGTCCAACCCCTGCAGCAGCCGCCAGCGAGCGTAGTCGTCGATGTCGAAGGAAGTGACGAGATCGCCGGCTCGGATCGTCCGTGCCTCCAAGTCCACGGTGATCTCGGCAGCGGGGTCACTCTCGGCGTAGCGCCACAGCTCCTCCACCGTGGTCTGATCGAGCACAACGGTGAGCAGGCCCGCCTTGAGCGAGTTCCCGCGGAAGATGTCGCCGTACCGGGAACTGATCACGACACGGAACCCGTAGTCCAGCAGCGCCCAGACGGCATGCTCGCGGGACGAGCCGGTACCGAAGTCCGAGCCGGCGACGAGGACGCTGGCGGCGGCGTACTCCGGGCGGTTGAGCACGAAGTCCGGTTCCTTGGCCCGCCAGGCCGCGAAGAGACCGTCCTCGAACCCGGTCCGGGCAACACGTTTCAGGTAGACCGCCGGGATGATCTGGTCGGTGTCGACGTTGCTGCGCCGCAACGGCGCGATGCGGCCTGTGTGGCTGCGGAACTTCTCCACCTCAGTCCTCCAAGTCCGACGGGGCGCTCAGCGTCCCCCGTACAGCGGTCGCGGCCGCGACGAGCGGCGACACGAGGTGGGTGCGGCCGCCCTTGCCCTGCCTGCCCTCAAAGTTCCGGTTCGACGTTGATGCCGAACGCTCACCCACCGACAGCTGGTCCGGATTCATCCCCAGGCACATCGAGCATCCGGCGCTTCGCCATTGCGCACCGGCGTCGACGAACACACGGTCCAGACCCTCGGCCTCCGCCTGTTCCTTGACCTGCATCGAGCCGGGTACGACGAGCATGCGCACATTCGCGTCGACGTGCCGGCCCCTCAGCACCGCCGCGGCGGCGCGCAGGTCCTCGATCCGGCCGTTCGTGCAGGAACCCAGAAAGACCGTGTCGACGGCAATCTCACGCAGTGGCGTACCCGCCCGCAAGTCCATGTACGCCAACGCCTGCTCGGCCGATGCGCGATCGCCCGGGTCGTCGAATGACTCCGGTTCGGGGACGGTCCCGTCCAACGTGGAGCCCTGGCCGGGATTGGTGCCCCACGTGACGAACGGGGTGAGTTCATCGGCATCGAGATGCACCTCGGCGTCATAGACCGCGTCGTCGTCGGTGCGCAGTGTCCGCCAGTGCTGAACCGCGGTCTCCCAGTCCGCCGGCGCGTGCTGACGGCCGGCCAGGAAGTCGAACGTCGTGTCGTCCGGCCCAATCACACCTGCCCGCGCGCCGGCTTCGATCGACATGTTGCACACCGTCATCCGGGCTTCCATCGACAGCACCTCGATGGCCGGCCCGCGGTACTCGATGACGTAGCCCTGCCCGCCGCCGGTCCCGATCTGGGCGATGACCGCCAGGATGATGTCCTTCGCCGTCACACCCGGCTGCAACGTGCCGGTCACGTTGACGGCCATCGTCTTGAACGGCCGCAGCCGCAGCGTCTGCGTGGCAAAGACATGCTCGACCTCGCTCGTCCCGATCCCGAAGGCGAGAGCGCCGAACGCCCCGTGGGTGGAGGTGTGGCTGTCGCCGCAGACGACGGTCATCCCGGGCTGCGTGAGACCGAGCTGCGGACCGATGACGTGCACGATTCCCTGATCGCGGTCGCCCATCGGGTACAGCCGAATGCCGAATTCGGCGCAGTTACGTCGAAGTGTTTCCACCTGGATCCGCGACACCTCGTCCGCGATGGGCAGATCGATGTCCTCGGTCGGCACGTTGTGGTCCTCGGTCGCGATCGTGAGTTCCGGACGGCGGACGGTACGGCCGGTCAGCCGCAAGCCTTCGAAGGCTTGCGGGCTCGTCACCTCGTGCACGAGATGCAGGTCGACGTAGATGAGATCAGGCTCGTTCTCCCGCCGAAGCACCACGTGGGCGTCCCAGACCTTCTCCGCCAAAGTGCTGCCCATTCGGTGTCATCCCATCACATGAGACGCTAATATCGCTTCGTGGGACAGTCTAGCGGTATCGGCGTACTGGACAAGGCGGTCTCCGTCCTTGCCGCGGCCGCCGCCCGACCGTCCTCGCTTGCCGACCTCGTCGCCGGTACGGCGCTGCCGCGGGCAACCGTCCACCGCATCGCCGTCGCGCTGGAGGTGCACGGCCTGCTCACCCGCGATCAGGACGGTCGCTGGCTGCCCGGCCCCGCGCTGAGTGCCCTGGCGGGCTCCGATCCGCTGCTGGCGGCCGCTCCCGCCGTGCTTCGGCAGCTGAGCGAGCAGACCGGGGAAAGCACGCAGCTGTACCGACGCGCGGGCGTCTGGCGGCTATGCGTCGCCGCGGTCGACCGGGTCAGCGGTCTGCGCGACACCGTTCCGGTGGGGGCCAGGCTGCCGATGACCGCGGGTTCGGCCGCGCAGGTGCTCGCCGCCTGGTCGGCGGACCCGGGTGTGCCGCCCGGGGCGGCCTACACCGGCCGCACCCTGTCCGTCGTACGTCGCCGCGGCTGGGCCGCCAGTGTCGGCCAGCGCGAGCCCGGCGTTGCGTCGGTGTCCGCACCGGTGTTCAGCCGTGACGGCGTTGTCGCCGCCGTGTCGGTGTCAGGGCCGTCGGACCGGCTGGGGCGGCGGCTCGGCGAGCGGCTGTCCCCCGCCGTACTCCGGGCCGCGCAGCTGCTGTCTACCGGCTGACTACTCTGCCGCTGTGAACTCCCCCCTGCCTGTGATGCCGGCTCGGCCGGCCCACGATGCCCACGACGCCTTCGGCATGAACACCCACCTGGGTTACCAGAATCCGGAGAACACGAACAGGTTCACCGAGGAGACAGTCGATCTGCTGCTGGAACTCGGCGTCGGCAAGGTGCGGCAGAAGCTCTATTGCGACGAGAACAGGTCCCTAAACGCCGCCCGCTCGGGGCTGAGCCGCCTCATGGCCGCCGGAGTCAAGGTCTGCGCACCGACTCTGATCGACGACGACGCGACCAGCCTGGAGGTGGCACGGGCCCGCATGGACCTGTTCCTCGACGAGCTCGAGCGCAACCCCGACACCTACGACCTCCGGCTGATCGAGGCCTTCCCCGGCCTGAACGAGCCGAACGGCGGCAAGAAGGCCACCGCCGCCTGGGCGCAGCAGACGCGATGGGCGCAGCAGGCGATCTACGAGCAGACGCGGGCACGGCACGCCTTCGACCACGTCGCCGTACAGGGACCTCCGCTGAACCGCCGCGGCGGACGGGGTGCTCAAGGCGTCGGGGGACGGAATCCGGGGGCAGGACAGCAACCGCAGGCGGCGGCAGGCCTGAGCCGAGAAGAGCGACGGGCGCAGCGGGTCGCCGGACGGCTCACCCCGGAGGAGCGGCAGGAGCGGCGTGCCGCAGGCGGCGGACGGCTGACTCGGGAGGAGCGCCAGGCGCAGCGCGCCGCCGGACGGCTCACCCCGGAGGAGCGACAGGCTCAGCGGGCCGAACGGCAGCAGAACCGCCGAGGCGGGCCGGCTCCCGGTCAAGCCGGACCGGTCCGCGGCTTCGAAGCCGTGCTGTCCTCCGACGCCGCGGAGGTCGGCGACATCTCGCACTGGGTCGACCGCGCTGACATGCACATCTATCCCGGGGATCAGGACACGTTCAACGGCGGACCGCCGCAAGCCTTTGTCGAGGCGGTGCGGGGCATGTACCTCGCGGGGCGCCCGGTCAGTGTCACCGAGAGCGGCTGGTCCAACTGCAGCCCGGACGACCCGGACGGGCAGGCGTACACCGGTGGCGGGAAGTCCTGCCCCGAATCGGTGACCGCGAAGTATGCCCCCAAGGCCCCGCTCAACGCACTGCTGCTTGGACACCAGGCGATCTACGCCTACGTGATGTTGGAGAACCAGCCGCCGTACGCCGACGCCGGGCACAATCTGCGCTCGTCGAAGTTCGGGTACATCCGCACCCCGGGACTGGAGCCGTCGACCTGGGAACGCAAGGCTCAGTTCCACGCGATGCGCCGGTTCCTGGCCTTGTTCGCCGACCCGGGTCCGGCGTTCCAGCCGGCGGGGCTGCCCCTCGGAATCGCGGCCGACTGTCCGGATCTGCAGTCGATGCTGTTCCAGCGGCGGACCGGCCAGCATCTGCTTGCGCTCTGGCGCACCGTCGACCTGTACGCGTGCGACCCGAAGACGAACGCGGGATCGTATCTGCAGATCCCGCCGGCGAAGGTGACTGTCACTGTGGACGGCGACCGGCCGCTGGATCTGTTCCAGCCGTCCTTCAAGGATGGATCGGTCGGCACCTGGAAGACAGCATCGCTCACCCTTGACGTCGGAGACGAGCTGCTCGTCCTGGCGATCGGCTAGGCGGCAGCGGATTCGGATCCGGGGGGACGACTCGGCATGAGTGCGGAGACGGCGCGGGGCGGGCGGGATCTCGTGCCGTTCCGAGAGGCCGCGCGCGCGTGGTTTCTGATCTCCCTGCAGACCTTCGGTGGGCCGGCCGGCCAGATCGCGGTGATGCAGCGGACGCTGGTGGACGAGAAGCGATGGATCGGCCAACGCCGATTCCTGCACGCACTGAACTATTGCATGTTGCTGCCCGGACCGGAGGCACAGCAGTTGGCCGTCTACACCGGCTGGCTGCTCAACGGCACCCGGGGCGGCATCCTCGCCGGCGGCTTGTTCGTCTTGCCGGGCATGCTGGCTCTCCTGGCATTGTCGGCGGTCTACGTCGCATTCGGGTCGACGGCCGTCATCACCGCGCTGTTCGCGGGTCTGGCCCCGGCGGTGCTCGCGATCGTGGCGCAGGCGGTCGTCCGCGTCGGCCGGCGGGCGCTGGGGCATCCGGCCCTCGTGGCCATTGCGGTGGCGTCGTTCCTCGCCATCTATGTACTGAGCCTGCCGTTCCCACTCGTCATCCTTGCAGCCGGGCTGCTCGGCTGGCTGTTGGGGCGGCTGCGGCCAGGCGCGCTCGATGCGGCGGACGCGCATGCGTCCCGGACCGACGGCCACCCGCCGTTGATCCCGGACGACGCGCTGCACACGGAACGACCGTCCGGCCGGCGGACCCTGAGAATCCTGCTGCTCGGGATACCGCTGTGGCTGCTGCCGGTCGCCGGATTCGCGGCGTTCACCGGGCGCGGCAGCGTCTTCACCGAACAGGGGCTCTTCTTCTCCGGTACGGCGCTGGTCACCTTCGGCGGCGCGTACGCCGTCCTCGCCTACGTGGCGCAGCGCGCCGTCGAGGACTACGGCTGGCTCGGACCCGGTGAGATGGTCCGTGGGCTCGCCCTCGCCGAGACCACACCGGGGCCGCTGATCATGGTCGTCCAGTTCGTGGCGTTCATCGGTGCCTACCGGGACCCGGGATCGCTGGAACCCTGGGTGGCCGCCGTCGTGGCGGCGCTGCTGACGACGTGGGTCACGTTCGTGCCGAGTTTCCTGTTCATCTTTTTGGGGGCGCCCTACGTCGAGCGGCTGCGCGGGAACAAGACGCTGTCCGCGGCTCTCACCGGGATCACCGCCGCGGTCGTGGGTGTCATTGCGAACCTGACGCTCTACTTCGCCGTTCACACGCTGTTCCGGGACGCCACTGATGTCGATTGGGGACCCGTACGTCTGCAGCTACCGGATCTGTCCACGGTCCAGCCAGTCCAGCTGTGCATCGCCGTTGTCGCCGCCTTCTTGATCTTCCGGTTCGGCTGGCCGATCCTGCGCACGCTCGGGGTGTGCGCGCTGCTCGGACTTGCGGCGCTGCCACTCGTCTAGGTCTCGATCCCGTCAGCGCGGTTAAACCGGCAGACGGAGTGGGATCCACGAGCGGCCGTCGAAGGAGAGCCGTGATTGCTCGCCCGCGAAATCGTCGAACGTCGTGAGCAACACCGGTCCGTCGGGCACCGGCTGCCTGGGCCAGCTGTTGGCCGTTGTCGCGGGCAGAACAGCCCACGTCGTTCCGCCACCGCCGCTCAGACGTACGCGGCCCTGGGCGTCGGTCGCGATCAGCTCACTGTCGAGCACCGCCGACGGGAACCCGTTAACCGAACCCGGCTCCCAACCGAGAGACGTCCACGTAGCCCCGGCATCGTCGGTGCGGAAGCCGTGCACCACTTCCAACACGGTCGCGTCCCGAACGCCCACCTGCACCAGTACGAACGCGTACGCACGCCCATGTCCGGCGGGCATGGCCTGGACGTCGAGCAACGTGTCGTCGGAGTCCACCGGCACGTCGAGAGCAACCTCCCGCCAGTACCGCCCGCCGTCGACGCTCATCGAGATACGAGCCGTCGTGATCGTCGCCGTACTCGCGACCAGCTGACCGTCCGACGCCATCGACACCGCCCGAAGGAAGTCTCCGGCTCCCGACGGCGGTTGCTGGGGCAGCGGGTGCGACGTCTGGGTCCTGACATCGATCCAGGCGGCGCTAGGAGGACATGCTGTGGCGTAGCACAACTGGGGGAACTCCTGGATCACCGTCGCCCCAGGCGGCGCGGGTGCCGGCGCGCCTTGTGTGATCGGAAGCCGGACCCAGTTCCGGCCGCCGTCGATGGAGCGGGCGAGACTGGCGTAAGCCGCGCTGTCGACGAGCGCGACCTCCCGCTCGGAGACCACGAGAAGCGGAGCGAAGGAGTCGGCGTACGTCGGGAGGAGGCCACGGCTGTCCCACGTTCGGCCTCCGTCGTCGGTCGCGAGCAACCGGCGCGGGCACGAGCCGTCCGCGCGGACGTCCGAGCAGAGGTACTGGACGAGGAAACCGTGGCGGTCGTCGCTGAAGAGGAACTCCCCCACATGGTCGGGGAACTCCGGTCTCGGCTCGGGCCTGGCGAGCGAAGCCTCGGGTGCCGTCGTCGCCACGATCGGGCTTGCGGTGGGCGCCGGTGACGGACCGCGCAGGGTCCAGCCGATCAGCGCTGTCACCGCGACTGCGGCGATCGTGGCCCACCATCCCAACCGGCTGGACGAACCGGTGTCGAGCACATCGATCGCCTCGGTCCCCTGACCGGACATCGCGCTCATAGCGCTGGCAACCTGACGAACGTCCAGTCGCGGCCGTCCGGGGACACGTAGTAGCTCTCGAAACCCTGGGAATTCAACTGCGTCGCGAGCAGGGGTCCGTCGGGCACCGCCTGGGAGAGATACGGGCGATTGCCCACGCTTCCCACCTCAGACCAGCGCGTGCCGCCCGCATCGCTCATAAGAACCCGGCCGGGCAGTTCGGCCGAGAGAAGTTCGCCGTCGAGCACTCCGACCGGGATGCGCATCTGCTGATCCTCGAAGTGCAGACTCGTCCACGTGTTACCGCCATCGTCGGTGCGAAACCCGTAGCTGGTCACGATTCCAAGACCGTCGAACACCTGCTGGAACGCATAGCCCCGCCCGCCGCCGGCCGACCAGCCCTGCACCTGCTCGATCGCCTGCCCCTGCTCCAACGGGATCGCGAGTTGGGCGTCGGCCCACGTCTGCCCGCCATCAGTGCTCATCGAGAACAGCCCGGCCGAGTCGGCGAACGTCACTGTCACGACATCGCCATCTGGCCCCATCGATGCCGGACCGGGAAACGCGGTCGGACCGGCGCCCGGCTGGCTCGGCAACGGGTGCAGTTCCTGGGCGAGCGGGTCGATCCACGCCAGCGTGCCCGGGCAGCCCGAGCAGCCCAGCGGCTCCACGTCCTGGACCAGCCTTGCCCCGACGGGCGCCGGAGCTGGCTTGGCCCGGGTGATCGGGCGCTCGCTCCACGACCTGCCGCCGTCGTAGGAACGCGCCAGACGCGTGAGGGTCACATGATCGATCAGGGCGAGGTCGAACTCGGACTTAGCCACCAGCGGGTAATAACCGGCAGCGAAGGCCGGCGTCACCGCGCGGGCCTCCCAGGTCTGCCCGCCGTCGTCGGTCGCGAGGATTCGGCGTTGGCAGGGACCGGTGGCCTGGGAGCACACGTCCTGCACCAGGAATCCATGATCGTCGTCGACGAACGTCAGCTGATCGACACGGTCCGGAC
>Ga0136612_10001409_pt1 | contig 10228 bp, 6 predicted proteins | sample AntDryUQ224A2306_2_FD_106644 | JGI IMG/M metagenome (GOLD analysis project Ga0136612, IMG submission 106644) | Polar desert sand microbial communities from Dry Valleys, Antarctica - metaG UQ224A (23.06) | ecosystem: Environmental > Terrestrial > Soil > Desert | place: Antarctica: Dry Valley...
CGTCCATCAGGAAAGCCTGGGGCTCACGCACGATCGCACGGCCCATGGCAACACGTTGCCTCTGCCCGCCCGAGAGCGTACGGGGCTTCTTGCGCAGAACCTCGGCGAGACCGAGCGTCCGGGCTGCTCCGCCGACCCGGCGCCCTCGTTCCGGCTTCTCGACCTTCCGCAGCTTCAACCCGAAGGCCATGTTGTCGAAGGCCGACATGTGCGGGTACAGGGCGTAGTTCTGGAAGATCATCGCGATGTCCCGGTCCTTGGGAGGGAGGTCGTTGACGACCTCGCCGCCGATCCGCACGGTGCCCTCGGTCACCTCCTCGAGCCCGGCGACCATGCGCAGCGCAGAGGTCTTGCCGCAGCCGGAGGGGCCGACGAAGACGACGAACTCGCCATCGCGGATCTCGAGGTCGAGCGACTTTACCGCCCGGGTGCCATCGGGGTAGACCTTCGTTAGCTGCTCGAGCGCGATCTCGGCCACGGTTCCCGGCGTCACCTTACTCCGCAAGCGCGCTCGAAGCCAGCGTGTCGCGTCGGAGGGAGCGCTAGTATCGCTCCGGGGATGGAGGCAGCCACCGCCGCGAGACCGCGCCGGCGCCGTCGCGCGTTCCTGGAGGAGCGCCGATTTCTCGCCCCCGTCCTGATCGCGCCCGCCTGTCTCTTCATCGCAGTCCTGATCGCCGGGCCACTCCTGCTCGCGGTCTATCTGAGCTTCAGCGACGCGACCGCGGGGTCCCTGACCGGCGATTGGGTCGGGTTCGACAACTACCTCAACGCGTGGGACAACCCGGTCTTTCGGAAGGCCCTCTGGAACACGGTGCTGTTCACCGTCGCTTCCCAGGTGATCGTCCTGATTGCCGCCGGGCTCCTGGCGCATGCTCTCATCCGCCCCTTCCGGGGCAAATGGATTCTGCGCTTCCTGATCCTGCTCCCGTGGGCAGCACCGATCCCCCTCGGCGCCGTCGCCTGGCTCTGGATCTACGACTCGCTCTTCAGCGTCGTCAACTGGACGCTCGTCCACGACATCCTGCCCGGCGGAGGCGAGCTCCTCCCCTACAAGATCGTCAACGCGATCACGCCCTGGACGATCGAGCCGTTCGACCCGCCGCAGTGGCTCGGCGACCCCACTCTCGCGCTGGGGGCGGTCATCTCTGTGCACGCCTGGCGGGTGATCCCGTTCGCAACAGTCATCTTCCTCGCGGGTCTCGCCTCGATCCCGAAGGAGGTCGACGACGCCGCCAAGGTCGACGGAGCGACCGGGCTCAAGAAATTCTGGTACGTGACGCTGCCGCTGCAGCTGCCGATCGCGACCGTGGCCCTGCTCTTCGGGATCGTCTTCACGGCCGCCGACATGACCGTCGTCTACATCCTCACGCGCGGCGGCCCGTTCAACTCGACGCAGATGCTGACCACGTGGTCGTACCAGACCGGCATCAACGCCGGCTCGCTGGGCGAGGGCGCCGCGATCTCGCTCTACCTCCTCCCCGTGCTCGCGGCCGTCGCCATCCTCATGCTCCGCTTCGCCCGCCGGTCGGAGGTCTCCTAGCGTGGCTTCGACGAGCCTCCGCGAGAAGCTCGGCTCCTATCTGGTTGTCGGCCCGTTTGCGATCGTGCTCGCTTTTCCGTTTTACTGGATGCTCTGGACGGCCTTCAAAACCGACGGCGACCTCTACAACGTCGAGAACATCCCCTTCAGCTTCACGCAGGGGTCGCCGACCAGCAGGAATTTCACCTTCCTGTTCACGGACACCCAGTACCTCGACTGGCTCGAGAACACTGCGTTCGTGGGCGCCATCGTCGTCGTGATCACCCTGGTGTTCTCGCTGCCCGCCGGCTACGCCCTCGCGCGGCTCTCGGGCGGCTGGGGGCAGAGCGTCGGCGTCGGCATCTTTCTGACCTATCTCGTACCGCCCACGCTGCTCTTCCTGCCGCTCTCGCGCGTGATCTCGGAGCTCGGGCTCCAGGACAAGCTCACGTCACTGATTCTCGTCTACCCGTCCTTCACTGTGCCCTTCTCGACCTGGCTGCTGATGGGATTCTTCAAGACGATTCCGCGCGAGCTCGAGGACGCCGCGCGCGTCGACGGCGCCTCGCGCCTCACGACCCTTCTGCGCGTCGTCTTCCCGATCTCGCTGCCCGGCATCCTGACCGTCGTCATCTTCTCGTTCTCGCTGGTCGTGAACGAGTTCGTCTACTCGCTCACGTTCATCTCGACGTCGTCAGAGAAGACGATCTCGACCGGTGTCTTCACGGAGCTGATTCGAGGCGACGTCTTCTTCTGGCAGGGCCTGATGGCCGCGACGCTGATCCCCAGCATCCCGCTCGCGCTTCTCTACAACGTGTTCCTCAACCGTTTCATTGCCGGCTTCACCGGTGGGGCCTTTCGGTGAGCATCGGCATTCGCCCCCGGCCCCTGGAGGCAAGAGGAGGTGGTACCCGGTGACCGACGACCGACCGAGGGTCGACATCACCAAGATTTCCGACGAGCTGACGAGGCGAGAGCTCTTACGAAAGGCGGCGACCGGCGCCATCGTCCTCGTCTACGGCGGCGTCGGCGCCCGCTCCGCGGTTGCAGGCGTTCCCCGGTTTCGCCACAAGGAGCTGAAGGAGACCTTGCGGATCCTGCAATGGAGCCATTTCGTGCCGGCCTTCGACCGCTGGTTCGACAACACGTACGTCAAGGTGTGGGGCCGAAAGAACGACACGGACGTGATTGTCGACCACATCAGCCAGGCCGAGCTGTCTGCTCGCGTGGCCGCCGAGGCCGCGGCGCAGAGTGGCCACGACATGGTCGCCACGCTGGCACCTCTGCCCCAGTACGAGGACCAGGTAATCGACCACAAGGAGATCGTCCAGACGGTCTCCAAGAAGCGTGGCAAGATGAAGCCGGTCAGCCACCGGAGTACCTACAACCCGAAGACGAAGAAGTACTTCGGATTCGCGGACAATTACGCGCCCGACCCGATCAACTACCGGACCGACTTCTGGGGCGAGGTCGGGCTCAAGCCGACGACCTGGGACAACGTCCTCAAGGCGGCGCCACGGCTTCGTTCGATGGGCCATCCGATCGGCATCGGGATGTCGAACGAGATCGACTCGAACATGGCATTGATGTCTCTGATGATGTGCTTCGGCGGGTTCATCCAGACCAGCAAGCACAAGGTCGCCTTGAACTCGAAGGGAACACGGCGAGCGCTGACGTTCGCGCGTGAGCTCTTCCGGCGCGGGATGAGCAACGAGATCTTCGCCTGGACGGCGTCGTCGAACAACGTCGGCATGACCTCGGGACGGCTGTCGCTCGCCATGAACGCGATCTCGATCACCAGGACGGCGGAGGGCCAGAACCCCGACCTCGCCAAGAGGATCTCGCTGTTGCCGATCCCGAAGGGGCCGAACGGCCGGCTCGGCCTGGAGCACGTCATGCACACGTACATGATCTGGAAGTTCGCCCGGAACAAGAAGGGGGCGGTGAAGTTCCTGGCCGACCTCGAGCTGACCTACATCGGCGCTTTCGAGAACAGTCGCTTCTACAACTTCCCCTCCTTCCCCACCACGGTCACGAACATCGAGCGGCGTCTCGAGCGGGACCCGGTGGCGCTTCCCAAGGGGAAGTACAAGGTGCTGAAGACGATCTCCGACAAGTACACGTACAACGTCGGCTACCCCGGCTTCACGAACGCGGCGATCGGGGAGATCTTCGACACGTACCTGATCCCGCAGATGTTCGCCGAGGTCGCGCGAGGGGACAAGACTCCGGCCGACGCCGCCCGGGACTACCATCGCCGCTTCGAGACGATCTACGCGAAGTGGCGCAGGCGCGGCAAGATCTAGGTCGGGATGGCGCTCGGGCGCTTCGGCGCCCGGGCGCCTATTCGTGTCCCTTCGGCGAAGGAGGCTCCATTGCGCGCGGTCGGCATCCACGAGTTCGGCGGCAGGGAGCGGCTCGAGCTACTCGAGGTGCCGGAGCCGAAGGTGGGGGCGGATGTCATTCTCGTCCGCGTTGTTGCTGCTGGAGTGAATCCCGTCGACTGCAAGCTCCGCGAGGGCAGGCTCGAGCCCGCCTGGCCCCACGTCTTCCCCGTCGTTCCGGGGTGGGACGCCGCGGGTGTCGTCGAGCGTGTCGGGCCGGCGGTCACCCGGTTTGCGCCCGGCGACGAGGTGGTCGCCTACTGCCGCAAGCACTTCGTCGGCGAGGGCGCCTACGCCGAGTACGTGACCGTGCCGGAGGGGTTCGCGGCGCCCCGGCCGGCCTCGCTCGCCTGGCCCGAGGCGGCTGCTCTCCCGCTTGCCGGGCTCACCGCGCTCCAGGCCCTCCGGCGGCTGGAGCTGAGGGAGGGCGAGACCGTGCTGGTGCAGGCCGCCGCGGGAGGCGTCGGCAGCTACGCCGTGCAGCTCGCGGCGCGGCTCGGCGCTCGAGTCATCGGCACGGCCGGCGCCGGCAACCATGACTACGTCCGGGGACTGGGCGCCGAGGAGGCGATCGACTACGGCCGGACCGACGTCGTCACCGCGGTGCGAGAGCTGTATCCCCAAGGGGTCGACGCCGTGCTCGACCTCATCGGCGGCGAGACGCTCAGTCGCAGCGTGTACGCCCTCCGGGACGGGGGCCGCATCCTCTCGATCGTTCAGCCACCGTCCGGCGAGGAGTTTCGCGTGCGCGGGATCCGGCCGCTCTATATCTTCGTGCGGCCGGACGGCACCGAGCTCGGAAGTCTCGCGCAGCTCGTGGAGGACGGCAGCCTTTCCGTGCACCTCCAGGAGGTACTGCCGCTCGAGCAGGCCGCGCGGGCGCACGAGCTGCTCGAAGCGGGCCACGTTCGCGGCAAGCTGGCGCTCACCGTGTGAGAGCGACGGGCGCTTCCTGCTAATCGAGCTTGGAGCAATCGCCGGAGGCGCCCGTCTCCGCCCTCGTCAACCCTCGGCGCCCATAGCGGATGTAAGGGTAGATGCGGTCGGCCGCCAAGCTAGCGAACCGGCGGGGGCGAATGCCCAGACGGACGCAGACCTCGTCGAGAACGGGTGGGAGGCGCGCTCGGTCTACGAGGCGGCTGGATACCGCGAAATGCGCCTCCTCCCGTCGCGAACGACACGTAGCTGAGCCGCCAGTTCGTCCGAAAGCAGCCCTCGGCTCTTCACCCGCTCCGAGGTCGCGAGCGTCGAGGGATCGCGATCGTAGGCAAGCATGTTCGGGCGCTACAGGCGACGTTGTAGAGTCGCCCACATGCAGGTCCGCCTGCGCGACGTCGTTGAGGCCGACCTTCCGATCTTCTTTGCCCAGCAGGATGACCCGGCGGCTGCGGACATGGCGTCGTTCCCAGCGCGCGACCGGCAGTCCTTCATGGCGCACTGGGAACGAATGCCGAGCGACGGCTCGGTCTTGAGGAGAACCATCCTGTCCGGCGAAGACGTCGTCGGCAACGTGGTGAGCTGGCCAGACGGCGACCAGCGGCTCGTCGGCTACTGGATCGGCCGCGAGCATTGGGGCAAGGGCATCGCCACTGCGGCACTGGCCGCCTTCCTGCAGGTCGAGGAGCGGCGACCGTTGCACAGCGCGGGTCGCCAAACACAACCTCGGATCGGCGCGTGTGCTCGAGAAGTGCGGCTTCGCCCGCACTGAGAACGACGAGGAGCTCGTGTTCCGGCTCGGCGCTGGGCTGTGACGTCAGAGAGTCGGGGTCGGATTCGTGGCTAGTTCTCACCGCCGCGCTCGCTGGTGCGGGAGGAGGTAGTGGCTCGCGCGAGAGGGGGGCAAGTGTCCCCAGTTCGAAGATCGCTCCGCCCTCTCCCGTGGCGAATCTCGTCTTCCGAGTGATGGGAAAGACCTCTCCGCCAGAACGGTTTGTTTCCAGGGCTTTCAGGTGCCGGGGGCGGGACTCGAACCCGCACGCCCCGTGGAGGGACACCTGATTTTAAGTCAGGCGCGTATGACCAGTTTCGCCACCCCGGCCCGGTCGGCTAAGGCTACGTGCCGCCGGGGGCCATCGTGCCCGGGTCCTGCCGCTCCGGCCCCTTGTAGCGGAAGGTGTCGATGAACTCCTCGTACGCACCCCTGTCGAAGGTCGTGCACTTGGCCTGCTGCCCCTCGCCGCGAAAACCGGCCTCGGTGACGCGGTTGTCGGGGATGTACCAGGCGGACAGGGCGATCTGGTTTCCGAGCTCCGGGAGGGGCGCCACGATGAGGCCGTTCGGGTCGTCGTCGTAGAAGCCGCGGAGCTCCGAGAGCGTCTCCCGCGGAACCCGTGGGCCGTAGTGGATCGTGACCCCGCCGTGCTCGAGGTTGTGGAGCGACCGCGCGGGCGGTACCGGCTCCTCGTAGAACCCCCAGATCGCCGTCTCGCCGAAGTGGGGCCCGGTCGTGGGCGGCAAGGAGTTCCAGGTCTTGGGCCTCGTCTCGGCGGTCGGAACGTCGGAGTGGTCGCTGATGTTCCGAACCGCGGGGTAGGTCGCAAAGCTGCAGCCCGCCTCCCTCATCTTTGCCGCGACGCCGCCCGACTCGTCGCCGGAGCGGCCGAGTACCCAGATGACGAGCACGGCGATCCCGAGCATGACGATGCCCGAGGCGGCGAGCGCGTAGATCGCAAGCCGCTGGCGCCGGCTGACATCCTGCCCAGCGGCGCCGCTGCGAACCTTCGGCGCCTGGACGGGTCTTCGCGGCGGTGGCGGGGTTCGGGCTTTCCGGGCCAAGGCGAGTCGATGCTAGCAGCGCCCCCTGGCGGCCTCGACATCACCAGTCCTTCTCCATGGAGGCACAGGAACGCGACGCGAAGGCGTGCAGGGGGCCTCGAGAATCTGTAGGTTCGCGCGAGACTCAGGAGTCCACAGAGAGCTTGGGGGGATACATGCTTCGAGACCGACGCCACGTCGTCGTTGCGGCCCTCGCCGCGTTGCTGGTAACCATCATCGCCTCGATCGCGGCGGCCTCGCCGCAGAAGCACAGGCCGCTTCCGAAGAAGCCGTCGTCCGAGAAGGTGATCCTCTTCGCCTCGGACGGGATGCGGCCCGACATGATGGAGCGCTACGCCGCAGCCGGCGCGATGCCGACCTACGCGCAGCTCCTGCAGGCGGGCGTCCGCGGAGACAACGGCCTGCTGCAGGGATTCCCGCCCAACACCGGCGTCGGCTGGAACACGCTCGCCACCGGTACGTGGCCGAGCGAGCACGGCTCGACGAACAACACCTATCACCGCACCGGCGAGGGCAACTTCAACAACCGCACGTCGGCGTTCACACCCGGCACCCTGCAGGCCGATCACATCGCGCAGGCTGCCGAGCGGCGCAAGAAGACGGTGGTCTCGGTGGAGTGGGTCGCAACGCGGAGCCTCGTTCCCGCGATTCAGGGGCCGGTCGTGGACTTCCGCAACTTCTTCTCGGGCCGTGGAGTCGTTCTCAACTACGACATCCCGGGACAGCTCGCGAGCACCTTCGGCGTCGAGTACCAGAAGGTGACGCTCGCCCCCGCGTCCGGCTGGTCGAACGTTCCCACCTCGTACAGTCCCGCCCGAGAGCAGCAGTACAAGCAGCCGAACACGGCCTTCCCCGCAGCCGACAACGTCGATCGCCTCTACGACCTCTACATCTACGACTCCACGAACGACTCACAGACGAACTACGACAGGGTCCTCGTCGCTCCCTCGGAAGCGGCCAAGAACGGGAGCGCGAAGGTCGCCGACCTGAAGCAGGGCGACTGGGCCGACATCAAGGTGAAGCTGCTCGGCTCCCGTGCCGGGCAGACGGCGGGCTTCAACCTGAAGGCGATCGAGATCGCCCCGGATCTATCCAAGTTCCGCCTCTACTTCACCTCGCTCTCGCGCACCAACGCGACCTACAACGGCTGCACCTACGCCGCGAACTGCGCGACCCCGCTCGGCTTCGAGGAGACGCTGAACTCGCGCTTCCCGACCTCGACTGCGGCCGACTTCGCTCCGCTCGAGGCGTTGATCATCGACGAGCAGACCTACGTCGAGCAGGGCCTGATGTGGAAGAGCTCCCACTTCGAGTACTTGAAGTACATCTTCAACGAGCTGAACGTGAAGCCGGATCTGCTCCTGCTCGGGAACCCGGTCACGGACGAGTTCAGCCACCAGTTCATGGGCCTCATCACGCCGACGGACATGGAGGGACGAGCCAACCCCTACTACGACGACGTGAACGGCGACGGAACCAAGGACAACCGGGTGGCCGCCCGCGAGGCGTACATCCGCTCGGCCTACGCGGAGGCGGACGAGACGCTCGCGCTCGGGCGCCAGCTGATGGGCGCAACCGTGACGACATTCGCCTCTTCCGACCACGGCTTCGCGCCACAGTGGTATGCGGTCGACGCGGGCACGGTGCTGAAGGACGCCGGCCTGCAGGCGACCGGGCAGACCTCCAACTGCCGCACCGGAGGCACGCCGACGAGGGCGAAGGCGTGCTGGGCCGGAGGCACGGCCCAGATCTACGTCAACCTGGCCGGCCGTGACCCGGGCGGAGTCGTCCCGGCAGCCGAGTACGAGCAGGTGCGCGACCAGATCGTCGCAGCCTTCCAGGCGGTCAAGGACACGGCCAATCCGAGCGCCCAGGTGATCGCCAAGATCATGAAGAAGGAGGAACTGCGGAACGTCGACGGGACGGACGCCCTCCATCCCAACCGCAGCGGTGACGTCGTCGTCGTGACGCGGCCGCCCTATCAGTGGGACGCCTCGACGCCGGGCAAGGTCGTCGCCTTCTCGCAGTTCTTCGGCCAGCACGGCTACCTGCCGAACCTCGTCGACATCCCCCATAACGTGAACCTGCACGGCACCTTCGTGGCGGCCGGCCCGGGCATCGCCAAGCGCGACCCGATCGGGGGAGTTCGCGCGATCGACGTTGCTCCGACGATCGCCTTCCTGATGAACATCCCAGGCCCGCAGAACGCCCGCGGGAAGATCCTCTACGACGCGCTCTCGGACAACGCGAGCCGCTACAAGGAGCTATCGATCCTCTCGATCAGCGATTACCACGGGCAGATCACGCCGCTTGCCGAGACGTCCGACAACCTGAGCGGCGGCGGCTCTTCGAACCCGACCTTCCAGATCGGGGGAGCTGCGTTCCTGAAACCGTGGTTCGACGCCTACCGCGCGGAGGCCCGCGACGGACACATCACGCTCGCGGGCGGCGACTCGATCGGAGCGACGCCGCCGATCTCCTCGTTCTTCGGAGACACGCCGACGATCGAGGCGATGAACATGATGGGGTTCAGCGCCGACGCGGTTGGCAACCACAACTTCGACAAGGGGCAGGCCTACTTCCGGAACACGATCGTCCCGAAGGCGAGCTTCCCCTACCTGACCGTGAACGTCGTCGACGACAAGGGCAAGCGGCCGAAGCAGTGGCTACCCTCGAAGGTCTTCACGATCGGCGGTGTGAAGGTCGGAGTGATCGGGTTCTCGAACCCCGACATCCGCCAGCTCGTGAACCCGGCGTTCTTCACTCCCTTCCAGGCGAAGGATCCTGCGCCGGCGATCCGAAACGAAGCCAGACGGCTGCGCGCACTCGGCGTCAAGACGATCGTCGCCGTTGGCCACCTCGGCGCGATCGCGGGCACCATCGAGATTCCGTTCGGCCCGCTCACCGAGCTCGCGCAGAAGATCTCGCCGCCCGGGGCGAGCTCGAACGGGCTCGTGGACGTCCTGATCGGCGACCACAGCGACTTCCAGGTGCTCACAACCGGCTACCACAACATGCTGATCGCCGAGAACCGCAGCCGGGGTGTCCGCTTCACCCGCATCCGGGTCGTGATGGATCCGAAGACCGGTCGCGTCGTCTACCGGACGGGCGACTTTCACAAGCCCTGGACCGTGGGTGTCACACCGAATCCACAGATCCAGGCGCGGATCACCGAGCTGAACACCCAGCTCGGGCCGATCCTGATCCGCGAGGTCGGTCGCTCGACAGTGTTCATCCCCCGCTCGGACGCGTGCGGCAATGCGATCGGGCGGACGTGTGAGTCCCTACTCGGCAACCTCGTGGCGGACGCGATGCGACGGACGTACTCGACCGACTTCGCGATCACGAACTCGGGCGGCCTGCGTTCGGAGCTCACGTGCCCGACAACGGACAATCCGAACGACTTCTGCCCGGCCTACACGCCGCCGCCGTTCGTGATCTCACGCGGACAGGTGCTGACGGTGCTGCCGTTCGGCAACGTCGTCGTGACGCTGCGGGTGAACGGCGTCGAGCTCAAGAACCAGCTCGAGAACGGCGTCTTCCTGAC
>Ga0136612_10001410_pt1 | contig 10216 bp, 8 predicted proteins | sample AntDryUQ224A2306_2_FD_106644 | JGI IMG/M metagenome (GOLD analysis project Ga0136612, IMG submission 106644) | Polar desert sand microbial communities from Dry Valleys, Antarctica - metaG UQ224A (23.06) | ecosystem: Environmental > Terrestrial > Soil > Desert | place: Antarctica: Dry Valley...
CCTCGACCTAGCGGTCGAATTGAACGGCGCGACCATCAGCCGGGCTGGCTTCTCCGACCTCTACTGGACCTTCGCCCAGCAACTGGCCCACATGACCTCCAACGGAGCCTCGGCCCGCCCTGGCGATCTCTTCGCCTCGGGCACGGTCTCGGGCCCCGAGGAAGGCACCTACGGGAGCCTCATCGAGCTGACATGGCGGGGAGAGAAGCCACTCACCCTTCCTGATGGGTCGAGCCGGACCTTCCTGGAAGACGGTGACACCGTTGTGCTGCGAGGTTCGGCAGGCGGCGGCGCTGTGGCCTTGGCCCCAGTCGAAGGCACCGTCGTCAGCCCATAAATACGACCGGACCTCGGTCAGCCCCTCGCCGTCGACACGTGTGGCCGCCTTGTTCGCGTGCTGGCCGCCCGGCCCGCCGCTGGCGGTGAAGCGCCAGTCCAGTTCATGCATGGGGATGTGGCAGCTCGACGACACGCGCACACCGTCAGCCGCAGACGGCATAGAGCTCCCAGGCCTCGTCGAATCCCCTCAGGGTGTGAGCCCCCCTCGGCTTGAGCTGAATGCCCGACCCGGAAACCAGATCGCGCACCGTCCGAGACACCCAGACCTCCCCCGGGCCGGCGAGGCCGTTCACGCGGGACGCGAGGTGGACGCAGACTCCGCCGATGTCCTTGCCCCGCAGCTCGACCTCACCCGTGTGCAGTCCCGCCCGAACCGGTAGATCCATCTCCCCTAGCGAACCGGTGAGCACCTGGGCGCACCGCACCGCACGCGAGGGGCTGTCGAAGACCGCGACGATCCCGTCCCCGGTCGATTTGACGACGCGGCCGGCGTGAATCGCGACGGCGTCCTGCGACACTCGGTCGTGCATGTCGAGTTGCTGGCTCCACGCGTGGTCGCCCATCGACGCGGCCCGCTCGGTAGAGCCGACGAGATCAGTGATCAGTACCGTGGCCAGCACGCGTGACTCCGCGTCGGCGGCGTTGGACGGCGGGGCTTGGGGACGCTCGTCGGCGCCCCGGGAGAACCAGTCCTCGAGCTGACTGAGCAGCCAGCCCATCTGGTGGACGTCCCACGCCACGTGGAAATCGCCGTCCCCCTCCCGGTATTCGCAGTCCGGAATGTGCTGAGCGATGTAACGGCCCTGCCCGACGGAAACCAGCGGATCGTTACGGTTATGCATGACGAGGCTGGGCGTCTGGATCGTGGGGAGCAGAGACCGTATGTCGATGCCCACGTTGGCGCGCAGGATCTCGCCGACTTGCGCAGGTGTGCACGCGCTGCGCTGATAGCGGGCCAGCTGGTTGCGGAGCTGTTCGGACTGAGGGATGTGCTGCACGAAGGCGTTCAGCGCCTGACCCGAGCCCCAATTTTCCTCGATCCACGAGATCCCGGGCTCAACCACGTCCGCGTGCATCCCCCAAGGGAAGTCCGGGGCCCAGAGGCCGCGCACCAGCGTTCCCCAGAGGCACAGCGACGACACGCGTTCGGGAAACGTCGCGGTGAACAGCAAGGCGAGCGGTCCGCCCTCTGAGATGGCAAAGAAGTCGGCCTTCTCGATCCCCGCGGCGTCCATGACGGCGCGGATGTCGTCCATGCGCTCAGCCAGGCTCCCGAACCCCAACGTTCGGCTCGACAGCCCCGTGCCCCGCTTGTCGAAGACGGTGAGTCGCCCCATCGAGGTGAGCTGGCGGTGCAGGGCGGCGAACGGCGGGAGTTCCCACATGAGGTCTAGGTGGGAGATGAATCCGGGAACGAACACGATGTCGCGGTCCGGGCCGTCGAAGGTTTGGCAGGCGATGTCGACCCCGTCGCTCTTCGCGTATCGGACCTCACCACTAGGAGCCATGGGCCCAGTCTGCCCCCGAGCGATGGGGTGTGTCCCGGTTTGCTGCCGCTCGTGCGGGAACTTAGGCGGCGCGGCCCTGCGTCAGATGGGCGGCTCGGGGTCGTACTGATGTAGCGGCGGACCTCGCGCGCCCGCTCCTCGCCGGCCAGGCGTCGATCTCTTCGCCCCGGGGAAGGCACCGTCGTCAGCCCATAAATTCGGCCGGATCCGTCACCACCCCCCGGTAGGGTGGTCAGTCCCCCTACAGGCGCCGGCGACTAGCCCGCGCCGTCTTCAGGAGTTGACCGTGCAGTACCAGGCGCTTCGGCGCATGTGGCCCTACGTGCGCCCTTACCGGCGCCAGATGGTGACGATGCTGATCGTCGCCATGCTGAGCATCGGCGGTGAGATCACCATTCCGGTGCTCATCCAAAGCGTGATCGACGGCCCGATCACCGCCGGCAACCGTGCCGGGATCTGGTTGCTGGCGGGCCTGCTGCTGGCTATCGGTGTCATCGAGGCCTTCCTCGCCTTCCTGCGCCGCTACATCATGGCGGTGGCCGCCACTGCCATGGAAACCACCCTCCGCGACGACCTATACCGCCACCTGCAGAAGCTCCACATCGGCTTTCACGACCAATGGCAGACCGGGCAGCTGCTCCAAAGAGCCATCGGTGACACCAGGGTCATCCGCCGTTTCTTCGGCTTCGGGCTGATTTTCCTGATCGTCAACGCCTTCACCTACCTGGCGGTGATCCTGCTCCTGATGCGCCTGCACGTCGGTCTGGCCTTGGTGACTGCAATCTCTGCCATTCCCATCGTGGTGTTGTCCACCCGCTTCGAGCGCCAGTACCGATCCATCTCCCGCAAGGTGCAGGAGGAGCAGGGCGACCTGGCCACCTCCATCGAGGAGTCGGCCACCGGGATCCGGGTGGTCAAGGCCTTCGGCCGCCGTCCGTTGATGAACACGCAGTTCGCAGAGCGGGCCCAGACCCTTCACGACACCAACATGTTCGCCGTGAGCCTGCGGGCCAAGTTCTGGGTGCTGCTCGGCGGTGTACCCAAGATCACCCAGGCGGCCGTGCTCTTCGCCGGTGCTTGGGCGGTAGCCAAGGGCAGCCTCACCATCGGAGGGCTCACCGCCTTCTTCCTTCTGCTGGGCATGCTGGTTTGGCCAGTGGAGGCCTTGGGCTGGATCCTCGCTATCTCGGAGGAGGCTGAGACCGCATCCCAGCGCATCTTCGAGGTGTTCGACAGTGAGCCCGAGATCGATGAGCGTCGCAACGCTCGCAACCTCATCTCCGCCAAGGGCCAGGGCCGGGTGCGTTTCGAAGGTGTGCGCTTCGCCTATCCGGGCACCACCAACGAGATCCTCAAGGGCATCGACCTGGTGGTCGAGCCCGGAGAGACCGTGGCCATCGTCGGATCCACCGGCTCGGGCAAGACCACCCTGTTGTCACTCGTGCCCCGGCTTTACGACCCAAGTGCAGGACGGCTGACCCTCGACAATGTCGACGTGCGCGACCTCACTCTCGATGCCCTGCGCCGCAATGTTGGTGTGGCCTTCGAGGATCCGCTGCTGTTTTCCGCCAGCGTCCGGGAAAACCTGCTCATGGGGCGGCCCGAGGCCGACGAGGACGACGTGCGGGCTGCTCTCGCAGTGGCGCAGGCCGGTTTCGTCGACCGCCTCCCCTGGGGTCTCGACACCCGGGTGGGGGAGCAGGGCCTCTCTTTGTCCGGTGGTCAACGCCAGCGCCTCGCCCTGGCCCGCGCCGTGCTGGCCCGGCCCCGGGTCATCGTGCTCGACGACCCGCTCTCCGCCCTCGACGTTCACACTGAGCATCTCGTGGAGAAGGCCCTCGAATCCGTGCTCGACGGAGTGACCGGCCTGCTGGTGGTGCACCGGCCGTCCACCATTGCCCTGGCCGACCGGGTGGCCCTCCTGCAGGAAGGGGTCATCACGCATACGGGCCGTCACTCCGACCTGATGCGTGAGGTCCCCGCCTACCGCGACATCCTCAGCCAAGACGCCGAAGACGCCGACACCGATTCCGAGGCCGTGGCATGACCCAGCCCGTAAGCACGAGCCCTCCAGCCAACGATCGCGATCCCTCCTGGCGGGGGGTGGCTAGCGAGAGTGTTGAAGACGTCACCGCAGGCTTGGCGGCGTTTCTTCGCGGTCGGAGCCGGAAGTTGCTCAACAGTCTTTTGGCGCCCCATCGCGCCAGGCTGATCGGGCTCTTCGCCCTCATCCTCTTCGGAGAGTCGATGGCGCTGGCCGGTCCTTACCTGATCAAGGTGGCCATCGACAGCGGTATTCCGCCGCTGGCGGCCGGTGGTTCGCCCGGCTCCTTGATCACCACCTGCGTGCTCTTCGTCGGAAGCGTGATCGTCCTACAGGTCAGCCGAAAGTTCTTCCTGCTGCAGAGCGGACGGTTGGGCCAAGACGTTCTGTTCGACCTGCGCACCCGCCTCTTCGACCACTTCCAGCGCCTGAGCCTTTCGTTCCACGAGCGTTACACCTCGGGCCGGGTCATCAGCCGGCTTACCTCCGACGTCGAGGCGCTCGACGAGCTCCTGGCCACCGGCATGCAGGACCTCGTCACCGCGGCCTTCTCCATCCTGTCCGTCGGGGTGGTCATGCTCCTGCTCGACATGCCCCTCGGCCTTCTCGCCTTGGGCGTCTTCCCGCTGGTGATCGCCCTGACCGTGTGGTTCCGCAGTCGGTCAGCGGAGGCCTACCGGGCACAGCGCGAGGCGGTGGCTCTTGTCATCGTCCAGTTCGTCGAGACCTTCGGCGGGATCCGGGCGGTGCAGGCCTTCCGCCGTGAGCGCCGCAACCAGGAGATCTTCGAAGACGTCGATGCCCAGCTGCGCGACGCCACCATCTGGTCGTCGCGCCTCGGAGCGGTCTACGGGCCTGGGGTGCGCGCCCTCGGCCATCTGGCCACCGCGGCCGTGCTGACGTATGGCGGCCTCCGCGTTCTCGACGGGCAGATGAAAGTCGGCGTGCTGGCTGCCTTCTTGCTCTACGTGCGCCGCTTCTTCCAGCCGATGCAGGAGCTTGCGCAGTTCTACAACGTGTTTCAGTCCGCCGCGGCTGCGCTGGAGAAGCTTTCGGGAGTGCTGGAGGAGAAGCCCTCGGTGCCCGAGGCGATCGACCCTGCGCCGGTGTCGAAGTCGCAGGGTCTGGTGCGTCTGGAAGACGTCACCTTCTCCTACCGGCCGGAGACTCCCGAGATCCTCAAGGACTTCGACCTCGAGATGCCCGCGGGCCAGACGGTGGCTGTGGTGGGCGAGACCGGTGCGGGCAAGACCACCTTGGCCCGGCTAGTAGCCCGCTTCTACGACCCCACTCAGGGTCGGGTCACCCTCGACGGCACCGATCTGCGGGAGATGAGCGACGCCGACCTGCGCCGGGCAGTGGCCATGGTCACCCAGGAGGGGTTCCTCTTCTCGGGCTCGGTGGGCGACAACATTTTGTTCGGCCGACCCGACGCCAGCCGCGAGGAGGTAGAGGAAGCGGCCAAGGCAATCGGCGCCCACGACTTCCTGTCGCGGCTGCCGGAGGGCTACGACACCGACGTGCGTAAGCGGGGCGGACGCCTCTCGGCTGGCCAGCGTCAGCTGGTGGCCTTCGCCCGAGCCTTCCTGGCCGACCCGTCGGTGCTGATCCTCGACGAGGCCACCTCGTCGCTCGACATCCCCAGCGAGCGGCTCATCCAGCGCGCCCTGCGGACCCTGTTGGCCGACCGGACGGCGATCATCATCGCCCACCGCCTATCGACGGTGGAGATCGCCGACCGGGTGCTGGTCGTGGCCGATGGCCGGATCGTGGAGGACGGTTCCCCCGCGCAGCTGATGTCGGGCACCGGCCAGTACGCCGACCTCCACCGCGAATGGGTGGAATCCCTGGCCTAGAGCAGCGGCGCGGTTAGGTGCTGGGAGACGTCGACGACGTCGAGAGTCCTTCGCCAGCGGCGGCGGCGAGAAGCGCTGTGTCCCCGGCGACGACTACTAAGTCGTCGTCCTGGACTGAGATGGCGGCCGCGAGGTGTACGGCGTCGTAGGCGCGGAGGGCGCGTGTCTGAGCAAGCTGGCCCGCGTGGCTGACCAGTTCTTCATCGATGTCGACGAACGCGGCCTGTTCCAGGAGCTGTAAGAGCGCCGACGCCGAGGCCTCGCACTGGGCCGCGGTCAGGCGAGCGGTCCGCTGGGCTTGGGCGAGCGCAGCTCGTGCCTCTACTTCTGCAAGCCGCACGGTGACCACTCGATCCGCGGCGACCCATTGCGCCTGTGCCCGGTCGGTTCCCGCCTCCTGGATGAGCAACGGCACGATGGCCGAGGTATCGAAGTAGGCGATCAACGCCGCTGTTCGGAGACGAGATCGGACACGGAGCCCTTCGTGCTCATGGGAGTCGGAAGGGCCCGCTTCCGGGCGGCTGGGGTTACCTTCCCCTCGCGTATCAGCCGGTCGAGCGTGCGCTCTCCGTTCATCGGCACCACTCGAGCGATCGCACGACCGCGATCAGTCACCACCAGCGCTTCACCGGCCTGCACGTCTTCGAGGTACTTGCTGAGGTGGTCTCGAAGCTCCCTTATCCCCACTTCTGCCATGGCGCCACTATACCGGCCGCCCATGACGCCACTTCGGCCATCGGGGACCCCGTGTCGGGTACGGCTACTCGGCGGGCGGGGCTTGGCGGAGGTGTTTGATCGCCGAACGGCGGGACTTGGCATCCAGTCGCCGCTTCTTGGAGCCCATGGTCGGGCGGGTTGGGCGCCGGGGAGTCTCGATCTTCAGCGCCTGAGCCAGCCGCTCGCGCAGTCGTTCTTCGGCGAGCTCACGGTTGCGGTGCTGGGAGCGCTCGTCAGACGCAGCCACCCGCACTACCGGGCCCAGCTTGGCCAGCAGGCGCGCACGCTGGCGGGGCCCAAGCGATCCGGAAGCCTCAACGGAGAAGGTCACCTCAGCCCGAGTGGCCGCTTTGTTGGCGTGCTGCCCGCCAGGCCCGCCTGAGGCGGTGAACTTCCACTCCAGCTCCCATGGCGGGATCGCGCAGTGGGGCGTGATCCGTAGCCATTCAGCCGGAGGTGCCATGTGCGGTCAGCTCGGAGTGGCCAGCCGGCCGGGGCTCAGCCCTTGTGGGCTGGTCGGCGGCGCCGCCACGGAGCCAACCACTGGCTGGAGTAGTAGTGCTTCACCTCGCCCACATTGGTGCCGGGGGGGCAAAGCTCGTCGATGCGGTCGAGCACATCGTCGGACAGCACGACTTCGGCTGCGCCCATCTGATCGGTGAGCTGCTCGAGAGTGCGGGGCCCGATGATGGCGGAGGTGACGGCGGTGTGGCGAATCACCCAGGCCAGCGCCAGGTTCACCATCGAGGTGCCTGAGTCGGCAGCCAGCTTGGCGAGCTCCTCCACCAGCTCGAGCTTCTTCTGGGTGACGGGGTCTTCGGTGTTCCAACGGCCCTGGCGAGTAAAGCGGCTGTTCTCCGGCGGGTCTTCGCCCGTGCGGTACTTGCCGGTGAGCCAGCCACTGTCAAGCGGGCTCCAGGGGATGACGCCCATATCGAAGCGCTCGCAGGTCGGCAGGATGGCGTTTTCGATCTCCCGCACGAATATCGAATAGGGCGGCTGCTCACACACGAAGCGCTCCCGTCCCCGCCTCTCGGCCACCCACTGGGCCTCGACGATGTCCTGCGCGGGGAAAGTCGACGACCCGATGTAGCGCACCTTGCCCTGGTGAACCAGGTCTGACAAGGCCCCGAGGGTTTCGTCGATGTCGGTCACCGGCGTCTCAGGGCGGTGCACTTGGTAGAGATCGATCCACTCGGTCTGCAGTCGCTTCAGCGACTCCTCGCACTCCTTGATGATCCATCGTCGGGAGTTGCCGCGGTGATTGGGCTCCTCACCCATCTGCCCGTGGAACTTCGTGGCCAGAATCACGTCGTCGCGCCGGGAGCCCTTGAGGGCAGCTCCGACGATCCGCTCAGACTCACCCTGGCTGTAGACGTCGGCGGTGTCCACGAAGTTGATCCCGCCGTCGAGCGCGGTGTGGATGACCTTTTGGCACTCGTCTTCGTCCTGGTTGCCCCAGCCCCCGAACATCATTGCCCCGAGGCAGAGGGGGCTTACCTTGATTCCGGTCCGACCGAGGGTTCGCAGTTCCATGACGTCGAACCTAACCCCGGGGCCCCGTGGTCATGGCAGCGGCCGCCCGGCGGCCGCCGGATTCACGCCAAAGGTTCAGCGGATCTCGTACCGGATCACGCCGCTCTCCTTGTGAGCCTCGGCTTCGCCGGCCAAACGGAGGTGCTCGAGGTGGGCGTAGGTCTCGCTCTCGGCCATGCGGCCCTGGTGATGAGGTGGGAAGAGCTCCTCGGTGGCATCCATGACGGACAAGGGCCGTCCCGCCGAGCGAAAGATGGCGCGCATCTTGTCGAGCCGTTCCTGGTGGTGGCGGGCGATGTCACGGGCCCGCTCCGACAGGTCGTCGAAGGGGAACCCGTGAGCGGGAAGCGCGGTAGAGACCTTCAGGCGGGCCACCTTCTCCAGAGAATTGAGGAAGGAGCGCACTGGGTCCTCGTCGGTGCCCAGACCGGAGATGTGAGGCGTGATCGAAGGGAGCACGTGGTCGCCGGTGAGCAGGATCCCGGAGTCTTCGTCGTGCAGGCAGATGTGGTCGTTGGTGTGGCCCGGCGTGTGCACCGCAGTCCACGAGCGGCCACCGAGCTCGACCCGGGCGCCATCGGCCTGGCCTTGGGTGGTGGCCGGCAGCTTCATCACCCGGCCGAGGATCTTGGGCCCAACCAGTCGTGAGGCCCACTTGATCCAAGGGGGAGCCGTCTTGAGGGTCATGCTGGCCTGCCACTTGGTCTCGCTGCCCCACGGCGTGCGCTTGGTGAGGAAGTTCTGCCAGGCGGGGAAGCTGGTGTGGGTCACGATCGAAGCGTCCTCGAAGCGGACGGCTTGGCCGAAGTGGTCGGGGTGGCCGTGGGTCACCACCACGGTGTGCACGTCGCTCGTTTTGAAGCCGGCCTTGCGCAACCGGTCCTCCACGGCCAACCAGGTGCGGTTGCCGGGTAGTCCCGGATCGACCACGGCGACGCCCCGCTCGTCGGGCAGGAGATAGCAGTTGACGTGGCCGAGGCCGGCGAAGGGCACAGGTAGCTGCACCCTGAGGATGCCAGGGGCCATCTCGCTCACGCCGTCTTCGGCGGGGGTGGCCTCCTGTCGCGGCATCGGGCGACGGTAGCCCCGTGACAGGCTGGTCCCGTGCCCGCGAGCTGGTTGCCCGCGAGCTGGTGGCCCGTGAGCTGGATAGTCGACCTGGCTCGGTTGGCCGTCGGCTTCCTGTTACTGGCGCAGGTGGGTCGGCCTGGGCGGTGGGGTCGAGCCCGTTCTGACATCGCCGTGATCGTGCCGGCGCGCAACGAAGCCGAGTCCTTGCCTCACCTACTGCAAGGGCTGGGCCCCCAGTTGCGCCCCGGCGATGAACTGGTGGTGGTGGACGACGGATCCGACGACGCCACCATGTACATCGCTGAGGAGGCGGGTGCGCGGGTTGTCGCTGCCGGGCCACTGCCGTCGGGCTGGACGGGCAAGTCCCGGGCTTGCCACGTCGGGGTCGAGGCCACCACCGCCCCCGTGCTCGTTTTCCTCGATGCCGATGTGCGCCTGGAGCCCGGGGCAATTCATTCAGTGGTGGCCGAGCTCGACGACTGCGGCGGTCTGGTGTCGGTTCAGCCCTCACATGTGCCCGAGCAGGCGGGGGAGCAGATGGCGGCCTTCTTCAACCTGGTGTCGATGATGGGGACCGGTGCCTTCCTCCCGATGGCTCGGGCACCGAAGGTGGCCTTCGGCCCGGTGCTGGCGTGCCGCCGCTCCGAATATGTCAGGGCCGGCGGGCACGAGGCGGTCGCCTCTGAGGTCCTCGACGACGCCGCTCTTGCTGCCCGGTTCCGCTCCCTGGGTCTGTCTGTCCGGCTCATGGGCGGCGGCAAGGCGATCACCTTCCGCATGTATCCCCGGGGTATCGCCCAGATGGTGGAGGGGTTCTCCAAGAACTTTGCCGCCGGGGCCCGGCGGACCAACCCCCTGGTGATGGCCGCCGTGGTCTTCTGGCTTTCGGGAGTTATCGCGGCGCCCTTCCGCGGGCGGCTCCGCTACGGGTTGTACGCCGCCCAGATCGCAGTGTTGCTTCCTAAGGTCGGGCGCTTCCAATGGTGGGTATCGGCCTTCTACCCCGCGCCATTGGTGGTGTTCCTCGGTGTGTTCGTCCGCTCACTGTTTCTGCTGGCCACCGGCCGCCCGTCGAAATGGAACGGCCGGTACGTGGTCGGGCGCGGCGGGTCATCCGCCGGGCCGGGCGGGTCATTCGGCGGGAG
>Ga0136612_10001411_pt1 | contig 10212 bp, 6 predicted proteins | sample AntDryUQ224A2306_2_FD_106644 | JGI IMG/M metagenome (GOLD analysis project Ga0136612, IMG submission 106644) | Polar desert sand microbial communities from Dry Valleys, Antarctica - metaG UQ224A (23.06) | ecosystem: Environmental > Terrestrial > Soil > Desert | place: Antarctica: Dry Valley...
GCACCTTCACACCCGGCGACGCCGCCCGGATCGCGGCGATCCGGCCATGCTCCCACGCGTTGAGCACCACGTAACCGAACCGACCACCACCCGACACCAGCTCCGGCGTCGAGCCAGCGTCGGCCTTCCTCAGCAACAGCGTGCCGACCGGCTCGTTGCCCGGTTCATGGCGTCCCGAGTCGACCAGGCCCGCACCGGCGATGGTCAAGGCAACCATCGTAAGTGTCCCGACGACGAGCGTCCGCATGATGTGCCGCGGCCGCGAGCTTGCCGCTGCCACCTAACGCGCTGTCGTGGTCTGCAGCGCCGCCCGGCGTTCGCTCCGACGACGGAGCAGCCTGCCTGTGGCGCCGGGCGCGGCCCGGAGGGCACGCGCCTTCGCGACCAGGGCACGGTCGGTAGGACACAGGGCGGCGGCCTGTCGCAGCGCACCCGACGCCTGGTGGTACTCACCCTCCGCGATCCACTGCTCGGCCCGCGCGATCAGCTCGACGGGGGAGGGCGAGGCCAACCGCAGCTCGACGTAGGCCCGCTCGGGAGTCTTGAGGTCAGGCCGCTCCCGCATGCGCTCGAACAAGTCTCGCTCGGCCGCCACCATGGAGGCGCGCACGGTCGACATGGAGGGCTGGCTGCGGTTGAAGAGTGCCAGCGGTCGAGGCTGGCTGTGGACCACCCACCCGGCGTACACCGCGCGCAGCCAGAAGTCCCAGTCCTCGAGGTGGCGTAGACGGGTGTCGAAGCCCCCGAGCTCCGTCACGAGTGTGGACGGGAACAGCGACATGGGGGAGACCCAGTTCTGCTCCAGCAGCGACCGACGCTGCTCCGGTGGCCGTGGCAGGCGGCGCGGATGACGCACCTGCCTGGGGTCGATCCCGCCGGGGTAGAGCCAGTAGGCGTTGCTCGTGACGATGCCGCCGCTGACCCTCCAGACCGCCAGGGAGCTGCGCAGGTAGTCCGGGAAGAGCACATCGTCGGCGTCAAGGAGCGCGACCAGAGGAGCCGCCGCCTCACCGATGCCATGGTTCCGTGCAGCGGACTGTCCCTGCTGCTCCTGTCGCAGGGTTCGAATGCGAGGGTCGGAGTGCGCACTGACTATCGCGGCGGTCTCGTCCGTGGACCCGTCGTCCACGACGATCACCTCGAGGTCCGAAATGGTCTGCCACAGGACGGACTCGAGAGCGGCGCCGATCGTCGCCGCCGCGTTGTGCGCGGGAATCACGACCGAGACGACTGGCCGACCCCTGGGTCGTGCTGGCGCCGGGAGCGCCGGGAGCGCCGGGACCGCCGAGGGCACGGTCACCGGCGCGCACCGGCTCCGCGCCAGATGGCGGCTACGCCCAGCACCGGGACGAGGGCCACCTGGGTCATCTGAGCACCGAGGCGTACACCGCGTGCCAGGCCTCCACCACGTGCGCAAAGCTCCGCGACTCAGCCAGCTGCCGTCCCGCGTGCGCTCGACGGGCGGCCTCGTCCGGCTGCAGGAGAGCCGACACGACCGCGGCACCCAGCGCGTCGGAGTCTCGCGGAGGGACCAGCCAACCCGTGGCACCGTCCTGGACGACCTCGGAGATGCCTCCCACGTCGGTGGCGACGACAGGACGCTCGTGGGCGAAGGCCTCGAGGACGACATTCGGCAGTCCTTCGCTGGTCGACGGGACCACAACCACGTCCGCCTGGCTCATCGCCTCGTCCACGGGCATCCGGTCCATCACCTGTACGCAGCCCTGCAGCCCCTCCGCGGTGACCCGATCCGTCACGGCCGACCGTACGGACAGCTCGTCGGGCTGGACGGCGGGGCCCGCCATCAGCACCCGCACATCGGGGACGTCCTTGCGGATCGTGGGCACGGCGTCGAGGAGCACGGCGTGACCCTTGCGAGCGTCGTAGCGGCCTAGCAGCAGCACCGTCGACGTCTGCGGACGTGGGACGTGCGAAGGCGGGATCCGTACGGCCAGTGGGACCGTCGTGGTGCGAGCGGCAGGAGCGCCACGCTCGACCGCGGCAGCCGACACCGCCTCGGCACAGCCGACGACCCGCCCTGCCAGCCGGTAGTTCACCCGGTCCGCCGTGCGGAGCGCGCGGCCCTTCCAGTCCTCGAGTCCGACCTCCGCCATGACGACCCGGGGGACGCGGGCGAGGCGTGCGGCCGGCGGACCCCAAAGGTTCGGGGTGCTCGTCCAGGTGTGCAGGACGTCGGCGTGGGACGCTCGCAGCCGGGAGACGAGCTGCCTGAGGAATCGCAGGTCCAAGGCGGACGACTTGCCCAGTACCACCGTGGGAGCCACCGCGCAGAAGGCGGGGCGCAGTGGCCCGTCACGGACGAGGAGCACCTCGTGCCGGACGGCACCGGAGGTGTCTTCCTCGAGGAGTCCGACAAGCTGTTGCTCCGCGCCCCCGACGTCTGCGCCGATGAGGTGCACGACGCGAGGGGTCAGCGGCGCCATCGCGGGTCCGCCGACGGGGTCATGAGCGCGATCCTAGACGGCGGCGCTCTTGGCCACGGTTGGCGACCCGTGATGTGGAACAGTTCGGTCGTGATGTCTGTCGCTGTTGCCTTGGCGCAGTTGCCGCTGCTCGAGGGCAACGCTCCTGGTCGGTGCGGGGTCGCCCTCCTCCGCGGCCTCCATGCCAACGGTCTCGACGTCCGCGCCGTCGCTCCGGTGCGGCGGTTCGCCGGCGTGGAGGTGTCGGACGAGCTTCCCCCGGAAGACCTGCCGGTGGAGCTGATCCGGCTCGAGCACTCCGCGGAGACACACCGCGTCATGCGCCTGCGGGGGCTCGCCAGCCGGGTGCACCGTCCGCGTGGTGAGCTGGCCGACCCTCGCTACCTGCGGGCGCTCGGGGTCGCCGCCTCAGGTGCGGACGTGCTGCACCTCGAGGAGACGGAGACCGGCTGGGCGGGGCGGGGCGCAGCGGTGCCGCAGATCCTGCACGTGCACTACCTGACCCGCCTCGACCGGGATGCCGGTCCGCTCGGGCGCCGGGCATGGCGGGAGGTGACCGAGTTCGCTGCTGCCGAACGGCGGCTGAGCCGGCGGGCCGCCCACCTGCTTGCCAGCTCACCGGTGGTTGCCGCCGAGCTACGTCGGCTTGCTCCGCGAGCCACCGTGCACGAGTTCGCGATGCCTCTGGACGTACGCACCTACGGTGCACCCGCCACTGCCAGAGCGCCGGTGGCCGGGTTGATCGGGACCGCCACGTGGGGTCCCACGCGGTCGGCCATGACGGAGCTGGTGAACCGGATCTGGCCGCAGGTGGCAGGGTCAGTGCCGGATGCAGGCCTCCTGGTGGCGGGCCGGGGCTCCGAGACCCTCGGCCTTGACGGCACCGGAAGAGTGCGGATCTGTGGCCAGGTGCCGTCAGCCCGCGATTTCTTCGCCCAGATCGCCCTCCTGCTGTTTCCCCTGTCACGGGGAAGCGGGGTGAAGGTGAAGGTGCTCGAGGCGATGGCGTCCGGCGTGCCCGTCCTGACCACGCCGGCCGGAGCCGACGGCGCCCCGAGGTCTGACGGGCTCCTGGTGGCCCCGGACATGACCTCGCTGCGGGATCGGGCGATCGACCTGCTGAGGCGGCCGCACGAGCTGTGGGCGCGCGGGCAGGCAGCCAGAGCAGACGTGCTGTGCCGGCACGAGCCGGCCGTCGCCACGGCTCCGCTCCTCGACATCTACAGTTCCCTGGGCTGACCGGGCGCGGGTTTAACGCGACCCGTAGCGTGCAGAACGCATGCTGTTAGCCTTGCCGGAGGCCAGGATGAGGGGTCGAATGAGCCGAGTAGCCGCCATCGGGCTCGACGCTGCCGAGTGGTGGTGGGTCGAGCGGCTGATGGACGACGGATCGATGCCGAACATCGCGAAGCTCCGTGAGCAATCGGTGATGGTGCCACTCCAGAACGTCACGGCATACCGCGCAGAGCGCGCGTGGACCGACTTCGTGACCGGTAGGGACGCGCGCACGAACGACTACTGGGGCACCACGTTGTTCGACCCCGCGACCTACACGGCCTCGATGCGCGGTGCCCACGACGGGCCGGCCTTCTGGTCGGGAACCGGGTTGCGATCCGTGATCTTCGACGTGCCGCACAGCGTGCTTCGTGAGGACGTCGATGGCATCCAGGTGACGGCGTGGGGGGCGCACTCCCCGCAGTACCCGCGTGCCTCCTTCCCCCAGGGGACCCTCAGGGCCATCGACGAGAGGTTCGGTCCGCACCCGGCCTTCGACGCGGACAGCGACCTGGGCTGGAACGACCCGGACTACATCGCCCGCTTGACCGAAGCGCTCGTGGTGGGAGCGCAACGGCGCGCGGACGCCGCCCTGTGGCTGCTCGAGCACAACCCGGACTGGCAGCTCTTCGTCACCGTGATGTCCGAGACGCACTCCGCTCCGCACCACCTCTGGCACGGCGCGGACACCCGGCACCCTCTGGCCGGCACCCGGGCCAGCGGAGTGGCCAGGGAAGGCATGCAGCGCGTCGCCGCGGCCCTCGATGCCGCGGTGGGGCGGATCGTGGAGAACCTTCCCGACGACGCGGTCGTCACCTTGTTCAGCATGCACGGGATGGAGGCGTCGCACGACTTGCCGAGCCTGGTGCTCGTGCCGGAGCTGTTGCACAGGCTGACGTTCGGCAAGCCGTTCCTCGAGGACGTCCATCAGGAACGGTGGGTCGCGGACGGCATGCCCGCTGTGGACCCGGAACATCGGTACCCCTGGGCGATCATGGGCACGCTCTACGACCGTCGAGTCGACCGGCCGCTCGTCGAGCGAGTCATGTCGCTGCTCCCCGTCGGTGCCCACAGGGCTTTGCGCAGGTTGGCGCGCCGGCCCGAGTACCCAGCCCTGGGTGAACGCGACCATGTGATCCTGAGCGAGAGCACGTTGCCACCGGATCGCCTCCTGACGGAGGGTCTGGACCTTCCGTTCGACTGGGCGCCGCCGGTCTGGTACGCGCAGAACTGGCACCGGATGCCGGCATTCGTACTGCCGAGCTTCAGTGGCGACGCGCACCTCCGCATCAACGTGACGGGTCGCGAGCGAGACGGAGTGGTGGACGCCAGCGACTTCCGTCGAGTCGGCCAGCGGGTCATCGACGAGATCGCCGCGTGCACCGATCCACGGTCAGGGTTGTCCATCGTCGAGTCTGTCGAGTGGCTCCGGGGTAACCCGGACGACACGGGACCGGACGCCGACCTGATCGTGCGCTTCGCGGCACCGGTCGATGCCGTCACCCATCCGAAGGTCGGCCTGATCGGGCCGCTCCCGCACATGCGCGCCGGCACCCACACCTCGAACGGGTTCGCGCTCATCTCGGGTCCGGGCATCGAGCCGAAGAACCTGTCTCAGCACCCGGCGGCGGACCTGCCGCCCACGCTCCTGGACCTCCTGTCCGTGCGGCCGGCTGACGACCTGGCGGGCTCGTCGTTCGCGGCGGAGATCGTCGGCCCGGTCAAGGCATGACCGATGCGGTGCGAGCCGCCCTCGTCGTCGTAACGCTGGATCGGGCCGACCGCTTCGCCGCCTGCGTCCTGCCAGGACTGCGCGCCAGCGTCGACGCCGGCCATGACGTCCTCGTGGTCGACCAGGGCGGCCCGGCGAGCGGGACGGCACGTCTGCTCAGGCGCCACCCCACCATCCGGGTGATTCACAGCCCTCGCGGGCTGAGCGTCGGTCGTAACGCTGCGTTGGACGCCACCACCGCCCCGGTGGTCGTCTTCACCGACGACGACGTGCGGCTCCCCGACCGCTGGGTCGAGGCCATGCTCCGCCCGTTCGAGAGCGAGGTCGTCGGGGCGGTGTGCGGTCGGGCGCGCGCGGTGGACGGCCGGCTGCTCCCCGGTGCCGAGAGTGGGAGCTACACCTGGCCGACGAGCCCGTTCGGGCTCGGGAGTGGCTTCGCCCTGGCGCTGCGTCGGGATGCGGTCGACTCCGTGGGTCACTTCGACGTGTCGCTCGGAGCCGGTGCCAGGTACCGGGCCGCTGAGGACACTGACATGCTCTACCGGCTCCTGCGTGAGGGCTGGACCGTCGCCTGCATCGACGACGCGACGGTGGTCCACGATGACGGCCGGAACCGCCGGGGCCAGCTGCGGCAGTACTACGGGTACGGGCTCGGTGCGGGCGCCCAGCTCGCCGGTCAGGCCTGCGCGGGGGACGAGCGGGCCGCACAGCTGCGCGACGAGTCGAGGTCGGCGCACGCGAAGGGCGCCGTGCGTTCGATCGTCCGAGGGCGCTTGTGGTCGGCCGTCCTCCAGGTTCCCTACCTCCTCGGGATGCGCCGGGGCTGGCGGGAGGGCGTCGCGGAGAGGACCTCGGCATCACTCACCGGCGAGCAGGCCGACCACGCGGCGCACGCCGGCAAACCGGGGGCCGACCGCTGACTTGAGCAGATCACCGTCGGCCTCTGTCAGCACCTGGGTCGCGCGACCGATGGTGAAGAAGGCGGTCGCCGCACCCAGCAGGCCCAGGCAGAGGGCGGGCCCAGCGCCGACCGCGGACTCGGAGAGGGCCCCGGCAGCGCCGGCGGCGCCGGCGGCCACCCCCGTCACCATCGGCCGCCAGAGGCGCCGCTCGAGCCAGCCGCGCTCGAGAACCCGTGAGGCGGCGACGATGACGAGCGAGCCGGAGACCAGCTGTCCGGCGCCGTACGCCAAGGCGGCGCCTCGGGCGTCCATCTGCGGTACCAGCACGAGCGCCAGGCCGAGATTGATCACCAGACCGCTCGTTGCGCACAGCAGCGCGACCAGCGGCCGTCCCAGACCGCCTAGAGTCGCGGTCGCGACGGCGGCCAATGGGCCGATCGACAATTGCGCCGGCGCCAGCAGCCTGAGCACATCCCCGGCTGCGCTGTAGTCGCTCCCGTAGACCACGCGGACGGCAATCGGGCCGAGCGCGACGGCGACCGCAGCCGAAGGCACGGCGAGCAGGAACATCAACCGCATGGCCCGCTGGTACCCCTCCGCCACCACGTCACCGCGGCCGGCTCCCACCATCGTCGAGACAGCGGGCAGCACGACGGAGACGATGGCCTGGGGGACCCGGGCAGCTGCCGCGACCGCGGCGAACGCGATCGAGTAGATGGCGATCTGCTCGTCGGGCGAGTACGCCTGGAGGAAGAAGAACTCGGAGCGCCTCGTGAGCAGAACCTCGACGAGCACGCCGACAGCGCTGATGCCCGCGAAGACCGAGACGTCGTGCGCAAGGTGCTTCTCGATCTTCTCCGCCGGTCCGAGCCGCCGCAACACGCGCACGGCTGCCAGCGCAGTTGCCGCCAGACTGAATATCCCACTGACCACCTCGGCGGCGAAGATCGCTGTGATTCCGTAGCCGAGCTCGAGGACCACAACGGTAACGAGCACGTTGAGCGCTCCGGCAAGCACCCCGAAGACCGTCGCGAGCCGCCACTTCTGCAGACCCATGAGCAGCTGCGCTGCCACCGCGTGCAGCACCGCGATCGCGCCCACCACGCCGGCAAGGGTCCAGGCGGTGCCCAGGTCCGGATACGTCCATGTCTGCATCGAGCTGACCACCACAAAGACGAGCAGCGCGAGCATGAAGGCCCGACGGACCGCCCATCGGGCCAGGCCCCGCACCTGCCCGGGACGACCGCCGCCGGCGCTGGCGGCCGAGAAGCGCTGCACGGCAACGGGAAGGCCTAACGCGAGGACCATGGCGAGAGCGCTGGTGAGGAAGGAGATGTAGCTCTGGCGGCCCATGTCGCGTGGACCCAGGTAGCGGGCCGCCGCGACGCTCACCAGAAGGGTGAAGACCTGCGGCAGCACGTATGCGACTACGGTCCACGCACCGCCCCTGAGCAGGCTGGCGCCGGTGGTGCGCGCTGCCACGCCGGTCGGATCGCCAGGGCCGGGGTCGCGCTCCTGCCCGTCGTCGACGCCGCTCACCGGCCCCGTGCCGACGGCAGGAGCCGTTGCGCCTCGATGCCCGCCACCCTCATGGTCGTCGGAACTCACGTCGGGGCTCGCAGGACTCCCGAGGTGACCCGCCCCGGTGGCGGATACCCGTTCTCCCGCGGGCGGCAAATCGTCCCGAGGCTTCGCCACGACGCATGGGGCCACCTTCCGGAGGGCACGTCTGTCCCGAGCCGCTCAGGGGGAGCGGTACGTGATCCCTTCCAGTCTTCCGTGCCGTCATCTGGGCAATCGGCCCGGGGGCGGCCGGACGAGGCGCCCGCGGCACCCTGGGCCCGGCACCGGTCGGCGGTCGAAGAAGCCGGATCACCCCAATGGTGGGCCGCGTCTGCGGGTGGTTCGAGCGGGCAGCTCCGGGCCGTTGAGGCCTGTCAATTCTGTCGGCCGTCCGACGTACGGTGGACCGGTGAGACCCACCACGGACCTCGAGCGCCGCGTCGCACCGTTCAAGGTCGTCAGCGACTTCCAGCCTTCCGGTGACCAGCCGGCCGCGATCGACGAGCTGGAGCGCCGGCTGCGGGCGGGGGAGAGCAACGTCGTCCTGCTCGGCGCCACCGGCACCGGCAAGTCGGCGACGACGGCGTGGCTGGTGGAGAGGCTGCAGCGCCCGACCCTGGTGATGGCGCCCAACAAGACCCTCGCCGCCCAGCTGGCGACCGAGTTCCGCGAGCTGCTGCCCAACAACGCGGTCGAGTACTTCGTCTCCTACTACGACTACTACCAGCCCGAGGCGTACATCCCGCAGACCGACACCTACATCGAGAAGGACTCGTCCATCAACGACGAGGTCGAGCGGTTGCGCCACTCCGCGACCAACAGCCTCCTGACCCGACGCGACGTCATCGTGGTGGCCTCCGTCTCGTGCATCTACGGGCTGGGCACGCCGCAGGAGTATGTCGACCGCATGGTTCGGCTCAAGGTCGGCGACACGATCGAGCGCGACCAGCTTCTCCGCCAGTTCGTGGGGATCCAGTACACCCGCAACGACCTGGCCTTCACCCGGGGGACCTTCCGGGTCCGCGGGGACACGATCGAGATCTTCCCGGTCTACGAGCAGCTCGCAGTGCGCATCGAGATGTTCGGCGACGAGATCGAGAAGCTCATGACCCTGCACCCCCTGACGGGTGAGGTGATCACCGAGGACGAGCATCTCTACGTCTTCCCGGCGACCCACTACGTTGCAGGTCCCGAGCGCATGAACAAGGCCATCGCGGGCATCGAGCTCGAGCTGGCCGACCGCCTGGCCGAGCTGGAGCGGCAGGGCAAGCTGCTCGAGGCGCAACGACTGCGCATGCGCACCACCTACGACATCGAGATGATGCGCCAGGTCGGCTTCTGCTCCGGCATCGAGAACTACTCCCGCCACATCGACGGCCGCGCCCCGGGCTCGGCGCCGCACTGCCTCATCGACTACTTCCCCGAGGACTTCCTGCTGGTCATCGACGAGTCGCACGTGACGGTCCCGCAGATCGGGAGCATGTACGAGGGCGACATGTCCCGCAAGCGGACCCTGGTCGACCACGGCTTTCGGCTGCCCAGCGCGACGGACAACAGGCCGCTGAAGTTCGAGGAGTTCCTCGGGCGGATCGGGCAGACTGTCTACCTGTCCGCCACCCCAGGACCCTATGAGCGCGGTCGCGGGGACGGCGAGCCTGTGGAGCAGATCATCCGGCCCACCGGCCTGGTGGACCCCGAGGTCGTGGTCAAACCGACCAAGGGCCAGATCGACGACCTCGTCCACGAGATCAAACTGCGCGCGGATCGCGACGAGCGCGTACTGGTGACCACGCTGACAAAGAAGATGTCCGAGGACCTCACCGACTACCTGCTCGAGCTGGGCATCCGGGTGCGCTACCTGCACTCCGAGGTCGACACGCTGCGGCGGGTCGAGCTGCTCCGCGAGCTGCGCCAGGGCCACTTCGACGTCCTGGTCGGCATCAACCTGCTGCGCGAGGGGCTCGACCTGCCGGAGGTGTCGCTGGTGGCGATCCTGGACGCCGACAAGGAGGGCTTCCTGCGATCGGGGACCTCGTTGATCCAGACGATCGGCCGGGCCGCCCGCAACGTCTCGGGGCAGGTCCACATGTACGCCGACCGGATCACCGACTCGATGGCCAAGGCGATCGACGAGACCAACCGGCGACGGGCCAGGCAGGTGGCCTACAACGAGGCCAACGGGGTCGACCCCACCCCGCTGCGGAAGAGGATCAGCGACATCACCGAGATGCTCGCCCGCGAGGACGCGGACACCGAGGAGCTCCTCGGTGGGGGTGGACGTCAGCAGTCCCGGGGC
>Ga0136612_10001412_pt1 | contig 10211 bp, 10 predicted proteins | sample AntDryUQ224A2306_2_FD_106644 | JGI IMG/M metagenome (GOLD analysis project Ga0136612, IMG submission 106644) | Polar desert sand microbial communities from Dry Valleys, Antarctica - metaG UQ224A (23.06) | ecosystem: Environmental > Terrestrial > Soil > Desert | place: Antarctica: Dry Valley...
GACCCGCTCGGTGCGGCGCAACGTGGAGCTCGCGCTGCGCGCCGCCGGGGCCCCGCGGGAGTCCGTGGCCGCGGAGGCGGCGGCGTGGCTCGAGCGCCTGGGCCTGGCGCGCCATGCCGACGCACCTCCGGTGGCGCTGTCGGTGGGCGAGCGCCAGCGGGTCGCCCTGGCGCGCGCGCTCGCGCCGCGGCCGCCCCTCGTGGTGCTCGACGAGCCAACCTCGGCGCTGGACTCCGATTCGGCGGGAACGGTGCTGGCGGCCCTGTCCGAGCTGTGTGAGACGGGCAGCGCGGTCCTCATGGCCTCTCACCGCGAGGACGAGTTGCGCGGCCGCTGCGACCGCCGGCTCGTGCTCTCGGGCGGCCGCATCCGGCGGCTGCACGCCGCGGCCTAGTAGGAGCGCCCCCTCGAACGCACGGAGGCCCCGCGGTCGCGGAGCCTCGCACGATGCGCCGAAGAGGACTCGAACCTCCACGGGCCGTGAAGCCCACAAGGCCCTCAACCTTGCGCGTCTACCAATTCCGCCACCGGCGCGGGGGCAGCGGCGAGTATAGCCACGGCCTCCGGGCGGGCCGCCGCGCGTGCGGCGGCTTGATTCCGTCGGAGCAGCGCGCTACCTTTCCGAACACATGTTCGTGTGCGTCGTCCGAATCAGGAACTAGGAGGGTCACCGCAGATGGTCGATCTCGACCTCACCAAGCGCCAGCAGGAGATCTTCGACTTCATCAAGCGCTACTCGGCGAAGTACGGCTACCCGCCGACCGTGCGCGACATCGGCAAGGCGGTCGGTCTGGCCTCCTCGTCCACCGTCCACGCCCACCTCGCCAACCTCGAGAAGATCGGGCTGCTGCGGCGGGACCCGTCCAAGCCGCGCGCCATCGAGCTGCTCGACCGGGCGGTGGACGGCGTGCGCGACGGGATCAGCAACATCGTCCGGCCCAACGGCCTGCCGCTGGTGGGCGCCGTCGCGGCGGGCCAGCCGGTGCTGGCCGAGGAGAACATCGAGGACTACGTAGAGGTGCCCGCCATGGCCGGCGGGCAGGAGGGCGAGTACGTCCTGCGCGTCCGCGGCGAGTCGATGAAGGACGCGGGCATCCTGGAGGGCGACGTGGTCGTAGTCCGGCGTCAGGAGACGGCGACCGACGGCGACATCGTGGTCGCGCTCGTCGGCGAGGAGGCCACGGTCAAGCGTTACTTCCGCGAGGACGATCATGTCCGCCTGCAGCCGGAGAACGCTGCGATGGAGCCGATCCGCTCGCGCGAGGTTCGCGTGCTCGGGCGCGTGGTCGGCCTGCTGCGGACGGTGTCGTGACCTCAGCCGTCCTGGATCACGGTATCTGCACCGAAGGGGCGCCCCTCGCGGGGCGCCAGGCGACGGGCGCGAGCGGAGGGCCGACGCTGGACGAGCTGATCTCCGGCGTATGGGAGGGCCTGTCCGCTCGCGTTTTCGTCGCCTGCCCGGTGTGCACCCGCCCGCTGCGCGCGGCCTCTCCGGCCGCGGTGCGCTGCGGGGGCTGCGGCAGCACGCTGTCCTAGGGACCCCGCCCTGTGACCGCGTAGGGTGCGAGGCGAGAAATCGATGCCCGCGCCCCATGACCCGCTCTCGCGTTCCCCTCGCGCTTCTCGGCGCCACCAGCCTCCTCAGCCTCGCCGCGTGTGGGGAGAAGAAGCTGGACACCGGTCCGTTGGAAAAGGACATGAGCAAGGCCGTGGAGAAGGAGGTCGGGCGGAAGGTCAAGTCCGTCGAGTGTCCCGAGAGCGTGACCGTGGAGGCGAGAAAGACGTTCGTCTGCCGTGTCGAGATCAGCAACGGAGCCGTCGGGCGGATCGTCGCGCGGCAGACCGACGACGAGGGTCATGTCGCCTTCAGGGTGACCGGGTGAGATCGGGTCGCCCGCGACTGGCCGTCGGAGCTCTGGTCACGGTGGTTGCGCTGTCGCTGGCGGCCACCGCGTGCGGGTCCGACGACGCCACGGAGAAGACCTTCAACACCACGAAGCTGGAAGGAAGGATCTTGGAGGAAATCGAGCGACAGGCTGGAGTCGACATGAAAGCCGTGGTGTGTCCGGATGAGGTCGTCCTCAAGGCCAAGGACACCTTCACCTGCACTGCAACGACGGCCAACGGGCAGAGCGCGACGGTCAAGGCCACGCAGACCAGCGACGACGGGAAGGTTCGCTACGAGGTGGGCCGGTGAGCGCCACGCGCCACGGTTCGCGGCCCCGTGGCGTGTTCGCCATGCTCGGGGCGGCAGCGCTTCTTGGGCTCACCGGGTGCGGTGAGAAGCAGATCGATACGGCCAAGCTCGAACGGAAGATCGCGGACGACAGCAAGAAGACCCGCGTCCCGATCAAGACCATCGACTGCCCCGGGGACGTCAACATCAAGGCGAAGGACACCTTCGACTGCAAGGCCACCACTAACAACGGAAGCGTCACGGTCAGGGTCACGCAGACCGACGACAAGGCCAACGTGACCTACGAGTACCTCCGCCGGCGGTGAGCGGGTTGGCTGCCGGTTTGGAAGGGCGCGTGGTCGGCGCTACCCTGTAAGCGCAGGCCGTGCAGCCGCGGGGGCCGCGAGGCCCTCGAGGAAAGTCCGGACATCAGAGGGCGAGGTGGTCGGGGAATCCGACCCGGGGAAACCCGCGGGACAGTGCCACAGAAATACACCGCCGACGTCCGCGGCCACACGTGAGTCGCGGGCGGGTAAGGGTGAAATGGTGCGGTAAGAGCGCACCGGCGTCGTGGTGACACGGCGGCCAGGCAAACCCCACCTGATGCAAGGCCGAGCAGGACCGCTTGTAGGCTGCCCGCCGAGGTCCAGGTAGGCCGCTTTAGATGGATGGCTGCAACAACAGAATCCGGCTTACGGGCCTGCTACGGATCGAGCCCCCGCAAGGGGGCTCGATCTATTCTGCAAGGAGCCGCATGCCCTCACTCGGACAGTTCATCGCCTCGAGCTCACAGTTCGCCAACCAGCGCGGCATCTACCTCGGCCGCCGCTCCACGAAGATCCACGTGGCTCTCTACGGCCGGACCGGCGGCAGGATCGGCGGCCATCTCCCCGGATGGCCTGGGGCGCGGATACTCCTGGTCGACCACACGGGCGCCAGGAGCGGCGCGAAGCGGACATCTCCGCTGATGTACCACGAGGACGGCGACGCCGTCGTCGTTGTCGCCTCGAAGGCCGGGCAGCCAACGAATCCCGCGTGGTTCCACAACCTCAAGGCGAACCCGGACACCACGATTCAGATCGGCTCCGAGATTCGCAAGGTCCGCGCCCGCGTCGCGACCGACGAGGAGCGTGACCGCCTCTGGCCGGAGTTCCTGGCGTTTTACCCCGGCTACGAGTTCTACCGGCGCAACGCCAAGGGCCGGAGGATCCCGATCGTGATCCTCGACCCTCGCCGGTGAGCGTCGCTCCTCGCTAGGGCCCGGTCTCGATGATCTGCTCGTAGGTCCCGCGGTCGAAGAACGGCAGGTCGGGAGGCGACGCCGCGCCCTGGGCGGCGATCGGGTAGTAGCGGCGCGGCTCGCGCCAGCGCGCGGGGTCGGCCGACTTGAAGCGCGCCACCAGCGCCTCGTGGGCGGCGCTTGCGGCCGCGCGGTAGCCCGCGGGACTCAGCACCCGCAGGCCGAACGACTCGAAGTGGGTGGCGTCGAAGTAGTGATAGCCCGCGCTCATGTCGTAATCGGGGTAGAGGCTGGCCAGGGCGCCCTCGTCCGCCAGGAACTTCGCGCCGGGACCGTAGGGCGCGGTGGCGAAGCGCCCGGCCGCGGCGCGGAATGCCCCCCATGCCGCCACGCCCGGGTCCACCGTCCCGTCGGCGGCCGTCCGATCGTAGGAGCCGTCCCAGTCCAGGAGCGTCTGCATGACCAGCCGCTGTGGCGCGGTGGCGCCGCGCATCGCCGAGGCCAGCTTCACCCGCGTGCGCGGGAACTGCTGGGCGACCGTGCCCGACTGGCGGATGAGCGCCTGGGCGCCCTCGAAGGTCGGGGCGGCAGCCAGACGGCGCGTGAGCCACATCAGCCACCCGACGCGGAAGAAGTCGCCGTCCAGGCGCTTGCGCGCGGTGCCGTCGCCCGACGTCCAGCCCTCGGCCGGGAGGTTGTTCCAGTTGGCCAGCCAGCCCTGGCGCGGATTGATGATCGCGGGGATCTGCGTGCGGCGGTCCAGCAGTCCGCGCCACTCGGCCTCGCCGGTGCCGGGGTAGGGCAGGCGCTCGTCGTAGCCGCGCGGGCGCAGGGGCAGGAGGCCCGGGTGCCAGAACCCGATGTTGCCCCCCGAGTCGATCGCCATGACGTTCTCGTTCCAGGTGACCTTGCGCAGGGCGGCGTCGACCCCGCGGATGTCGCGCGCCGCATTGAGGTCGGCCAGGCCCTCGAGGGTCTCGAGCTCGCGGTTCCAGATCGCGTAGCGCCGCGCGTAGGCGATGTTGCCGGCGCGAAACTGGACGGGGCCGTGGACCGTCCGGCAGACCCGCCGCGTCTGCGTTCCGGACTCAGGGGTGGGCGGCGCCTTCCCCCCGAGGATCTTCAGCAGGTCCGAGGGCGGCGAGCGAAAGACGATCGGCTCGTCGCGGCAGTCCATGTTGAGCACCTCGCCGCGGAAGCGGTAGCGCTCGGGCTGGCCGGGGACGAGCTGCTCGGCGTAGAGGTCGTCGGCGTCCGAGGCGCCGGTGGTCACGCCCCAGGCCACGAAGCCGTTGTGGCCCGCGCCGATGATCGGGGCGCCCGGCGCCGTCATGCCGCGCAGGTCGATACCGGGCGCGTGCAGCTCGATCTCGACGAGCAGCTCCGGTGCGGCGAAGCCGAGCTGGGGGCCGTTGACGAGGATCGCGTGCTTGTCGCTGCGACGGCGCACCGCGTACATGAACGAGCCGCCCGGTCCGAGCGTGCGGGGCAGGATGTCGCGATGGCCCGAGGCCGCGGCGGGCGGGTTGGGGCCGGCGGACTCCGACACGCGCGGGAAGGGCAGGGCGCCGACGAAGCGGACCGAGCGGGCGAAGGCGTCACGCTCCTGGCGCAGAGTGCGCCCGGGCTGGGAGGAGAAGCGGCGGTCGACGGCCGGGATCGTGGGGAGCGCGTGGGGCGTGCGCAGCGGCACGAGGCGGTCCAGCACCCGGGCACCCGAGAGCTGGACCGCGCGCATGTTGGCGAGCTCCACGCCCTCGGGGTCGGCGTTGGACCCGATGGTACGCGCGAGGTAGGCGCCGATCGCCAGGGAGTCGCGTGTCGTCCAGTCGGTCAGCGACGCGTTGACCGCGGGGTACTCGCCGGGCAGGTCGGCGGGGGTGGTCCGCACGTGGGCGATCCACGCGTTGATGCCGTCCCGGTAGGCGTCAAAGCGCGCACGGAGGGGCGCCGGCAGCCGCGCGGCCTGGGCGTCGAGCTCGGCCGGCGTGTAGAAGTTCTGGCGCACGATCGCGTCGTCGGCGACGCGGCTGCGGCCGATGAGCTCGGCAAGGCGCCCGCTGGTCGCGCGGCGAAATAGCTCGAGCTCGAACAGCCGGTCCTGGGCGATCGCATAGCCCGCGCCCCACCACATGTCCAGCTCGCTGGGCGCGGTGACCGACGGCACGCCGTAGCCGTCGCGCACGATCCTCACTCCCGGCTTCGGGGTCTCGGTCCTGCCGGGCTGGTTGAAGGTGGCCGGCTTCCAGCGGAAGTCAACGAAGGGCTGGGTCTGGTCGTAGAGGTGGGGGGATCCCGTGCCGCTCGCCAGGCCGGCGAGCGAGACGAAGCCGCTCTGGCCGGGCGGCAGGATGCTCTGCGCCTGGATCACCCGCGCGCTCGATACTGCGGGCGCGCCCAGCCCGAGCAGCGCCAGCGCGCAGACGAGGCCGCCGATCCTCTGTTGCCATAGTCGTTCCCCCATCAAGTGGAGCGTAGCGACGGTCCGCGTAGCATGGCCCCGCATGCGCTTCGGGATCTTCTACGAGCATCAGCTGCCGCGCCCGTGGGAGGAGGGCGCCGAGCGCAAGCTGATCTCAGACGCGCTCGATCAGGTCGAGCTCGCCGACCGCGTCGGCTTCGACTACGTGTGGGAGGTCGAGCACCACTTTCTCGAGGAGTACTCGCACTCCTCGGCCTCTGACGTCTTCCTCGGCGCGGCCTCGCAGCGCTCGCAGACCATCCGCCTGGGCTTCGGGATCCTGCCGCTGCCACCCGGCTACCAGCACCCCGCCCGCGTGGCCGAGAAGGTGGCGATGCTCGACCTCGTCTCCGGCGGCCGGGTGGAGCTCGGCACGGGGGAGACGTCGTCGGGCGCCGAGCTCGGCGGGTTCGGGGTCGACCGGGAGACCAAGCGCGAGCAGTGGCGCGAGGCGCTGGACGTCGTCACGCGGATGTTCGTCGAGGAGCCCTTCGCCGGCCACGACGGGCGCTTCGTGACCATGCCCGTCCGCAACGTCGTGCCCAAGCCGGTGCAGAAGCCCCATCCGCCGCTGTGGGTCGCCTGCTCGCGGCGCGAGACGATCCGCCTCGCCGCGGAGCAGGGGATCGGGGCGCTGTCGTTCTCCTTCGTCGAGCCCGAGGCGGCCAAGGAGTGGGTCGACGAGTACTACGCGATCATCGAATCCGAGGCCTGTGTCCCCGCCGGGTTCGCGGTGAACCCCAACTTCGCGGTGGTCCTGCCGATGATGTGTCACCCCGACGAGGCGACGGCGATCGAGCGCGGCATCGACGGCGCCCACTTCTTCGGCTACTCGCTCGCGCACTACTACGTCTTCGGCGACCACCGCCCGGGGCACACGGACATCTGGCAGGAGTTCCTCGAGCGCCGCGACGAGGCCGGCTTCGCGCGCGACATCGTGACGCCCGACCAGGCTCCGCTCGGCGTGAAGATCATGCAGGAGGGCCTGGGCTCGCTGCGGGGCGCCATCGGGACGCCCGAGCAGATCTCAGACCTCGTCCGCCGCTATGAGGCCGCTGGGGTCGATCAGGTCATCTTCGTCTCCCAGTGCGGCAAGAACCGCCACGAGCACATCTGCGAGTCCCTCGAGCTGCTGGGCGCCGAGGTCCTTCCGCAGTTCGCCCCCGGGGCCGACGCGATCGAGACGGCCAAGGGCGAGCGGCTCGCGCCCGCGGTCGCCGCGGCGCTCGCCCGGCGCGACCCGCCGCGCGTGGCGGACCCGGGCGTCGTCATCGGGCCGGGGGAGTCGGGCCCGCCGCCGGCCCGGACCGGGGCGGGGGCTGAGCGCAACGGTTCGCCGGGACGCGCGGCCGACGGCCGGCCGTCGCTGGCCGCGCGCATCGAGGAGCGCGGCGAGGCGGCCTTCGGTGCCTTCGTGGGGCGCAGCGACGACCGGCGGCTCGAGCGCACCGCGGGCAGCGAGGCGGGGCTGCGCCTGATCTTCGGCGGCATGGCGCGCCGGTTCGTCCCCGCGAAGGCCCAGGGGTTCGAGGGCGACGTCGTCTACGAGCTCACGGGGACGGGGCCGACGCGGCCGTGGACCCTCTCGATCCGGGCCGGCCGGGCCACGGCGCGCCCGGGCCCGGCGCCCGGCGCCGCGCTCACGATCACGGTGGGCACCGCCGATTTCGTGCGGCTGATCGCCCGGGACCTGGATCCTGGCAAGGCGCTGATGCAGGGCCGGCTGACCTTCAGCGGGGACTTCGCGCTGGCGACCAGGCTCGGCGAGATGTTCGGCCAGCCCTCGCCTTACTAGGGCGCCCTGGTCGAGACCGAGCGCGCCACCGTCCAGGCCCGGCCCTAGGCGGTGGTGATGGCGCGGCTGACCGGCCTGGCGCAGATCAACCGGGAGGAGGGCTACGCGCGCGGGAGGAGGGCTACGCGCGCGGCGACGCCATCATCCGGGCGGCGGCCCTGGCCGCGCAGGCGGCGGCCGACGAGCTGCGCGAGGGCCTCGCCGGCGTCGCCGAGGCGATCGTGACCCTCGCGGTCTGGCGCGCCGGTGATGAGCCGGAGGACGTGGTGGCGCGCGCGCGGGCGGGCGACGGGGACATCCCGATCGCGCCGGCGCCAAGTCCCGTCACGCGCGACGTCTAGCAGGGCTTTCGCGCGGCCGACAAGGCTCCGTGGAATGTCCGTTCGGCCCGCGTCATACTGAGAGTCATGTGGACCCGACGCGCCCTGCGCTGCGTCGCGGTCGGGGCCGCCGCCTCGGCGCTCGTGCCCTCCGGCTCTGCGACCGCCGCGACCATCACCCCGATCCGGCCGGGCGGGCCGGCCACGCTGGGCGCACCGCTGACCCCGTTCGCCGACCGCGTGCTCACCGGCTCGCCAAGGGCCTCAGCGGCGCGCTCGCCCCTGGCCCGCGCGGCGGCGACCCGCCGCTACCGCGCCGCCGAAGGAATCTCCATCGAGGTCGCCCAGTCGAGCTCGTTCCCCGACACCGCCGCCAACCGCGCGGCGGCCCAATCCATCGCCGGCTTCCTCGGGACGCGCACCCACGGCTCCGAGCTGCGGCTGCTGCGGGTGTTCATCGGCACGGGCCCCGAGATCAACTCGCTCTGCGGGGGTGGCCAGAGCGTCCTGGCCTGCTACGAGCGGGGCTCGAGGCGGATGTACATCCCCGACCGCGACCCGGGACGCGGCCAGTACACGCGCGAGTACGCGATCACCCACGAGATGGGCCACCACATCGCCGGCGAGCGGCGCAACGACCCGTTCTCCGCCATCAACTTCGGCGCGAAGTACTGGTCGAGCTACGAGCACGTCTGCGACCACGTCGACGACGGCGAGCTCTTCCCGGGCAACCAGGGCTCCCACTACTACGAGGACCCGGGGGAGGGCTTCGCCGACGCCTACGCCCACCTCCACTACCCCGGCGTCGGCTGGCAGTACGCGCCGATCCTGCGGCCCGACGCCGCCGCGCTGGCCGCCGTGCGCCGCGATGTCGTCGCGCCCTGGCGCGGGTCGCGCCGGCGCGTCTTCACCGGCTCGCTCGACGCGGCGCGCACGTTTCGTACCTTCGCCTTCCCGGTCGCGCTGGACGGAACGCTCGACTTTCGCCTGAGCGGGCCGCGCAACGCGAACTTCAACATCCGCATCCTCAACAACGGGCGGATCTTCGATCGTTCCCGCGCGGCGGGGTCCCGGGATCGCCTGCGGGCGACCTACTGCCGCACGGAGGGCCTGAGCGTAGGCCGGGCCGGGATGAGCGTCGCGCGGGCCAGCGGCGCAGGGCGCTTCACGCTCACGGTCTTCTACCCGGGCTGAAGCCAGGGCGTACCCACCGCCAGACTGTACGTACTAAGTATGTACAATACTCGTATGGCTACCTCAAAGACACAGCGCCTCAATCTCCGTATCGCAGAGCAGGATCGTGCGCTCTTTGGCAAAGCAGCCTCCGCTCAGCATGAGTCTCTCTCGCAGTTCCTGGTCGAGAGTGGTCGTGAGCGGGCTGAGAGATTGTTGGCAGATCGAACCAGCTTCAGCGTTGGTCCCGAGGAATGGGACACGCTGGTGGCCGCGATGGATCGGCCGGCTCAGGTACGGCCCGAGTTGGTCAGGCTCTTCGCGCGAGCTCGACCTGAATAGGGAGTGCCGCCGCGTTTCTCTGATCCCGAGCCACTCGGCTCGGGGCATTCGCTCAGTGGTTTTGACTGCGGCGTAGGCTCACTCAACCTGTGGCTCGAGCGCCATGCACGTTCGGCCAAAGGCGTGGGCTCAGCAAGGACATACGTCGTAACCGACAGCGTTCAGGGGCGGGTGATCGGCTACCACGCTTTGACCGTAGCCTCGATCGATCATCAGGAGGCCACGAGTCGCGCGGCCAAGGGAATGCCCCGGCACGACATGCCGGCGGTTCTCCTGGCTCGCTTGGCGGTCGATGAGTCGGTCAAGGGAAAGGGGATTGGAGCTTTCCTGTTGCATGACGCCATGGCACGGACCCTTGCGGTTTCTGAGGAAGCCGGGATCCGCCTGCTGCTGGTCCACGCACGTGATGACGGGGCGCGCGACTTCTACGTGCACTTCGGATTTGAGCCGTCTCCGACAGACCCGATGCACCTGCAGATGATCATCAAGGACATCCGGTTGTCGCTGGACGCTGCGGCGAACGGTTGACGCGCGCCCACATGTGCCTGGCCCCTTGCAGGGCATGCGAACATGTGTTCGCATGCCCTCATGACAGTCGTCTGCGTTCTGCTGCCCCGCTTCGAGCTCCTCGTCGCCGCCGGCGGGCATGCGCCGCTGCTGCAGGGTCCGGCCGCCCTGGCTCCCGAGCCGGGGCGGGGTGGGAC
>Ga0136612_10001413_pt1 | contig 10211 bp, 9 predicted proteins | sample AntDryUQ224A2306_2_FD_106644 | JGI IMG/M metagenome (GOLD analysis project Ga0136612, IMG submission 106644) | Polar desert sand microbial communities from Dry Valleys, Antarctica - metaG UQ224A (23.06) | ecosystem: Environmental > Terrestrial > Soil > Desert | place: Antarctica: Dry Valley...
GACGAACGCCGTGACGCCGTTCTCCACGACGGAAAGAATGCCCCCGGCGGGAGTCGTGAGGACAGGGGTCCCGGACGCGAGTGCTTCGAGGAGCACGTTCGGCAGGCCGTCGACGTTGCCGCTGTCGTCCCGCACCGAGGGCACGCAGACCGCGTCGGCGGCGGCAAAGAGCTGCGCGACGGTATCCTGCGGCACGTTCCCGAGAAAGCGGATCCGCCCGCCCGCGCCAGCCGCTCGCGCTCGCTCACGCAGTTCGCTGGCCAGCGTTCCGTCGCCCGCGAGCGCGAGCACCGCGCCTGGAATCCTGGCGACGGCGTCGATCAGGTATTCGAACCCCTTTTTCCGGACGAGCCGTCCCGCGGCAACCACCAGGAACGTCCGTTCATCGATGCCAAGCTCGTCGCGGTGCGCCGTGCGGGCTCGCTCATCCGGCTGGAAGCGCTGCACGTCCACACCATACGGCACCGTCTCGATGCGATTGGGGGGAGCTCCGAGGGCAACCGCACGGCGCATGAGATCGTCGCTGCAGGCAGTGACATAACCCGCGCGGCCGAAGGCCTGCCGCGCCGCGATGCGGGCGGGCGCCACGGTCTCTGCGACGTGAACGTCTGACCCGTGGAGACTGATGACGAGCGGCAGCCCCGGGGCCGCGGCTGCCGCGGTCGCTCCCCCGGGGACGACCCAGTGGCCGTGCATCACCGTGGCGCGGCGGCGCCGTGCAACCGATCGCGCTGCGTACCATCCGGCCGCCAGCGCAAGCGGCGCCGCGACGTACGCGGCACGCCGCAGCCGCACGTCCGCGTGCATGGCGGCGGCATATCCGAACACGTTCAATGAGGGCACCGGCGCATATCGATAAAAGTGCAGGTGGACGCCGTCGTGAATCGAGGGACGGGCGACCAGCGGGTGCCAGGGCGCGACCACGTGAACTTCGTGGCCGCGCGCCGCGACCGACCGCGCGATCGGCTCCATGAAGGTGCCGACGCTATCGCCCGGAAATCGCGGGTAGGATGTCGTCACCATTACGACGACTTCTGGCATGCGTGTCAGCGTCGCGCAGCACGCAGCTTCAGGCGCCACGGCATCAGGACCGATTCCAGGATCACGCCCGAGGAGAGCTTCGACTGCCCCTGGCGGCGTTCGACGAAGATGATGGGCACCTCGGCGAACCGGCAGCCCTGGCCGGCGGCATCGAACAGCATCTCGACGAGGAATGCGTAGCCGTCCGACACCATGCGCTCGAGCGGCAGGCGCGCGAGTGCCTCGCGCCGCCAGCACCGGAATCCGCTGGTGCAGTCGGTCGCCGACAGGCGCGTCACGAACCGGATATAACGGTTCGCGAACGTGCTCAGAAAGATCCGGTGCAGCGGCCAGTTCACTACGCTGACGCCGTTCAGATACCGCGACCCGATCACCACGTCCGCTGACGCCGCCGCCGCGGTGAGGGCGGGGAGATAGTCGGGATTGTGGGACAGGTCGGCATCCATCTGGCAGATGAGATCGACATCCGTCAGGCCCACGGCTTTCCGGAGTCCGTCTATGTAGGACCTGCCCAGCCCCCGGCGACCGCTGCGGTGCATCACCTCGATGCGTCCGGGATATTCGGCGGCCAGCGTATCCGCGACCTCGCCGGTGCCGTCGGGTGAGCCGTCGTCAACGATCAGCATGCGGAAGCCCGAATGCGCAAGGACGCCACGCACGAGCAGCGGGAGGTTGTCCCGCTCGTTGTAGGTAGGCACGACGACCAGCACGTTCATGAGCGGTTCCAGCGGTCAGCGCACGCCGCAGCGGCGCAGACGATCAAGGTGGGGTCAATCACGGGAATCCGGAAACGCTCCTGAGGGAAAAAAACGAGCCCGGCAAGCACCGACGAACCCGCCAGGATGAAGAGCGCCTCGGGGCGCCGGCCGCGCCGCCGCGACCACCAGCCGAGCACCGCGAGCGGGAGCACCAGCAGGTAGGCTGCCACCGAGGCAACGAAGTACGTCGTCGAGTGTAGCGTATACGAGGGCCCGATCGGCACGACCGTATAGAACGCTTTCCGCACGACGAGGCCGAGCCACCACAGCGGGTGCCTGGCGATGTATTCCAGCGCGTCGCGGTAGTAGAGCGGCTCGAGCTGCTCTGAAGTCAATCCGGGTCGAGCGCTGCGGAACGCGATCTCGGCGCGCTTGATGTCGGGGTTCGCCGCCAGGTCTCCCTCGCCCCGCGCGAGTGGATGGTTGCCGGTCCAGAACGTGACGCCCCCCTCGGACGCAACCAGCACGAACCGTTGATGCACACGGAAGTTGCGGATGGTCCACGGCGCGACGGTCGCGAGCGCGGCGACGATCAGCAGCACGGCGATGAGGGTACGGCGTCTGCGTGCCAGCCACACGCCGGCAAGCGGAAGAAAAAAGAGCATGGCGGGACGCACGAGGATGGCGAATCCGGTCACGCATCCGGCCGCCCCTGCGAGCGCCAGCGTAGTCCGTGCGGTGGCGTCCGTCCGGTCGAGCGCCCTGTCCAGGAGCAGCACCGCGCTCAAAGCGATCGCGCTGTACAGCGTCTCGCTGAGCACGTAGGCGCAGATCCAGACGAGCGGCGGGTACACCGCGGCGAGCAATGCGGCCGCGGCTCCGCCTGCAGGCCCCGCCGTGCGTAAGCCGATCATTCCGATGAGCCACACGCCCAACGCGCCCACGAGCGATTGGGCGACTTTGACCCGTAAGGGGGATGCGGCGTGTTCTCGCGACCCGGCTCCGATCATGGCGAGAAACAGCGGATAGACAGGCGCGCGACCAAATTGCTGCGTCGTACCAGTCGCGTGGTCTGGCTCGTACGCGAAGCCACGCCCCTCCGCAACGCTCTGCGACAGCGCGAGATATTCCCGTTCGTCATGGGTCAGGGGTTTGTCCACCCAGTACAGGAGTCCGAATGCGAGCCGTGCGGCCAGGCCAAGCACCGCGGCCCACAGGATCAGCCGTCGCGCGGACGGCGGGTCGATCCGCACGGCGGCCCCGTTACCTCCGGCCTTCGAAGCGCAGCGCGGATATCTGTTCCGAGACCAGGCCTACGAGGAACACCACAACCGCGAGCATGATCAGCAGGACGGAGGAGTTCGTGATGTGGCGCTGCGTGGCGATGGTCCACACCGCATAGCCGGTGCCGACAACGAGCGATGCGGCGCTAATCGGGATGAAGATCCGGAGGGGGCTGTAAATTGTCACGATCTTCAAGATGATCATCAGGAACTTCGCGCCGTCACGGGCAAGCCTGATCTTCGAGCTTCCGACGCGCAGCCGCGCTTCGGTCGGCTCGAAGCCGACGTTGTAGCCCGCCTTGATGAACGCGAGGGTCGTCGTCGTCGGGGCGGAGAAGCCGTTCGGGAGCAGGTGGAGGAACTCGCCGAGGCACGCGCGGCGCGCGCCGCGAAATCCTGACGTGAGGTCGGGGATGTGCCGTCCCGTGAGATAGCTCGCCAGGCCGTTCAGCATCGAGTTGCCGAGTCTTCTCGCCACACTCGCCTGCGTCGTGGACGCGCGTGCGCCAACCACCAGGTCATACTCGCCCAACCGTGAGACGAGGCGGCCGGCATCTTCCGGGCGATGCTGTCCGTCGCCATCGATGATCATGACGAATTCGCCGGTCGCCCGCCGGATGCCGCTCTTCACCGCCGCGCCGTTGCCCTTGTTGTACGGGTGCCGCACGACGACCGCCCCCGCGCCGGCGGCGCGTTCCGCCGTCTCATCGGTCGACCCGTCGTCCACGACGATGATCTCGTACCAGGGGCCCGCGGTGGTGAGTTCGGCGACAACGTCGCTGATGCCGCGCGCTTCATTGAAGGCCGGCACCACGACCGACACCGAGGAGCGCTCGGCCACTAGCGGCCCCACCGCGACTTCGGCGCCGCGCCGTGTACGGGGGAGCTCTCTTCCGCCGCGCGCTCCGTCGGAAGCTCCAGCTTGCGCACCCGGTAGAGCAAATCCTCGAGCAGCTTGCGATTACCCGAGATCATGTCGGCGAGCAGGCCGATCACGACCACCTGGAAACCCACGATCATCAGCACCGCGGCGGCGATCAGCGACTGCACCTGGCGCTCCGGCCCGAAGGCGGGTTCCGTGAAGTAGTAATAGAGGAACCGGAGGGAGATGGCGACGCCGATGCTGAGCACCCCAAGGCCCAGGTAGGTGAACACTTTCAGCGGCTCGTACATCGCGTAGATCCGGACGATGGTGGCGGACGAGCGCTTGATGTAGGAGAAGACGCTGTCGAAGAGGCGGGAGTCGCGGGTGCGCGCGTTGGTCGCAACGGCCACGTGCGCGATTGCCATCCGCTTCTTTCCGGCCTGGATGATCGATTCGAGCGTGTAGGAGAACTCCGAGATCACCGTCATGCGGAGCGCCGCCTCGCGCGTGTACGCGCGGAAGCCGCTCGTCGTGTCGGGCACGCTGGTGTTCGACACCTGCCGGACGACCCAGCTGCCCAGCCGCTGCAGCTGCCGCTTGCGCCAGGACATGTGCTGCAGCTCGGCGATGTTCCGGTCCCCGATGACGATGTCGGCGCGTCCGCTCAGCAGGGGCTCGAGCAGCTTCGGGATCTCGTGCGCGGCGTACTGGTTGTCGGCATCCGTGTTGATGATGAAGTCGGCGCCCGCCTTGAGCGACGCGTCGATGCCCGCCATGAACGCCGCGGCGAGTCCCTTGTTCCGCCGGAAGCGGACCACGTGCTCGACCCCGCACTGGCGCGCGACGTCCGCCGTCCCGTCACGGGAGCCGTCATCGATGACGAGCACCTCCACGACGTCGATGCCGGGGAGCGACCGGGGCAGATCCGCGAGCGTAGCAGGCAGCGTGGCGGCCTCGTCGAGGCACGGGATCTGAATGATGAGCTTCACGCGGTGTGGCAATTCTGGCACTGGTTGCGCTCAGGCTACCAACTTTTCGATGACGCCGTCCCACGTGATCCTGCTGGCAACGTCGTGGCCCGCATCCCCCATGGCCGCCGCCTCGGCGCGATCCGCTGCGAGGCGGCTGATCGCCGCCGACAGCTCCTCGGGCTGCGGTGCACAGACGAACCCGTTCACCCCGTCCACGACGAACTCGTTCGGGCCTCCGGAGTCGGAACAGGTGACGACCGGCTTCCGAGCGAGAAACGCTTCCAGCGTGACGTATCCGAAGTCCTCGTCAAACGGCGGATAGACCACCGCGAGCGCCCCAGCGTACAACCCGATCAGCTCGTCGTCGCCGACGGCCCCGAGAAAGGTGACCCGCTCGGCAACTCCGGCCTCCTCCGCGGCGCGCTCTGCGTTGACACGCTGGGTCCCGTCTCCGGCGATGACGAGGCGGAGGCCGGGATCAACCCCCTTCATGGCCTGAATGATGAGGTCGACGCGCTTGACAGACTCAATCCGGCCGACGGACAGGACGTAGTTTCCGTAGGGACCGGGTACCAGCCGGGGCGCCAGCTGCGGCGGGTGATACAGCGGCTCGGCAGTCAGGCCGTTGTATCGGGCGAGCCGGCCGGCGGTGTTCCGGGCGTTCGCGAATACCCGTCGGCACTCCGAAAGCGCCTGCGTATCCAGGTGCATCAGCGTGTCTCGCAGACCGACGTCGAGCTCGGTGTGGGCGAAGTCGCTGTATGGGGTCCCGCAGAGCTCGTAGGCCGCGCGGTATTGGTGAATGAGCCACGCCACCTTGTTCGGATGGCGGGCGAAGTACGTGGGAAATTTCGATGCAATGAGAAGGTCGACGGGCTGCCCGTTGGCTTCGCTCAGGTCGAGCAGACGCCACGCGGCGGTGTGCGGTAGAATTTCTTCCTTCGGGTACCACTTGAAGGGCACGCTGACGAGCTCCGCCAGGTAGCCGCGCTGGCGCAACTGCGCCACGAGTTGCCGGACGTGAACCTCGGCGCCGCCGCGTACGAAGGGCACCTGTGCCTCGCAGACGAGCACTGTCCGCACGGTCATTTTCCGCCGCACCTTACCACGGGCCGGTGTGCCTCGGCTGCTGCGCCGGGGAGTGCCGTCTGATCGCCTGATCCCGCCCCGAAAAATCTGGCCATCGTAGCACGCAGCGCCTCTCGCTCCACGCGGAAGCCCTCAAGCTTCGCCATTTCTTCGCACGTAACCCTGGGGTCTGCTGCCCTAATTTATCGCGCTCGGCCGGAGCCGACCCCAGCAGCGAATATAAAGCGTAACTGTAACACCCTCATGGATTTGCGTTGACATCCGCGACCCCCTTCTTTACTATCGCGGTGGAAATTAATGGACCAAAGTGGAGTCAACGGCCGTGCTTCGCGGTAATTACACCGCAAAGATCGACGACAAGGGCCGGCTGAAGATCCCAACAGCGTTCCGCGCGCTGGTCGAGGGGCAGCACGGAGCCGAGCTGTTCGTGACGAGTCTGACGGGGGAGTCCGTTCGGATTTACCCGATGCCCGTCTGGATAGCACTCGAGGAGAAGCTCGCCCGGGTCCCGTCGACGCATCCCGCGCGCCTGCGGTTCTTCGACCGGGTGAACTACTACGGACAGGGAGCGGAATTCGACAACCAGGGCCGCGTACTCATCCACCCCCGGCTGCGTGACTCGGCCGGGATGTCCGGCGAGGTGGATGTGTTCGGGCAGTACGACCACCTCGAGGTCTGGAATCACGAGCGGTTCACCGCCAAGCTGCAGCGCGAGCCCTACACGGACGACGATGCCCTTGCGTTGTCCGGCTTCGGCATCTGACATGGAACGCGAGCCCTCGCACGAGCCCGTGCTGCTTTCGGAGACGGTCGGGTTGCTCGACCCTTCCCGTGGCGGATTGTTCGTGGACTGCACGGTCGGACTCGGGGGCCACTCCCGGGCGCTTCTCGAAGCCGGGGCATCGCGGCTCATCGGACTGGATCGCGATCCGCTGGCGCTTCGGCTCGCGGCCGAGTCACTGGCCGCGTGGAGGGATCGACTCGAGCTGGTGCATGCCGACTACCGGCAGCTCGGCGCCCTGCTGGACGCGCGCGGAGAACGTGCCGCGGACGGGCTCCTCGCCGACCTCGGCGTCTCGTCGATGCAGTTCGACACGGAGGGCCGTGGGTTCAGCTTTCGCCGGGACGAACCACTCGACATGCGAATGGACCAGACGCAGGGCCCCACGGTGGCGGATCTGCTGGTGAGCGTCGACGAGCAGGCGCTTGCCGATGTCATCTTCCAGTTCGGCGAGGAACGGTTCTCGCGGCGCATCGCGCGGGGCGTCGTCGAGGCCAGACGGCTGGCGCCTGTGACCACCACGGGCCAGCTCGCGCAGATCGTGCGGCGCGCGGTGCCACGGAAGGGCTATCAGCGCATCGATCCGGCGACGCGAACGTTCCAGGCGCTCCGGATCTGGGTCAATCAGGAGCTCGAAGGACTCGACGCCTTCCTGATAGAGGCGGCGCAGCGGCTCCGATCCGGCGCGCGGCTGGCGGTGATCACGTTTCACTCGCTGGAGGACCGCGTGGTGAAGCACACGTTCCGGGCGCTTGCCGCCGGGGAGTCCGCGTTGCGCGTGCTCACGCGGAGACCGATGGTGCCCGCCGAGGCTGAAGTAAGGCGCAATCCACGCGCACGGAGCGCGAAACTTCGCGCGATAGAGAGGCTCGCATGAGCGGGATCGATTTCGAGTATGCGATCAAGAAAGACGTCCGCAACAACCTGATCGTGCGGGAGGTTGACGACGAGCGTCAGCGCCAGGTCTGGCAATCGCTCGGCATTGGCGCTTTCCTGGTGGTCGTCATCCTGTTCTCCGCGTGGCAGCACTTCGAGTTGCTGCAGCACGGCTACAAGGTTCAAAAGATGCAGCAGCAGCGCGCGACCCTGGAGGATACGAACCGGCATCTGCGCCTCGAAATCGAGACGCTGCGCGCTCCGGCGCGGATCGAGCGCATCGCCATGAAGGAGCTCCACCTGGGCCCGCCTGCCAGGCACCAGGCGATCGTGATCGAGCGCGTCACGAGGACGGCGCCCGCCGCAAAATCCATCGTCGCGGCGCGGTAGGCCCTGCTCCGGGGCGGAGGAGACTCATGGCGGACGAACATCTCGAGAGCAGGTTCAGGCTTCCCTGGAGGCGCCCCGCGCAGCGCGTGGCGAAGCGCGACACCACCCCCGCTCCCGGTGAATGGCGCGAGACCGTCCACTCCCGACTGCTCATCTGCGCCGCGATCTTCGCGTGCTGGACCGCCGGCATCGAGGCGCGGCTCTTCTATCTGCAGGTCGTCCAGCACGGGGCGATGATGGCCCGCGCCGACCGCCAGCAACTCCGCACGATCAAGCTGCCCGCCAAGCGCGGAGAGATCCTCGACCGCAACAGCCGCATGCTCGCGTATAGCGTCGATGCCGACACGATCGCGGCGGATCCCTCCGACATCGCGGATCCCGAGACCGTGTCGCGCCTCGTGTGCGGCGCTCTGGATGCCTGCACGGGCCAGCAGCGGCAGCTGATGGCGGATCGGCTGCGCCGAAAAGGCCAGTTCGCGTATCTGGCCCGGCAGGTGTCGCGTGAGGAGGCCAGGCGCGTCAAGTCGCTCGACATCCCGGGTGTCCTCTTCTACAAGGAAAGCCGCCGGTACTACCCGAAGAAGGAGCTTGCGGCGCATCTCCTCGGGTACGTCGGCGTGGACAACCTCGGCCTGGCTGGCCTCGAGTCGACATTTGACGCACGGATCCGCGGCCGTGAGGGCAGGATTCTGGTGCAGACCGACGCGCGCCGCAATGCCATGTCGACGCGCGAGGAACGGCTCCCGACGGCCGGCGCGTCGCTGGAACTGACGATCGACGAGTACCTGCAGTTCATCGCGGATCGCGAGCTCCGCCTCGGCGTCGAGGAGAACGCGGCGGCGGGCGGCACGGTCGTGATCATGCAACCGCAGACGGGCGAGATTCTCGCCCTGGCGAACTGGCCCACCTTCAATCCGAATGATTTCGGTGCGGCCGAGGCCGCTGCACGCCGCAACCGTGCGATTCAGGATACGTACGAACCCGGTTCCACGTTCAAGGTGGTGACGGCCTCCGCGGCGATCGAAGAGGGTGTCATCGGCACGACCGATCCGGTCGACTGCAACCCCGGGTCGATCACGTTCGGCGATCGAACGATCCGCGACACGCATCCCTACGGTGTGCTGCCGTTCATCGACGTCATCGCCAAATCGAGCAACGTGGGGGCGATCAAGGTCGGGCAGCGGGTCGGCGCCGAGCGGCTGGGGCGTTACATCAACCGCTTCGGCTTCGGGCAGGCGCTCGCCCCGGACTTCCGCGGGGAAAGCCCCGGCATTGTCTGGCGCTCGGCGAGTCTCGATGCGAGTGCGCTCGCCTCGGTGTCGATCGGCTACCAGGTGGGAGTGACACCCCTGCAGATGGCTGCCGCGATCAGCGTCGTGGCAAACGGGGGCGAGCTCGTGGAGCCGCGGATCGTGCGCGCCTTCCTCCAGGACGGCCGGCGACAGGAAGTGCCCCGTAAAGTACTGCGCCGGGCGATTACGCCGGATACGGCCGCCGTCCTGACCGAGATCATGGAAGCGGTGGTCGAGCGGGGTACCGCCAGGAAGTTGGCCGAAATCGAGGGGTACACCGTTGCGGGCAAGACCGGCACGGCCTCGAAACTCGTCAACGGGCGGTACTCCAGGACCGACTACAACGCCTCCTTCGTCGGCTTCGTTCCTTCGCGCAGCCCGGCCCTCGCGATCGTGGTCGTCATAGACTCGCCGCACGCGAAGGGCTATTACGGAGCAACGGTATCGGCCCCGGTGTTCAAGCGCATTGCCGAGGCGGCGCTCAGACATCTCGGAATCGCCCCGACGGTGAACGCCCCTTCACCGGTGATGCGGGCAGGCGACCCCGATAATTTCGACATGGGGCAGCGGCGGGACGTCAACCACCAGCCCGAACCGCGGCGCCGCGATCCGACGCCTGACGGGCAGATGCCGGATCTGCGAGGCCTCAGCGCACGGGAAGCGCTGCGCGCCCTGACCTCAATCGGACTCAAAGCGCGGATGAGCGGGGACGGCTTCGTCGTCGAGCAATCGCCCGCCGCCGGGACGCCCCTCGGTCCCCACCACGGCTGCGTGATCAAACTCGCCCGGCGGGCGGTGCCCGTGGACCCCGGAGTTGGGCAATGAGGCTCGGCGACCTTCTCCGCGATCTTGCTGGAGGTGACATCTCCGTCGACCCATCAGATCGTGAGAAGGCGAGCGTGCCGTCGTCCATGGACGCTGGCGC
>Ga0136612_10001414_pt1 | contig 10208 bp, 8 predicted proteins | sample AntDryUQ224A2306_2_FD_106644 | JGI IMG/M metagenome (GOLD analysis project Ga0136612, IMG submission 106644) | Polar desert sand microbial communities from Dry Valleys, Antarctica - metaG UQ224A (23.06) | ecosystem: Environmental > Terrestrial > Soil > Desert | place: Antarctica: Dry Valley...
CTGAACCGTGTCGTTCCTGCTCCCCTGTCCGACGTGTGGCCCCCGCGACGTGAACGAGTACGTCTACGCCGGGGAGGTCACGGTGCGCCCGCGGCATGCTCCCTCCCTGCGGGAGCTGTCCGCGTACGTCCACTTCCGGCGCAACGTCGCGGGCGTGCAGCGTGAGTGGTGGTACCACCGCTTCGGCTGCGAGCAGTGGTTCCAGGCCGAGCGGGACACGAGGACGAACGCGGTGCTGACGAGCGAGCTCGTGCACCCGACCCGGGAGTCGCTAGCTGCTCCCGAGGCGCCCGCGGTGCCAGACACGCCCGCCGTCTGATGCGGCTTCCCCCCACACCGGAGGAGCTGCTGGATCGGACGAGCACCGGCACCTTCTCCTTCGAGGGCGAGCCCGTGCAGTTCCACCCAGGCGACACGGTCGGCTCGGCCCTCTTCGCAGGGGGTCGCCGGGTGTTCTCGCGCAGCTTCAAGTACCACCGCCCCCGCGGCCTCCTCTGCTGCTCGGGTCAGTGCCCGAACTGCCTGATGGAGGTCGACGGAGCCCCGAGCGTCCGGGTCTGCACCCGGCCGGCGCAGGCCGGGATGCAGGTTCGGAGCCAGAACGTGATCGGCTCGCTCGAGCACGACCTGATGGGCGTCGTGGACAAGATCGGCGGTCCCTTCACGCCCGTCGGCTTCTACTACCGCACGATGATCAGGCCCCGCTGGGCCTGGCCCCTGTACGAGCGCTTCCTGCGCAACGTGGCAGGGCTCGGGCGCATCGACAAGCGCGCCCGGCGCGCGCGGCGCTTCGACACCGAGCATCGCCGTACCGAGGTGCTCGTGATCGGGGGCGGGCGCTCGGGCCTTGCCGCCGCGCAGGCAGCGGCCGGCACCGGCCGGCAGGTGGTGCTCGTGGACGAGGGGCTCGAGCGAGCGGGCAGCGACGATCTGCCGTTCGAGCTCCTGGCTCCAGCACGCGCCCTGGGGATCTACGAGGGCGGCCTTGTGCCGGTCGATACGGGCAGCGTGCTCCTGCGCTTTCGCGCCGAGCGGATCGTCGTCGCCACGGGCACGATCGAGCAGCCGCTCGTCTTTCCGGGCAACGACCTCGTCGGGATCATGTTGCCGGCCGGCGTCCGGCGCCTCGTCCGGGACTGGTCGCTCAAGCCGGGCGAGCGCGCCGTCGTCCTGTCGGCGGACGACCAGGGGCTCGCAGCCGTCGACGACCTGGAGCGGGCCGGCGTCGAGATCGCGCGCGTCGTCGATCTCCGCGAAGAGACGCCGCGGCAGATCGAGGCGAGGGGCAGGCGCGGCCGCCTGGCGGCCCTCGTACTCGACGGCGAGACCGTCGCCTGCGATCTCCTCGTCATGTCCGGCGGCCGGCAACCGGCGTACTCGCTGCTCGCCCAGGCGGGCGCCCGCATCGAGTACGACGACCGCCGCGGGATCTTCGTGCCGACAGACCTGCCGCCGAACGTCGAGGCCACCGGCTCGGTCCTGGGCGGCGGGGGCGCCTCGCTCCCAAGCCCGGCATATGCGGGGCGCGGGAAGTGCTTCGTCTGCATCTGCGAGGACGTGACGGCGAAGGACGTCAAGCGCGCGATCGCGGAGGGCTTCGACTCGATCGAGCTGGCCAAGCGCTACACGACCGTGACGATGGGCCCGTGCCAGGGGCGTCTCTGCCATCTCCCCTCCGTCCGGCTGTACGCCCGCGAGACCGCCACCCCCGAGGCGGAGATCGGCACGACGACCGCCCGGCCGCCCTGGGCACCCGTCTCGCTCGGGCTTCTCGCCGGGCGCGGTCACGAGCCGGCGAGGCGTACGGCGATCCACCACCGCCACAAGGAGCTCGGCGCCACGATGATGTGGACGGGTGCCTGGCGCCGGGTGCACTCCTACGGCGATCCCGCGGACGAGACACGCGCCGTCCACAGAGGAGTCGGCCTCATCGACGTCTCGACGCTCGGCAAGCTGCTCGTGACCGGCCCCGACGCCGCAGCCTTCCTCGAGCGCCTCTACCCCAACCGCTTCTCGGATCTGCGGCCCGGGCGCGTGCGCTACAGCGTCCTCGGCACCGACGCCGGCCGCATCATGGACGACGGCACCCTTGCCCGGCTCACGGACGAGCAGTTCTACGTCACGACCACCTCGACCGGCGCGGATGTCGTGGCCGAGTGGTTCGAGTGGTGGAACGCCGTCTGGGGGATGGGCGTCGAGGTCGTCAACGTGACCGGCGCGCTCGCAGCGATCAACGTCGCTGGGCCGCGCGCACGCGACCTGCTCGCGCGCCTGACGGAGCTCGACGTCTCCCCGGACGGCTTCAAGTACCTCGACGCCGGGCGCGCCCACGTCGCGGGAGTCCCGTGCCTGCTCCTGCGAATCGGGTTCGTCGGCGAGCTCGGCTACGAGCTCCATTGCCCGAGCCCCTACGCCGAGTACCTGTGGGACACGCTGCTCGAGCGCGGCGCGGATCTCGACGTGACGCCGTTCGGCCTCGAGGCCCAGCGGGTCTTGCGGCTCGAGAAGCAGCACATCCTCGTCGGCCAGGACACCGACTCCGAGTCGAACGTCCTCGGTGCGCGGATGCCCTGGCTCGTCAAGTGGGAGAAGGACGACTTCGTCGGCAAGTGGGCGCTCGAGCACATCCGCGCGCGCGAGCCGGGCGAGCAGCTCGTCGGCTTCGAGATGACCGACGGCACGGTGCCGGCGGAGGGCGGTCAGGTGCTGGTGGACGGCCGGCCCGCGGGCAGGGTGACGAGCGCGCGCTGGAGCGACGAGCTCGGCAAGGCGATCGGCCTCGCCTGGGTACCCCCCGCTGCCGCCCGCGAGGGAAACCTCATCGCAATCACGGTGGACGGGAGCATCGAGTACGCAGCCATCCGGTTGCGGCCGTTCTTCGATCCCGAGGGCGAGCGGCTGCGCGCATGAGCGAGCTCGAGTTCCTGAGCCCCGACCGCGCCCGCCCCGAGGGTGGCTTCGAGCCGATCTACCGCTCCCCGCTCGAGCGGGCGCTCCGAGACGCCCCGGCCGGCGTCCGCGATCTCTCGCGGAGCGGGAAGCTCGAGGTGCGAGGAGACCTCGGCGACGCTGCGTTCCCCCCGGGAGCCGAGGTCGTGCGGATCACACCGCACCGCGCCCTCGTCCTCTGCCCCGCCGAGGAGCTTGCCCCCCTGCGGGAGGAGCTGCGCGAACGGTACGGCTCGGTGGTCGACCTCACGGGCGCGCTCGCCGGGCTGCAGGTACACGGCGAGCCCCTGCTGCGGCGCCTCACGGATCTCGACCTCGCCGCCCTGCCGGCAGCCGGAGAGGTGGCCCGCGTCCGGACGATCGTCCTGCGCGACGCCGAGGACTTCCGGCTCTTCTTCCCGCAGGAGTACGGCACCTACGTGGTCGAGGTCGTGCTGGACGCTCTCAGGGGGCTCGCGTGAGAGACCTGTTCCGCGCACGGCGCATGTGGCGCCCACGCGCCGAGCTGAAGGACCGCTACGAGGTCGTGATCGTCGGCGGCGGCTCCCACGGGCTCGCGACGGCGTACTACCTCGCGAAGAATCACGGCATCACGGACGTCGCCGTGCTCGAGCAGAGCTACATCGGCTCGGGTGCAGCCGGACGCAACACGACCATCATCCGCTCGAACTACCGCACACCCGAAGGAGCGAGGTTCTACCAGCGGAGCGTCGAGCTCTACGAGCGGCTCTCGAGCGACCTCGACTTCAACCTCCTCTTCTCCCAGCAGGGGCACCTGACCCTCGCGCACTCGGACCGGGCTCTGATCACGATGACCGAGCGCGCGGAGGTGAACGGACTGCTCGGCATCGACAGCCGCGTGATCGGCCGCGACGAGATCGCCGAGCTCTGCCCCGAGCTCGACCTCTCGACCGGCGTCACCTGGCCGATCCTGGGGGCGCTCTACCACCCGCGCGGCGGGATCATCCGCCACGACGCCGTCGTGTGGGGGTTCGCGCGCGGCGCCGACCGGCAGGGTGCCGAGATCCATCACTCCACGAAGGTCACCGGGATCGAGCACGCGAACGGCCGCGTCACGGGCGTGCGGACGAACCGCGGCGACATCTCCTGCGACACGGTCGTGAGCGCGACGGCGGGCTGGTCGACGCTCGTCGCCGACCTGGCGGGCGTGCCGCTGCCGATCACGACGCACATCCTCCAGGCCTTCGTGACCGAGCCGCTGAAGCCGTTCCTCGACGTGGTCATCGTGTCGTCGCAGATGCACGTCTACGTCTCGCAGACCGACAGGGGCGAGTTCCTGATCGGCGCCGAGATCGAGCCGTACACGACCTACCGGGGCACGAGCACCTTCCCCTTCCTCGAGTTCTCCGCCCGCCACGTGCTCGAGCTGTTTCCCCAGCTCGAGAACGTCTCCGTGCTGCGCCAGTGGACAGGGCTCTGCGACCTCAGCCCCGACTACAGCCCGATCCTCGGCGTCACCGATGTCGAGGGCTTCCTCGTCTCGTGCGGCTGGGGGACCTACGGCTTCAAGGCGGCGCCGATCGTCGGCACGACGCTCGCGGAGCTGATCGCGAAGGGCCGCACGCCCGCGCTGATCGAGCCCTTCGGCCTCGAGCGCTTCTCCACCGACACGCTCGTCTCCGAGCTGGCCGCGGCGGCGGTGTCCCACTGATAGCGCGCTCGAGCCTGGAGATCGCGCAGGCGGCGACGCTGCGCCCGATCGGGGAGATTGCGGCTGAGGCGGGACTGGAGCCCGACGAGCTCGAGCCCTACGGCCGCTTCAAGGGGAAGATCGACCTCTCCGTGCTCGACCGCCTACGGAGCGGGCCGGACGGAAAGCTGATCTGCGTCTCCGCCATCACGCCGACGAAGGCAGGGGAGGGCAAGACGACGACCGCCGTCTCGCTCACGCAGGGGCTCGGCGCGATCGGCAAGCGGCCCGTGCTCTGCCTCCGCGAGGCCTCGGTGGGGCCGGTGTTCGGCATCAAGGGCGGGGCGGCCGGCGGCGGGTACGCGCAGGTGCTGCCGATGGAGGACTTGAACCTGCACTTCACCGGCGACATCCACGCCATCGGCGCGGCCAACAACCTGCTCGCGGCGCTCCTCGACTCGCACATCCTGCACGGCAACACGCTCGGTATCGACCCGCTGTCGATCACGTGGAGGCGCTGCGTCGACATGAACGACCGCGCGCTGCGGCAGGTGGTGATCGGACTCGGCGGCCGTGCGAATGGCTACGTGCGCGAGACCGGCTTCGACATCACCGCCGCGTCAGAGGTGATGGCGATCGTCGCGGTGGCGCGCGATCTCCTCGACCTGCGGCGCCGGCTCGGCGCGATCACCGTCGGCTCCACCTTCGCCGGCGACCCGGTCACCGCGGAGCAGCTGCGGGCGGCGGGCGCGATGACCGTCCTCCTGAAGGATGCGCTGAAGCCCAACCTTGTGCAGACGATTGAGGGCCAGCCCGCCATCGTCCACTGCGGGCCGTTCGCCAACATCGCACACGGCAACAACTCGCTCGTCGCCGACCTCGTGGCGCTGAAGCTCGGCGACTACGTCGTCACCGAGAGCGGCTTCGGCTCGGACATGGGCATGGAGAAGTTCCTCAACATCGTCTGCCGCCTGGGCGGATTGATCCCGAGCTGCGTCGTGCTCGTGGCGACGGTGCGGGCGCTCCAGCACCACGGCGGCGACCCGGACGGCGGGGTCGACGCCGTCGAGCGAGGCGCGGCGAACCTGCGCCGGCATCTCGAGATCGTGCGTGGCTTCGGGCTGAAGGCGGTCGTGGCCGTGAACCGCTTCCCCACCGACACCGACACCGAGATCGCGCTGGTGCGGCGACTCGCGCTCGAATACGGCGCCCATGCCGCAGAGGTGAACGAGGCGGTCGAGCATGGCGGCGCCGGAGCCGCGTCGCTCGCGGAGGCGGTCGTCGACGCGACGCGCGACGCGCCGTCCTTTGACCACACCTACCCGGACGATGCGCCCATCGAGGCGAAGCTCAGGGCGATCGCCACCCGTGTCTACGGAGCCGACGACATCTTCCTGCTGAAGACGGCTGCGGCGAAGGTCGCCGCGTATACGGCCGCGGGACTCGACCGCGTCCCCATCTGCATGGCGAAGACGCACCTCTCGCTCTCGCACGACGCAACGTTGCTGAATGCGCCCTCGGGCTTCACCGTCACCGTGCGTGACCTGCGGGCGTACACGGGGGCCGGGTGGCTCGTGGCGCTCTGCGGCGACATGCAGACGATGCCTGGCCTGGCAGCGCGCCCCGCCGCCTTCGACATCGACATCGACGGCGACGGGCGCACCATCGGCCTGTTTTGAGCGACGAGGCGCTGGTCGCCTTCGTCGGGGAGCTCGCGGCCGACCCTCCCGGTCCGGCGGCCGGCTCCGCCGCCGCGGTGGTGGTCGCGATGGCGGCCGCGCTCGTGGAGCTCGCGGCAAGGCGCTCCGGCGGCACCGAGGTCGCTGCCCGTGCGGCCAAAGCCCGAGCCCGAGCGCTCCCGCTGGCCGACGCCGACGCCCGCGCGTATGCAGCCGTACTCGCCTCGCGAGGAGACGCTCGCCGGAAAGCGCTCGCGCGCGCTTCGGATGTGCTGCGCGAGATCGGAGAGACGGCGGACGAGGTACGAAGGCTGGCGTCGCCGCTCGTCTCGCAGGCGAGAGGCTCGCTCCGCGGCGAGGCGATCGCCGCGCTCGAGCTTGCGGACGCCGCACGAAGCGTGACCGATCGGCTCGCGCGGATCAACGTGAATCAGGCGAGCGGCGAGCCGCAGGAGTCGAACGCCTGGGCGCTACGCCGCCGGGTCGAGCTCTCCGGCGGCGAGGTGGCGTGGGACGTCTTCGGCGCCGGCCCGCCGCTCGTGCTCGTCCACGGCACGCCGACCTGGTCGTTCTTCTGGCGCAACGTCATCCCGCCGCTGGCGCGCGACTTCACGGTGTACGCGCTCGATCTCCCCGGCTACGGCGACTCGCCGTCCCCGTCCGGCGGTCAGCTCTCGATCGCGACGCACTCGCGCACGCTCGCGGAGCTGCTCGGGGTCTGGGATCTCGACGCACCGGCCGTCGCCGGGCACGACATCGGCGGGGCGATCGTGCTGCGGACGCACCTCTTGCACGAGGTGCCCTTCCGCCGCATCGCGCTCCTCGACGCGGTCGTGCTGGCGCCGTGGATCACGCCGACGACCCGACATATCCAGGCGCATCTCGAGGTCTACCGGACGATGCCGGAGCACATCTTCGACAGGGTCACCGCCGCCCATCTGCGCACGGCCGTCCGGCGCGAGCTCGAGGACGAGGTCTTCGCCGCCTATCACGACCGCTGGCGAGGCGAGGGAGGGCAGGCCGCGTACCTGCAGAAGGTTGCCGGGTTCGACGAGGAGGACACTCGGGAGCTCGAGCCGCTGCTCGGGCAGGTCACCGCGCCGGTGCTCGTGGTCTGGGGAGGAGAGGACGCCTGGCTCGATCCCGCCCTGGCACTCCGGCTGCGCGACCTGCTGCCGGAGGCGACGGTGCACCTCGTCGAGGGCGCCGGCCACTTCGTGGCCGAGGACGCACCCGAGGAAGTCGCCGGCGCACTGCACGACTTCTTCTACGACCAGGGATAGGGCGAGTGCGACACCGGGTGGAGGTCGCCCGTGGCGAAGCGCTCGAAGCGGAACGGATACAGGAGGCTCGAGTGCTCGCCGACGATCACCCTCGCCACCTCCCGGCCGACCCCGATCATCTTGTAGCCGTGATTGGAGTCGAGGATCGTGTAGACGTTCGGGCGCATGTAGTCGAAGACGGGGAAGTTGTCGACCGTGAAGGCGCCGACGCCGCCCGAGCGCGCCCTGCGGTAACTCGGCCGGCAGCCCTCGAAGCGGCTCATCGCATGGGAGAGCGCCGCGCACCACATGTCGGGAAAGGTCGGGTCGACGTCCGTCGTGGAGGGGTACGGATCGAGCTCCACGTCGCCGTCGACCTCGAGCGGAGCGGCGCCGCCCTGGACGCCGTGGCGGTCGCGCTTGAAGTAGATGCCCCAGAGCTCGTCGGTGACGAGGGCGCCGTCGTCGGTCTCCAGGGGCGCATCGGTGTCGAGGTGGATCACCGGCGGCGGGCCACCATCGGCCGTGGCGAAGGAGCCTGGATCGACGACGATCTCACCCTCCTGGAGGTTCCAGTACGTCCACATCGGCAGATCCCGGGCGAGCTCGCCCGACGGCGTGCGGACGTCGATCCGGTCGGGCAGCTCGAGCGCGCGCCAGAGCCCCTTCGCCCAGGGCCCGGGAGCGACGACGACCTGCTCACCGACGCCGAGACGCCCGGCGTCCGTGACGACTGCCCCCACCGTGCCGTCCCCCCGGATGTCGAAGCCCGTGACCGTGACACCTGAGAGAACCCGGACGCCCTCGGCCTCGGCCTTGCCGAGAAGGCCGAGCACCGAGTCGCGGTTGAAGGCGAAGCCGCCCTGGTGCTCGTGCAGGCAGGCGGTGACGCCCTTCGCCCTCCAGTCGGGGAAGAGCTCCTTCATGTGGGCGTCGACCTTCCGCTCGCCCGTGATCAGAGTCGAGCGGTAGCCGATCCGCTCCTGGCGCTCGTAGGTCGCGACGAGATCGGGCTCCTGGATATCGGGGCCAAGCGCGATGTAGCCGACGGAGTTGTAGTGGTAGACGGCCGGATCGGACTCCCACACCTCGACGCACGCCTGCATCAGCTCGCTCATCGCGGGCTGGAAGTAGTTGTTGCGGACGACGCCGCAGGCGATGCCCGAGGCTCCCGCTCCCGGTTCCGTCTTCTCCAGCACGACGATGTCCTCGCCCGAGCCGAGACCACGCGACCGCAGCTCGCGCGCGAGATGGAAGGCCGTCGAGAGGCCGTGGATGCCGGCGCCGACGACGACGTAGGGCGCGTTCGATGGGAGCACCGAAGGCGCCAAGCTAATAACCCATGAGGCAATAGCGTGTCAAAACGTGGAGCGGATTCTACCGCGCACTCGGCCGGTACTTCAGTCGATCGTGAAGCGGCGCACGGCGGCTTCGTCGAGCTCGATCCCGAGTCCCGGAAGGTCGGGGACGTTGACGTAGCCCTCCCCATCCACCTGCGTCGGCTGCGCGAGCATGAAGTCCCGCCGCGCGGGCGTCCAGCCCGGCGGATCGTACGGCACCTCGAGGAACGGGCCGCCACCGACCCCCGCAGTGACGTGGAGGTTCGCGAGGAGCCCGACACCGTTCGTCCAGGTGTGCGGCGTGAAGAGCCGTCCCCGCTGCCGCGCAAGCCCCGCCAGCATGCGCGCGCGCTCGAGCCCCACCGAGAGCACGACGTCGGGCTGGTAGACGTCGAGGGCGTCCTCGTCCATGAAGGCGAGGAGCTCGGCCACGGTTCGCGCCATCTCGCCACCCGCGATGCGCAGACGCGAGGCCGATCGCAGCTCTGCGTACCCGCGCACATCGCTCGCGACGAGCGGTTCCTCGAGCCAGAAGACGCCGAGCTCGGCCAGCTCGTCGGCGAGGGAGAGGACGGCGGCCGCATCGAGTGCGGGGGCGATGTCGCCCGGCATCCGCCAGCCCTGGTTGAGGTCGACCATGATCTCCATCTCGTCGCCGATCGCCTCGCGCGTCGCCCGGACGGCCGCGAGCCCCTCGGCGAGCTGGTCGCGGTCGATGCGGATCTTGAGCGCGCGGAAGCCCTCCTCGCGCAGCGCGAGCGCCGACTCGGCTCGGGCGGCCGGAGCCTTCAGCTCGCCGCAGGAGGCGTAGGCGGGAATGCGCGTCGCGGCGCCGCCGAAGAGCGAGGCGACCGGCACGCCGAGCGCCTTCCCCTTCAGATCCCAGAGCGCGGCCTCCACCGGCCAGTAGCGGCCCGCGTGGAAGGAGATCGTCTCGAGCGTCCGCACATGCAGCTCGATGGCGAGCGGGTCGCGGCCGACGAACAGGTGCTCGTAGGCCGCGAAGCCGTCCATCGTGTCGCCGGAGCCGACACCCGTGAGGCCCGCGTCCGTCTCGACGTGGACGAGGGTCGCCTCGAAGGCCAGGCGCGGGACGGGATCCCAGGCAGCCCGGAAGGGCGGGTCGAGCTCAGTGCGCAGCCTCTGCGTGCGCACGGCGGTGATCTTCATCTACCGCGGCCGGAAGAACGCGTTGTACGGCGTCTCGCGCACGGCCAGGATCTCGTCGAGTGAAGGCCGCCCCTCGGCTGCCGCCTCGAGCGCTGCGCGCGTCGCCCGGGCGTTGTTGTCGTACACCTCGTCGGCGTCGTCCGCCGACCAGTCGACC
>Ga0136612_10001415_pt1 | contig 10206 bp, 9 predicted proteins | sample AntDryUQ224A2306_2_FD_106644 | JGI IMG/M metagenome (GOLD analysis project Ga0136612, IMG submission 106644) | Polar desert sand microbial communities from Dry Valleys, Antarctica - metaG UQ224A (23.06) | ecosystem: Environmental > Terrestrial > Soil > Desert | place: Antarctica: Dry Valley...
CATCTGGCGCGAGCGCAATTCGCAGCGCGGGGCCCGGTTCGTGAACGACCGTGTCTGGCGTGCCGCGAAGCTCGCAGGTCACGACGACGTGTTTCACGATTCGGTCAGGTACACCATCTCCGACGACCACCTGCCGCTGCTCGACGCGGGGCTGCCGGTCGCGGACTTGATTGACTTCGACTATCCCTACTGGCACACGCTGGAGGACGACGCCGACAAGTGCTCGCACGAGTCGTTGCGGGCCGTTGGCGAGACGGTGCTACGCGCGCTGTACGGGGTGTGACGGCGGCGGCTGTCTGCGCTCGTGTTGACCTTGGACGGGTGCGGTGGTTACTATCATAGATAACGACCGAGCCACGTGTGCAGGATTACTGTCGCATCCACCGCGCCGACTGCGCGCAACCTCGAACCGTCAAGGCGCCGCCGGGGCGCGCGATGGCAAAGGCGGACGGCTGCGCTCGAGCGGCGCCTCGACGAGTGCTACGTCGAGGATCGTTTACTGCACACGCGCTGGGTATGGTGCAGAGCGACTGCGACCGTGCAAGCACTGGTTATACTGTTGAAAGGGGATAGGCAGTGAGTCTGGCCGGCGGTCCGATTACGACCTCCGCCCTCCTGCCGCACTGTAAATGGGTGTGAGAACCACTGACGCCGCCGAGACCGTTCGGCCCGAAAGCGGTACGCTGAGAACGTTGCTGCGCGAGATGCGACCGAAGCAGTGGACGAAGAACGTCCTCGTGTTCGCCGGGCTCGTCTTCAGCCTGAACCTGCCCAACGTCGGCGACGTTGCGATGGCGGTCGCCGCGTTCGTGATCTTCTGCGCGATCTCCTCGTCGGCCTACATCATCAACGACCTCGCGGACCTGGAAACGGATCGTCAGCACCCCGTGAAGCGACACCGACCGATTGCATCGGGGACGCTGGGCGCAACGACTGCGGGCTGGACTTCGGCTGTGCTGCTGTTCGCCGCGCTGCCGACGGCCTACCTACTCTCGCCGACGTTCGCGCTCGTCTGCGCAACGTACTTCATGACGGTGCTGCTCTATAGCTTCTACCTCAAGCATATCGTCCTGCTCGACGTGTTCACGCTCAGCGCCGGTTTCGTGCTCCGCGCCGTGGCGGGCACGGTAGTGATCGGTGTGACGCTCTCGCCGTGGCTGCTGGTGTGTACCCTATTAGGCTCGATCTTCATCGCGCTAGCCAAGCGCCGCCACGAGCTGCTGCTGCTTGAGGACGGCGCGGCGGGGCGGCGCAGGGTGCTCGACCAGTACTCGACGCTTTTCCTCGACCAGATGATCGCCATCGTGACGAGCTCGATCATCATCGCGTACTCTCTCTACACGTTTTCCGCGCGCACCCTGCCGGACGACTACACCATGATGCTCACGATACCGTTCGTGCTGTATGCGCTCTTCCGCTATCTCTACCTGATCTATCTACGCAACGAGGGAGGTAGCCCCGAGACGCTTTTCCTTCGCGACGGCCCCCTCCGAACCGCCGTGATGTTGTGGGTGGTCTCGTCCATCATCGTGCTCTACTACCTGTCCTGAGCTTTGTTTGGCTTTCCTGGTAGTAGGAGGCGTGCGCACTTCGTCGTCTAACGTCGGTGGTTAGTGAAATCCAGGAGGATTGAAGATGGGCACTGTGCCGCGACCGGGTGACGGTTGGGCCGTTGACGACGGCGACTGGGGCTGGGACGAGAAGCGCGATATTGACGCTATCGTCGAGAAGCTGGGGTGGCGGGGAGTTGCGGCCGCCCACGCGTGGCACGAGGGCGGCTCGCGCCCACCCGAGCGCAAGGATTCATACAAGCTGCCGCACCACAAACTGGAGGGCGACGAACTCGTCTTGAGCCGACGGGGCGTCCAGCGGGCGATGGCCGCGATCAACGGCGCGCGTGGCGGCACGGACCTTCCCGCCAAGGACGTTCCCCGTGTTTATCGCCACCTCAAGTCTCACTACGAACAGATGGGCGAGGACGCGCCGGACCTCAAAGGGTAGGGTCTTCCCGCCTACTCGCTCCGGCGGGGCGCGTCCAGCGATCCGCCGGAGCGAGTAGGCGACGCCGAAGCCGACGTCGCCCTGCCGGGGATCAGCCCTTGATGCCCGTGAGCGTGATGCCCTGGATAAACGTGCGCTGCGTGAAGAAGAACGCCACTATGACCGGCACCGTGATTACGGTCGAGACAGCCATCAGCGGACCCCAAAGCGAGGAGTACTGGCCGCGGAACTGTGCGAGTCCGATCGAGAGTGTGTAATTCTCTGGCGAGTTGAGGTAGATCAGCGGGCCGAGGAAGTCGTTCCACGTGTTGAGGAACGTGAACAAGCCGACGGTGGCCAGCACCGGCGTCGCCAGCGGCATCACGACCTTGCGGAAGATCTGCCACTCGCTCGCGCCGTCAATCGTCGCCGCCTCGCCAAGCTCAGGGGGAATCGTCATAAAGAACTGGCGCAGCAGGAAGATGAAGAACGGCACGCCGAACCAATGCGGCACTATCAGCGGCGCGAGCGAGTCGAGCCAACCGAGGTTCTTGAACACCAGGAAGAGCGGTATGAAAGTAACCTGCGGCGGCACGATCATTGTGGCGACGAGGATGCCGAATAGGATATTGCGCCCCGGCCATCGGATGCGCGCCAGGCTGTAGGCGACCAGGCTCGACGAGATGATGGTGCCGACAATCGAAAGGCCGCAGTAGATGAGCGTGTTCTTCAGGTATATCCAGAAGGGGATGAAGTTGAGCCCTGTCTGGTAGTTCCTGAGCGTCGGCGGATTGGGTATCCACACGGGAGGAAAGGCGAATATCTGCCTATCGGGCTTGAGTGAGGTGCTCAGCAGCCACAGGAACGGCGTCAGGAACACGATGCTCAGCGCGATGAGGGCGACGTGCGATAGTACAGACTGGGTTAGTTTACGCCGTGAAACGTGGCTCTGCGCCTCGCGCACTCTGGCTGCGGGACGTGCTTCGGTTAAGTTTGCCATCTTGGACGCCCTCCTCTATTGGCCGCCGTAGTACACGTGCCTCGCGGACGTGCGGAAGATCAACACCGTCAAGCCCACGACGAAGATGAACAGCAACCAGGCCATCGCGCTGGCGTATCCCATCTTGAAGTACGTGAAAGCGTTCTGATAAAGGTATAGTGCGTACACGCGGGTCGAGTCCGCAGGGCCGCCGTTGGTCATCACCGCCACCTGCGTGAAGTACTGGAACACGCCGATGAGCATGAGTATGACGCTGAAGAGGATGTAGGGACTCATAAACGGTATCGTCAGGTGGACCGTCTTGTTCCACCAGTTGGCGCCGTCGAGTTCCGCGGCCTCGTAAAGTTCCTTCGGCATGTCCTGTAGGCCGGCGAGGTAGATCACCATCCAGCCTCCGACGCTCCACAGGTTCATGAGGATGAGGGCGGGCTTGGACCAGGACGGGTCGCTGATCCAACCCGGACCGGATATACCTACCTGCCAGAGCCCGGCGTTGAGTATGCCGTACTGCGGATTGAATATCCACAGCCAGAGCACGCTCGAAGCTACGAACGGCACGATCGTGGGCATGTAGAAGATCGTGCGGTAGAATGCCTGCCCTCTCACCTTGAGGTTGAGCAACATCGCCAGTCCCATCGCGACGACTACGCTCGACGGGATCGTAAACACTGCAATAAAGAGGGTGTTGTACATCGTCTTGTAGAACAGTGGGTCTTCGCGTAGCAACGTGTTGTAGTTCTCCAGGCCGACCCATACCGGCGGCTGCAGCACGCTGTAGGACGTGAAGCTGTAGTATAGGGATGCGGCCAGCGGGTAGGCGACGAAGAGCAGGAGCCCAACGATCGCCGGTGCGGCGAAGATCAGTCCGACGCGCAGGTTGCGCCGGGTGCGTGGTGATATCGGTTGTCTCCGAGAGCCGACTGTTACTGCCATCGCAAGGTCTCCTTCTATTCGATGAAGCCGTGGTGTTGGGGAAGTGCTGCGGCTAAGCGAGGAGCGGTATGCGTTCGCTCCTCGCCTATCCAGTTGTCCCGACTACCTGGTTACTGTGTGGTTGGTGTTAGGATACTCCTTCCTTGAGGATGCGATCAAGCTCCTTTTGGGTCGTGCTAGTAGCAGTGTCGAGCGCCTGCTTGGACGACTGCTGACCGAAGATAGCCGCGTCCACCGCAGTAGCGAGTGCGCCCGTGTAGAACGCCTGAGCGGGCATCACAGGGCGCTGGTGCTTGGTGGCGACGAGGATGTCGTAGAAGGGCTTGAGCTCTGCGCTCTTCTGGACGGTCTCGTAGTACGGCGAGTTCTTGAAGCCGGGGAAGCCTGTGAAGGCGTTGCCCTGGATCGTGGTCGCCTCGTCGCTCGTCGTCAGCCAGTCAATGAACTCGAAACCGGCGTCCGTTTGCTTAGCGCCCCTGGGGAGGCCGACGCACCAACCGCCCACCCACGACGACTTCGGCGGAGCGCCGTTCGGTCCCGTCGGCAGGAAGGTGATACCGTACTTGAGTTCGGGTGCGTACTGCTTGAGCCCCGACAGTTCCCACGGTCCGAAGGGGGCCATGGCGATCTTGCCGACGTAGAACGGGTTCTGCTCGCCCGTGCCGAAGCCGGCCTGGAAGCCTGAGACGCGCTCGGGGTTGTACTTCTTAGCGTACGACACCATCCAGTCGAGTGCGTCCACGACCTTCTCGTCGTTCGCAGTGATCTTGCGGGCATCGGGGTCGTAGAACTCGCCGCCGAACGCCCAGCCCCACGTGAAGAGGGAGTTCGACGAGCCGTATACGGTCCACGGGATAAGGCCGAGCCTGTCTATCCGGTTGCCCTGGACGACGGCGATCTTGTCGTTCATCTCGTCCATCTCGGCGATGGTCTTGGGGGGAGTTTCCGAGTCGAGGCCGGCGTCCTTGAACACGTCCTTGTTCCAGAAGAAGCCGAAGTTGGGGTCGGAGCTGTAGGTGAGCGCCCAGACCTTGCCGTTGTAGGAGTTCTGCTCCCAGGAGGGCGCCCAGAAATCGTCCTCTCCAAAGCCGGACTGCGCGATTCGAGCGTCGAGCGGCTCGAGCGCGTTGCGCGCCGCCCACTCCGCTACCTGCGGCCCGTCAACCCAACTGACGTCGGGAGGTCTGCCGGATGCGATCGCGGTAAAGAGCTTGGCGTTTGTCGAGAGGTCGTTCGCGGCGTAAACGGCCTTGATACCGACCTTCGTGTTCTGCTTCTCGTACGCCTCCCAGTACTGTTGAAGGGTCGTGGAGGCGGTGCCGCCGTAGGGGTACCAGACCTCGATGATTGTATCGCGACCACTGGCCGCCTGGCGGATGCCGGGGGTCGGCTCGGGCGCGGCCGCTGGGGGTGCGGGCGCGGCAGTCGCTGTGCCGCCTGCCGCCGCCGGGGGCGCTGGGGCCTGCGTCGGGTTGGACGAACCACTGGGGGGCGGGGTGCTGCCGCAAGCGGCGAGCGTAGCCATGCCCAGGCTCGCGCCGGTCAGTTCCAGGAACCGCCGTCGCGAAAGATTTTTCCGTGGACCTTGCATACTTGGCCTCCTCTAGCTGGATGCTATGTTGCTCCAGCCTGTACATCTGCAATGAAGTTGATTTCCATCATGCCTGCCGGCGACTTACTACTCGGCGCCTCTTGATCACCTCCGCCCTTTCTTCCTTGCTCGGCGCAGCGTGCTCGGTGCAGCGACTGCCTGACTCCGACCACCCCGCCGAATCGGTGGATGTAATTATCCCAGTGACTGGATGATACAAACAGTCACGGTGTTTGTCAAGCGTTCGATCTTGTTCGTTCCCACTGTTTATCGCGTGCATTTGCGTGCGACCGTGCGGACCAGTATGCCGGAACTACGGCGGCCTCGATTGCGACGCCTTCAAGTCGCGCTCGCACTGCGCTTGCGTGGGCACGTCCGAGTGTGCTATTATCCGCCCGAGATCATGTGCTTTCAACCCCGGTTGGTAGCAATTCGACCATATTGCACCACGCGGAGCAGGTGAGAGGGAGCGGCCGTCAAGATGACCGACTATGCGCCCCTGGAAACGAACAACTCAAACGCCGGCCTGACGCTCGACAAGCACAGGTTGGTCGCCGGCGAGCGTCGTCGGCGGATCGCCGAGCTGATCCGTGCGCAGGGCAGCGTGACGGTGGCCCGGCTTGAGGAGGAGTATAACGTTTCTCCTATGACCGCCCGGCGCGACCTCGCGGCGCTGGAGCTCGAAGGTCGGGCGCGTCGAACGCACGGCGGCGCTGTGCTGCCCGGCTTCGCAGGCCACGAGGATTCTTTCCAGCGGCGGTTGGAGGAGGCGCAGGAAGCGAAGGACCGGCTTGCGAGGGCGGCGGTCGCGTTGCTCACGCCTGGCGAAACGCTCTTCATTGATTCCTCGACGACGGCTTATTACGCCGTCCGCAGAATCGTTGCGGAAAGGTTGAGCGTAACCATCCTCACCAACTCGGCGCCCGTGATTGCGCTTGTCGCGGGCTCGGACGTGCCGGGTCTGGAGATAATCGCGCTCGGCGGGTCGCTGCGTAGGGTGTCGCTCTCGTTCGTTGGACCGCACGCCGTGCGCACGATCAGCGCTCACTTCGCCGACAAGGTGTTTCTCAGCGTCAAGGGCGTCACGCAGGACGGCTACCTCACGGACCCCGATCCGCTTGAAGCGGAGGTGAAACGCTGTATGATCGAGCGCGCCGAGCAGAGCGTGCTGCTGGTGGACGGCGGCAAGTTCGAGAAACGGGGCCTTAGCGCGATTACGCCCATATCCGACATAAGCCTCGTGCTCGCCGCCGATACGCCCGAGGAGCGGATAGAACAGGCAGCAGGCTGGGGAGTACAGGTCCACAAGGTTTAGCATCACGGCAAGTGATTGAGGAGTTTGAGAGTGAGCGAGGGATCCCGAGTTTGGTTCGTGCCCGACGGCTACCTGCCCGAGCAGAGCAGCGGCGACCAGTTGAGTCACGAGGCGATCTGCGTGCTGAATACTTCTAGCGAGGACGCCCACCTGAGCATAGCGTTCTACTTCGAGGACCGCGAGCCTGTAAAGGGCGTGCGAGCCGTCGTCCCCGCCGAGCGAACGAAGCACATTCGTACCGATCAGCCAGAGCAGCTCGGCGGCGAGGTTCTGCCTCGCGGTGTTCCCTACGCCGTGCGGGTGGAGAGCGATGTGCCGATCATCGTGCAGCACTCGCGCCTCGATACTTCCCAGCCGGAGCTCGCCCTCATGACCACCATCGGCTATTCCCTGCCGGAAGGCCGAGGCTAGCCGTGACGTCAACCGAACGCCGAGCGAACTACCTGGCGGTGGACCTCGGCGCGGAGAGCGGTCGAGTACACCTCGGCGCCTTCGACGGCGAGCGGTTCGATGTGCATGAGGTACACCGCTTCCCGAACACGCCCGTACAACTGCCCGACGGGCTGCACTGGAACCTGCTGCGCATCTACTCGGACATGCTTGAAGGGGTGCGCAAGGCGGCGCGCGAGGATGACGCCGGCTTCGATGGAATCGGTATTGACTCGTGGGCGGTGGACTACGGCCTGCTCGATGCTTCGGGCGCACTCCTCGGCGAGCCGTACCACTACCGCGACGCGCGAACCGAGGGGATGGTCGAGCTCGCCGAGAGCCTCGTGCCCCGCGAGGAGATCTACCGTACAACCGGCATCCAGTTTATGCCGATCAATACGATGCCCCAGTTGCTCTCGGAGCGGGGCTCGGTCAGGCAGACCGCCGCCGAGACGTTCCTGATGATACCCGACCTGCTGAACTACTGGCTCACCGGGCGCAAAGTGTGCGAGCGCACGAACGCTACCTCCACTCAGCTCTACGACCTGGGCGCCGAAACGTGGGGGCGAGGCTTGATGGAGCGACTCGGGATACCGACGCACCTTTTCCCGGACATCGTTCCCCCGGGCGAGCAGCTTGGGCCGGTGTGCGGTCCCGCTGCGGAGTCACTAGGGTTCGGGTCGAGCTTGCCCGTGATCGCGGTCGCCTCGCACGACACGGCCTCTGCGGTCGTAGCAGTGCCCGCGTGGGACGACGATTTTGCTTACATCTCCAGCGGTACGTGGTCGCTTGTGGGGCTGGAGTTGCCCGCGCCTGTGCTCACACCCGAGGCGATGGAGGCCAACTTCACGAATGAGGGCGGCTTCGGCGGCACGGTGCGGTTCCTGAAGAACGTGATGGGCCTCTGGCTGCTGCAGGAGTGCCGCCGAACGTGGGCGGCTGCGAGCCGATCGTACAGTTACGACGAGCTCGCCGCCGCAGCGGAGGTTTCGCCCGCCTTTGGAGCACTCGTAGACCCCGACGACCCGGCCTTTCTGTCGCCCGGCGACATGCCGGCGCGCATCACAGTGTACTGCCGGGACACGGGACGGCGTCCTCCGGAGGGCGTGGGCGAGGTCGTGCGCTGCGTGTTCGACAGCCTGGCGCTCAAGTATCGCTGGGTGCTGGAGCGGGCGGAGCAGCTCTCGGGTCGGCGTGCGAGCGTCGTCCACGTGGTCGGCGGAGGCTCGCAGAACGCGCTGCTCTGTCGGCTGACCGCGAGCGCGACGCGTCGCCCGGTGCTAGCAGGTCCGGCGGAGGCCGCAGCGCTCGGCAACCTGCTGGTGCAGGCCCAATCCGGCGGCAGGATCGCCGGGCTCGATGAGATGCGCGCCGTTTCCCGACGCTCTACGGACCTTGTGCGCTACGAGCCCGAGGGTACAGACGACGAGTGGGAGCAGGCATACGCTAGATTCACGGAAGTACTCGCCGTCGCGAACGGCGTGAGAGGAGGGTAAAGGGTGGCAAGTACGCTGCAAAGTCTGTACGACTCGCTGGCGGACCAGTTGACTGCGCGCGGCGTGGACGTCGAGCGCGTCAAGGCAATGCTCAAGGCTCATCAGGTGGAGACGCCTTCGTGGGGCTACGGCAACTCGGGTACCCGGTTCAAGGTGTATCCACAGGCGGGCGTGCCACGCGACCCCTACGAGAAGTTCGAGGACGCGGCGCAGGTTCACCGCCTCACGGGGACGTGCCCATCAGTCGCGCTGCACATCCCGTGGGACAAGGTCGAGGACTACGGCGACCTGCGCCGCCACGCCGAATCGCTGGGGATGCGCATCGGCGCGATAAACCCCAACCTCTTCCAGGACGAGGAGTATCGCCTCGGCAGCGTGACGCACCCAGACGCCGCCGTCCGCCGTCAGGCGACCGATCACCTGCTGGAGTGCGTGGCGATCGCTCGGCAGACGGGATCTCGCCTGCTGTCGCTGTGGTTCGCCGACGGCACCAACTATGCGGGGCAAGACTCGTTCATTGAGCGCCGTCGCCGGATGACGGAGTGTCTCGCTGAGATGTACGCGGCGATGGACCCGGAGATGCGGATGCTGGTCGAGTACAAGTTCTACGAGCCGGCCTTCTACCACACCGACCTGTCGGACTGGGGTACCGCGCTCACCCTCTGCCAGAGGCTGGGGGAGCAGGCAATGGTGCTCGTGGACCTCGGGCACCACGCGCAGGGCGTGAACGTCGAGCACATCGTTGCACTGCTGCTCGACGAGGGGAGGCTCGGCGGCTTTCACTTCAACAATCGCAAGTACGGCGACGACGATCTGATAGTCGGCTCCGTCAACCCGTTCGAGCTTTTCCTGATCTACGTGGAGCTGGGCGAGGCGGAGGCCGCCGACACAGCATACATGATTGACCAGTCGCACAACATCGAGCCGAAGATCGAGGCTATGATCCTGAGCGTGATGAACCTGCAGGAGGCCTACGCAAAGTCACTGCTGGTGGACCGCACGGTGCTGGCGGAGCGCCGCCGCTCGGGCGACGTGCTGGGAGCGCATATGGCGCTGCTCGACGCCTACAACACCGACGTGCGACCGCTCTGCGCCCAGGCGAGAGAGGAGCTCGGCGCTGCCGCCGACCCCGTCGCCGAGTTCCAGTCAAGCGGTTACCACAAGAAGGTTGCGGCGGACCGAGTGGGCGGCGTGCAGGCGAGCTGGACTTAGTCCGACCCCGACAACGGCAGGCGAGACGAAGTACATTGAGGAGGTATCGGTGATGTGCACCCAGGATGCAACGCCCGCAACTGGTGACCCGAACGACTTGGCGGCGACCATGGACCGGTGGGATTCCGCCGAGGCCGACGGGCTCTCGCCCCTGACCGAGCTGGTCTACCGTTCAAGGCTGCTCGGCGCCGACCGGGCGGTCGCCAACTTCGGCGGCGGCAACACCTCTATCAAGTCCATGGAGCAAGAC
>Ga0136612_10001416_pt1 | contig 10205 bp, 11 predicted proteins | sample AntDryUQ224A2306_2_FD_106644 | JGI IMG/M metagenome (GOLD analysis project Ga0136612, IMG submission 106644) | Polar desert sand microbial communities from Dry Valleys, Antarctica - metaG UQ224A (23.06) | ecosystem: Environmental > Terrestrial > Soil > Desert | place: Antarctica: Dry Valley...
ATATAAGTCTATGAATAAAGAAAAGAATTTAAGAAAAGAAAAAACGCAAACCGGACATGTGATGTGCTAACAAAACCGGACATCTTCATTTGCTATTAACAACTAAATTGCGACGCCGTATGATAGGCTGCCGAGCCAGTCGATCGAAAAAAACAATAAGTCCGCCAACGATACCGATGGCGAGATGTAAGTAGTGGAACACGGCCAGCCAGTAGCCCTCGCGTTCGAATGTAAATCTAAGCCATCGCATCCTGTTTTCCACGCACGGCCGCGAGCATTTGTTCGAAAACTTCGGTCAGGTCGAGTTCGCTGGTGTCGATGACGATGGCGTCGGGCGAGATGGTGAGCGGTGAATCTTCGCGTGAGACGTCGCGTTCGTCGCGTTCGTTAATCTCGGCGAGGGTTTGATCGTAGGTGGCGATGCGGCCCTTTGATTGATCTTCGGTGTGACGGCGACGGGCGCGGGCCTCGGGTGTGGCGGTGAGAAAGAATTTGATGTCGGCGTGAGGGAAAGCTACGCTGCCGATATCGCGGCCTTCGAGAACACACCCGTTTGGCGCGGATTCGCCGATGACGCGTTGGTGTTCGACCATTATCCGGCGAACTTCCGAGATCGTGGACACTATAGACGCCGCCTGTGCCGCGGCAAGCGTACGTATCTCGACGGAAATGTCACGGCCGTTGAGCAAAACCTTCATTGCGTCAGGCTCGCCGACCAGTTCAATTCGCGAATCTTCGGCAATATCCGCGATCCGGTCGATGTCGCGATACGGCACGGCGGCTTCTGTCACCGCCAGCGCGACCGCACGATACATCGCTCCCGTATCGAGATAAAGCAGGTTCAGCTTCGTAGCCAGCATTTTGCCGAGCGTGGATTTGCCCGCGCCGCTCGGGCCGTCGATTGCGATTATCATTCGCTACATTTTACCTGAATGGATCGTATTGTCAGATTGAGATCGGCGGAAAGTATTTAGTGCACGCTGCGCCACCGCGACAGTCTTTATATTCTTTGCGTCTTTGCGGCTTTGCGTGAGACTCTTTCCAGTTATCTGGTTATCAGGAAATCGCCCGCAAAGTCGCGAAGTACGCGAAGAGGGATAAGAAAAGGAAGACATGAGCGAAAAAATCACGAAGATAACCACTAGTTTTTAAAGACCTTTACTGCCCTATCCGGGTAATCGGTGATGACGCCGTCCAGATCGAATGTCTTCATGCGTTCGAGATGTTCCTTACAAATTTTGCATACTTCAAGCCGCGCGGCCGCGCGACACGCGTATTTCCGGCAGCGGACACAATATCAACTTATGGAGTAAAAGGGAGTCTAGAGGGCGGCCGTAAAATCCGTGTTACCGGCGCTTTGCGAGGACATTAAATATTTGAGAGTAGTGAATTATTTATCGGATTTCCGTTATCGAATCCCGAACCTTCTTCGGCAACTTTTGAAAAACAAGCTGATATGAATTTTCGATGAGGGATTTCAGTTCGCCGGGAGCGACGGCGTCGAGCTTTGCGATATGCACCCATTTATAACGGACGACGTACGCCGCCGGTTCGATGCCTTCGCGCTCGATCAACTCGTCAAATTTCTCGGGTGTACACTTGAGCGATATTCCGCTGTCACTTGAATCAACACTGGTAACGCAAAACATTCTCTCACCTACGCAGAAGCAGAGGTCGTTTCCCCACTTAATGTCCTCGGTCGCACCGGGAAACGCGAGGCAGAATTTGCGAAGCTCTTCGAGATTCATACGATTAGCAAGAGTTTAAATGCAGCTGACCGCTGTTTAGGTTAAAGCTGTAAGCTGTCTCTAATTCCCCTTCGCCAAGATATCCCCCAGAGCGGCGATTACCACTCCTACATCCTGCGGATGAAAGTCGCAATGCGTGACCATGCGCACCAGATCGCCAAATCCGATGGCGAGAATACCATGATGTTTCAACGCTGAAATTATGTCAGCAGATGAATGGCGAGTGTTTGAGATGTCAAAGATGACGATGTTCGTCACGCATTTTTCAATATCTAGGCCGATGCCATCAATCGCAGCCAGCCCTTCGGCGAGCCGTCTCGCATTAGCGTGGTCCTCATGCAGCCGGTTTGGCCCTTCATCTAGAGCGATCAAACCGGCGGCCGCTAAGATGCCGATTTGCCTCATGCCGCCGCCGAGACGTTTTCGCCAAATGCGAGCTTCCCGGATGAATTCCCGCGAACCGAGCAGCATCGAGCCGGCCGGAGAGCCGAGGCCCTTTGATAAAGTAAACATGACCGAATCGCAATACAGAGTCAGATCGGCAACTGACTCCCCAAGGGCAACCGAGGCATTAAAAATCCGGGCGCCGTCCATGTGGACAGGCAACCCGGCCGCGTGGGCTTTTTTGCAGACATCAGCACATTTCGCGGCCGTCATAACACTTCCGCCGGCAAAATTATGCGTGTTCTCAAGACAGATAAGTCCGGTCGGTGCCACGTAGTAAGGCTGATTGACATGCAGCGAAGCCTCGATCTCGTCCCACGTGAGATGACCAGAACCATCGGCGCTCCTGACCGCTCGAATTGTCACGCCGGAGATCAATGCAGCGGCTCCAAGCTCGTAGTTCAGGATGTGGCCGCGCTCCTCCGTAATGAGCTCCTGCCCGGGGCGGGTATGCAGCTTCACGGCGATCTCATTTCCCATTGATCCCGTGGGAACAAATAACGCCGCTTCCTTCTCAAAAACCTCCGCCGCCCTCTCCTGCAAACGGTTGACCGTGGGGTCTTCGCCGAACACATCGTCGCCAACATCGGCCGCCGCCATCGCTTTTCGCATGGCGTCGGTCGGCTTCGTAACGGTATCGCTGCGCAGGTCGATCAGTTTCACAATGCTATTCTGCACGAAAACGGCTATTGCGGAAAATGTGTAGAGTTCAGCGTGAACAGTCGGCTTCTCTCAGCGAACTCGGCGCAGTATATCCGCTAAATGCAGAGGCTCCGCGCCTGGTGATCAAGCCTGCGTAAATCCTCTAAAATTCCCGGTACAGCGTCTATAACAAAATCAGTCTCGGCAACGTCATTAAAGCGTCCCAGCGAAAAGCGTATAGAGCCCATCGCGGCGGAGTAAGGAATGTTCATCGCCTGTAAAACGGGCGAAGCCGTGTGATCGCGTGAGTTGCAGGCCGAGCCGGTCGAGACGCAGACACCGAGGGCGTCTAGGCGGGACATAATCATTTCGCCGTTTGTGTTCTCGAACGAGATGTTCGAGGTGTTTGGCAGGCGTTTTGTCCGGTCGGCTGTGCCGTTTAGACGAGAGTTTGGAATTTTATCCAAAATCTCGGTTTCGAGGCGATCGCGCATTGCCCCGATTTTCGTCATGGGCGATAAGTCGCGAACAAGATCGGCCGCTGCACCGATGCCGGCGATCTGGTGGACGGCTTCGGTTCCGGCGCGCCGGCCGTTTTCCTGGCCGCCGCCAAGAAACATCGCTGAAAGGCTGACGCCATCACGGATGTATAGGGCTCCGATGCCCTTCGGGCCGTGGAATTTGTGAGCCGAGACCGAGAGAAGGTCGATTGCCGTTTCTTTCAGATTTATCGGAATCTTGCCGGCCGCGTTCACGGCGTCCACATGGAAGAGGGCGGTCGAATGTGCTTTTACCATTTCGGCTATCTCATTTACCGGGAATAAGATACCGGTTTCATTATTGGCGAGCATCACCGAGACGACCGCGGTTTCGCTCGTCAGCGATGAAGGCAGAGCATCTAAATCTAACAACCCGTTCTCATCCACTTCGAGCCATGTAACCCGGGTACCCCGGCTTTCAAGGTTTTTGCACAACTTGCGAACGGCTTCGTGCTCGACCCGGGTTGTTACGACGTGGATTTCTCCCGGACTGCCGTTGAGAGCACCGAGGATTGCCCAGTTGTCGCTTTCGGTCCCGCCTGACGTGAAGGCGATCTCGCTCGCGGAAGCAGCTCCCAGCAGTCCGGCGACGCTTTCGCGGGCACCCTCGACCACTCTTCGTGCCTCCGAGGCAAAAGAGTATGCCGCCGACGGGTTGCCAAATGAGGCAGTCAAAAACGGTCGCATCGCATCAAATACCTCGGCGGCGATCGGCGTGGTTGCATTGTTGTCGAAATAGATCATACGTCGCTATAATCATTGCGGCGGCGCCAGCGTTTACGATTTACAGTTTACCAATTACAATTACAATACCTTGAACGCAATAATTACAATCACGGAACCCACGGGGCACAGTTGGCGGATGAACCTTGTCCCCGGGAAAATGTTCACCATCGGCCGGGCGAAAGAGAATGACGTCGTACTGAACGACCGCCGCGTCTCACGGAAACACGCTTTTATCTTTGCCGACACCTCCGGATATAAGATCATCGATGGCTATATTGAAAACGGCGAGTTGTTTCGCAGTGTGAACCACGTTTTCGTCAATGGAGCAGTGCACCTCGAACACCTGCTGAGAGATGCCGAGGTAATCATCATTGGTGAAAGCAAGCTCGAATTCGGGCTGGCCGCCGAACCGACAGTGGTTCAGACTACGCCGGTCGCTTCGTTCGAGCCCATCGACGAAAAGCCTAAGACCGTAAAATTCGACGACGCTCCGCTCGGCCACACGCAGGTTCAGATCTCGGTGAATGAGATTATCGGCCGGCGTTCCAATCTTTCTATCGAATCGACGGTGGCGACGCCGGAAGAGATTAAGGACCTCCGCCGGAAGGCAAAGATACTCGAGCTCCTCTTTGAAAGCAGCAAAATGCTTGGCACGGTATTTGACTTGGAAGAGATCTTTGAAAAGGCAACCGACCTGATCTTTCGCGGTACGCCGGCCGACCGCGTCGTTGCCCTGCTCGCGGAAGAGGACAAAGACGGTGAGATCGTCGGCGGGACGCTTATCCAGATTGGAGCAAAGACGCGGGACGCTACCTATGAGAAGCTGAGCGAAAAGCTTACCGTGAGTCGCACCATCACAAAGAAGGTGATGAGTGAGCGCGTCGCCATATTGTCGCAGGACGCGAAAACGGACGAGCAGTTTCAGGGTGCCGAGTCGATCGTTTCGCAGGGCGTGAGATCGACAATATGCGCGCCCCTGATTACTCAGTCGAATGTGCACGGCGTTATATATGCTGACCGGCTCGATCCGTTCGCGGCATTTTCGCCCGACCACCTTGAATTGATCAGCGCCGTCGCGGCCCAGACCGCCGTCACGGTGGAAACGGTCAAGGCACATAAACGCCTCGCACGCGAAGAGGTTGCCAGAGCAAATTACTGCCGCTTTATGCCGGAATATGTTGTGCAGCAGTTGCTCGAAAACCCCGATTCCTTCCGCCTCGGCGGCGTAACTCAGATGATTACGGTGCTTTTTGCCGACATACGCGGGTTTACCGGAATCGCTGAAACGGAAAGTCCCGAGAAGGTGGTCGGGTTGCTAAATCAGTATTTTACCGCGATGACGGAGATAATTTTTGAGCACGGCGGAACACTCGATAAGTATATCGGCGACGGTCTCATGGCCCTGTTCGGAGCACCGACGGCCACGCCCGACGATGCCGGAAATGCTCTAAATGCGGCGGTCGCGATGCAAAAGCGGCTTGCGGAGTTGAGAACCGAGCCCGGCGAGACTGCTTTTGCAGAAATTCAAATCGGCATAGGCCTCCACACCGGCGAGGCAACCGTAGGCTATATCGGCTCGGAGCGACGATCTGAATATACGGCCATCGGCGACACCGTCAATCTGGCTTCGCGGCTCGAATCGAATACGTCCGGCGGGATGATTCTGATCAGTTCGGAATGCGCCGCGGCCGCGGGCGATCTTTTTCCGCTTGAGAAAAAAGAGCCGTTGACGGTAAAAAATCGCGTACAGCCGGTTGACCTCTATGAGGTAAAATGGAATTAAGATGCTTTGGAAGGTTTGGCGGATTGTGAATATAACTTAAGCGGCGTTTGTGTTTGTATGTTGAACTCACTCAAAAAACTGGTCACTGATTCGATGGCGATCGACCTCGGCACCGCAAGCACGATAATTGCGGTCAAGGGCCGAGGCGTGGTGCTTGACGAGCCTTCGCTGGTTGCAATCAACGAGGTGACGGAGGAAATTGTTGCATTCGGCCAGGAAGCCGCCGAACTGACGGGCCGCGAGGGCCGCGATGTCACGGTCAAGGCTCCGCTGATCGGCGGCGTCGTAGCTGATTTTGTCCGGACGAAGGAGATGCTCGCCCATTTCGTGAAAAAGGCAAAAACGGGCGGCTCCAACATATCGCTGCAGGCCGTGATGAGCATGGTTTCTGACGTGACACACGTCGAGCAGCGGGCACTCATCAATGCCGCCGACGATGCCGGTATCGGAAAGGTTTTTATGATGGAAGAGGGCCTGGCCGCCGCCTTTGGGGTAGGCGTAGTGCCTTCGGACAAACGGGCCACCGCGATAGTGGATATAGGAGCAGGAACGACAAATATAGCCGTCATCGCCAAGGGATCTATAGTCCATTCGACCTCCGATCGATTTGGAAGCAACGCGATCAACGAGAGCCTGGCGACGCATCTGCGGCGTCACCGCGGCCTGCAGGTTGGCGAGGAGACGACCGAGTCGATAAAAACCACGTTTGCTTCGACATTCCTGCCCGAGGATATCGACAAATCAATGAGAGTCCGCGGACGCGATGTTCAAACCGGCGGGCCGGGCGCGGTCGAAATAACGGCCGGCGAAGTCTATCCGATAGTCGAGGGAATCGTACGCCGGATTGCGTTGCGGGTAAAAGACACTTTTACCGAATTGCCCCCCGAGGTCGCCGCTGACATTTTCGATCGCGGCGTCATCCTCACCGGCGGCGGAGCCCTTCTTGAGGGCATAGATCAATACATGCGCTCATTCATCAATCTGCCCGTGAGCATCGCAGATGAGCCGCGATATGCAACCGTTAACGGGCTCGTCAAGATGTTCGACGATGAAAAACTCCTGGAACGCGTCGCACGCAACGAACTCGGTGCGCTGCAAAACGCCGAAGTCCCTTTCGAAGCCTGAAAACGGTTGCCGCCATTTGCGACGACCGTAACCGAGTGCCCCGCATCCGCAAAGTCACCCCCGACGGCAGATCGACCATCATCTTCACCGTCGACCAAATGCCCGGCGCCCGCCTCGCTCCCGGGATGCTAGTCAAACACTTCCACACCTACCGCCCAGACGAAATAGTCCTCATCCGCCGCCAGGCTTAAAAAGACTCCCCGCTTGAACAGGGTCACCGCGATGGGTTGTTCTGAAAAAGGTCTGGTGATAAACTCCGGGCAATGACCCCTGATGAATTCCGAACCCTCGCCCTCAGCCTCGAAGGCGCCGTCGAGGACTCGCATATGGGCCACCCCGATTTCCGGGTTGGCGGCAAGATCTTCGCGTCCTTGAGTCCCGACCTCACGCAGGGAATGGCAAAGCTCTCGCCCGTGCAGCAAGCCGACCTTCGAGAAAGATATCCCTCGTCCTTCACACCCGCCTTCGGCAAATGGGGCGACGGCGGCGCCACAATGATCATACTCGCTGAAGCCACTCAGGAAACCGCCGGCGAAGCCCTAACCCTCGCCTGGCAAAACACGGGCCGCAAAGAAGTAGATCGTCGGAGCAACCAAGTTTGACCGCGTCATGCCCCTCGCCTTCCGCTTAGCCAACCGCCCTCATCCGCTGCCAGGAATAATACGCCCGCAATCCCAATTCACCACCAGGGCATATGCGCCCGAGTTCTTTTTCACCGGTGAGGCATAGAAAATTGGAAGAAAAGTTAGTCGTCCAGCGTCTTAGTTAGCAGGTGATATTATGAAAACCATACGCGGGATAATTCTTAAGTTTGCGGCTGCTTGCGTCCTGGCGGCGTCCGCTCTGGCACACCCGGGCTCGGGGATTCTTGTCGACCGGCTCGGACAGCTCTATTTCATCGACACAGGTTCCGGGCTGTGGAAGATCGACACCAAAGGCGGTCTGTCCCATCTTTCGCCTCTCAGAAATCATTGGCTGGCGCTCGATCCGAACGACCGTTTCACGCAATCCCGGCTGCCAACGGACCCGGCGCGCGATTGGGTCATAACCGCCGCCGGCTCGAATCCCACGATACTCATCTCGACCGACTTTCCGCTCGTGATAGGCCAGGACGGGAACCTTTATTATCCTTCGGTGCGCGAGAGCGATCGCCGGATATTGCGGCAAAGGAGCGCCGTTGGCATAGCGACCTTTGCCACTCTTCCGCGCGCTGCCAAAGGCGAGCAGTGGATCAACGGCCTCGCCGCCGGCCCCGAAGGTTCGATCTACTATACCGATGACGCCGCGATCGGGCGGATCACTGCGCAAGGCGCGGTCTCGACGCTCGCGACCATTTCGCCACTCGCGAAGGGGCCCAAAATTCCCGGAAATGACACGCACCCGTATCTTCGCGGACTAAAGGTCGATGCCAAGGGCGTGGTCTATGTCGCCGACGCCGGTGATGCCCGTGTTCTTAAGATCACACCCGATGGCAAGGTCGCCACCGTCCTGCAGCTCGAAAGCCCGTGGGCGCCAACCGACGTTGCTGTATTCGGCGACATTGTTTACGTGCTGGAGTTTCTCCACACACCCGGCGACGACCGCACAGAATGGATGCCCCGCATCCGCAAAATCACACCGGACGGCACATCGACCATTATCCTCACCGTCGACCAAATGCCCGGCGCCCGCCCTACCAAACCTGCGGCACCTGTCTCCTCCAGTGCCATTTGGGTCGGGTTTCTGGATCTGCTATGGCGGTCCTTGTTCTTCGGGTTTTTCACAATAAATGGATTGTATCATTCCCGATCGCTCTACCCCATCCTACGTCATGATGTTGGCTCTCATCTATATATTGTTGTACGTCGTGGTAGCTACTTGCCAGGAGCCGGAACGGCCTACGTGAACATCACCTCGAAAAACTTTCAGGTCGGGCGTAGACTGTGATAATCTGTGCTAAATTTTTACTATGCAATACGAAGCCAAAACATCTGACGAATACATCGCCGGCCTTCCCGAGGACCGCAAGATAGCGATCTCGGCACTCCGCAAGGTCATAAACGACAATCTGCCGAAAGGCTTAAGGAAGAGATGGGCTACGGCCATATGGGATGGGTCGTGCCAAAAGAGACCTATCCGCCGGGCTACCATTGCGACCCGACGCGCATTTTATCCGCACCGATTTCCTGAAGCACTTCCCTAATCTGTTCTGGCTTGTAGGCAACCAGTAACTTTCTGAATATCTTTTCCATACGATTAAGTCTTAGTTTCGAAAACCCTCTTATAGCCAGACTATGGAGATCTCGTCATCCAATTGCTTGAATTCACGGTCGCCGGTAACTAGCGTAGCCTTACTCTGTTTAGTGACGGCGGCGGCGAAGCAGTCGGCGTAGGAGATGTTGCCTTTGACTTTATAGCCCGCGGCGATCTTGGTTAGGAGCCAGTTGGCGTCGACGAACTTGATGCCTATCTGCTGAAGTAAAGCGATCGTGCGGTTAGCCTCGGCGGCGTTAGTCCGACGCGTGATGATGTACCAGATCTCGCCCGCATTGACAACGGACATCAGTAAAGGAACGCCGTCGTCGTGAGCGTCGGAGATTAAGTCGGCTATACGTTCGGCGGAAGGTTCGTCTTCGAGGTAGGCCATGATCGCCCAGGAGTCGAGTACAATGAACTTCGGCTTGCGCATAAAATTATTTCGTTCGGGCTTCTGCAGCCTTTGCTTTTTCCTTCTCTTCCATTAATTCGTTGAGCAAGCCCTTGCCGCGAAGGCGGCCTCTCAGGCTGTGAATATATTCGCGGGTGATTGGCTTAAGAATGATCTGTCCGTTCGCCTCATCAAGCTCGACCTGAATGCGCGTGCCCGATTTGATCCCCAACTTTCGACGGACGGATGATGGTATTACAATCTGCCCTTTCGTAGTTGCTGTGGTTTCCATATCTGGAAAGTAGCACATATATAAAAGGTAAGTCAACTCAGTTTCGTAGGACACGCATCCTGCGAATTACAATTGTTAACTCGAAGCAAGCCCTAGTCACAAGTCACGGGGGGCAACAGTCACGAGTCGCAAGTCACGGGTCTCCAGTCAATCGTCATTGTTCTCACCTCGAACTCACCGCCTGAGTTTACTGAAAAGACCGGTGACAGTGCAGGATTTGACCGGCAGATCGCCGAGGTAAAAGGTCTTTACGGCATACGTGAACATCACCTCGAAAAAC
>Ga0136612_10001417_pt1 | contig 10198 bp, 8 predicted proteins | sample AntDryUQ224A2306_2_FD_106644 | JGI IMG/M metagenome (GOLD analysis project Ga0136612, IMG submission 106644) | Polar desert sand microbial communities from Dry Valleys, Antarctica - metaG UQ224A (23.06) | ecosystem: Environmental > Terrestrial > Soil > Desert | place: Antarctica: Dry Valley...
ACTCGTCGCCCTGGTCGGCTCGTCGCTGCCGGTCTTCTGGTTGGGGCTGATCATGCTGTACGTGCTCTACGCCCGTCTCGGCTGGTTCCCCGGGCCTGGGCGGCTGCCCTCGCGCACCGACGCCCCGCCTCACCTGACCGGCATGTACACCATCGATGCGTTGGCCGCCGGCGACCTCGGCCTGGCCTGGCGCTGCCTGCGCCAGCTGATGCTGCCGGCGTTCGTCCTCGGCTGGAGCCTGATGGGCATCGTCTCGCGCCTCGTGCGGGCGGCGATGCTCGATGAACTGCACGCCGACTACGTGCGCACCGCCCGTGCCAAGGGGCTCAGCGAGGGTGTGGTGATGCGCAGCCACGTGCTGCGCAACGCGCTCACGCCGGTGATCACGATCATGGGCCTGTCCCTCGGCGTGCTGCTGACGAGCGCCGTGCTGACCGAGACCGTGTTCTCGTGGAACGGCATCGGCTCGTACGCCGTCGAGGCGACCAAACGGCTCGACTATCCGGCGATCAACGGCGTGTGCATCCTCGGTGGCGTCATCTTCCTGTTCAGCAGCCTCTTCGCCGACGTGCTCTATGCAGCAGTCGACCCGAAGATCAGGTACACGTGAGCGGCGGGCTGGACCCGTGAGCGTCGCCGTCGAGGCCCTCGATGTCGAACGGATCGCCGAGCCTGACGTCGCCGGGCGGGCGGCCGCCTGGAAAGCAGCGCTGCGCAAGTGGCCGATCGCGCTCGGCGCAGGCGTCATCGTGCTGTGGGTGCTGATCGCTCTCACGGTCCCGCTGTGGTCTCCGTCCGGCCCGAGGGAGAGCGTGGGGCCGCGGCTGCAGTCGCCGAACGCCTCGCAGTGGCTCGGGACCGACGCCGTCGGTCGCGACGTGCTCGTGCGCACGCTGTTCGGCGCCCGCGACTCGCTCCCCACCGCCGCAGCGGTGATCGTGCTGACGATCCTCATCGGCTCGGCGCTCGGTGCGATCGCCGGCTTCCGTGGCGGCCTCGTCGAGAGCATCGTGATGCGGATCAGCGACATCGTGCTGGCGTTCCCCCCGATCTTCCTCGCCATGGCAGTCGCCGCCGCGCTCGGTCCAGGGCTGCGGAACACCGTGATCGCCCTGGTGCTGGTGTGGTGGCCGATCTATGCCCGGCTGCTGCGCGGCCAGGTGCTGACGATCAAGAACCGCGAGCACGTCGAAGCGGCGGTCGCCGTCGGCGTCCCGAGAGGGCGGATCCTGCGCCGGCACGTGCTGCCGCTGGCCGTGACGCCTGTGCTGATCAACGCCACGATGGACTTCGGCCAGGTGGTGATCCTCACCGCCTCGCTGAGCTTCCTCGGACTCGGCGCCACGCCGCCGTCGCCGGAGTGGGGGCTGGCGATCGACGACGGCACGCGGAACTTCTACCAGTGGTGGATCTCGCTCGGACCCGGTCTCGCCATCCTGAGCCTCGTCATGGCCGCCAACTTCCTCGGCGACGGCCTGCGCGACCACTTCGACGTCAAGGCCCACGGCTGATGAGCGTTCATGATGCGGCCGCCGAAGCGCCTGGAGGCGCCGGCGTGCCGGACCGGGTATTCGCCCCTGAGCGACGCGACTCGCTCACCCCGTTGCTCTCCATACGTGATCTGCACGTGCGCTTCGGGGCCCAGAGCGGGCGGGAGCTGCTCGCCGTGCGGGGAGTGGACCTGGATGTCGCCGCCGGTGAGGTGGTCGCGGTGGTCGGGGAATCCGGCTCCGGCAAGAGCGTCACCATGTTGGCGCTCCTCGGTCTGCTCGGGCCGAAGGCGGTCACCACCGGTTCGGTGCGCTTCGACGGCGAGGAGCTGCTCGGCGCGCCACCGGCCCGCCTGCGCCGGCTCCGTGGGAAGCGGATCGCGATGATCTTTCAGGATCCGTTGACATCGCTCAATCCGGCACACACCGTCGGCCACCAGTTGGCCGAGGCCGTGCTCGCGCACGACCCGCGCGCGAAGCGGCGGTCGCGCCATCGCGCCGCTGAGCTGCTCGAGCTGGTGTCGATCCCCGACGTCGCACGCCGGCTGAAGGCCTACCCGCACGAACTGTCGGGAGGGACGCGCCAGCGGGTGATGATCGCCATGGCACTGGCCAACGAACCCGACCTGCTGATCGCCGACGAGCCGACGACCGCGCTCGACGTCACCATCCAGGCCCAGATCCTCGACGTGCTGCGCAACGTGCAGCAGGTGCGCCAGCTGGCGGTGGTGCTCGTGACCCACGACCTCGGCGTCGTCGCCGGGCTGGCCGAGCGGGTCCACGTCATGTACGCCGGGCGGATCGTCGAGCACGGTGACGCCGTCGGCGTGTTCCATCACCAGAACCACCCGTACACCCGCGGGTTGCTGGCATGCCTGCCTCGTCTCGATCGCCGGCTCGACCTGGTCCCGATCGGTGGGACGCCGCCTGCGCTCGACCGGCTTCCGGGTGGATGCGCCTTCCACCCCCGCTGCCCGCTCGCCATCGAGCGTTGCCTGACCGAGGTGCCAGAGCTCCGGATGCACGCTCGCACGGCAGCGGCGTGCCACGTCGCCCCGCTCGACGCGCCGGCACTGACCGGCGCCGGTGCCGTCAGCGGCGAGCAGGCGTCGTCGTGACGGAGACGACGACGAACGGCTCGGCGGCGACGACGGGACCATTGCTGGAGGTCGAGCACCTCGTCAAGACGTTCGCCATGCGCAGGCATCTGTTCTCGGGATCTACGGGGACCGTGCAGGCCGTGTCGGACGTCTCGTTCCACGTCGATCGCAACGAGACTCTCAGCCTGGTCGGCGAGTCGGGATGCGGCAAGAGCACCACGGCGCGCTGCGTGCTGCGCATCCTCGAGCCCGACTCCGGCTCGATCGTGTTCGACGGCGTCGACGTGACGGCGCTGCCCGCCAAGGAGCTGCGCCGCGCCCGCCGCCGGTTCCAGATGGTGTTCCAGGATCCGCAGGCGTCGCTCAACCCGCGCATGACCGTCGCCGAGTTGCTGGCCGAACCATTGGAGGTGCACGGCATCCAGCGCGGCTCGGAGCGTGACCGGGTCGCAGAGCTGCTCGAGTTGGTCCAGCTCCCCGACGATGCCGGCGGGCGGTATCCGCATCAGTTCTCCGGCGGCCAACGCCAGCGCATCGGCGTCGCCCGTGCCCTGGCCGTGAGCCCGGACCTGCTCGTGCTGGACGAACCCGTGTCAGCGCTCGATGTCAGCATCCAGGCCGAGATCATCCGGCTGCTGGAACGACTCCGTGCCGAGCTCAACCTCGGGTTCCTGTTCATCGCCCACGACCTCTCGGTCGTGCGGCACATCAGCGACCGCGTGGCCGTGATGTATCTCGGGCGCATCGTCGAAACCGGTACGGCCGTCGAGGTGTATGAGTCCTCGGCGCATCCGTACACGCAGGCATTGCTCTCGGCGGCACCGATCCCTGACCCGCTCGTGGAGCGTGACCGTCAACGGATCGTGCTCACCGGGGAGGCACCGACGCAGACATCGCCTCCGTCGGGGTGTCGGTTCCGAACACGCTGCTGGAAGGCGACCGACCGGTGCGCCGACGAGGTCCCGCCCCTTGCCGATCCAGGCATCGGTCACCCCGTCGCCTGCCACTATCCCGAGCCCGTGAACATCGTCGCCCAGCAGGCCCGGCTGGCACCCACCTCGCCCTGAAGGAGCTCCCGTGACCGAGTTCGACCATCGCCCCCGCCACCTCGACACCAAGCTGCGTGCTCGGGCACGCGAGGTCATCCCCGGAGGCATGTACGGCCACCAGAACGCCGGCCGGCTGCCGGCGGCACTGCCCCAGTTCATGGCGGAGGGCGACGGTTGTCGCGTTCGTGACGTCGACGGCAACGACTACATCGACTTCATGTGCAGCTACGGACCGATCATCCTCGGGCACCGACATACGGTCGTCGACGCCGCCGCGCTCGACCAGCAATTGCGCGCTGACTGTCAGAACGGCCCAGGCGAGGTGATGGTGGAGCTTGCCGAGCGGCTGGTCGACGTCGTCGACCACGCCGACTGGGCGATCTTCTCCAAGAACGGCACCGACGCCACCACGACGTGCGTGACGGTGGCCAGGGCGACGACGGAGCGTCGCAAGGTGCTGGTGGCCGAGGGCGCCTATCACGGCGCCGCCCCCTGGTGCACCCCGATCATCAACGGCGTGGTCCCGGACGATCGCGCCCACCTGCTGCACTACCAATTCAACGACCTGGACTCCGCCGACAAGGCGGCGTCGGTCGCCGGTGATGATCTGGCGGCGATCGTCGTGTCGCCGTTCCGCCACGACGCCCGCCACGAACAAGAGCTGGTCGACCCGAACTTCGCACGAGGGCTGCGCTCGATCTGCGACGGTGCCGGTGCCGCCCTGATCCTCGACGACGTGCGCTGCGGGTTCCGGATGGCGTACGGCGGCAGCTGGGAGCCGATTGGCGTGGCCCCCGACCTGTCAGCCTGGAGCAAGGCGATCGCCAACGGCTATCCGTTGGCGGCCGTGCTTGGGAACGAACGGTTCCGAGCCGGTGCAGAGAAGATCTACGTCACCGGCTCGTTCTGGTTCTCGGCGGCGGCAATGGCCGCCGGTCTCGCCACCGTCGACACCCTCGGAAGCGAGAGCGCGCTGGCGAAGATCGAGCGCGCAGGGGCGCGGCTCCGCGACGGCCTGGCCGCGCAGGCCCGCGGCCACGGCGTCGAGATCCGCCAGACAGGCCCGCCGCAGATGCCGCTGCTCACCTTCGCCGGTGACGACGAGAAGTTCACGCTGGCGTCGGAGTGGACCGACGTGGCGGCACGGCGCGGCGCGTACTTCCACCCGTGGCACAACTGGTTCCTGAGCGCGGCACACACCGACGCCGACATCGACGAGGCCCTTCTTGCCACCGACGAAGCGTTCGCCGCCGTCCGCAAGGCGCTCGATCACCGCTGACCGACAAGGGGGCATGGCGCCGAAGTCGACCGCGACCTCCCGCAGCCAGGCCAGTCCCGCTGCGGTGTAGAGGTGCCGGGCGCTCGTGAAGGTCGGCATCCACTCCCCCGCCTCCGGCCGCGTGTCCCACCCGACGTGGTCGGCGTGTACGTGCGTGTGGACCACGCAGTCGATGCCGTCGACGTGGAAACCGGCGGCCCTGAATCGATTCATGAACGGCCAGGACTAGTCGTTCCAGAAGGGCATCGCCAACGCTTTGCCGCTGCCCACGCCCACGCGTGATCGATTGGCACTCGCGACGTGGCCTCAGAGCCGTCCGACCGCAGTCGTTGCCAGCACGAACAACGTGTCGAGGTCGGTCTTCTCGCCGTCGGCGAGCGAGACGAAGACGGCGAACCGGACGTCACCCTTGACGACGGTGACCTGGCCAAGTGTCTCGTTCGCGACGGCTGCGTCACCGACACCCTCGAGCTCCTCACCTCGACCCTCGGAGATCTGTGACAGGAACGTGTCGGCGTCGCCCCGCTCGACGTTGATCTGGACGGCCGCGCTGCCGTCGGCAAGACGGTAGGTGCACGCGCCGACGCCGCCGGCATCGACGTTGGTCGGTTCGCCGGGCTCATCCCCGAGCACTGCGGCAGCCTCGTCGGAGGTCACCAGGCTGCACGGATCGAGCGATCCGTCGCCGGGGTCGGCAGGCGCCGGCGCTTCTGTGTCGCCCGGGACGCCCGTTGCATCAGGCGCCTCCGTTGCGCCAGCGGCGCCCGTTGCATCGGGCACACCAGCCGACGTGGGGTCGGCGACGGCGTCACCGCCACCGTCGTCGTCCCCGCCGCACCCGGCGGCAACGGACAGGGTCATGATGGCCGTAAGCGCGAGGCGCCACGCGGACGGCCATCTGCCGCCCGTCGTGACAGGGAATCGATCGGTGTTCATCGGCGGTGCTCCAGTGCTCGGGAATGGGTTGTGAACGATGCGAAGTGGTTGACGTGGCACGAGCAGCTCACTGCCCGTCCAGCACGGCGTTGGCTGCTGCGATCAGCTGATCGGCCTCGACGGGCAACAGCTGTCCGTCGGGTGCCTGCACGAGGAGCCCGAGCGCGAACACGGTGTCACCGGAGAGGACGCCGATCGCCTGCGTCTCGAGGCTGATCGCGGCGGCATCGCCGACACCGTCGACCGGTGCGGCGTCGGGGAACTGCTGCGCCGCCTCGTCGAGAACGGCCTGCGTGCCGGTCGTGCTGTACGTGGTCAAGAGGACGAAACCCTGGGCGCTGGCGTCGGCCGGACGGTAGGAGCACGTGCTGTTGCCCTCGCCGGGTTGCGTCGTCGGCTCGCCGACGGGAACGCCGAGAGCGCCAGACGCAACGTCAGCCGTGACGGCGACCCGCTGGATGGACGGCCATGTGTGCCCTCTCGTGGTGGTCGGGACTCGGTCACTGTTCATGACTGTTCGCTCCTGTGCTCGGTCGGGTTGGCGATGGCACGAGGTGGAGGACGCGGAGCTCACGCACCACTGGTGGCACGGCGAGCTCGTCGAAGGCATCGCTCACCCGGTCGCGAGCGGCGTGCCGGGCGGCGGCAGACGCCCAGACGTCGATCGTGCGAACGCCGTCGTCGGTCGGGCCTGCGAGGTGCAGAATGAGCCCGGGGACGGGGCCTCGAACCGCATGTTGGGCGAGATAGTCGTCCCAGGCGGCAGCGATGTCGGTGACGATGGCAACGGCTGAATCCGTGCCACCGCCACGAGTCGAGTTCATGCGCCAGATGATGACGGCAACTGGTTCAGGACCGGTATAGCTCGCAACCGTCGACGCGACGGGACGAAGATGAAGCGATGCTCGAGTACCGGGTGCTGGGGCCACTCGAGGTCCGATGCGAAGGTTCCCCGGTGCTCATCACGGCGCCAAAGGTCAAGACGCTGCTTTTCGCGCTCTTGCTGCGCCCGAACGAGGTCGTTCCCGCCGATCACCTGATGGAGGCGATCTGGCCGGATCACGTCCCGGACTCGGCTCACAAGCTCGTTCAGGTCTACGTGTCGCAGCTGCGCGCCGCGCTCGGAGCCGATGCGATCGAGACGGTCGGCCAGGGCTACCGGGTCGAAGTCGCCGCGACTGGTCTCGACGCCCAGCGCTTCGACCGCATGCGCGCCGATGGACGCAGGGCACTCTCCGACGGGAACCCTGAGTTGGCCCTCGCCCTTGCCCGGCGCGCGTTGGCACTCTGGCGAGGACCTGCGCTCGCCGATGTCGCCTACGAGGCGTTCGCCTCGGCCGAGGCTGCGCGCCTCGACGAGTTACGGCTCGACTGCGCAGGAGACGAGCCGGATGCCGAACTGGCACTCGGGCGCCATGAAGAAGTGGTCCCGGCGCTGCGCCGACTGTGCACCGAGAACCCGCTTCGGGAGCGCTCGTGGGAACGGCTCGCCCTTGCCCTCTACCGATGCGATCGCCAGAGCGAGGCGCTCGACGCGCTGGCAGTCGGGCGGCGGACGTTGCTGGAAGGGCTCGGCCTCGAACCGGGAAAGGGGCTCCAGCAACTCGAGTTGGCGATCCTCAATCAGAACCCGTCACTTCACGCAAGTACGCCGAACCTCTCTGCGACCCTGCACCTGCCTGCACCCAGTTCGGCGCTGATCGGGCGGCTCGACGAGCTCGAACAGCTTCGACACCTTGTCCAGCGCGACGATGTCCGCCTCGTCACGATCAGCGGTGCAGGAGGCAGTGGCAAGACCAGAGTCGCCCTCGAGCTGGCAAGGTCGTCGGGCGCGGCGTTCGGCAACGGTGCCGCGTTCGTCGAGCTGGCGTCCGTCCAGGACCCGACACTGGTGCTGGCCTCGATCGCCCGGGAGCTCGGGGTCACAGAGACGTCGGCGGAGACGCCCGCCGATGCGCTTGCCCGCTGGTTGCAGAGTCGAGACCTGCTGCTCGTCCTCGACAACATCGAGCACGTCATCGAATCAGCCCCCGACGTGGCGCGCCTGGTCCAGCTCGCACCTCGCCTCACGATCGTGGCGACCAGCCGCAGGGTGCTCCACGTGTCGGGCGAGCACGTGTATCCGCTCGCACCGCTCCCAATCGGCGATGCCATCCGGTTGTTCTCCGAGCGAGCCACGGCGCGGCACATCTCGGCGACGACCGACGTCGACCGCAGTGAGGTCATCGCGACGATCTGTCGCCGCCTCGACTGCCTGCCGCTCGCCGTAGAACTGGCCGCGGCACGCTCCGCAACGCTCGGCCCCGAGCTCCTCCTCGAACGGCTGTCGGATCGGGTCGCTGCGCTGGGCGTGGGGCCGCGAGATGCTCCGGCACGCCAACAGACGCTCCTGGACACGCTGCGGTGGAGTACGGACCTGCTCAGTGAGGCCGAGCGACGCACGCTCGCCCGCCTGTCGGTCTTCTCCGGCGGCAGCTCCGTCGAAGCCGCCGAGGCAGTGTGTGCGACCGACATCGAACTGCTGGCTGCTCTGATCGATTCGAGCTTGGTGCAACGGACGGCCGCCGGCGGTTCGATCCGGTTGTCGATGCTCGAGACGATCCGCGAGCACGCCGCCCAGCTTTTGGGTATGGCAGGGGACCGACTCGAAGCCGAAGCGCGGCACGCCACGTACTACGTCGCGTTCGTCGAAGCACTCGACCTGAAGAGTCCGGCCACTCAGGCCGACGCCCTGGCGAGAGTGGACGCCGACATCGACAACCTGCGAGTGGTCATCGATCGCGCGGAGTTGTGTGGCGACGACGACACCGCGTTGCGCGTGGCGAGTGCGCTGTATCGCTACTTCTACATGCGGGGATTGTTCCGCGAGGGAAGGGACAGGATCGGTGGGCCGCTGCACCGCGGCGCTGGCGACGCGCGCGCTCGGGCGCTTGGCGCCCGCGCTCTGTCTGGAATGCACTTCATGCTCGGCGATCTCGAGAGCGCCGAGGCCGTCGCCCGCGAGGGAATCGAAATCGGGCCGGCCGCCAACGCCGACGAGGCGGTGATGGCGTGTCACACCGTCGTGAGCCACGTCGCCCGCGAGCGCGGATTGTTCTCGGAGGCGAAGACGCACCTCGAGCGGAGCGAGGCGTTGGCCAGGGCGCTCGGGCTCGACGAGGACGTCATCATCGCCAACACGAACCTGGGTGAACTGGCGCTGGCTGTCGGCGATCTCGATGAGGCACGCCGACGGTGGGAGTTCTCGATGTCCAAGTACGACGAGAACGACGTGAGCTGCACGTTCGCCTTGCTCGGACTGGCGTCGGTCGCCCATCGACAGGGTCTGCTCGACGAGGCCGCCGGTCACTTCACAAAGGTCCGCGCCCTGTCGGAGAGCGCCGGTTGGCTGCACAACGCGACGATGGCGATCGTCGGGCTCGCCGGCGTCGCCACCGACCGCGGCGATCATTCCGAAGCCGCCGTCCTACTCGGTCGCGCCAGGGCGCTACTCGAGACGACGGGGGGTGAACTCGTGGCGGCCGACGACGAGATCTACCAGCGGGCATGGTCGGCCGCCCTCACCGACCTCGGCGAGACCCGCTTTGCTGAGCTTCTGGCGACGGGCACAACCGACGGATCTCATTGTGATGCTCCGGCATAGGTCGACGAACGCTCCGGCTGGAGGATCAGGCTGGCGAGTGCACGAATCGCGCCGGGTCGACGTCACCCGGTGAGACGCCGACGGCGGCGAGCTCCTCGGGCCACGGGCGTCCGCCGACGATCGCGGCGATGGCGGCAGCCATCGCCGGGGCGGTCTTGATCCCGGCGCCACCTTGGCCGACGAGCCAGCAGAAGCCCGGCACCTCGGGATCCCAGCCGACTGCGGGCGCGCGATCGGGCGTGAACGTTCGCAGGCCCGCCCACTCCTGGCGGACGGAGCGGACGGTGAGCGTCGTCGTCTCGGCGAGGACGTCGAGCGCCCAGGCGACGTCTTCGGTCTCGGCTCGGGCGTCGGTCGGGGCGCTGGGATGTTCGTCGGCTGGCGAGAGCAGCAATCCGCCAGCTTCGGGTTCGAAGTAGCAGCGCTCCGCCACGTCCATCACCAGTGGCCAACCGGCGACGTCGTCGGGAGCCGGGACGAGGCACGCCGTGCGCCGCAGCGGCTGCAGGCCGAGCGATCGCACGCCCGCGCCGGAGGCCACCTCGTCACCCCACGCTCCCGCAGCGTCGACGATCACGTCGGCGCCGACCGTGTCACCGTCACCGGTGTCGCCGTCGAGCTCGACGCTCCAGGCTCCGTCGGGGCCGGACCGCCGACAACCGCGCACGCGCACGCCCCGGCGCAGGGTCGCGCCCCTCGCA
>Ga0136612_10001418_pt1 | contig 10195 bp, 7 predicted proteins | sample AntDryUQ224A2306_2_FD_106644 | JGI IMG/M metagenome (GOLD analysis project Ga0136612, IMG submission 106644) | Polar desert sand microbial communities from Dry Valleys, Antarctica - metaG UQ224A (23.06) | ecosystem: Environmental > Terrestrial > Soil > Desert | place: Antarctica: Dry Valley...
CGCTGGCGCTGCACTGGGCGCTGATCGGACAGGTGCCGGCGCGCGCCGGCACCTGTCCGATCAGCGCCCAGTGCAGCGCCAGCGGCCACCAGTCCCGGCTGGCCTCGGCGACCGACGCCACGTCGTCGGCGACCGGGGCGATCGACCGCAGTGTCTCGACGAACCCATCGGGCAACTCGACGGCACCGGCCCACCTCGCGTCGGATCCGGTCAGCTCGATCGGTGCGGTCGGCTCCATCATCGCGTCATCACGTGGCGACGACCGTGGCTTCTCGGGTCTCGGCATCGGCGAGCTGGCGGTAGGTGTCGAGTTGGCAGGCGGTCTCGGCGGTGTCCCAGCCCAGCTCGCCGGCCAACAGGTCGGCGACAGCCGGCGCCGCAGCCACCGCCGCCGGCCGGTCGAACAGATGGGCTCGGGTGCGGCGGGCCATGACGTCCTCGAGCGTCGTGACCATCTCGTGGCGCACGGCGTACACGGCTTCGGCCCGGAGGTAGGCCAGCCCGGGCACGAGTGGCTCGGCAAGGCTCGGATCGGCATCGATGAGCCCTTGAACCGTGGCGCCGAGCGTGCCGTAGCGCACGGCGAGGTGGTGTTCGGGCGAGTCCTCCGGCGGCTCTTCGTAGCCGTCGGCACCGAGCAGCTTGAGGCGCTTGGTGCGACAGCGCGTCCGCCGGTCGAGCCGGCGAGCGACCGCGTCGACCGTGTCTTCGGCCATCTCCCGGTAGGTCGTCAGCTTGCCGCCGGTGATGGCGATCACACCGGCCGCGCCGGTCGTCACCTGGTGGCGGCGGGATAGATCGGCGGTGCGGCCGCTCGTCGCTCTCTTGACGAGCGGACGCAGCCCTGCCCAGACGCCGGTGACGTCCTCGGTCGTCACCTCGGTCGTGACGGTGTGGTTCAGCGCCTTGAGCACGTAGGCGACATCCTCCGCGGTGCACGCCGGATCCTCGAGCGGTCCGTCGTAGTCCGTGTCCGTCGTGCCGACGTAGGTGTGCTCGAACGTGCCGTCGGGTCGCCGGCCCCACGGCACGACGAACAGACTGCGCTTGTCCTTGGGGACCGGGATGACGACGGCGATGTCGTTGCGCACCTTGTCCCACGGCACGGTGATGTGGATGCCCTTGGCCGGCCTGATCGTGTCGCCGGCCGCGGGATGCTCCAGCTCGCGCAGCTCGTCCGCCCACACGCCGGCGGCGTTGACGACGACCGTCGCCCGCACCACGACCTGCCGCCCATCGGCATCGACGGTCGCGCCGTCGACCTGACCGTCGGCGTCCTTGGTGAACCCGACCACCCGGGCCCGGTTGACGACGACCGCGCCGTGATCGGCTGCCGTGCGGGCGATCGTCAGCACGAGTCGGGCATCGTCGGTGGTCGCGTCGTAGTAGAGGTAGCCGCCGGCGAGCCGCTCGCGGGGCATCGTCGGCAGGTGGGCGAAGGCGGCGTCGGCCTTCAGTCGCTTGTGCAGCTTGCCGATGCGGAACCCGCCAGTCAGGTCGTACATCCACATCGCCGACCCGAGCGCCCGGGCGACACGGCGGGGGATCAAGCCGTCCCTCGTCATGATCGGGATCATGAACGGCAGCAGATGAACGAGGTGCGGGGCGTTGCGGCGGAGGCGCTGGCGCTCGTGCAGCGCCTCGTAGACGAGGCGGATGTCGCCCTGCTGCAGGTAGCGCAGCCCGCCGTGGACCAGCTTCGAGCTCTTGCTGGAGGTGCCGCTGGCGAAGTCGTCGGCCTCGACCAGGGCGGTCCGCAGCCCACGGGTGGCGGCGTCGAGGGCGACACCGGCCCCGGTCACACCGCCGCCGACGACTAGAAGGTCGAACGTTTCGTCGTCGAGGCGGGCGAGCATCGTCGAGCGGTCGAACGGCGGCTCGGGGGGAGCGTGGGGGGCCACGGCGCCGAGTGTACGAGGCGGGGTCGATTGCCTCTGGCGCTGGCAGGGGTGGTGGTTCTATCGTTGCGTCCCGCACGACGAGCTGGATGGGGGATCCATACGTGTTGCTTCAGAATGTCGACTGGAGGAAGTTGGGAGCTTGCCGAGGGCTGGACGCCAGCATCTTCTACCCCGACGACGACGACGATGCGGCCGTGGCCAAATCCGTCTGTGACAGCTGCGGTGTGCGCGCCGCGTGCCTCGAGCACGCCCTGCTGTCCAGGGAGAAGGCAGGCGTGTGGGGCGGGGCGACCGAGCGCGAACGCCGCCGCATCATCCGTCAGCGACGACGGAGCGCCTGAACCGCGATCCCGGGTCGTAGATTCGCCGGGTGCCCGACCCTGTAGCGCCCGGCGGACCACCTCCCGACGACCTGCTCGCCGAGCACGGTGGCTGGCCCGGGCTGCTGACGGAGCTGCTCGACGGGCGTGACCTGAGCGCCGAGCAGGCCCGGTCGGCGATGGCCACGATCCTCGCCGGGCAGGCCACGGCGGCTCAGCTGATCGGCTTCGTCGTCGCGCTGCGGGCCAAGGGCGAGACGGCCGACGAGCTGTCGGGACTCCTCGACGCCGTCCTCGGTGCCGCCGAGCTCGTCGTGCTCGACGACGAGCTGCGTGACCGGGCCGTCGACGTCGTCGGGACCGGCGGCGACCGATCGCACTCGATCAACGTGTCGACGATGGCGGCCATCGTCGTCGCCGCAGCCGGCGTCCCGGTGTGCAAGCACGGAGCCCGGGGCGCCTCGTCCAAGGCTGGCACGGCCGACGTGCTGGAGGCCCTCGGCGTGGCCATCGAGCTGTCACCCGACGGGGTGCGCCGGTGCATCGACGAGGCGGGCATCGGGTTCTGCTTCGCGCCGCGCTTCCATCCGGCCTTCCGCTTCGCCGCGCCGGCGCGCCGGGAGATCGGGATCCCCACCGTCTTCAACCTGCTCGGTCCGATGGCCAACCCCGGACGGGTGCGCCGACAGCTGATCGGCGTGGCCGACGCGCGGTTCGCCGATCGGATGCTGGCATCTCTGCGCGCCCACGGCTCGACCGACGCGTGGGTGGTTCACGGTGGTGGGCTGGACGAGCTGACGACCACCGGTCCGTCGCAGGTGCTCGCGCTGCACCACGACGGGGGGGCGCACTCGTTCACCGTCGACGCGGTCGAGCTGGGCCTCGCGCCGGCGACCCACGAGCAGCTCGTCGGCGGCGACCCGGCGCACAACGCCGAGGTGGTGCGCCGCGTGCTCGGCGCGCAGCGCGGGGCGCACCGGGACATCGTGGTGCTCAACGCCGGCGCCGCCCTCGTCGTGGCCGGCGTCTGTGCGTCACTCGCCGACGGTGTGGTGGCGGCCGAGGCGGCGATCGACGACGGCCGGGCGATGACGACGCTCGACCGGTTCGTCGCCGTCTCACAGGAGGCCGCGTCGACGTGATCGTCGTGCGCGTGCCGGCGTCGACCGCCAACCTCGGTCCCGGCTTCGACGCCCTCGCCATGGCGTTGACGCTCTACGCCCAGGTCGAGGTGCCGTCCGCCGGCGAGTCGGCCGGCACTGAGTCGGCCGGCAGTGAATCGGCCGGCACCGTGTCAGGCGAGGACGTCGATCGTCGCGGCCTGGTCGACGATGCCCACCCGGCCGATGTCGCGTTTCGAGCCGGTGGCGGGGTCGGTCCGGTGCGGGTGCGGTCGCCGATCCCGGTCGGGCGAGGACTGGGGTTCAGCGGCGCGATGCGCGTCGGCGGCCTGCTCGCCGCAGCCGCCCAAGCCAATGCGGCGGCAGGTCACGACGTCGCCGACCGGCTTGCCGTGTTCGACGCCGCGTCGCAGCTGGAGGGGCACGCCGACAACGTCGGCGCGTCGTTGCTCGGCGGTGTGGTGGCCACGGCTGGTGGCCGAGCCGTGCCGGTGCCCCTGGCGATCACGCCGGCCGTGGTCGTGTGGGTGCCGGACACGAGGACATCGACACAGCGGTCGCGCAACTCGTTGCCGGCCACGGTCACATACCAGGACGCGGCGTTCAACGTCGGTCGCACGGCGCTGCTCGTGGCCGCGCTGGCCACCGGCGACGTGGACTCGCTGCGCACGGCGACGGAGGACCGCCTGCATCAGGACGTGCGCTTCTCGGCGACGGTGCCGTCGCGCCAGGCGCTGGCCGTCGGATTGGACGCCGGCGCATGGGGTGGCTGGCTGTCGGGCAGCGGCCCGTCGGTGGCGCTGCTGTGCGACCCGGCGGAGGCGGACCTGCTGGCGGCGACGGTCCGCGACGCCGTGGCGGACGGCCACACGAAGATCCTCCAGATCGCCCACACCGGCGCGACCATCGAGCTCCGCTGACCGCCCCACTGATCGGAGTGTTTGGTGCGACCCGAGTGTTTCGTGGGGGGAGGCCCCGCACCAAACACTCCGATGCACTGAAACACTCGGACCGACGGAGCTCCGGCTCACGTCAGGCGGCGGGCGAGCAGGAGGGCCTCGTCCGCCAGCGCTCGTGGGAGCGGACGTCCCGGCAGCGGCGGGTCGGGTGTCGCCGCCGGCAGGGCGCCGGCCGTCGACCCGGCCACCCGGACGTCGACCAGGCGAGCCCGGTCGACGACCCACGTGATGTCGGCCTTGGTCACCTCGAACCGGCCACGGCGGACCAGGTCGTTCATCAGGGCCGAGCGCGTGATCGCACCCTGCAGCGCTGACAGGCGGTCGCGGGTCGACGCGGCCTCCTCGTAGCGCTGGGCGGCGGCCAGTGACGTCATTCGGGCGGTCAGCCGCTCGACCACCGGGTCGGCCTTCCCGTCGAACGCCGCCACCGCCGCGCCGACCGCGTCGTCATAGCGCTGCCGGTCGGCGACACCCGCACACGGGCAGGCGGCGACGCCGAGCTGGGCCGGGCTGCATGGTGTGGCGTCGGGCGGCGGCGTGTGTCGGCGACCGAGACGCACCGAGCAGCGGCGCAACGGCAGGGCAGCCTGCAAGGCGTCGACGACGAGGCCGGCCATCGTCCGCGACGGGAGCGGTCCGAGGTGCACCCCCGAGACGGCGGCGTCTTTGACGATGGCCAACCGAGGCCAGGCCGAGTCGATGTCCAGGCGCACGTAGCAGTAGCGGTCGACGCGAGTACCGGCGCGGTTGTAGCGGGGGAGCAGGCGGGCGATCAGCCGGGCCTCGACCACCTCGGCCGACAGTGGATCGGGCAGGCAGTGGTGGCGCACGGCCTGCGCCTCGCGCAGCATCGGCCCGATCCGTCGGCGGTCGTCGCGCCCGAAGTAGCTGCGTACCCGTTGGCGGAGGTTGGACGCCTTGCCGATGTACAGCACCTCGTCGCGGTGGCCGCAGAACAGGTAGACGCCGGGTGCGCGCGGCAGGCCGGCGGTCAGCCGCAGCTTGGCGGCCTGCGGGTGGCCGGCCATCGTGGCCAGGGTGATGAGGTCGTCGAGCCCGAGCACGCCGAGCGCAGTGGCCCGCTCGATGAGTAGGTGCAGGAGGTCCGTGGTGGCCAGCGCGTCGTCGAGCGCCCGATGCGTTGGCCGGTGGTCCAGACGTAGCCGGGAGGCCAGCGTGCCGAGACGGCAGTCGGGCACCTCGTCACGAACCAGGCGCCGGGCCAGCGACACCGTGTCGACCCGCGTGGGCGCCGGCTCGGGACGCCCCGAGCGGCGACAGGCGGCGCGCAGGAAGGCGAGGTCGAACCCGATGTTGTGGCCGACGATGATCGTGCCACGGAGGAACTCGAGCAGCGCCGGCAGCACGGTTTCGACGCGCGGTGCTGTGGCGACGAGCGAGTCGGTCAGCCCGGTCAGCACCGTGATCTGCGGGGGAATCGCGCGACCAGGGTTGACCAGGGTCTGGAACGTGCCGAGGCACTCGCCGCCGCGCACCTTGACCACACCGATCTCGGTGATCGCATCGTCTTCTCGATGGCCGCCGGTGGTCTCCAGATCGAGCACGCAGAACGTGACCTCGGCGAGCGGCGTGCCGGCCTCGTCGACGAGGTCGTCGAAGCTGCGCTGGATCGGCACCGATGGCACGGCCGCAGATCACAGCACGAACGCCCGTTCGTGTCAAGGACATCCGTACGTGCGCAGCGGTCAACTGTCCGCACCAGCGACGTCGCAGGCACCTGCGCGCCGGCTCTCAAGCAGCGCGCCTGGGACGCTGGCGTGGGCGCTTTGGCCCCCGACGGCAGCGTGCCGCAAGGCTGGCCGGGCTTCCTTCGGCCCCGACCGCAGCGAGCATGCATGGTCAAGCCGGTCTTGTCCGGCTTCGCGAGCGAAGCGAGCTGACGGCAGTCCGGTCCGCCCTCCTTCGACGGAGCGAGCCACCGACACAGCGCTCGCGTAGGTTGACCGGGTGGCGGGTCGACCGGCGATCGAGCACGGCCGACTGCGCGCGGCCATCGAGCTGGCCGTCGGCGAGGCCGATGCCGGTCAGCGTCAGCGCCCGCCGATGCCCTTCCCGCCGGAGCTCAAACCGTTCCTCCGCGTCGCCCGGGTGCCGGCCAACGCCCTCGGCCGCTTGCGCCGGGCGATCGAGGCGGACGACGAGTTCCGCCGCCGAGTCGCCGCTGTCGCCGATGCGCGGCGGGTCGACCCGATCGGTATCGAGTGGTTGCGCTGCGAGGCGGGCTGGGAGGCGCGGATCTCGTCCCTGGCCAGCGAGCTGGACGAGGAGGCGGCCAGCCGGCAGGAGGACACGGCGCTGCGCCGAGCCGAGCGTCGGCGCGAGGCGGCTGAAGGGTCGGCGGCGAAGAGCCGCGTCGAGGTCGGCGAGTTGCGGGCGCGAGTCGACGACCTGGCACGGCGAGTCGACCAGGAGCGCACGGCTCGCGCCGCCCTCGACGACGAGGCGCGCCGGCTGCGCGAGCAGGTCGCCGAGTCCCGGCGGGCCGAGCGTCACGCCAACGACCGCAGCGAGGCGGCACAGGCGCGCCAGCGGGTGGCCGAGGCCGAGCGCGACGCCGTCAGGGCGGAGGCCGCCGCCGCCGCCGATCAACGGGACGTGCTGCTGGCGGCGCGAGCCGGGGACGCCGGCGTGTCGGTGGCGGCTGCACAGGTCACCGAGTTGCGGGCGCTCGCCGAATCGGCGCGCAGGGTCGCCGATCGGTTGGCCGGCCTCGTCGACGTCGGTCCGCAGCTGCGCCAGCCGGTGGCCCTCCCCGGCGGCGTGGCCCGGGACTCGGCCAGGGCAGCGGAGCACTTGATGCGGGTGCCGGGTGCGCTGATCGTCGTCGATGGGTACAACGTCTCCAAGCTCGCCTGGCCGGATGTCGCCCTCGACGAGCAACGCCAGCGCGAGCTGGATGTGGTCGACGACGTCGCCCGCCGCTACGGAGCCGAGGTCACCGTCGTGTTCGACGGGGCCGAGGTGGTCGGTGCGCACGCCAGGCGACGCCGGCTCGCCCGCGTCGTCTACTCGCCGGCCGGCGTCACTGCCGACGATGTGATCACGGAGACCGTTGCGGCGACTCCGCCCGCGCGACCCGTCGTCGTCGTCACCAACGACAGAGCGGTCCAACGCTCCGTGGCGGCGGTCGGGGCGAACGTCGTGTCGAGCGACGCCTTCCTCGCCGTCGCCCGCCGCTGACCCGCTCAAAGGCTCGCTCCGCTGGCGGGTCCGACAAGGCCAACGTGACCATCCACGCTCGTGCAGCACGAACGCTCGGGAACCGGACGCGCAATCCTGTCCGCCGCGATCGGCCGGATCCGGCGGAGCGCGCGGACAGGGCGGCTCGATCTTCGCTCGTACGCTTGGGGCGTGCGCCGGACGGAACCGCTTCCGACGCTGGACGAGCTGCGGTCAGTCGCCGCCGAGCACGGCATCGACCACCTAGGGGTCGCCGCAGCCGACGTCCTGCATCGGGCCCGCCATGCGCTGCACACACGCCAACAGGCCGGCTTGGCCGCCGACATGGCGTTCACCTATCGCAACCCCGATCGCTCGACCGACCCGACGCGGACGGTCGTCGGGGCCCGCTCCGTGGTGGTCGGTGCGCGTTCGTACCTCGTCGACGACGAGCCGGCTCGGCCGGCCGGGCCGCAGGCGAGGGTCGCCCGTTATGCCTGGGTCGACCACTACGCCGTGCTGCGCACCGGGCTGCGCGCCGTCGCCGCTCGACTGCATGTCTCGAGCGAGCGGGCGGTGGTGGTCGCCGACGACAACGCCATGGTCGACCGGGAGATCGCCCACCGCGCCGGGCTCGGCTGGTTCGGCAAGAACGCCAACCTGCTGCTGCCGGGCGCCGGCAGCTGGTTCGTGCTCGGCAGCGTGATCACGACCGCCGAGCTGCCGCCGGCGCCGGGACCGGTGGCGGACGGCTGCGGTTCGTGCCGCCGATGCCTCGATGCCTGCCCGACCGGGGCCATCGTCGCGCCCGGCGTCATCGACGCCAACCGCTGCCTGGCGTGGGTGCTCCAGCGACCGGGTGTCATCGACCCGGACCTGCGTGCCGCCGTCGGTGACCGCATCTACGGGTGCGACGACTGCCAGGACGCCTGCCCGCCGACCGTCCGCCTCGGGCGGCGACACATCCTGCCGGCGCCAGACGACGTGCAGGCCTGGGTCGACGTGCTCGACCTGCTGTCCGCCGACGACGCAACGCTGCTCGACCGCCACGGGCGGTGGTACCTGGCCGGGCGCGACCCGCGCTGGCTCCGGCGCAACGCGCTGGTCGTGCTCGGCAACATTGCCGACGCCACGGATGGGCGCGTCGTCGAGGTGTTGGCCAGCTACCGGGCGAGCGACGACCCCATCCTCGCCGAGCACGCTCACTGGGCCAGCGCCCGACTCGGCCTCGACGTCGGCGATGACGCACAGCCGTGAAGCACCTGCTCGTGACGAACGACTTCCCACCGAAGATCGGCGGGATCCAGTCCCTGCTCTGGGAGTGGTGGAGACGGCTGCCGCCGGACCAGTTCGCCGTGCTGACCAGTCCGCACCGGGGCGCCGCGGCGTTCGACGCCGCCCAGCCCTTCCGGGTCGAGCGATCGCGTCATCCGGTGCTGCTGCCGCACCCGTGGATGGTCCGCCAGATCGATCAGCTGGCCGCTGAGGTGGGAGCCGGGCTCGTGGTGCTCGACCCAGCGGTGCCGCTCGGGCTGGTCGGGCCATCCCTCGAGCTGCCCTACGACCTCGTGCTGCACGGTGCGGAGGTGACCGTCCCCGGCCGCCTCCCCGGGTCGCGCCGGCTGCTGGCCGGGGTCCTGCGCGGCGCCCGGCACATCGTGTCAGCAGGCGAGTACGCCGCCGGCGAGGCCGTTCGGGCAGCCGACTGCCCGTTGCCTGTGACCGTCGTGCCGCCCGGTGTCGACGTCGAGCGCTTCGTGCCGCTCGGCGAGCCCGAGCGGCGGAAGGCCCGGGCGCGCTTCGGGTTGCCCGTCGAAGCCCAGCTCGTCGTCTCGATCTCCCGCCTCGTGCCGCGCAAGGGGTTCGATGTCGTGATCGAGGCGGTCGGCATGCTCGCCCCGAGCCACCACGATCTGCACCTGGTCATCGCCGGTCGCGGACGCGACGAGCGGAGGCTGCGGCGTCTTGCTGCAGAGCTCCGGGCGCCGGTGACGTTCCTCGGGCGCATCGGCCACGACGATCTGCCGGCGCTCTACGCCTGCGGTGACCTGTTCGCGATGGCTTGTCGGTCGCGCTGGGCCGGTCTCGAGCAGGAGGGGTTCGGCATCGTGTTCGTCGAGGCTGCCGCCTGCGGTGTGCCCCAGGTCGCCGGCGATTCTGGAGGTGCGGCCGAAGCGGTGATCCACGGCGTGACGGGCGCAGTCGTCCACACCCCGGAGGATCCGGCGGTGGTGGCCGCAGCGCTGGAGGCACTCCTCGACGACGAGCCGCTCCGAGCGGGCATGGCCGAGGCCTCCCGGGAGCGGGCCTGCGCCGAGTTCGCGTACGACGTCCTCGCCGCCCGTCTCGGCGATGCCCTCGAGGTCGACACGTGAGGCGCGCGCAGCCCGCAGACTGCTCCAGAGCTTGCGGAAAACTGTCACCTCACCTGCATTCTGCGGCTGGCATCAGGTCGGGTCATGGCTGAGCGTGGCGAGCGCCTCATCGAGAGCGGCACCGCCGTCGACGTGCACCGAACCGGCGAGGTGCTCGTCCGGGCCGATGTCGTCGGCACGGTGCTGTTCGGCGCCACAGCCGTGCTCACCGCGGCGGTGTTCACGACGCTGCTGCAGTGGGTTGCCGCGATCACCGCCCTGGTGCTCTTCGCGATCGGCGTCTTCTCGTTCCTGTGGTCGTACTGGAACGCCGTCCAGCGCAGCCGCCAGGACGAGATC
>Ga0136612_10001419_pt1 | contig 10191 bp, 10 predicted proteins | sample AntDryUQ224A2306_2_FD_106644 | JGI IMG/M metagenome (GOLD analysis project Ga0136612, IMG submission 106644) | Polar desert sand microbial communities from Dry Valleys, Antarctica - metaG UQ224A (23.06) | ecosystem: Environmental > Terrestrial > Soil > Desert | place: Antarctica: Dry Valley...
CAATGAAATGGTCCCCCACCCTGAGAACCGGATTGAGCGAATTAAGCGCCGCCTGAAAGACCATGGCGCATTCCTGCCAGCGATAGCGCCGCAGCTCGTTGCCACCGAGGGCAAAGAGGTCGAGCGTGCGCCCGTCGCCAGTGCGGAAGCGGGCGCGGCCGCGGGAAACCCGCGCGGTGCGGGTCAGCAGGCGGAGCAGGGCGAGACCCAGCGTCGTCTTGCCCGACCCGCTCTCGCCGATGAGCGCCACGGCCTCGCCGCGCCGAATCTCCAGCGTCGCCCCCCGCACCGCCTGCATCGGGCCGGCCGACGTCTGGTACTCGACCCATAGGTCTTCGATCGAGAGCACCACGGAGTCGGAGGTCGGAAGTCGGAAGTCAACGGTCGTAAGTCGTGAGTCGTAAGTCGGACGTCCGCCGTCGTTCTCCCTATCACCCTATCACCCATCACCCATCACCCGACTCCCGACTTCCGACTTCCGACCCACGTCGTCACCCGCGTCGCAACCGCGGATTGAAGACCTCCTCCAGCGAGCGGGAGATCAGCACCAGCGAGAGCTGCAGCAGGCAGATGGCGACGACCGGCGACATGATGTACCAGAGGCTGTCCGAGAAATAGATCGCTCCTTTCGTGAAGGCGAACTGGATCATCAAGCCCCAGTTGTCGCCCGAGAGGGGCACCAGGCCGAAGAAGTAGAGAATGATCTGACCGTAGATGGCGTTCGTCATGGCGATCACGAAGTTGATGACGATGTAGCTGGTCATGTTCGGCAGCACTTCGCGGAAGAGGATGTGCCAGGTGCCGAGATCGAGCACCCGCGCCGCCTCGACATACTCCCGCTCCTTGAGCGAAAGGACTTGGGCGCGCACCGCCCGCAGCAGCGTTGGCCAGGAGACGGCGGCGATGATGAACGCCAGCAGAATCGGGCTGTCCAGCTTGACGAAGGCCGCCAGGACGCCCAGAAAGACGATGTAAGGAATCGTCAGCACCACGTCGGTGATCAGGAGCACGCCTGAATCGGAGAGCCCCCCGATCAGCGCGCTGAGGGCTCCCAGCGTCACCGCCAGCAGAGTCGACATGGCGGCGGCGAGCGCGCCGACGACCATCACGCTACGGGTGCCGCGGACGATCTGGGTGAAGATGTCGTGTCCGGCGTAATCGGTGCCCAGGATGTGCTCGCGCGAGGGCTGGCTGTAGAGCTTGCTGAGGTCGGTGACGGTTTCGGTAGAGGTCAGGATCGGCCCGAAGATGGCCAGGAAGACGAAGATGCCGAAGACCACGAAGGCCGCGGCGCCGATCTTGTCCTGGCGCAGGAAGCGCACGAAGATCTGGCCCCAGCCGACTCGCTGGTGAACGAGCGGCGCCTCGGTGGCCGGCACGTGGGCAAAGTCGGCCGTCGTCTGGGCCATGTGCTAGCCGCTCCTTCCGGTTTCGCGGATGCGCGGATCGAGCCGGCTGTAGAGCAGATCGGCGATCAGGTTGGCGGCCACGACCGATACTGTGATCATCAGGAAAATCCCTTGCAGCAACGGATAATCGCGCGACTGCACGGCCTTGAAGAGGGTGTACCCAATCCCCTGATATTGGAAGATCGGCTCGACGAGAAAGGAGCCGCCGACGATGAAGCCGATCGAGATGGTCAACTGGGTGAAGAGGGGCAGGATGGCGTTGCGCCCGACATAGACGACGGCGATGCGGCGCTCGGGAAGGCCGCGCGCCCGCGCCGCGGTGACGAAGTCTTCCTCCAGCGCGGCGATGGTGCTGCTCTTCATCAACAGCATCCAGGCGCCGAGGCCAGTCAGCGCGTAGGTGAGAATCGGCAGCGCGGCGTGGTAGAGCGCGTCCTGCACGAAGGCGAGGCTCAGCTCCACCTTCTGACCGGAAGTGAGGGTGCCCCGCATCTCCGCGATGGGCAGCCAACCCAGTCGAATGCCAAAGACGACGATCACCATGATGCCGAACAGGTAGCTCGGCACGGAATAGAAGAGCGACGCCAGGATCGAGAGGATGTTGTCCAACGCCGAGTTGCGGCGATAGGCCATCACCATGCCCAGCACGACGCCGCCGGCGAACGCCAGCAGCAAGCTGACACCGACGCTGAAGAGCGTCCAGGGGAGGTAGGTGAAGATTATCTCCGTCACTGGCACCCCGGGGGAGAGCATCGATTGCCCGAGATCGCCACGGGCCAGGTTCTTCAGATAGTCGAGATATTGGAGCGCCAGCGGTTGATTGGGGTCGACCGCGAAGAGTGAGCGCGCCTGGCTGGCGGCCATTTCGTACGAATAGCCGTACTGGCTCGTCAGTTGACTTATGAACACCTCGATCGGGCTGCCGGGCAACAGCCGCACCAAGAAGAAGATGAGCGTGCTGACGAAAAAGATCGTGAAGAGTGCTTTGGCGATGCGGCGCACGAGGAAGTGCGACCAGAAGCGGCCGAGCGCACTCCGGACGTCAAAGCGTCCCGGCGCGGATCGTTCCTGAGCAATCGCGACCATAGCACCGGCCTTGAGGCAGGGCGCCGAATTCAACGGTGAGGCAACGACCGAAGCCAGCTTTGCTGGAGAGGAAGCAGGGTAACGTCGGGATCCGGCGCGCGGCACAACGTCGATCTTGGCGCTATCAGTAACGTGGCCACCACATCATAACCGAAACGTGGGCCGGGTGGGCGCCGGTATTGCACGACGGCACGATCGGTCACATTCCCGCAGCGCCTTCCGTCATAGTGGTGACGAGCGAAACGGCGCCGCGGAGACAGAGACCTCAGCGCTCGTGGAGAGCGTCGAACCCGGGATGCCCGATATCCCCGGTTCAGCACATTACGCGAAGGTCCCTGGGGAGAGGAATGATGCAGCAACGGATGAACCACCCCATCTTCGTCCTGCCCGATGCCATGCAGGCTCTGCAGGCCCTGGCGAAGTCCTCGAAACACGCTGGAGTGCCGGAGAAAACGCTGCTTCATGCCCACCTGCGGGCCAGCCAGATCAACGGCTGCAGCGTCTGCGTCGATATGCACGCCCGCGAACTGAAGCAGGCCGGCGAGAGCGACGAACGCCTCTTCGCGGTGGCGGCCTGGCGGGATGCCCCCTATTTCACTGAAGCCGAACGCGCCGCCCTGGCCCTCACCGAGGCCGTTACCCGGCTCAGCGACCGGCCCGACCCGGTGCCGGATGAGGTCTGGCAGGAGGCGGCCCGGCACTACGACGAGGCGGCCCTGGCGGCACTGCTCCTCACTATCGCCCAGATCAACGTCTGGAACCGGCTCAACGTCAGCACCCGGCAGGTGGCGGGGGCGTGGACTGGGTGACGGGTGACTGGTGACGGGTGTTGGGGTCGTAGGGTTATAGGGTGATGGGTAGAACGAGTCACTCGCCGATAGCCGATAGCCAATCGTCCAACGACCCTATGACCCGTTACCCGTTACCCGTCACCCGGCTGTCGTCCGGCAGCGAGGGCCAGCGGACAGTGATCACGATCGTTGGCCCCTCGGCGTGCCAGAAATGGGGGACGCCAGGTTCCCAGAGGACGTAATCCCCTTCGTGCGAGAGGAGGACGTCGCGCTCCGGGAACTGCAAGCGGAAGCGGCCCCGCACGAGGATCGCCAGGGTGTGGGCTCTCTCATTGAAGCCCCAGGTCGCCCGCTCCTCTCCGCCGGCGAACACCGCCCATTGCACTTCGACATCCGTCCTCGCCAGCGGATGATCCACATCGGGCACGAAGTGCCCCAGCAGCCAGCCGCGGCGATCGCCGCCATCCTCCGCCGCGTTGCCGCTGGTTACCCCCTGGGTCCGTAACACTATTCTGCCTTCCCGCATCCAAGAGTCGATGCTCCATGTCCTCAACCCCCGGTGCGGTGGTCGTCTCACAAAGGATATCCCCTGATTGTTTCATCTCCAAGGCGTGGCGCTGGCCTGGGATGGCGTTCATGGTGTGTTGATGAACCGGTCCCATCGAGGGCATACCATGAGTCCAGCAGTGCGGCGTTCGCTCCCCGGACGATCGGTCCGGATCATGATGTTCGCTGTCGCGGCGGTTCCGGAGCACACTCCCACCGCCCGTTCCCTCCCTTCCTTCTCCGGGGCGCCCCACCCCGGTCCCGGCTCCGCGGTTCGTGACGTATCCAGCCTGATACGTCACCTGCCGTGGGGCCGTGCCTCATTCCATAGGGAGAAAAACGATGAGAGCGCCGGCGATGCCGCCGGCGTTCCCGCCCATTTCTGGCTCGTCGAAACCGGTGCTACGGGCGTTCTCTTGGTTCACAGATGCCCGTGGTCCCCGCGGTGGTGCTGCACAGATACCCTCGACAGCAGAATGGGGCCTGGGAGGGACCGACCGGGCTGAGTCCTCCCCCGCACGGCGCGCCGAGGACGCCGCAACACGTTTTCGTGGTGTTGATGGAGTTCTCTGGCAGCGAGCAGGCCCGGTCAGTTTCGTTGGTGCAGCAGTCCTTGTTCGAGGAACACGTGGCGTCGGCCGCGATCGCCTTGCACGTCTTGCATTTCTTCTTCCTGTTCCTGGCCTCGGTTTCTCCAACCGGCAGGGCGAGACCAATGGTTGCGGTCGCCGCCGCGCCTCCGAGCGCCGCGCGCAACGCGCCGCGCCGCGTGTTTGCTCCACCAATGAACCGGGTGAGGGTATCGAACGAGGAATTGGCCATGGGGTCCTTTCCATCTCAGTGGCTCATGTGCCGCCGTCGTGATGATGCGCCAACCAGCCGAACACGCCTGGTGCTCCCCACCTTGCGGCGAGGTCTGGTTTGTGGCTCTCCATTCTATCCGTCGCCTGTTCACTCCAGGGAGAAGATAGAAAGCGTCAGTCAGGCATGGCCCGATAGCCCGATCCGTGGAGGGGCTGCCTCTGCGACCATGCGTCAGAATCGAGGACTGCCCTTGCCGCGCGGCGATCGCGTCACCCCCGGAAGGCATGACGCGACGGCTCGCCCCGCGGGGAGACTGCGCCTTGCTAGACTCTCGCACGGCATAACGACGTCATGCGGTGCGGTAAAGGAGTTGCAACATCCGAAGCAGTAGTTGCCAGAGTCGCGCCGCGCTCTTGCCGCCACGCGGCCGGCCAGGATGGCGAGCGATGCGGATGATGGGGCATGTCGCGCGCGGCATCGCGCTCCTCCTCGTCCTCCCGCTCTTCGCCCTGGCCGCCCCACCCGTCCAGCCCACGCCGCGGTTCCCGAGTGAGTTCGCACAGCACACCATCACCGAAGTCTTTGGCAGCCCCACCGATCTGGCCTGGCTGGGCGCCGATCTCCTCATTGCTTCGCAGGAAGGTTGGGTCTACCGGCTGGCGGACGCCGATCCGGCCGGCAGTCCGCAACAGATTCTGGATGTGTCGGCCAGGGTGGGCAAGGGGCCTGAGCAGGGTCTGCTCGGGGTCATCCCCGATCCCGATTTCGCCGAGAATCGCTTCATGTACGTCTACTACACCCGGGCCCGGGATAGCGGGCACTGCGATGTCCTCCCGGCGAACTGTCACAATCGGGTCGCGCGCTTCACCATGGGAGCGGACGGCACCCTCGATCCCGAGAGCGAGCTGCCACTCATCGATAGCATCCTGGTGGGTAGCTTGCACAATGCCGGCGACCTCGCGTTCGGCCCGGACGGAGAGCCCTACGTCAGTACCGGCGATGCCGGCTACTGGCCGAACTCGCAGGATCTCGGCAATCTCAACGGCAAGATTTTGCGCATCGACCGCGACGGCGCACCCGCTGCGGGCAATCCCTTTTCCGCGGAGGGCGTCGATTGCCGCACGCCGCAACAGGGCGAGTCGAAACGGCCGTGTGCCCAGATCTTCGCTTTCGGCCTGCGCAATCCGTTTCGCATCGCCTTCGATCCGAACGTCTTGGGTTCCCGGTTCTTCATTAATGATGTCGGTCAGGCGGGCTGGGAAGAAGTCAACGTTGGCGCCGCCAGGGCCAACTATGGCTGGCCGGGCCGCGAAGGGCCTTGTCCCCCCGGCGCGGTCGATGCCTGCCCACCGCAAATGGACTTCGTCGAGCCCATCTACACCTATGCCCCCGAATCCGGCTGTTTTGCCAGTACCGGCGGCGCGTTCGTTCCGCAAGCCAGCTCCTGAGGGACGGCGTTTGCCGGAAGATATCTCTTCGCCGATTGGGGTTGCGGCACGATCTTTGTCCTCGATGAGGGCAAGAGCGGCACATTCGCGGCCACGCCGTTCGCCACCGGTCTCCCGACCATCACCCCGATTCTGTTCGGTCTGGACGGGGAGACTCTTTACTACAGCAGCAGTGAGAAGAGCCTCGTTCACGCCATTACGCCGGTCAAAGCGGGCTAACGTCTCCCGATCCTGGCCATCCTGGACGAAGACGACCAATCCAGCACATCCCTCTGGAGAAAATCGATGACCTGGATGATCCGCCTCGCGTTCGTGCTGTCCCTCCTGGCCCCAAGCGCTGGCGCGTTGGCGCAGGAGCGCATTACGCTCCTGCCGCACGAGAGCGAGGGCTACGGCATAACATCGGTCCTCCCGGACGGCTGGACCGATGCCGGGCAGGGCATCTTCACCCGCCAACGGAGTGATGACGATCCAACAGTGATCGCCCAGCAGTCGGCGCCATTTGCCGCGGAGGATGTGCTGGCGTCGCTCCTGCCCCAGCTCAGCCTGACGGAAGCCCCCGAAAGTGTCGGCACGCGTCAGGAAGGCGCGCTGCTCTGGACGCTCTATCAGGTCGACGTCTCCATTGGCACGATCGTGCTCGCCGTCGATCTGGCGTTGGCGGAGCAGGATGCCACCACCTACATCGTCCTCCTGCAAACAACGCCGGATGAGTACGACGAACTGCATGGGACGGTCTTCCTGCCGGTGCTGGATGCATTCGCGCCACTCGTGGTCGAACAGGAGACCGTCCCATACGATGTCGAAGCGGTGACCTTCGCAAACGGCGACGTCACCCTGGCCGGAACGCTGACACTGCCGCCCACGGAGGGGCCGCACCCGGCTATCGTGCTGGTCTCTGGCAGCGGCCCGCAGGATCGGGATGAGACATTGGGCGGCGGCATCGCCATCCGGCCATTCCGGCTACTGGCGGATGCGCTCACCCGAGCAGGCGTCGCGGTGCTGCGGTACGACGATCGCGGCGTCGGTGACTCGACCGGCACGTTTGCCACGGCCACCACCCAGGATTTCGCCTCCGATGCTGACACCGCGATCCGCTATCTTCTCATCCGTGAGGAGATCGACGCCGGCCAGATTGGCGTGCTCGGGCACAGCGAAGGGGGCCTGGTGGCCGCCATTCTGGGCGCCCGCAACCCCGACCTCGATTTCATCATCAGCCTGGCGGGCCCCGGTGTAAACGGGCGCGACGTATTGCTGTTGCAGAATGAGCGCATTCTGGAAGCGGAAGACGCGACCCCGGAACAGATCGCCGCGCAACGCGCCTTCATAGAAGAGGCGATCACGCTTCTGGACGATCCGGCCGCCCTGGAAGCGCTGGTTTTCCGGCACACGCTCGAACAGGCGGAAGCCCTGCCAGAAGCGGAGCGGGCCGGCCTCGGCGATCTGGAGCAATACGCGCGGGTCGTGGCCGAACAAGCGCTGTCACAGTTTGGAGCCGCCTGGTTCGCATCGTTTCTCGCCTACGATCCGGCGGCCGACTGGGCGCAAACAACCGTGCCCGTGCTGGCCATTTTTGGCGGCAAGGATGTCCAGGTGGACGCCGAGCAGAACGCGCCCGCGATGGAACGAGCGCTGGCGGAGGCCGGGAACGACGATGTCGAAATTATTGTCCTGCCGAACGCCAACCATCTGTTCCAGGAGGCTGATACCGGAGGCCTCACCGAATACACGACGTTGCCCGCCGCATTCACCCCCGATCTCGTGCCGACGATTGTTGGGTGGCTGCAGGGCCAGGGATTCATCGCGGGATCTCCCGCGGCAACCCCCGTCTCGGCAACGCCAATCCCGTGATCATGGTGGTGACGGGTGATGGGTGACGGGTGATGGGGTGATCGGGTGATAAGGAGTCGGCTTTCGGCGAACGCTTGCCGTCCTCCGTCCCCCGTCCTCCGTCCTCCATCACCCATCACCCATCACCTACCGTGCAGCCTTGACGCGTTCCAGAAAGGCGAAATCGGCGGCTTGTGGCGCCCGCATATCGCCTTCGAAGGCGCCCCGGTCGTAGTTGTCGCTAATCGCCTCCTTCAATTCCGGATGCGCCTCGTACCCGCGCATGGTGCGCTCGGTCAGGGCCTCGGCACGGGCGCCCAGCGCCTGCGCCTCGGCGCTGGCCGGATCGAGATCGTGGTTGGCGCGGATTTCGTCCAACAGGGCCGTCCACTCCTGCTCGATGGCCGCGATCTCCTCTTGCGGGACGGCCTTGCCGGCTTCCGCGAACTGCTGCATCTGCTCTGGCGAGTAATGTGCGGTCATGCTTTCCTCTCGTCGCGCCAGGCCGGCTCCCGCCGCCTCCGACGCTTCAATGACCAGCTCCCAGGACCACTCCCCAGTCGTCAGGCGGCGGTCGACCAGATCGCCGACGGCCGAGGAGATGCGCTCCAGTTCCGCGATGCGCTCGCGCAGCACCTGCCGCTGCACGCGGAGGGAGGCGACCAGATCGAAATCGGGCCGGTCCAGCAGCTCGCCAATCCGTTTCAGCGGGAAGCCGAGAAAGCGCAGGGTCAGGATCTGCTGCAAGCGCAGCAGGTCGGATTCCCCGTACAGTCGGTAGCCCCCTGAGGAGTGCAACGCAGGAGTCAACAGCCCGATCCGGTCGTAGTGATGCAACGTCCGAATCGAGATCCGCGTCAGCGTGGCCACCTCTCCGACGCGGTAATAGCGCCTCATGCCTCACCTCCTGCCCGAGAGGATAGGGCCTGACGTCGCGTCAGGGTCAACCCCCTCTGATCGTCATGCAAATTCGGTTTCGCCAGCAGGCTCCGCAGCCTGCCCTGAATCGTCTGCAGCAGAGGCTGGTTCTGCGCCTCGCGCCCCGCGCAATATGGCCCCGATTACATAGGGTCTCTACATACTTGTGAGGATGGCAGAGGCGGTTCCTTCCTGAACAATGAGACTCACGTGTCGGCGCAAACGATGCCGCCTCGATCGAGCCGCTAAATGGAATTGGATCGCACTGCCATGGATGCACACGTCTTTGACGCCCTGACCAAAACGCTCTCCCGGAGGCCCTCCCGCCGGACCATCAGCCACGCCGTGCTCGCCGGTATCGTTGGCGGCCTGTCCGGACCGCTACTCGGTCTATCGGGCGGCGACGCGAAACGGCGCAAGAAGAAACGCCGCCGCCCATGCCGCAACTGCGGCCCCGATCGTTATTGCGAGCAGGGGACGTGTTCGGCCTGCAAGCCATTGGCAACCGCCTGCACCACCGACGTGCAGTGCTGCTCTGGTATCTGCGACAGCTACCGTGACGAGTGCGCGGAGGTGCGCTTCGGCTGCAATCCGAACGTGCCCCGCCAATGCCCGAACAACGGCATCTGCTGCGACCTGGACGGGGAAGGCGAGTTCACCTGCGTCGATGATCCGCAAACAAACCAGAAGTTGTGCGGTACATCGTGCCAGGAGTACGTCAATTGCTTCAACTTCGGCAACGATGCCCAATGCCGGAGCGGCACGTGCTGCTGCGGGGGGCCGAACTGCGTTAATTTGCCACCCTGCTGAGCCTGGCCGCCTGGATCCGACTCCTATGGCCGGATCCTGTTCCTATCCAACCACTCACCACAGGTTCAGTGTGCAGACCAGTAGTCGTTGACGCGCTTCATTTCTTCCAGCCAGAAGCGATCGTCGTCGCGCCCTATATAGAGGCCCAACTCCCGAGCGATGGCGAAGAATCCCGTTCCTGAGGAATTGCTCTCCTTGCCGCACACCACCGCGGACAAGAGCGGCCGCCCTGCTGCATTCTCGGTCCGGTTCACGTCGTCAAGGTGTCTCCCGACGAGGGCGCCAAAGTTCGGATTGCTGGTATTGACGCCGGCAAAGGGCGCTATGTCCCAGTAGGTGATTGTTTGGCCACGCACTCGTGCTACCTCCTGGAGTTTTTCGTGAAGGGCCCGCGACGCCATGTTGCAAAACTCCTTTGTTACGAGACACCATCAACGCCCCGCGAACGGAGTAAGCCGTCATTGAAGACGGCGAGTGAAGGATAGTGAATGGTCTTGCCATGGCCCGCTTCTAGCTCGGCGTTGCCGGGCGGCGGCGCACCGCCCGCAG
>Ga0136612_10001420_pt1 | contig 10191 bp, 11 predicted proteins | sample AntDryUQ224A2306_2_FD_106644 | JGI IMG/M metagenome (GOLD analysis project Ga0136612, IMG submission 106644) | Polar desert sand microbial communities from Dry Valleys, Antarctica - metaG UQ224A (23.06) | ecosystem: Environmental > Terrestrial > Soil > Desert | place: Antarctica: Dry Valley...
ATCGACTACGCCGAGGCGCTGACGGTGATCGACGTCAACTCCGGCTCGTTCATCGGCCGCGGCCGCGGCCGATGAACGAGCCGGAGTTGACGTCGATCACCGTCAGCGCCTCGGCGTAGTCGATCATCAGATAGCCGCCGCTGGGCAGGTCGACCCGGCTGGAGAGCGTGCCCTGGAGGACCTTCTCCACCCCGTAGGCCTCGAACAGCGGCTCGGCGCCGTCGTAGAGCTCGACGCGGTCGACGAGCTCGGGCGCGGTGCGGGCGAAGAACGACTTCAGGCGCTGATGCTGCTTGGGATCGTCCACGACGGCGCGCTCGAAGTGCGCCGAGAAGATGTCGCGCACGACGCGCACGGAGAGGTCGGCCTCCTGGAAGACCATCGCGGGGGCCTCGGCGTCGGCGACGCGCTGGAGGAGCACCTCGTGGAGCTTCTCGAGGTAGAGCAGCTCGCGGTCGAAGTCGGCACGCTTGGCTCCGTGGGCGGCGGTGCGGATGATCGCGCCGGCGCCCTGGAGGTCGAGCTTGGCGGCCTCCTTGCGCAGGCGGTTGCGCTCGGCGTCCTCGAGGCGCCGGGAGACGCCGACGCCCTCGCCGGTCGGCGTGTAGACCATGTAGCGCCCGGCGATGGTCAGCTCCATGGAGAGCCGCGCGCCCTTGGTCTTCAGGGGATCCTTGATCACCTGGACCACGACCTCCTGTCCGGGCTTGAGCAACTCGGTGATGCGGGGCGCGTTCTTGCCCCCGCCACCCCGACCGCGGCGCGGGATCTCGACGCCCGGCAGGACGATCTCGTCGACGTGGAGAAAGCCGTTCTTCTCCAGGCCGAAGTCGACGAAGGCGGCCTCGAGGCCGGCCAGGACGTTGTCGACCTTGCCCTTGTAGATGTTGCCGACGATGGATCGCGCGCCGCGTCGCTCCAGGTAGAGCTCGGCGACGCGGTAGCCCGCGGCCTGGTTGCGGCGACGCTTGATCGCCGCGCTGGACGCCGGGGTTCCCGACGCCTCCATGAGGGCGACGCGGGTTTCGGCCCGGTCGACGCTCACTAGTAGTTGCTTCTTCACGTTTTCAGTCTTTCTCTTAGAAGGTGAGCACTCGGCCCTTGCTCGCCGCCGACACGCGCGCCTGCGCGTAGATCGACTGGAGCACGCCGATGGCCATGAGGGTGACGATCACCGACGAGCCGCCATAGCTCATGAGCGGCAGCGGGACACCGGTGATGGGCATGATCCCGACGGTCATGCCGACGTTGACGAAGACCTGGAAGAGCAGCATCGCAACGATGCCGCCGGCGATCAGCGCGCCATAGAGGTTCTTCGCCAGGGTGAGGATTCGCAGCGTGCGCCAGATGAGCAGCGCATAGAGCGAGAGGACGATCGCCGCCCCGAGGAAGCCGAAACGCTCCCCGACGACGGCGAAGACGAAGTCCGTGTGGTGCTCGGGCAGGAAGTCCAGCCGGGTCTGCGTCGCCTCGTCGGCGCCGCGCCCGGTCTTCTCCCCCGACCCGATCGCGATCCGCGACTGGGCCTGCTGATAGCCCTCCGCGCCGGGATCCTGAGACGGGTTGAGGAACGCTGTGAGGCGATCCATCTGGTAGGGCTTGAGCACCTGGACGCCGACCGCCGGAGCGGCAACGAGCGTGAAGGCCACGGCGACCGCACCCACCGCGGCCAGGCCGGCGAAGTGCCGCCCCGGGGTACCCGCGATGAACAGCGTCGCTAGGGCGATCACGACGAAGACCAGGCCCGTGCCCAGGTCGGGCTGGAGCATGACGAGCATGGCCGGGAACAGCGCGATGAGCATCACTCGCGCCGTCGTGTCGCGATCGTGCAGGCGCCGGGCGCGGTCGACCATGAAGGCCGACAGCGCCAGGATGAGGAGCAGCTTGCCCAGCTCGGAGGGCTGGAAGGAGAAGAAGGGGAGGAAGAAGGAGCGACGCGACCCGCGGGTCGTCCCGCCGATGAGGATCACGAGCGTGATCAGGCCGATCATCGCGACGTAGAGCCCGTACTTGAGCTCGCGCAGCCGCGAGTAGTCGATGCGGCTCAGGGCGAACATCAGCCCGAGCCCGACGATCGCGTAGGCGAGCTGGCGGTAGAGGTAGAAGTGGGGCTGGCCGGCCACGTCGTCGGTCGTGGCCGCCTGGATGGTGATGAGCGAGCAGGCGAGCAGCCCGATCACCGCGGCCGCCAGGAGGACGTCGAAGCGCAGCGGCCCGCGCTGGGCGCGCGCGAGCTCGCCGACGTTGCGCTGGATCGGGTTCTGGGTGGTCATCGAGTCGCCGACGTCCCCACCACGAGCTTCTTCTCGACGCCGAACCACTCCGACAGCATGAGCCGCACGGCCGGGGCAGCGGCCGCGGCGCCGAACCCACCCTGCTCGACGGTAGCCGCGACCACGATCGGCCGCTTGGCGTCGGGCGCGTAGGCCACGTACCAGGACTGGTCGGCCTGGCCCGCGCGCTCGGCCGTGCCGGTCTTGCCCAGGACCTCCCGGCCGAAGCCCGCGAAGACGTCGGCCGACGTGCCTCCCTGCGTGGAGGTCGCGTCGCGCAGCCCCCCGAGGATCACCTCGCGGTAGGCCTCGTCGATCTTCACCGTCCGGGCGGGGCTCGAGCGGATTTCCTCCAGGACGCGACCCGCGGCGTCCTCGACGCGCAGGCCGAGGTGGGGCGTGACGACCTTGCCGCCGTTGGCCACAGCCGAGTAGGCGACGGCCATCTGAAGCGGGGTGGCCTGCAGATCGCCCTGGCCCACGGAGAGGTTCACGTTGTCGCCCACCGACCAGGGGCGGTCGGTCAGCTTCTCCTTGTAGAGCTCGTTGCGCCACTCGGGGCTCGGGATCAGGCCCTTGGCCTCGCCGGGGAGGTCGATGCCGGTCGGCTTGCCGAAGCCGAGGCGTTCGGCCCAGTCCTGGAGGATGTCGCCCTCGCGGTCGCGCACCCCGTCGGCGTCGCGCCCCAGGCGGTAGAAGTAGACGTCGGAGGAGACGGCGAGCGCGCGCTGCATCGCAATGGCCCCGTTGGCCTGGTTGCGCGCGTTCTTGAAGAGGATGTTGCCGATCTGGATGGAGCCCGGGTCATCGATGACGGTGTCGGGGGAGATGAGCCCGCTCTGGAGCGCCGCGACCGCCGTGACGAGCTTGAACGTCGAGCCGGTCGGATAGAGGCCGAAGACCGCGCGGTTGATGAGCGGGGCGCCCCTGTCCTCGTCGTTGAGGCGGTTGTAGGCAGCCTGGCTGAGGGGCTTGGCGAAGATGTTCGAGTCGAACGTCGGGTAGGACCCCATCGCCAGGACCTCGCCGTTGCGCGGGTCCATCGCGACGAACGCCCCGCCGCGGTTCTTGGTGCCGTTGGTGATCGGGATCTTCCCGGCCTCCGCCATGGCCTGCTGGCCGGCACGCTGGAGGTCGACGTCGACCGAGAGCTTGAGCTGGCGGCCCTGCTCGGGCTCGCGCACGCTGACCTGCCCCGTGGCGCCACCGAACGCGTCCACCTGCACCCGCGCGGCCCCCGGCCGTCCGCGCAGGAAGCGGTCATAGGTGTACTCGAGCCCGTCCTTGCCGACGATCGTGCCCTGGGGCACACCGCGGAAGCGATTGGCCTTCTGATCCTCGGCGGAGATCTCGCCGACCGTGCCGAAGATCTGCGCGGCCAGCTCCTTGAGCGGATAGGAGCGCAGGTAGACGCGGTTGACCGTCACGGCGGGAAAGCGGTTCTGGCGCTCGTAGATGTAGTCGCGCACCGCGGGCGCGACGTCCTGCTTGAGAGTGACGTTCGCGTAGGGCAGCAGCTTGGACTGCTCGCGCACCTCGCGGTCGATCGTGGCGACCCGCACGCCGATCACGGGGCTAAGCCGGGCGTAGAGCGCGCGACGCTCGGCCTCGTCCTCTGGCAGCTGGGCGGCGTCGACCTGGACGGCGGTGGAGATCCGGTTGTCCACCATGACCCGACCGCTGCGATCGACGATGTCCCCGCGGGGCGCGGGCGAGACGATGTCGCGCACGCGGTTGGCGTTCGCGCTGGCCAGCAGGCGGTCGCCCGAGAGCACCTGGAGGTACCAGAGGCGGAAGAAGACGATCGCGAACAGCAGCAGCGCGATCCCGCCCAGCATCGCCACGCGCACGGCGAGCTGCGGGGTGATCGGAGCGCGGTTCTCGGGGAGCTGGAGCATCAGGAGCGCGAGAGCGGGCTCAGGCCACCGGTGACGTACGCACGGCGCCGGCGCCGGCGCGGGTCGTCGGGCAGCAGGGGCTGGAGGGCGCGGCGCACGAGGCCGTAGACGGGCAAGGCGATGATGGCGTTGACGAGCACGTAGAGCAGGATCTCGCGGATGAGGAGCAGGGAGACCGGCGCGTCGACGCCGAGCAGGAACTGCATGAGCGAGAAGCCGATCGCCGCGAGCGCGGAGGCCGCCGCCCCGACCGCGATCGGCGTGAGCGCGCTGGCGGGGTCGCGCAGCTCGCGCAGGCGCCCGGCGCCGTAGCCGAGCGACAGCAGGATGAGTGAGGAGACCCCGAGGGTCTGGAGCAGCACCGTATCCACGAGCAGGCCCATGCCGAAGCCCATGATCGCGCCGGGCACGGCGCCGAGCAGGAGCCCCACGGACGCGACGACCAGCGGCGCGAGGTCGGCCGAGACGCCGAAGACCTGGACCTGGGAGACGCCGGCGAACTGGACGATGACCGTCGCGAGCGCGAGCAGGGCGAGGCGGAGCAGGAGCTGGGCGGAGTCGCTCATGGTGTCTGGGCGCGGTCGCTGCTATCAGCGCCAGATCCCGGGACGAGGATCTGGACGAAGTCGAGCTTGCGCAGGTCCGCGTAGGCGCGGATGTGGACGCGCTGGAACTGCGACAGCTCCTCCTCGTCGGCGCGGGTCACGACGCCGATGGGGATGCCGGGCGGAAACAGCGACTCGAGCTTGTCCGAGCGCGAACCGGCGGTGACGATGCGGTCGCCCTCGCGCAGGCGCGCGCGGCGCGGGATGAAGTCCAGCCGCAGGTCCTGCGGGTTGCCCACCGCGGTCTGCACGAGCCCGGTGATCCCGTTGCCCTGCGCGGTCAGCACCGGGGTGACCACCTTGGCCGAGACGCCGCTGGTGTGGTCGGTGATGAGCGTGATCTGGGCAGCCCCGCGGGTGACCGCCGTGACCTTCCCAACCAGCCCGTCGCCGCTGACCGCCGGCTGATCGACGCGCAGCCCGTCCCCGGTGCCCTTGTCCACGTTGATCGTCGCGTACCAGACCGTCGGGGAGCGCCCGATGACCCGCGCGGTCACCGGCTCGAAGCCCTCGAGCGAGCCCGAGTTGTCCAGCGCCACGAGGCGCCTGAGCTGCTGGTTCTCACGGCGGGCCGTCTCGGCCCCGATGACCTCCCGGCGCAGCCGGTTGCGCTCGCTGCGCAGCTTGTCGCGCTCACCGCGGGCGTCCAGCGTGTCGCCGAACCACCCCGCGAAGTCGCGAAACGGCTTGAGCGCGCGCGAGGCGCCCTCCTGGACCGGGGCCAGCACGGACAGCGCACCGCGCTGGAGCGAGTGCAGGCCACCGCCGCTGGATTCGCCGAAGTATGCGGTTAGGAGAAGCAGGGACAGGGCGACGAGCAGCGCGAGGACTGCCCGTCGTCTGCGGACCGTTTGCTTGTACACGTGAACAGCGCCTTCAAAGTGGCTTCAGGTGGTTTGGGAGGCCTGCGCGCTAATAGCGGCGCCGGCGACTCCTCGAATTCTTGCTTGTGCGGTGGATTACCTCGAACTCCTCGAGCGATCGTCCGCTTCCCACGGCTACGCACGTCAGCGGCGACTCCGCGAGATGCGCCGGCATCTGAGTCTCCTCCCGCAGCCGGTCGTCGAGATGCTGGAGGAGCGAGCCGCCGCCCGCCAGCATGATCCCACGATCCATGATGTCGGAGGCCAGCTCCGGCGGCGTGCGGTCCAGTGTCTCCTTGACCGCGTCGATGATCTGCCCCAGGGGCTCCTCCAGCGCCGCCCGGATCTCCTCCGAGGTGAGCACGACGCTCTTGGGCAGGCCGGTCACCATGTCGCGCCCGCGGATCTCGGCCTGGACCTCCTCGGGCATGGGGAAGGCCGAGCCGATCTCGAGCTTTACCTCCTCGGCCGTCTGCTGCCCGATGAGCAGCTTGTACTCGCGCTTGGCGTAGTTGATGATCGCCTCGTCGAGCTCGTCGCCGCCGACCCGGATGGACTGGGAGACGACGATCCCGCCGAGCGAGATCACGGCGACCTCCGACGTGCCGCCCCCGATGTCCACGACCATCGAGCCCGTGGGCTCGCCGACCGGCAGGCCGGACCCGATCGCGGCGGCCATCGGCTCCTCGATGAGGTAGGCCTGGCGCGCACCCGCCGACAGGCACGCCTCCTCCACCGCGCGCTTCTCGACCCCCGTCACCCCGGACGGGACGCAGACGACCACGCGCGGGTGGGCCCAGCGGTTCTGGTGGACCTTCTGGATGAAGTGGCGCAGCATCTCCTCGGTCACGTCGAAGTCGGCGATCACGCCGTCCTTGAGCGGGCGGATGGCCGAGATCGTGCCGGGGGTCCGGCCGAGCATCCGCTTGGCTTCGATCCCCACCGCGTGCACCTCGCCGCTGCGCGAGTCGATTGCCACGACGGAGGGCTCGGAGAGCACGATGCCGCGCCCGCGCACGTAGACGAGGGTGTTGGCCGTGCCGAGATCGACCGCCATGTCGCGGCCACCGAAGCCGGTGAGGTACGAGAACATTCCCATAAGGTGATGGAGACGACTGCCGTGGCGACTCCAGGGCGGCCATTCAGCCGCTGAGCGGAAGCGAAGCCGCGCCAGGACCAGTGTAGCGAACGTCCGGGTTCTGACCCCGTGGTGCAGCGGCCGTTGCGCGCCGGAAATCCCCGCAAACTACGGGCGGTTCAGCAGCTCGGGCGCGAGCGCGCGCAGCGCCGGAACGCAGAGCCCGACGACGTTGTCGCGGTCGCCCTGTAGCACGGCCACGAGGTCCCCGCCGCGGCCCTGGATCGCGTAGGCGCCGGCCCGCCCGCGCCACTCACCGGTCGCCACGTAGGCGTCGATGGCCGCGGCGTCCAGTGCGCGGAAGGTGACCGCGGTGGTGCAGGCCCGCTCACGCAGCCCGCTCGCGTCGGCCAAGCAGAGTCCTCCGACGACGTGGTGGGTGTGCCCGCTCAGGCGCGTCAGCCACGTGCGGGCAACGCCGGCGTCGGCGGGCTTTCCCAGGATCGCGTCACCGAGCGCCACGACCGTGTCGGCGCCGAGCACGAGCGCGCCGGGATGGGCCTCCAGGCCCGCCAGCGCCTTACGCCGCGCGTTCTCTGAGGCGACCTCGAGGGGTTCGCCGGCCGAAAGCTCCGGCACGCCGGGCGGCGCCACCTCGTGGGGGATCCCCAGCCGGGCCAGGATCGCCGTGCGCTGCGGCGAGGCGGAGGCGAGGATCAGACGCACGCCCAAAGCCCGGCGGCGTCAGAGCTCGGGGAAGAACAGACCGATCTCGCGGTCGGCCGACTCGGCGGAGTCCGAGCCGTGGACCATGTTCTGGCCGACCTGCACCGCGAAGTCCCCCCGGATCGAGCCGGTGGTGGCCTCCAGCGGGTTCGTGGCGCCGATGACCTGACGCGCGGCGGCGACGGCCTCGTCGCCCTCGAGGACGAGCGCGACGAGCGGCCCCGACGTGATGAACTCCACGAGCTCGCCGAAGAACGGCTTGCCCTCGTGCTCGGCGTAGTGCTGCCTGGCCAGGTCCTCGCTCAGCGTCGTGAGGTCCAGCGCCACGAGCCGCAGGCCCTTGCGCTCGAAGCGGGCGATGATCTCGCCGGTGAGGTTGCGCGCGAACGCATCGGGCTTGACCAGGATGAGGGTCCGGTCCATTGTCGGTCTCCTTCGGTTCTGGTCGGGGGAACGCGTCAGCTGCCCTGCGGGGCCTTGGAGACCGCGGGAGCGGCTTCGGCGTCGGCGGCCTTCGCGGCAGCCGTCGCGGCCGCCGTCTCGCCGGTCTTGCCGCTGCGGGGCCTGGGGCGCTTCGCCCGGCTGCGCTGCTGCGGGGCGATCTCGGCCTCGCAGTAGGGGCAGACCCGCCAGCCCTGCTCGAGCGGGCGCCCGCAGCTGGTGCAGGGCTCCTTGAGCTTGCGCATGCACGACGGGCACTTGAGGAAGTCACGCTCGATCTCGGCGTCGCAGTGCGGGCAGAGCTGGAACCCCGCGCTGTGCAGCCGGGCCTCGGCGGCCTGCATCTCGAGCTCGCGCTCGCGGATGTCCTCGAGGAACTCCGGCGGGCGCACGATGATGTAGACGAGGGCCCCCATGAACGGGAACAGGGATGCCGCCGTCGCGCAGCCGATCAGCATCGGGTCGAGCATGCGCCGCCGCGCGTCGGCGTAGGTCCAGTAGACCGACGCCAGCCAGACGACCACCACGCAGAGGATCAGCAGGTTGACGGCCAGGTTGAGGCCGTCGTTGGTGATCCCGAAGACGCTGAAGACGAGCATGAGGGTCGCGAGTGTACTCGGGCGTGGGGCGCCGGCCTACAGGAACAGGCGGCCGAAGCCGTACCCGATTCCGAAGAAGACGAGGATCACCAGCGCGACGATCACGGCGACGAACCCGATCATGGGGAGGAGGTGCGGGCCGTCGTCGTTCATAGAGCCGAGAGGCGCCCGCGATCACCGTCGGGGCGCTTGAGGTCGGCGACAAGATAGATGGAGCCGGTGACGAGCACCATCCCGGCGGTCCCCGCACGGTCGCGGGCGCGCGCCAGTGCGCGCCGGGGATCGGGCTCGAGCTCGGAGGGCGGGCCGTCCGGCGCGACCTGGCGCGCGAGGGACTGGAGCGTGGCCGGCGAGAGGGCCCGGGGATTGGGGTTGGAGGTGAACACGACGGCGGCGCAGCATCCCAGGAGCGCGGTGAGCATGCCCGCGGCGTCCTTGTCGTCGAGGATCGAGATGACGCCGATGACCTCACGACCCTCCGCCAGCTCGGGCAGCGAGGCGGCGAGCGCACGAGCGCCCGCCGGGTTGTGGGCGCCGTCGAGGACCGTCAGGGGATCTGACCCCACCACCTCGCAGCGGCCGGGCACGACGACCTCGGCCGCCGCCGCAGCGACCGCGCCCTCGTCCAGGCGCCCGAGGAAGGCCTGCGCGGCCGCGCGCGCCAGCGCGAAGTTCGCCTGCTGGAAGGCGCCGCGCACGCCGAGCGCAGCCGGCGGGGCGTCGGCGGCGACGGTCACCAGGCGCGCGCGCCGGCGCTCGGCGGCCGCCTGGGCCTCGACCTCGGCCTCGGGCTCGAGGGGCCCGGTCACGAGGATCGATCCCTCCCGGACCACGGCGAGCTTCTCCCGCGCGATGTCAGTGAGCGTCGGGCCCAGCCAGCGGGTGTGCTCGAGCCCCACGTTGGTCAGCACCGACACACGCGATGCGATCACGTTGGTCGCGTCAAAGCGCCCGCCGAGCCCGGCCTCGACGACCGCGACCTCGACCTCCTGGCGCGCGAGCTCGGAGTACGCGGCGGCGGTGAGCAGCTCGAACTGGGTGACGCGGTCGCCCTCGCCCAGGGTCCGATCGACCTTGCCGGCCGCGCGCGTGGCGCGCTGCACGGCCCGGGCGAAGTCGCGCGGGGCGATGTCGTGCCCGCCGACCCGGACGCGCTCGGTGAAGGACACGAGATGGGGCGAGAGGTAGGCGCCCGCGCGGACGCCGTGGCGCTCGAGGATCGCCGCGATCATCCGCACGGTCGACGACTTCCCGTTGGTCCCGACGACGCGGATGGAGGCAAAGCGCTCCTGGGGCAGGTCGAGCGCGGTCATGAGGCGGTGCATGCGGTCCAGGCCGAACCGCATGCCGAACAGCTCGCGATCGAGCAGCTCGCGCTCGGCCCGCTCGAGCGTCCAGTCGCTCACAGGGCCTGGAGGTCGGCGCGCAGGGCGGCGAGCTTGTCGCGCTCGGCCGCGACCACCGGCGGCGGGGCCTTGGCCACGAACCCGTCGTTGGCCAGCTTGCCCTCGGCGCGGGCGATCTCGGCCTCGAGCTCGGCGCGGCGCTTCGCGCGGCGCTCGTCGGCGGCGCCGGGGTCGAAGCCCCCGCCGGCCAGGATGAGGACCGCGCCGCCCGGCACCGCGACGCTCGCGGCCGGCTCGCCACCGTCGGGCTGGGGATCGAGCCGTGCGAGCCGGGTGACCTGGGCCGCGGTGCGCTCGTAGCC
>Ga0136612_10001421_pt1 | contig 10191 bp, 7 predicted proteins | sample AntDryUQ224A2306_2_FD_106644 | JGI IMG/M metagenome (GOLD analysis project Ga0136612, IMG submission 106644) | Polar desert sand microbial communities from Dry Valleys, Antarctica - metaG UQ224A (23.06) | ecosystem: Environmental > Terrestrial > Soil > Desert | place: Antarctica: Dry Valley...
CTATTGGAACGACGGGCCGGCGGTCGTCAATTTCCTTCGTCACTTCGGCTGAATCTTTTGCCGGGAGGCGGCGGCGCAGTTGCGCAGCCATCAAGATGAGATCGAAGCTCTCGGTGCGCGCCTAGTGGCTGTGGGTACCGGAAACCGTGACTTCGCGGCCGCCTTCGTCCGCGACGAGAACATCACTTTTCCTGTGCTTATTGACGAGGAGGCGGAGGCGGCCCGAGCGCTGAGCTTGGCCAGCACCTCCGTGGTCGGGCTGCTGAAGCCCTCCGTTTTCTCCGGACGGTCTCGCGCTCGTTCGGCCGGCCATGTCCAAAAGCGCAGCGGGCCGAGGGTTCTCCAACTCGGGGCGACCTTTGTGGTGGCTCCGGGCAGCGAGGTGGTGTTCGAGCATCGCGACGGCGACGTGGCCGACCATGTACGTATCGAGGGGGTTCTTGAGGTCTTGCGAGAACGGGGAGAGGCCGGGCTCGACCACTCATAGACTCGCCGGGTTCACGGCGGCGTGGCCGAGTGGTTTAGGCAGGGGCCTGCAAAGCCCCGTACCCGGGTTCGATTCCCGGCGCCGCCTCCAACATGGCCCATCATCCCGCGATCCTGAGCGTCGTGTTGGCCATCAGCCTTGCGGTCGGACTCGTGCTCGTCTCCGGAGCACTGATTGAGGCTGGGAATCCCAGCCATGCTGCGGATCACCTGGCCGTTGCCATCCCTTGATCGGCGTAGTCCTTGCCGTGCTCTCAGTACCTCAGCGCAGGATCCCGACCGCTTCCTGATCTCGCGAGGGTGACCGCACCGATCCCAGCATCGAGTGGACCGGAACGGGCCCCGACTGTCAGGTTGCCGCAGGCAGGATCCCCGGATCCATGGTGGACTACGCCATGCACGAGCACAGAGAGCCGGGGCTGACAGGCGCAGCGAGCGGTGTTCTGTTCGTCGTCCTCTTCATCAGCGGCCTCGTCCCCCTCGGCACGCTCCTCGGGAGCTTTGGCGACGAGGATGCCACCTTCGACGCGTACTTCGCGAGCAGCAGCAACCGGGCCGGCAACATCGTCGGCGGGGCTCTCCTTGCCGCCTCGGCCTTCGTGTTCCTCTGGTTCCTCCACCATCTCCGCCAATCGCTTCAGCCTGATGACACCCGTGCCGCCACGCTCCCCAACATCATGTTCTCCGCCGGGCTGGTGTTCGTCGTCCTGGTGCTCGTCGGCACGGCCGCCCTCGTCACCGTCCCGATCACCCTCGCCTTCGGCGACCTGTTCGACACCGACGACGTGCTGGAGGTTGGCCAAGCGGTCCTCCCGCAACTGGGCTACGTGGTGCTGGCGCTCTACGCCCTGTGGGCCGCAGCGGTGATGGTGGCCGTTGCAACCGTCTCGGCTCGTCGATCAGGTTCCTTCCCACGATGGCTCTGCCGACTCGGTTTCGTCGCCACCGGCTTCATCGTCCTTCTGGGATTCTCCGGCGGGATGGCCTTCTTCGCCCTGCCGGTGTGGGTGCTGGCAGTTAGCGTCAACTGGTTCCGAACCCAGAGGGGGAGGCCGGGCGAGAATCCAATCGCTCCTGGCGCGGATGCCGTTTCGGGCTTGATGGGTGGATGAACTATTGAGGGCCACCACGCTGGTGCGCCGGCACCCAGCGGTCCTCCTTCCCGCGTGCATCCCGCGGTCGCTCTCTTCGGACCACCCATCCCGTGGATCGGCCACACCGGAGCGGGACATTCTTCGTAGGCTTAAGCTCAGCACTAGGCGTGCCGTAGGACACAGGGGGGTGTAGAGGGTCAGAATGGGCGAGGAAAAGTCGTGACCACCCCTCCCTCCGCCGATTGGGGGCAGCTGGCTCCGTACCTCCCCCGGGTCGCTCTCGACTGGCCTGACGACGGGCGGCGCTGGCAGGCGATCGACGCCAGCCTGGTGTTTGCCGACGTATCCGGATTCACCGCCCTGAGCGAAAAGCTGGCGAAGCGGGGCTCGATCGGCGCTGAGGAGCTGACCCAAACCCTCGGCACCGTGTTCGGCTCGATGCTCGACAACGCCTACTCGCGAGGTGGGTCGCTTCTCAAGTTCGGCGGCGACGCTCTCCTGCTGATGTTCGACGGCGAGGGCCACGCGCCACGGGCCATGGAGGCGGCTCGATCCCTAAGACGAGCGGCACGTCGTCTCGGCCAGTTGGAGACTTCCGTGGGTCGGCTGCGCATTCGCGCGTCGATCGGGGCGCACACGGGTACCGTGAGTTTCTTCCGCGTAGGAAAGCTTCATCAGGAGCTCATCGTCGCGGGCCCGACGGTGACCCGGACGCTGGTGATGGAGGGCGCGGCTGGTCCCGGCGAGATCCTCCTGTCGCCGGAGCTGTGCGACCAGGTCGATGCCTCGCTGCTCGACGGGAAGAAGGGTCCAGGCTGGCTCCTGTCCGACCGGAGCATTCAGGAAATCAGCGGAGTCTTCCCTCCGACTCCCGCGCCGATAGAGGACCCCCTCGTGTCCATCCCGGTCGCGTTGCGGCACCACCTAACGGATGAAGGGCGCACGTCGGAGCACCGGTCGGTGACCGTGGGCTTTCTCAAGTTCTCCGGGCTGGATGGACTGTTGGCGTCAGGGCAGCAGGTGGCCGCCGACGCGCTCGACGAGATGGTGTCGAGGGTGCAGACCCACGCTGAAGCGTGCGGGGTGACCTTCCTCGGCTCCGATGTCGACAAAGACGGGGGCAAGATCGTGCTGAGCGCGGGCGCTCCAGTGGCCAACCCCGACGACTCCGAGCGGTTGGTGGCGACGCTGCGGAAGGTGCTGACCGATCCTCTGCCCCTACAGGTCCGAGCCGGGATCCATCGGGGCAAGGTTTTCGCCGGAGACATCGGCCCGTCCTACCGCCGGACGTATACCGTCATGGGTGACGCGGTTAACACCGCGGCGCGAGTGATGGCATCTGCGGCCCCCAGCGAGCTCTTGATATCCCCTGTTGTCGCCGACCAGGTGGGTCGGGCGGTGACCTTCCGAGAGGCACGCCACGTCAAGGTGAAGGGCAAGGCCCAGCCCCTTGAGGTAATCCCCCTCGACCTGGATTCGGTATCCGGAACAGGCGAGTCTTCCGACGTCCGGCTCGTCGGCCGAGACGCCGAATTGGAAACCCTGAGAACGTTGGCTGCCGACCTGGTTGACGACCGAGGGGCTGTGGTCGAGATCCGCGGGGAGGCCGGGATCGGGAAGTCGGCCTTGGCCAGGACGGTGCCCAAGCTCGATGGGGTGAAGCTCTCGATAGACGTGGCCACGGACCCGTACTCGGGTGATTCGGCGTGGTCACTGGCCCGGCGGGTCTTGGCGGCGGCTCAGAGCGCCGCTGGTGATCGCCTGTCCCTCGACCAGGCGATTGAGCAGGCCATTGACAGGGCGCCCCAGCTCGTGGGGATGGCTGGGTTGCTGGGCGACGTCTTTGCCGAAGTGGCATCCGTTCCGGTGCCGTTGGAGCCCCAGCTCCGTCGAGTCCGTACCGAGGAGCTCCTCGTCGAGCTCCTCGGTCAGTACCTCCCTGGCGGAGCGGCGCTTCTGGTGGAGGACATCCAGGCAGCTGACGACGCGTCGCTCTCATGGTTGCGCCGCCTCGGTGCTGAAGCACCCCAGCGAGGGTGGTTGATGGTGCTCACCCGCCGAGGAGATGGTCAGTCGCTCGTCGAGTGGGCTCATCGCCTCAAGCTCGAGCCCTTGGGGGCAACAGAGGCTCGGAGCCTGTTGCGGGAGGTGAGCGGGGGTGCATTACGACCGTGGGAGTTGGAGCGGCTGACGGAGCAGGGAGCCGGTAACCCGCTGTTCCTACGGGAACTTGCGTCCTCCGCAGCGGCTGGAGGGGACCTGCCCGATTCGGTAGGCGCGGCCTTCGCCGGGCGGATCGACCGGCTGTCGCCCTCCGACGCCCGACTGTTGCGTTCCGCCTCGGTTCTTGGTGCGCAGTTCGATCCGGTGCTACTTGCCCAAATCGTTGAAGCGGACCTCCCCTCCGCATCCGAACTAGTGCACCGGTGGGGTGGACTCGTCGAACCTGCGGGCCACCAGCTGCGCTTCTCGAGCCCACTTGCTCGGGAGGCGGCCTACGACACCCTTCCTCACCGGACTCGGGCCGAATTGCACGGTCGTGCGGCCGACCATCTCAGCGGTGGCGCCGTCGAGGATGCGAACCAGCTGGCGCTGCTCTCCCTCCACCTCGAGCGAGCCCGCCGATGGCGTCAATGCTGGAAGGCGGCCAAGGCCGCGGGGCGACGGGCCAGTGCGATTCACGCCTCGGTAGAAGCTGCGGGACTCTACGAGAGAGCCATCCGTGCGGGGTCGGCCTCGGCGGTGCGGCCCGCCGAGCTGTCCTCCGCCTGGAGGCGCGCCGGGGACTGTTGGCACCGGGCCGGGTATCTGGACCGGGCGAGCGATGCCTACCGATCCGCCCGGAGGTTGACCACCGATCGCTACGTCCAGGCGGCCATCCTTTCCCGCGAGGCGCGTCTCGCGGAGATGCGGGGCGAGGCCCTGGCCACCACGCGGCGCATACGGCGGGCGCTGCGGTTGCTCGACGGCGTTGAGCGCCGCCAAGTCAGCCTGAAAGCCAGCCTGGAGGTGATGCACGGTTGGGCCAGCCTCAACCGGGGCCGGCCCAAGGAGGCAGCCAGGTGGGCCTCCCTCGGGCTCAACGATGCGACCGCTTCGGGAAATTCCAAGGCGCAGGCCGAGGCCCGTCTGCTGCGGGAATGGTGTGCGATGCAGCGGGGGTTGCCGGTCTCCGAGGCGGAGGTGAAGCGGGCTCTGCATCAGTTCGAACGGCGCAATGATCCGAGCCGGGCTGCCTTTACTCTCAACCTCTTGGGGGCGCTGGCCTACTACCGGGGCGATTGGGAGGCCGCCGGGCGCTACTACTCCGACGCATTGGAGAAGTACGAGAAGGCGGGCAACGAGGCCGACGCCGCCCATGCGCGCTACAACGCCGCCGAGATTCTGTTGGACCAGGGCCGGCTGGACGAAGCCGAAGATGTCCTCGACCAGGTCTGTGATCTCTACCGCACGGTGGGCTACCGGGCGGGGCTGAGCCTCATCGAGCGCGACCGGGGGAGGATCGCGCTGCGTCGAGGGGAGATTGGCCCCGCCAGGCAGAGGTTCGACGCAGCCCGGCGGGAGTTCGAAGATCTTCAGGCTTCAGCCCGAGTCCTGGAGGTCGACGCCTGGATGGCCGAGGTGGACCTCCAAGAGGGTCGCGCCGAGGAGGCGGCGGACCGCTTGGCTCGGGCCACCGAGAGGGCTCGCTCAGAGGGCGTGGGGACCGTACTTTCGATGCTCCTCAGGCTCCAGGGCTACGCCCGGCTGGCCGTCGGTGACATGGACGGCGCAGCCGCGGCTTTCGCGGAGAGCCTCAGTCGGGCCCGAGCGGTCGGCGGCCTCTACGACGTGGCCTTGGGTCTCTGCGCAGAGGCGGAGATGGCGAATCGCCAAGAGGTGGATTGGCCTGACTCATCCCGTAGAGAGCGTGACAAACTGTTCGCTCAGCTAGGGATGATCGAAGCCCCGGCTCCCCTTTCGGGGAACCGGGGCTTCGATGCTTGAACTACGAAGCCGGGGCTTCGATGCTTGAACTTACGTAGCGGGGCTTCAGGCGACGACCTTGCCTCCGGCTGTCGGGATTCCCGGGAACCCGATGTCGGGGTCTTCGGAGTCCATCGCGGTGACGTAGTGGATCCTGCCGCCGGCCCCTGTCGCCTTGTACTTGGAGACGAGGCAGGGTTGGCCGGGCAACTCCATTCCGCAAAGCGGTAGCGGGGCCATTTGGTCCGTGGCCAGCTTGCGCCAGAAGATGGCAGCGCACTTGTCGGCCCCCAGACCCTTGCAAGGGTCGTGGTGGCCGCTCGAGTCGAGCTGAGTCCGCGCTTCGAAAGGTGCCCCCGGCTCGCCGCCGAAGTAGACCACCCTCACGCCGTTGCAGCTGGCGGATCCGCACTGCATCGACCCGGGGTCGGTGAGGCTAACGATGGCTCCATTACCGGATCCCTCGCCCTCGATCACCCGCAGGACATGGTCCTGGGCGTTGGCCGAGAAACTCACCGAATCGCCTTCAGCCACATAGCTGAACGTTCCGGTGTTGGTCACCGGGATCGCCAGGGAGGAGCTGTCGTTGTCCTCCTCAAGGTCAAGACCGACGACGGTGTCGCCGCCTTCAAGACTGACCGTCGCTGTGTCGACGAGCTGCTGGGCCACGAGACTCGAACGAGCTATGAATCGCAGGTTGGCGGTCTCGCCCGGGAGGAGGGCGATGCTGCAGGTGAGGGTGTCACCCAGGGCGTTCAGCTGGGCGCTGCCGCCGCATGCCGAGAAGTCGGAACTGCCGACCTCGATGGTGCCCCCACTGATCTGGTTGATGAGCTGAACATCAGCAGGCAGTGGGCCCGCCAAACTCACCGCGACGTCGAATACCGCAAGGCTGGCAGGCGATACCTCCTGCTGCACCGAGGTTACGGATGCAGATGCATCCAATGCCTCGACGGGTGCGGCAGCTGCTGGGCCGATGGGCGATGCCCAAAGTCCCGCAACCATCAGGATCGGCAATGCGATCCACATCGTGCGCTTCACTTGTCTCCACCTCCGGAGCTAGTCGGTAGGAGGGATCCCAGCCCCGGCACGTCCGCGCGCTCCGTTAGACCCCGGTTGCCCGAAAGTCTAGGTGTCTGCCCCCACAATTGCCTGTTCTTCCCCGATTATCGACCAACGGCCGGCAAAAGTGAAGAGGTGTGACCGTCACAACACATTGAGAGATCAGTCGGGGGTGAGCCTCAGGATCATGTAGCCCAGCCCAGAGGCCAAGGCCGAGGCACCGAGGATTCCGATCTTGGCCGCAGCCTCCAGCTCTGGAGTCGGAAAGGCGAGTCCGGCTATGAACAACGAGACCGTGAATCCGATGCCGGCCAATGCCGCCGCCCCGGCGAGGTGGGTTCCCCGCACGCCGTCGGGCAGCGCCCCGATCCGTAGCCGGAGAGCCGCCCAAGAAAAGAGGGTGATGCCCGCCAGCTTGCCGACGATCAGGCCGACCACCACACCGGTGATCACCCGGGACGCACCAGGGACTCCGAGGGCGCTGGCCTCGATCCTCACTCCGGCATTCGCCAGGGCAAAGATGGGGATCACCACGAAGCTGGTGAAGGGATGGAGTAGATGCTCCAGCCTTTCTGCCACCGAGACGGTGGCGTTGGCAATGGTGGTCATGGTCCGAAGCTCGGCCGGTGTCGGCTCGTCGGCGAGATCGTCGGCCCATTCCCGAGCGAGGTCGGTCGGAGCCAGCGGGCGTGCCGGAGCCAGGAGCCCCAGAACTACGCCGGCGATGGTGGCGTGTACCCCGGATTCGTAGACCGCCAGCCAGACAACGACCCCGAGGATGACGAATCCGGGCATCCAGTCGACCCGGACGAACCGCAGCGCGCCCATCACCAGAAGCGCCAGGCCGGCGACGGCCAGCGCCATGAAACTGACCTGGCCGGAGTAGACGACAGCAATCACCACGATCGCACCGATGTCGTCGACTATCGCCAAGGTGAGAAGGAAGATTTTGAGCGTGGCGGGCACCCGGCTGCCCAGCAGAGCGACCACTCCGATGGCGAAGGCGATGTCGGTCGCCATGGGGACGCCCCACCCCCGGCTTCCCGGCCCCCCGATGTTGATGGCAAGGAACAAGGCGGCGGGTACGACCATGCCGCCGAGCGCCGCAAAGGCGGGTAGCGCAGCGCGCTTCCAGGTGCGCAGTTCGCCGACCACCAGTTCCCGTTTGATCTCCAGCCCCACCACGAAGAAGAACAGGGCCATCAGGGCCTCGTTCACGAAGTGCTGCAAATCGATCGAGCGGCGGATTCCTCCGGCCTCGAAGGCCAGCTCGGTGTGCCAGAAGCGGGTGTAGCTCTCGGCGACGGGCGAGTTCGCCCAGATCAAGGCGATGGCCGCGGCAAGCAGCAGCAGAATCCCGCCGGCTGACTCCGTGTGGAGGAACTGACGGACCCCACGGGGTAGGCCACGGGTGGGCAAGGTCTCCGAGGCAGGCTCGGGGAGGACGGAGGTGGAATCGGGGGTCATTTGGCTCCAGGGTCGGCGAATTCAGTGCCGACCAGGCTTCCCGGCTCTCCTAATCCCGATGCTAGGCCATCGCCTTTCTCCCAGCGGGGAAGCCGCTCCTTAGACTCCGACCCATGTCAGCGGGGGAGTACCTCAACAAGGAGTGGCACCCCGCATTTGAGGAGTACTGCGAAGCCATCTTCGAGTTGCAAGAGGACGACATCGACACCATCCGGGCTCGCGTCGCCGAGCGGCTCAAAGTCTCTCGGCCTGCAGTATCGGAGATGACGCGCAAGCTGGCTGGGGCTGAGCTGGTGGTGGTGGCGGAGGGACGGCTCAATTTGACCGTCACCGGCCGCCGATTGGCCGAGCGCGTGGTGCGTAGGCACCGCCTCGCCGAGCGATTCCTCACGGACGTACTGGGGTTGAGCTGGGCTGAATCTCACCACGAGGCCGGCAAGTGGGAGCACGTCATCTCCGAGCGGGTCGAGGCCGCCATGGTCGAGGTGCTCGGCGACCCGACGACTTGCCCCCACGGGAACCCCATACCGGGCAGCGGGTACGAGCCCTCCCCGGGCGTTCCGCTGGGTTCGCTCTCGATCGGCGACGCATTCATAGTCCGGCGGATTCCCGAAGACTTGGAGTGGATGCCGGGCATGCTCGAGTTCCTGGAGGAGTCGGGGATGGTGCCGGGGGTGGAGGCCCAACTGACCTCGCTTGCGGCCGACGGCACCGCCGATGTCAACGTTTCCGGTGGCGCCGTGCGCCTGGGGCCGGACTGCACCAGCCGCCTCCTGGTGGAGACGGCCTGAACCCAGGGCGGCAAGCTCCCGGCAGCACTCGTAACCTTTGTCGGATGAAGGCCGCCGCGTTCTTCGATCTCGACCGCACCGTGCTTCGAAGCGCCAGCGGTCCCTTGGTAACCGGAGCCTTGGCCCGCGCTGGTCTGGTTCCCGCCGCTGGAGTCAAAGGCCAGGGGTTCCTCTACCGGATCTACGACGTGATCGGCGAGACCCTCCCCGCCATGGCGTTGGCCCGATTGGCCGCCTCAGCCTCCAAGGGTTGGCCGGGGGAGGAGGTCAGGCAGGCGGGCAAGGCTGTGGCCGAAGAACTCGAGCAACTGGTCGCCCCTTACTCGCGCGGGCTCATCGCCAAGCACAAGAAGGAAGGCCGTCCTGTCGTGCTGGCTACGACGACGCCCTACGACCTCATCTGCCCATTGGCGGAGCGGCTGGGATTCGACGACGTCATCGCCACCCGTTACGAGACCGACGACGAGGGCTCGTACACCGGAGGCATCGAGGCGGAGTTCGTGTGGGGCACCGGAAAGCTCGATGCCGTCCGCCGCTGGGCAGCCGAGAACGATGTCGACGTAAGCGAAAGCTGGGCCTACTCCGACAGCTTCTATGACCTGCCGCTTCTACGGGCGGTGGCTCACCCTCGAGCGGTGAACCCCGACCCCAGGCTGCGGACCTTTGCCACGCTGGCCCGCTGGCCGGTAATCCAGCTCGATGCTCCCCCTGGCGTTCCTAAGGTCGGAGGTGTGGAGCCCTTGGACGTGGCGCGCGCCCTGGCGGCACCGGTTTCTGCCGGACTCCCAGCCATCTCCGACGGGCTGTTCCCTTATGCCCGCTTCACGTTCGAGAACCTGTCCAAGATTCCCGCGTCGGGCCCGGCCATCGTCGTGGCTAACCACCGCAGCTATTTCGACCCTCTCGTGCTCGGCCTGGCCGTTCTCCGAGCGGGCCGCTTGCCTCGGTTCCTCGGCAAGAAGGAGGTGGTCGACGCGCCGGTGCTGGGGCCGCTTGTCCGCGCCACCGGAGTCATCCGCGTCGATCGAGGCACTGGCTCCGACGAGCCTTTGCGGCGGGCTGCTCAGGCGATTGAGGCTGGCGAGGTGATAGTCGTCATGCCGCAGGGCACCATCCCCCGGGGCGAGGAGTTCTTCGAGCCCGTGCTGAAGGGCCGTACCGGTGCAGCCCGCCTGGCCGCCATGACGGGAGCCGCCGTCGTGCCCGTCGGGCTGTGGGGCACCGAACTGGTGTGGCCGCGGTCCGAGCGGATTCCGCGTGTCTGGAACCTTCTGCGACCGCCGCGGGTGACCGCCAATGTCGGCGACCCCGTCGGGGCCTTGGAC
>Ga0136612_10001422_pt1 | contig 10187 bp, 13 predicted proteins | sample AntDryUQ224A2306_2_FD_106644 | JGI IMG/M metagenome (GOLD analysis project Ga0136612, IMG submission 106644) | Polar desert sand microbial communities from Dry Valleys, Antarctica - metaG UQ224A (23.06) | ecosystem: Environmental > Terrestrial > Soil > Desert | place: Antarctica: Dry Valley...
GCCGCAGACCGAGCTCGGGCGCCAGGAGGCCGCCTTCTACGGCGTCTGAGCGGGCCGCTCAGACGGTCTGGATCTGCAACAGGCTCGTCGTCCCCGGCTTGCCCGAGGGTAGCCCGGCCGTGATGCCGACGCGCTCGCCCGGCTTGAGCCAGCCGAGCTCCACGACGCGCCTCGCGCTGGCGTGGATCAGCTCCTCGGTGACCTCCAGGCGCGGCAGCGAGGCGGCCCGCACGCCCCACATCAACCCGCACCGGCGGACGGTCTCACGGCCGGGGGAGAGGGCGTAGATCGGCACGGTCGGCCGGTGCGCCGAGATCAGCCGCGCCGAGCGGCCCGACAGCGTCGGGCAGACGAGCGCCGCGAGCCCCAGCTCGTGCGCCGCGCGGCAGGCGGTGTAGGCGAGCGTATAGGCGGGATCGCGCCGGTCGCGGCGTACCCGGCGCTCGTTCCACTCGCGGTAGGGAGCGGTCAGCTCGGTCCGCTCGGCGATCGCGGCCATCATCGCGACAGCGCCGACCGGGTACTGCCCGACGGCGCTCTCCTGCGAGAGCATGCAGGCGTCGGTGCCGTCGAGGATCGCGTTGGCGACGTCGGCCACCTCGGCCCGGGTCGGGCGCGAGGAGGCGACCATCGAGTCGAGCATCTGCGTCGCGGTGATCACCGGGCGAGCCAGCGCGCCGGCCAGCGAGATGATCTGCTTCTGGACGATCGGCACCTCCTCGATCCGCATCTCGATCCCGAGGTCGCCGCGCGCGACCATCACGCAGTCGGCGGCGCGCACGATCTCCTCGGCGCGCTGGACCGCCTGGGGCTTTTCGATCTTCGCGATCAGCGGCAGCCGCGTGTGCTTGCGCACCGAGTCGATGTCCGCGGCGCGGCGCACGAAGCTGAGCGCGACCAGGTCCACGCCGATCTTCTCGCCGACCTCGAGGTGGCGGAAGTCCTCCTCGGGCACCGACGGGAGCGCTGCGGTCTCGCCCGGGATGTTGAGCCCCTGGCGCGACGCGACGCTGCCCCCGATCTCGACGATCGCGTCGATCTCCCCGTCGCCGGGGCGCGTGGACGTGATGCGCAGGCGCACCGCGCCGTCCGCGAGGTAGATCACGTCCTCGGGCCCGACCGTGTCGGCGAGCCCGGCCCACGTGATGTACATCCGCCGCGCGTCGCCCGCGGCATCGTGCTCGCCGCAGACGAACGTGACCACGTCGCCGGGCTTGAGCTCCGCGAGCCCGTCGACGAGCTTGCCGATGCGCAGCTTGGGCCCCGGCAGGTCCTGCAGGATCGCGACCTGGCGGCCTGCGCGGTTGGCGGCGGCGCGCACGCGGTCGGCGGTCTCCGCGTGCTCGTCGGCCGTGCCGTGGGAGAAGTTCAGGCGCGCGACGTCCATCCCGGCGTCGACCATCTGGACGAGCACCTCGGGGTCGCGCGAGGCGGGACCGATCGTGGCGACGATCTTCGTACGGCGCATGGGTGCGGGACCGTAGCGGTCAGGGGCGGACGACGCCGTCCTGCTGGATGACCTCGCCGTCGGCGCTCAGGCGACCACCCGCGCGCAGGTCGCAGATCATGTCCCAGTGCACGGCCGACTCGTTCGTCCCGCCGGTCTCGGGATAGGAGCGGCCGAGCGCGAGGTGGACCGTGCCGCCGATCTTCTCGTCGAACAGGATCGCCCCCGTCGGCCGGTCGATGCCGGTGTTGGTGCCGATCCCGATCTCGCCGAGCGCGCGGGCTCCGGGATCGGTGTCGAGCGTCGCGAGCAGGTACCCGTGGCCGCGCTCGGCGCGCGCGTCGACCACGCGGCCGGCGCGGAACTCGAGCTCGATCCCGGACACCTCCACACCGCTCGGGCTCGACGGGACCGTGAAGCGGATGCGGCCCTCGGCGGAGTCCTCGAGCGGGCCGGTGAAGACCTCGCCCGAGGGCATGTTGCGCCGCCCATCGGAGTTGACCCAGGTGCGCCCGGCGACATTGAGCCGCAGGTCGGTTCCCGGGGCCTCGATGCGCAGCGCGCACGCGCGGGCCAACCGCTCGATCAGTCGCTCCTGGAGCGCGCGGAGCTCGCTCCAGGCGGCGGCCGGGTCGTCACGGTCCAGGAACGTCGCCCGGCGCACGAAGTCCGAGAACTCGCCCGTTCCCATGCCGGCTCGCTGTGCGCCTGCGGGGGTAGGCCAGAGCGTGCTGCACCAGCGCCGGCGCATCGCGGCCTCGCGCAGTGGCGCCCGCGCGCGGGCCGCGCGAGCCATCCGCGCGGGGTCGACGCCCGCCAGCGCGGTGGTGTTCTCGGGCGCCTGGATCGAGAGCGACGCGTCGGTCTGCTCGGCCTCGGCCAGCTCCGCCGCTGCGAAGCCGTCCAGGTGCCGATCGCTCGCGGCGTCCCACCACTGCTCTGCGGCGCCCGGCAGCTCGGTGCGCAGCAGCGGCCAGGCGCCGCGCTCGAGCAGCTCGCGCTGCACGGCCAGCAGCAGCGGCGCGGCGAGCGTGGTCGAGCGTACGACGACCTGCTGGCCCGGTTGCGCGTCCAGGCAGTAGCCGCACAGCAGGCGCGCGAAGGCCGCGGGGTCGGGCTTCATGGAGCGGCGAGGTCCGGGAAGTGCGCGGCCAGGTGCTCGCGCAGCACGTCGCGGATCCAGCTGCGCTCGCCGGGCGAGGCGAAGCGGTAGCGGCCGAGCAGCTCCTTCTGGCGCGTGATCGGATCGGTGCCGGCTATCTCCCAGCGCACCGCGAGGCGCTCGAAGAGGAACTCGGCGGAACGCTGCCAGGCGTCCTCGCGCGACAGCGGCGCGCCGGCGGCGGCCGCGGCGTACCCGCGCCGCGTGGACGGCGACATCACGCCGCGCAGGACGAGCACGTCGCCGGAAAGGCTGCGGTACTCGTTCTCCGGCGCGGCGAGGGCGTCCTGCGCACCGCGGCGGCGGCTGCGCTTGCCCATGCGCGGCACGTTAGCGTCCTGCCCGTGCGCAAGCCGACCCGTCCAACCGAGACCGGACGCGGGGAGCGCGTGCTGCCCGGCGTCTGGCGGCTGCGGCTGCCGCTGCCCTGGGCGGCCGTGCCGCATTGCAACGCATGGGCGCTGGCGCGCGGCGACGGGATCGTGCTGATCGACTGCGGTATCGACCAGCCGGGCGCGCTTCGCGATCTCGAGCGCGCGCTCGAGCCGGCCGGATTCGCGCTCGAGGACGTGCGGCTGCTCGTCTGCACACACGCGCACGTCGATCACTGCGGGCAGGCGGCCGGCGTCCAGGCACGTTCGGGCTGCGAGCTCTGGATCCATCCGCGCCGTGATCACTTCACGACCAGGAACGGCCCCTTGGACGTGGCGCGCGAGCTGGTGCCGGGCGTCGTCGTCGAGTCGGACGCGGGCGCGTGGGACGTCTACGAGACGCCGGGCCATGCGCCCTCGCACGTCGTCCTGCACCAGCCCGGGCAACGGCTGCTCGTGTCCGGCGATCACGTGCTCGGCCGCACGTCGCTGTACTTCGACCACGGCTGGACGCCGGACCCGGTGGCGGAGTTCCTGAAGTCGCTGGAGCTGGTCGAGCGGCTCGACGTGCGGCTGACCCTTGCGGGCCATGGGCGGCCGTTCACCGACCTGCGCGGTCACGTGGCGGCGAACCGGGCGCTGGTGCACGAGCGCATCGAGGCCGTGTCGGACGCGCTGCGCGAGCGCCCGGCCAGTCCCCCCGAGCTGCTACCGCCGGTCTACGGCGAGTCCACGGAGTCTGACAAGGCGGCGTGGCTGGTGACCAAGCTGCGCTGCTACCTCGATCACCTGGAGCGACAGGGCGGTGCCCAGCGGGTCGCTGGTGACCCGGAACGCTGGGCGCCTGCCTAGACTTGGTCGGATGCGGATCGACGAGCGGATCGCCTCGGACGACGAGCCGTCCTTCTCCTTCGAGTTCTTCCCGCCCAGGACCGACGAGGGCGAGCGCAACCTCGGGCGCGCGCTGGCCGAGCTGTCGCGCCTGCGCCCGACGTTCGTCTCGGTGACGTACGGCGCCGGCGGGAGCACGACCGAGAAGCGCAAGACGATCGACATCGTCAGGCACCTCAAGCGCGACTACGGCATGGAGGCGATGGCGCATTTCACCTGCGTCGGCGCTGCAGTGGGCCAGTTGCGCGAGATGCTCGACACGATGCGCGACGCCGGCGTCGAGAACGTGCTCGCGCTACGCGGCGACCCGCCGCCGGGAGCGACCGAGTGGACCGCGACCGAGGGCGGCCTCAGCTTTTCGCGCGAGCTGATCGAGCTGATCCGCGACGAGTACGACTTCGCGATCGGCGCCGCCTGCTTCCCCGAGGTGCACATCCATGCGACCGACGCCGAGAGCGACTTGCGCTACCTCAAGGAGAAGGTCGAGGCGGGCGCGCGCTTCTTGATCACGCAGCTCTTCTTCGACAACCAGGCCTACTACGACTTCGTCGCGCGCGCTCGCGAGCTCGGGATCGACGTGCCGATCGTCCCCGGCATCATGCCGATCACCGACGTCGGGCAGATCAAGCGCATCACCGACATGTGCGGCTCGAACATCCCCGGCCGGCTGCTGCGCGAGCTGGAGCTGCGCGGCGACCAGCCCGGCTCGGTCACCGACCTCGGCGTCGCGTACGCGACGCTCCAGTGCGCCGACCTGCTGGCCAACGGCGCGCCGGGAATCCACTTCTACACGCTCAACCGCTCGCCGGCGACGCGGGCGATCCTGAGCGCGCTGCGCTTGATGGCGCCCTGGCGTGGCGCCGTGCCGGCCTGAGCGCGGCGGAGCCGGGCGGCTCGAGGTCGAGCGGTGCGCGACCTGGGGGCGATGGTCAGCCGGGCGGCTCGAAGTCGAGCGCGTGCGCTACCTGCGGGCGGCCGTCGAGCTCCCATGCGACGTCGACCTTGTCGTCCTTGCGATACGTCCCGATCCCCCAGGCACCCCAGAACCACCGCCAGAAGCCGAGCTTGCCCTCCTTGGCGAGGTCCGCCCCGAAGATCAGCACGTCGTCCTCGACGCGGAAGTCGGAGCCCTCGCGCTGGGGCACGCCGTTGACGAACACGCTGTAAGGGGGGCGGATGCCGCGTGGAAGCCGGACGCGTGTGGGCATCGTCGCTCGCCATGATGCCCAAGTGCTCTGACCGGCGTCACGGCTAGATTCAGCGCGCCGATGGCAGTCGCCGAGTACCGCATCCGCCGCTCCGAGCGTGCGCGCCGCGTACGCGTGTTCGTCGACGCGGACGGCAGCGTGACGGTCACGCTGCCGCGCAAGGCGCCCGAGCGGGCCGCCGGCGAAGCCGTGCGTGAGCTTGCGCCGTGGATCGCGCGTCGCCGGCGCGTGCTCGCCCATGCCGCGCAGGAGCTCGCCCGGCCGGCGGGCACGCTGCCCTATCTCGACGCGACGCTGGTCCTGCAGCCCCAGTCGGGGCGTGTCCGCGTCCACCGCCGGGGCGACGTGCTGCTCGTGCCCGAGGGCGACCCGCGGCCCGCGCTCGAGCGCTTCTACCGGCGCGCCGCCCGGTCGGAGATCGCCGCCCGCCTCGACGCTGCCACCGCCCGCCACGGCACGCGCTACACGGGCTTGACGATCCGCGGGCAGCGCACCCGTTGGGCGTCCTGCTCGGCCGAAGGGGCGATGTCGTTCAACTGGCGGCTGCTGCTGGCGCCGGCCGGGATCGTCGACTACGTGGTCGAGCACGAGGTCTGCCACCTCGAGCTGATGGACCACTCGCCGCGCTTCTGGGCGCTGCTCGAGTCGCGCGTGCCCGGCTGGCGCGAGCACGCCGCGTGGCTGCGCCGCTACGGCTCGACGCTCACGCTCTGACGCCCGCCGATCACTGCCTGAGCACGCGCCGCAGCGCGTCGTAGGGCGACTCCCGCTCCTCCTGGGCGACGACGCGCCGCCGGAGCCGGCCTGTCCAGGCCTCGGCCGCCCCGTCGCCGCGCACGTCGACTCCGGCGCTCAGCCGAGGCCCCGCGAGCTCGACCCGCCCGGCGACCTGCTGCTGGGGTGTGAAGCTCCGCATGCGCAGGTCGACCGCGGCGCGGCGCGGGCCGGCGGCAAGCACCCGCGCCTCGCGCTCGACCAGGTCGAGCGCCTCGTCGAGCGATGCGGCGCGCAGCTTCACCACGCGCGGGCCGCTGCGCACTGTCACGCGCCAGCCCATGTCGGCTGCGCTGCCCGCGGCTAGGCCCGGCGGTCCAGCGGGACGTAGTCGCGCGAGCGCTCGCCCGTGTAGATCTGTCGCGGGCGCGCGATCTTCTGCTCGTCGTCGTCGATCATCTCGAGCCACTGGGCGATCCACCCGCTGGTGCGCGGGATCGCGAACAGCACCGGGAACATCTCGACGGGCAGCCCCAGCGCCTCGTAGATCAGGCCGGAGTAGAAGTCCACGTTCGGGTAGAGCTTGCGGTCGACGAAGTACTCGTCCTCCAGCGCGTGCTTCTCGAGCTCGAGCGCGATGTCGAGCAGCGGGTTGGTGCCCGTGACCTCGAAGACGTCGTCCGTGGCGGTCTTGATGATCTTCGCGCGCGGGTCGTAGTTCTTGTAGACCCGGTGGCCGAAGCCCATCAGCCGCTCCTCGCCCTCCTTCACGCCCTTGATGAAGTCGGGGATGTTCTCCTTGGTCTCGATCCGGCGCAGCATCCGCAGCACCGCCTCGTTGGCGCCGCCGTGCAGCGGGCCGTAGAGCGCCGCGACGCCCGCCGCGACCGCCGAGTACGGGTCGACCTGCGACGAGCCCACCGCGCGCACGGCCGAGGTCGAGCAGTTCTGCTCGTGGTCGGCGTGCAGGATGAACAGGATGTCGAGCGCGCGCTCGAGCCGGGGGTCCGGCTCGTACTTGAGCTCGGTCATCTTGTACATCATCGAGAGGAAGTTGCCGGGGTAGCGCAGGTCGTTGTCGGGATAGACGTAGGGCTGGCCCATGTTTTGGCGGAAGGAGAAGGCCGCGAGCGTCGGCATCTTGGCCACGAGCCGGACGACCTGCTCGTAGCGGACCGCCGCGTCCTTGATCTTCGCCGCATCGGGATAGAACGTCGACAGCGCGCCGACCGAGGCCACGAGCATGCCCATCGGGTGCGCGTCATAGCGGAACCCCTGCATGAAACCCTTGACGTTCTCGTGCACGAACGTGTGGATGGTCACCTCGTGCGTCCACTCGTCGAGCTGGACCTGGGTGGGCAGGTCGCCGTGGATCAGCAGGTAGGCCACCTCGAGGTACGTCGACTGCTCGGCGAGCTGCTCGATCGGGTATCCGCGGTACTCGAGCACGCCCTTGTCGCCGTCGAGGTAGGTGATCGCCGAGCGACACGATGCCGTGTTCATGAACGCCGGGTCATACGTCATCAACCCGAAGTCGTCCTCGTCGACCTTGATCTCGCGCAGGGCGGGCGCGCGGATCGTGCCGTCCTCGATCGGGATCTCGTAGGTCTTGCCCGTCCGGTTGTCGGTGACCGACAGCGTGTCGGAGGCGGTGGCTACGCCACCGTCGTTCGTGCTCTGATCCTCGGTGGCCATGCCTGCATCATGCCACCGCGGGCACTCAGGACGTCAGCACCGAGCTGGCCATCGCGGCGACGACGACCACCACGCTCACGGCGATCACCGCGCGCTGCGCGCCCTGCGAGCCCGGGAACCCCGGCGCGCGCATCCCGAGCGCGAACAGCACGATCGCCCAGACAGCCGCCACCCCGCCGCCGATGTAGAAGAGCGTCTTGGAGGGCTCCTCCTCGGCAGTCTCGGCGGCGAGCGTCAGCAGCGTGGCGAGCATCGCGGCAAAGCTACCGGACAGAGCGTCCGTAGCGGGACTCCGTGGCGGCCGTCTGGCCCTGATAGTGCGAGCCGAGCTCGGACGATCCGTAGGGGTGCTCGGCCGGGGCATCGAGCGTCATGAAGGAGAGCTGCGCGATGGCGATGCCCACATAGAGCTTGATCGGGATCCGGGTCAGGTTCGTGATCTCGAGCGTCAGGGTGCCCTTGAAGCCGGGGTCGACGAAGCCGGCGGTCGCGTGCACGATCAGGCCGAGGCGGCCGAGCGAGGACTTTCCCTCGATCCGCGAGACGATGTCGTCAGGGATCTCGACGTGCTCCTGGGTGCGACCGAGCGCGAACTCGCCGGGGTGGATCACGAACGGCTGGTCGCCCTCGATCACGACCTCCTCGGTCAGGTTGGTCGGCGGCTGGCGCAGGTCGATCGCCGCTGCGCGGTGGTTGTGGAAGACGCGGAAGGAGTCGCCCAGCCGCAGGTCGACCGAGGCGGGCTGGACCAGCGCCGGGTCCCACGGGTCGATCACGATCCGCCCCTCGGCCACGAGGCGGCGAATCGTGCCGTCGGAGAGCACGGACGTCGGCGCGGCCACGACGGGCGCTAGCGCTCGCCTGCGCCCGGGTGGTGCGTCCGCTCGATGCGCGCCCGTGCGGGCGGGACGCGCGTGCGCTTCGGGGGCGGCGCGGCAGGATCGCCGTGCGGGCCGCGCCGGGGGCCACGCGGGAGCGGGCCGAGCGGGTGCTTGCGGCGCCGGGCGCCGCCACCGCCGTCCTGCGGCGCAGGGTCGTCGACCTGGTGGATCGCCCACCAGACCAGCCAGCAGAGCGCGATCAGCGGCACCTTGAGCGCAACGAACAGAAAGAACATCGTCCACTCCATCGAGGACCGGATGCTACCCCCAATCGCCGCCGGGGCAAGGCCGGCGCCGCTAGAAGCGGCTGATCGCCTCGAGCTCGGCCACGCGCGCGTCGATCTCGGCGCGCTCGAGCTCGTACAGGCGCTCGGAGCCGAAGCCCTCGACGTTGAACGAGGCGCAGGCCGTGCCATATGCCATCGCACGGCGCAGCGTCGCGTCGTCCGCGTCGCCGCCCTCGGCGGCCAGGTAGCCCATCAGCCCGCCCGCGAACGAGTCGCCCGCGCCGGTCGGCTCGACGATGTCGCCTGTCGGGTAGGCGGTCAGCCCGAAGAAGCCGTCGCGCGTGATCATCGCCGAGCCGTACTCGCCCTGCTTGGCGATCACGACGCGCGGGCCGAGCTCGATCGCCCGGTGGGCGGCGCGCAGGAGGTTCGGCTCGTCGGTGAGCTGCTTGAGCTCGGCGTCGTTGAGCACGAGACAGTCGACCAGCGCGATCGTCTCCAGCAGCGAGTCGTGCGCGATGTCGATCCACAGGTTCATCGAGTCCATCGCGACGAACTTCGCCGCCGGGCACTGCTCGCGCACCTGGCGCTGCAGCTCGGGCTGGATGTTGCCCAGGAAGAGCGCTTCGGCGTCGCGCGAGGCCGCGGAGAGCTTGGGCTCGAACTCCTCGAACACGTTGAGATCGGTCTGCAGCGTGTCGCGCTGGTTGATGTCGCGGTGATAGCGCCCGGCCCAGAAGAACGTCTTGCCGCCGCGTACATGCTCGACGTCGTCGGTCAGCACGCCGCGGTTGTGCAGGATCGCGTACTCGCGCTCGCCGAAGTCGTCGCCGACCGGCCCGACGATGCGGGTCTGCACGAACTGCGACGAGGCGAGCGAGAAGTGCACGGCGGAGCCGCCGAGCAGCCGGTCGCGGCTCCCGGAGGGGGTTTCGACGGCGTCGAATGCGATGGAGCCGACCACGGTTAGCGTCATGCGGCGCGGGAGACTATCGTCGCCGCGATGCGAGCGGTGAGGATCAGCGAGTGGGGCGGCCCCGAGGTGCTCGAGCTGGTCGAGGACGCGCCGGCGCCCGAGCCGGGCGAGCAGGATGTGCTGGTGCGCGTCACCGCCGTCGGCGTCAACTTCGCCGACACCCACGCACGCGAGAACACCTACCTGGCCCGCTACGCGCTGCCGCTGATCCCCGGCGCCGAGGTGGCCGGGGTCGTCGAGCGCGCCGGCCACGGCTTCGCGGCCGGGCAGCGCGTCGTCGCGCTGGTCGGCACCGGCGGCTACGCGGAGCAGGTGGCCGCACCCGCCGCGAGCACGTTCGCGATCGCCGACGAGGTCGGCGACGCGACGGCGCTCGCACTGCTGCTCCAGGGCCTGACGGCCTGGCACCTCTACAGCACCTGCGCACGCATCCGGCCGGGGGAGAGCGTGGTCGTGCATGCTGCCGCGGGCGGCGTCGGCTCGCTCGCCGTGCAGCTCGGCGCGCCGCTCGGCGCGGGCCGCGTGATCGCGACGGCTTCCACCGCGGACAAGCGCCGGCTGGCGCTGGAGCTGGGTGCCGACGCCGCGGTGGACGTCACGCGTCCCGACCTGGCC
>Ga0136612_10001423_pt1 | contig 10187 bp, 6 predicted proteins | sample AntDryUQ224A2306_2_FD_106644 | JGI IMG/M metagenome (GOLD analysis project Ga0136612, IMG submission 106644) | Polar desert sand microbial communities from Dry Valleys, Antarctica - metaG UQ224A (23.06) | ecosystem: Environmental > Terrestrial > Soil > Desert | place: Antarctica: Dry Valley...
ACGTGATAGAGGGTGACCCGCCCGCGGTACTCCTGGATGATCGTGAAGGTGGGACTCGACACTTCGCCCGCCGGCGCGCCGAGCCCGCGAGCCAGGCCGCGGACGAACGCCGTCTTGCCTGCACCCAGGTCCCCGTGCAGCAGGACCACATCGCCAGGCTGCACACGGCCCGCCAGACGTTCGCCGGCCGCGGCCGTCTCCTCTTCGCTGTGCGTGACGACCGTCCGGGCCTCGTGCACCCCCAGGCGCTACTCCGACGCCCGCTTAGGGCGTCGCCGCGCCGTCAGCTCCATGACCGCATCTCCCAGTCGCGAGGCGACGTCACCGGCGATGAGCGCAACGTCTCCCTCGTCCGCCTCGGCGAGGTCGCCGGCCGTTCCGTGGAGATAGACAGCCAGCTTGCAGGCGGCTTCGGCGTCGAGCAGCTGGGCAAACCACGCGGCAATCATCCCGGTGAGCAGGTCGCCCGTCCCGCCGGTCGCCATTCCCGAATTTCCGGTCAGGTTCACGAAGGCGCGGTTGTCGGGTCCAGCGATGATCGTGCGGTGCCCTTTGAGCACGACATGTACGCGATGGCTGGCCGCGAACGCGGTCGCATGACGAAGCCGGTCCTGCTGCACGGCCTCGACGCTGATCTTGAGAAGACGCGCCATCTCTCCCGGGTGCGGTGTAATCACCACATCCACGCCGTCGCGCCCCACGAGCCGGTCCGGATCGCCGGCGAACGCGTTCAAGGCGTCGGCATCCAGCACCAGCGGAACGCCCGCCCGCTCGAGAAGCCCCTCGACGAAGGCCGCCGTGCCGGCGGACTGGCCGAGCCCCGGGCCGACGGCGATCACGTCCGTCTTGATCTCGAGGACGCGTTCCAGCGCCGAGTAGTCAATCGTGCCGGCGGGCGTTTCGTCGAGCGGCTCGGTCATGTACTCCGGCGCCATGGCAGCGATCACGGGCAGGCACGATCGCGGCGTGGCGATCGTGACGAGCCCGGCGCCCGACCGGAGGGCTCCCATGGCGGCGAGATGGGCGGCGCCGGCCCGTCCCATAGAGCCCGCGATTATCAGTACGCGCCCGAAGTCTCCTTTGTGCGAGTCCGCGGCGCGCGCCGGGATCAGGTCGCGCATCTGCTCGCGCGTCAGGATCTCGATGTAGGGGCCCTCGACCTCGTCCAGGATCGGCAGCGGAATCCCGATGTCGGCAATCACCAGGTCGCCGCAATGCGAATCGGCCGGCGGAAGGATCAGCGGGATCTTCGGTGCGGCCAGCGTGACCGTCATCGTAGCCTCGATGGCTTCCCCGTCGACCTCGTGGGAGTCGGCGGAGAGCCCGGTGGGCAGATCAATCGCCACGACAGGCACCCCGAGCCCGTTCACGTCGGCGACCACCGTTTCCAGCAGTCCACTCAGCGGGCCGTGGAAGCCCGTGCCGAGGATCGCGTCAACGAGCAGCTCGCACTCAGAAATCTCGCTGAAATGGAGTTCCCACGCCTGCGCGTTCGTGATCTCCACTACCGTCAGCCCGATACGCCCGAGGATCTCGAGATTCGTGCGTGCGTCGCCGCGCACCTCGGCGACGCTGCCCAGCAGGAACACGGAGGTCTCGACGCCGCGCTGGATGAGCGTACGCGCCACGACGAAGCCGTCGCCGCCGTTGCTGCCGCGGCCGCAAAGGACGCCCACGTGGCTCGTCGCGAGATCCTCGAACGCCGCCTCCATCGCCGCGACCGCCTGGCGACCCGCGTTCTCCATCAGCACAATCGACAGAATCCCCACATCGTCGATGGTGCGGCGATCCGCCTCTCGCATCTGCTGAGTGTTGAGCACGCGCATCGGGGCGAGCGTATCGCTTGTGCTAGACTGCCGTCAACGACGGGGCGGACGAACGAGGACCCTTCAAGAGATGCCGACTCGCGGCGCGGTTTACGTCAACGGCACGATCGCCGCGGCAGAGGACGCGGTGATTCCCGTCTACGATCACGGCTTCCTGTACGGCGAAGGGATCTATGAGACGCTGCGCACGTACGACGGGGTGCCGTTTCTCTACCAACGGCACGTCCAGCGGCTGCGCGCATCGGCGGCCCACCTCGCACTCGACGTGCCCTTCGGCGATGACGCGCTCCTGGCCTGGATCACCGAGACGATCGCAGCCGCGGGTGAGATGGGCGAGGCGTACATCCGGGTGCTGCTCACGCGCGGTGTCGGGGACCTGACGTATGACGTGCGATCCACCCCGTCTCCTTCCGTCGTGATCATCGTCAAGCCGCTCGACGAGCCGCCCGCACGGATCCTCGCCGAGGGAATTCGCGTGGCGCTCGTGTCGATTCTGCGGAACCATCCGGGATCGGTGAATCCGATCATCAAGTCGAACAACCTGCTCAACAACGCCCTGGCCATGCAGGAAGCGAACAGGCGAGGAGCCGACGAGGGGCTGATGCGGAACTACCGCGGCGAGCTCTGCGAGTGCTCCCAGGCGAACTTCTTCATGGTGCGCGGCGGGGTGGCGCTCACGCCAAGATCCGAGGCGGGCCTGCTCGAAGGGATCACCCGCGCGTTCCTGTTCGACGTCGGGCGAGACGTGGGAGTCGAGGTCCGGGACGAGACCCTGCGGCCGGACGACCTCGACACGGCGGACGAAGCCTTCATCACCAGCACGACGCGCGAGCTGAGCCCCGTCACGCGGATCGACGACCGCCAGATTGGCCGGGGCCGGCCGGGACCGGTCACGATGAAGCTGCTCGAGGGGTACCGCCGCCGGGCCCGCGAACTCTCGCGGGGCGCCGGGGTTCCGGCGCCGGAGTCAGGCCGCCGGTAGCGCACCGACGCCGATTCGATACAGCATCTCTCCGGCGCGCGCCACCACGAGATCACGCCCTCCCCCGCCGGTCCACTTCTTCGGATCGATGGTGGCTGGATCGAGGTACCCGAGGTTGATTCGCTCGCAGCGCTCCCGCGGGATGGCTGTGGCGAGAGTCACTCGAATCCGGGGCGATTCGACCCCCGTAGCCGCATCGTAGGTGCCGAGGCCTTTCACATGTGTCGAGTGGGCCAGGATGCCCCATGGGTAATGCGAGAAGCGATCCCACTGCGCGAGAAAGTAGTCCCTGCAGTGATAGCCAATCTGGTCGATGAGATGACCGTGCACGTGGCTGACCTCGCGGATGTGCGGCGCGTATACGATGACCTCCCCGCCGTCGGCCACGACCGGTTCGGTCTTGTACGCGCCCTTCGCCCCCGTCCAGAGGTCGTCGTACATCGAGGGCATCACCGCCAGCACCCGGTCGAAAGGACGGTCGACGAACTGGACGTGACGCTGCTGCGACAATGACGCCGCCGCGCGCCACGCGTCGTGGGGATCCCCGCAGAACAGTCCCGCGGTGCCGTCGTGGGTGACGACCAGCGCAAGCAGGGACAGCGGCGTCTTCAACATCGCCGCCGCCCGGTCGATGATCGTTCGGACGGGTGTATCGCACGTGCCAATCACCTCCGAGCTCGTGATGAGCGCGCCGAGCCAGTGCGTGAAGTGGATGATGTCGGGGGCCGCGATGCCGGGAAACAGGTACTTGGTACCGCCGGAGAATCCAACGACCTCGTGAGGAAAAACCGGACCGCAGATGAGGACGTGATCGTACTCCGTCGCAAGCCGGTTGAGCGCCACTGGCACCGCGCGGCTCAGCCGTCCTCCCGTCACCTCCTCCACCACCCGTGCCGGAATGGTGCCGAGCTCCACGAACGTAGCCGGATCGTCCCAGCGGTGATTGAAGATGCGGCGCGCGCCGGCACGGCCTTCCAGCACTGGATGTCCCAGGAGGGCGCTGAGCTGCCGGTCGTCCATTGGCGAATGCGTGCCCAGTGCCACGAGGTAGTCGAGCGCGGCGACACGCGGCCCGAGCTCGCGCTCGAGGATCTCGAACATGATCGGCATCGGCATCGTCCGCGTGCCGTCTGGGATGAGCACGAGCACGCGGCGGCCGTCGACCGCCAGCCGTCGTAGTCCATCCGCCGCCAGTGCGCCCATCTCCTCTCGGGAGAGATAACCCTCTACGAGGCCTCTGCCTGCAACGCTCATGATCCCCTCATCTCACGTGTCAGCAATCGTAGCGCGGAGGTTCCGCCGTCGCAGGCGCTTCGGCGGAGCATCGTAGCGCGGAGCTTCGGCTCCGCGATCTCCTGCGGGCAGCGTTCAGGGTGTTCCACCGCCGCGCCCGGCGCCGGCCAGCTCCATCAGCTCGGAATCGGTCCAGGGGCGCGTGCGTGCCGCTGTGAGCGCGCGGACTTCCCTGACTTGCGCGGCGTTCACCGGTGATCCGTCCTGGCCCCATTCGCGGCGAATGTAGGTCAGCACACCCGCAATTTGCTCGTCCGACAACACGGACCCCACCGGCGGCATCAACCCGACGGCCCCTTCCTTCCCGTTCAGCAAGACGCGGGCGGGCACCTCCGGGGATGCGAGCGTCAGCGGGGATCCCACCAGGCTCGGCGCAAGCCGTTCCTGGCCCCTGCCGTCCGGCTGGTGGCACGCCTGGCAGATGTTCTTGTAGACCTCCTGACCCGTGTTGAACCGCACCTGCTCCGCCGCGCTCAACGGAGGGATCGGTGCCGCGCCGCCCGGCTTACCCGGCCATTCGACTCTTGCCATGAGCTCGGCGGCGCGCCGCCCGATCTCGTTCTGAGTCTGCGCAAGGGCCGCGAGGGTCACGGGCTCGCGGCTCAGGCGGACGATCCGCCGCTCGGGAGGACGCCGCGGGGCCTGCGGGAAGGCGTACGCGCCACCGGGGCCTCCTCTCGCTCCCGGACACGTGGGGCACGGCGCCTGCACCTGCGCCGCACGGGCGCCGCCGCGGCGCCCCGCGGGGGTTCCCGGCATGGCCGCCCCGAGGACCGCGACTTCCGCGCCACGAAGCAGCGCAGATCGCTGCCACTCGGGCCTGGCTCCGTCGGCGACCCACCCGAAGAGGCTCTGGATCGCCACATCCTGTCCTCCGCGTATCAGCGTCGCGGCGAGCATCGTGACAGCGGCATCCCGCTGCGGGGTCTGCGGTGCGGCGGAGCGCAGAAGCCGCTCCAGCGCTGCCCCCTCGGTGCCGCGCAACCCGCTGAGTGCCGCGTCCAGCGTGATCGGATCGTCCGCGCGACGCTCGAGCAGCGTCACGATCGCTGCCTCACGGGCTCCCTGCGGCAGTGTCCCGAGCGATGCCGCCAGCTGCTGCCGCACGCTCCAGTCCGTATCGTCAAGCCGCTTGAGCACCGCCGCCTGGAGCGGATGATTCGTCTCGCCGAGCCAGCGTTCGGCAAGCCGGACCGCGGAGGCGCGGACTTCCCGCGACTGGTGCTCGAGCGCAGCGGTCACGAGCGCCGCTTCGAGGGCGTCGAGTCCGTCGAGCGTCCACAGTGCATGGAGGCGAACCCGCCAGTCCGCCGACGTGGACGCCAGGCTGACGAGGGCAGGAACAACGGCTTTGTCGCCGCGTTCCACGAGCACTCTCTGGGCCGTGTCGCGCCACCATCCGTTGGGATGCGACAGCGCCTCGACGAGCTGCGCCGGAGCAGCGTTCGACATGCGCTTCGAATCGCGCTTCGTGGTGTCGTGTACCACGCGGTAGATCCGTCCGAGTCCCGTCGGCTGCTCGAGCTTGGTCGTCACGATGTAGTCCCGCAGGTATTCCGTGATGTCGGCACGCTGCTGGATGACCCCCCGGTACATGTCGACGATATACAGGGTGCCGTCAGGCGCGTTCGACAGGTAGACCGGCCGGAAACGCTCATCGGTCGACACCAGGAACTCCCCGCTGTCGTATGCCTTGCGCGCCCTCAGCGTGGATCCGTCGTCGTTCAACACGATGCGGCTCACGAGATTGGCCGCAGGTTCCGCGACGAACATATTGCCATGGAGCTCGGCGGGCAGCCGATCGCCGCGGTAGATGCGCGGCGCGCAGACGGACGTGAAGCGATGCAGCGTCCCATCGGGACGGTCGATGCCGAGCTGATAGGCCCGGTTGGTACCCGGATTGGGGCGCGCGGGCCACACCACGTTGACGAGGTTTTCTTCGTCCCTCAGCGCTTCGTAGCTCCCGCGCGTGCGCAGCAGGTTCGGGTTGCGCATGAAATACGGCGTCGGCACGAAGTCGACGTGCACCGACGACTCGTTCGTATTTCGATAGATGCGTCCCGCGTCGTCGTGGGTCACTCCCCATTCGCCGCGCATGAGCGTCTTCTGCACCTCGAACTTTCCGTTCTTGAACCGGAGGTACATGTCGCTGTTCGCCGTGTGCATCCAGTTGTCGAGGCCCCATTCGAAGTCGTTCGCGTTCTGCTCGACGCGCGCGTCGCGGCGCCCGTACAGATCCGTGACGACCTCCTTGGTGTCCATCCGCAGATCGCCGTTCGTGTCGCGCATCAGCCAGGCGTTCGGGGGCTCGCCGACGAGCACGCCACGATCGAGCACCTTCAATGCCCGCGCGAGGACCAGGCCGTCCGCGAAGACCGTGCGTGTGTCCATCGTTCCATCGTTGTTCGTGTCCTCGAGCACGACCACCTTGCCGACAGGCTCGGTGAACGGTTCCGGCGCGTTGAGATTGGGCACGAATCCCGGCATTTCGACGACCCACAACCGGCCTGCGGGGTCCCAGTCCATGACGATGGGGTCCTGTACCAGCGGCTCGCTGGCGACGAGCTCGAGCCGATAGCCTGGAGGCATTGCGAACGTCTTCATCGCCTCGGCTGGCGTCAGAGCCGGCGACCCCGGCGGACCGGACTGTACGGGCGGCGGCCATTGACCGCCGGATGACGTGCCCTGATAGCCGAGCGCGGTGACCACCGTGGCGGCGATGGCAAGCGCGGTCATGCGGAACCTGACGAGAAACATGTGCGTGCTACCTCGAAATGAACGAGCCGAGCGCAGGCAGGAGCACTTGAGCGCCGCCTCAGGACGGAACCGATCGCCGGTCAATATTATGCGCGACGCGCGCGTCAAATCACAGGAACGGGTCGAGTCGCTCGACGCGCGGCACGAACTCGACGCCGAACGGGGCGCTGTTCACGGAGCTGAGCTGCAGCCGGCCATGCCGAATGAGCAGCCGGGCGAATCCGTGGGGAGGCCGCTCGTAGAGATCGCCGTGGGCCGCAACCGAGTCCTCCTGCCACTCGTCGGGAAGCATGCTGAGGCCCCGGTAATAGTGATGACCGTTGCGCTCGACATGACCGATGCCGAGGACTGCCATCATGGCCAGATCCTGCAGCAGCGCCACCGGCCCGAGGTTGCAGAGGTCCTCACCCGTCAGGACGCTCGGGCGTCCGTCGCGTCGGCGACGCTCGAGCAGGCACGCATTCGCGATGCCCTTGATGATGCCCTTGCAGTTCTTGTGACTTGTCCCGGCGTAGCCGAGGTCGAGCGCCCGCGGCAGATCTCCCAGGTTGCCATCGGATTCGTCGATGATGAGCGACGGCCGCTCCGGCCAGCCACCGAGCGCAATTCCCGCCGCGTCGCCGAGCGCTTCCTTGCGATGGACTGGCTGCTCGACAACCTGGATTCGTGACCAGAAGGCCCGCAATCCGCGTCGCGTCCGCGCCTCGTCCCAGAAACGTCGGAAGGCGCCGAAGTCGGCGAAGTTCTCGTTGCCGTCCAGGGTAATCACGTAGTCGCCGCCGGTTGCGCGCTGCAGCACAACCGCGGCGTGCTCCAGCCGCATGAAGTCGGCTTCCAACACCCCTGACAGCTTCACCTTGAAATAGCGAAGTCCGTATTCACGAATCGATGACTCGAGATCCTGGGGCAGCCCGTCGTCCACGCGTTCCGTGACCGCGAGGTCATCGGCTTCGAGGGCGTCGCCGAGGCCCACCGTGTGACGGACCCAGCACTGCTCGAGGGGCGCGTCGGGCAGCAGCTCCCGAGGCTCTGCCGCCCCGAGCTCCGGGTAAATGGCGCCCAGGTCCAGGCCGAGACGGTTGGTGCCGATCATCCGGTGCACCGGCTGTCGCGCAACACGGCAGAGACCGTCAATCACGGCACGCTCGACGAGGCTGACGCCCAGGTTTGCCAGCAGCGGCGCAGTGCCGCGCGCGTCGGCCCACGCCGCCTGATGCCGATTCACCTCGCTCCAGAAGCTGAAATATGAGACAGGCGTCCGCGCGGCTCCCTCGGCGATTGCAGCGGCATGCCGGATCACCTCGAGCATTTCCGGGAGATCCTGTTCGAAGGTGGTCGCCGGGTTCTTCGTGAACCACTTCGGGGGAAGCCCCTCGCTCGCCACGCCCGACGCCGATGCGGCAGCCGACGTGACGCGCGTGCGCAGGAACAGGTGCGGCACCTCGCTCATCGATGCGATGCCGTATCGAAAGGGAAACCGCGTCCGCGTGTGGAGCACGAAGAACTCGAACGGCGCGATGGTGAACCGGTCAGGCACCCGGTGTTCGCCCCAGATAGAGGTCGCGCCCCTTCGCGAGCGCCGAAATCTTGCGGTCCGCGACCGATCGCTTGAGCATCCAGAATCCGCAGTCAGGGTGCACGTATCGGATCCGCCCGGGGCCCAGCGCGCTCTCCGCCCGCTCCAGCGCATCCGCGATCTCGTCGGGGGTCTCGACGTGGTTCACCTTGATGTCCACCGCGCCCACGCCGATGCCGATCCGCCGATCCACCTCCTTCAATGCATCGAGATCGGACGCCGGCCGGTGGGCGAGCTCGAGCACCAGGTGATCGGTGCGCAGCGCATTGAGGAACGCCACCATCGCGGTCCATGTGCCGCTCTGGATGGTCTGGCCGCCATAGTTTCCGAAACAGAAATGGACGGCTTTCTGCCCCTGCACGGCATCGAGCACCCGGTTGATGGCCTCGGCCGCCAGCGGGGCGTCGCCGGGGTTGCCGGGAATGTTCGCCTCGTCCACCTGCACGCACGCACACTGAAGATCGCGGACCTGCGCGGCAAGCGCATCCGCCAGCGCCAGCGTGAGCGTCTCGAAGTTGCCGTAATGCTCGTCGAGCAGCGTCCGCGCGAGCATGTACGGGCTCGTCACGGTGAACTTGAACGGTCCTCCCGCGACTGACCCGGCGCGTGCACAATCCTCCGGCACGTTCAGCGTTCCCTCGGTTACCGGTCCCACGACTACCCCCGCCGGCTTACTGCGGAACCGCATCTCCGATTTGGCACGGAACGCGGCTGTATCGCTGCGGCCCACGTCCGATCGAACACCGCCGAGCGGCCGGACGAAGTAATCGATCATGCCGTTGGTGTCCGGATGGTTGACGTCGAAGCGGTACAGCTCGCCGTCGGTCGGGAGATCGATGCCGGCCTGACGTTGGATATCGAAGACCACGCGGGTGGCGTCGAGCAGGCCCTGCTCGGTCGGGAGTGCCACCAGCCAGTCGGGAACGGGGTACGAGCCGACAGTCGTTGTCAGGATCCGTGGAGTCTCGGGCGCAGTCGTGGACATCGCGACAGCATAGCGCAAGCGCCGTGACGGCTGGTTCCGGGTTCCGGGTTCCAGGTTCCGGGTTCAGGTTCCAGGTTCGGGGTTCCAGGTTCGGGGCTGGAGGTTGGGGACCGACGAGCGCGGCCGCAAGGCGGGGAGCCTCGCGGCCGTTCTCCATGTTAGACGCCTGGAAGCGACGTCAGGCGATGATGCCCGTTACTCATCATCCTCATCGTCGCCGAGGACCTTCACGTAGGCATACATCCCGTCCCTCAAGTGCGGGCTGATGTTGCAGATGACGAGGTACGTGCCGGGCTCCTTGAACAGCACCGGTTCCACTCGATTCTCTGCGTTCGACCGGGGGTTGGAGACCGGCGGGTAGGGCGAAGGCCCACCGGACGGCTTGATGCCCTGATAGTAGAACCTCACCGGGTCGATCACCTCGGGGTTGTTCACGAAAAAGCCGGCGGACGGAATGATGACGTCCTCGCGCTTGGCCCCGGCGCTGTACACATACACCTGGTGAAGTCCGGACACGACGAAGTTCACGACGCCGCCCGCCTTCACCTTGATGATGCCGGGAAGAACGTGGTGGTTGGGTTCGCCGTTGGGCGGGCTCCCCCGGCGGTTCACACTTCCGACGAGGGTCCGAAAGTCCCTGTGGCAACGGGCACGACCCGCGGCCGCTGTTTGATAGGAGCGGCTCGCCATCGATACAATGAGCGCCGCCATGAAGTTTGCCATCTGCAACGAGCAGTTCGAGGGGTGGGAGTTCGACCGCGTGTGCCG
>Ga0136612_10001424_pt1 | contig 10181 bp, 7 predicted proteins | sample AntDryUQ224A2306_2_FD_106644 | JGI IMG/M metagenome (GOLD analysis project Ga0136612, IMG submission 106644) | Polar desert sand microbial communities from Dry Valleys, Antarctica - metaG UQ224A (23.06) | ecosystem: Environmental > Terrestrial > Soil > Desert | place: Antarctica: Dry Valley...
ACGTATCTGGGCACGCTGGATGCGTGACGTGTACGGCGCCACGACCGAGAACGCCCAGTGGCTTCGCTTCCACACCCAGACCGCAGGGGTGTCGCTCACCGCGCAGCAGCCGTACAACAATGTCGTCCGGACCGCGGTAGAGGCGCTGTCAGCGGTCCTCGGCGGGACGAACTCCCTGCACACCAACGCGCTCGACGAAACCCTGGCGCTGCCGACCGAACGCGCGGCGGAGATCGCGATGCGCACCCAGCAGGTGCTGATGGAGGAGACCGGGGTGGTCAACGTCGCCGACCCGCTGGGCGGCTCATGGTACGTCGAGGCGCTCACCGACCGGATCGAGGCCGAGGCGGAGACGATCTTCGCGCAGATCAAGGCGATGGGCGGCGGTGACGACGCCCAGCACCCGATCGGGCCGATGACATCGGGGATCCTGCGCGGGATCGAGGACGGCTGGTTCATGTCCGAGATCGCCGAGGCGGCGTTCCAGTACCAGACGGCGCTGGAAAAGGGCGACAAGCGCATCGTCGGCGTCAACTGCCACCAGAGCTCGGTGACCGACGACCTGGAGATCCTGCGGGTCTCCCACGAGGTGGAGGTCGACCAGGTGGCGCAGCTGCAGCGGCGCCGGACCGCGCGTGACGCGGCCGCAGTCGACGCGGCGCTGTCGCACCTGGTGGCCGTGTCGCGTACCTCGGACAACATGATCGAGCCGATGCTCGACGCCGTGCGGGCCGAGGCCACCCTGGGTGAGATCTGCGACGTGCTGCGTGCCGAGTGGGGTGAATACCGCGAGCCCGCCCGTTTCTGAGCGCGGCCGGTTCGACACAATGATGACATGACCTCCGATTCATTCTCGCGCCCCGGCGCCATCGACTTGTCCGGGCTGCGCCAGGGAGCCACCGGTGCCGCGGCGGCTCGCTCCGGCCCGGGTGGCTACGTCGTGGACGTCAGCGAGGAGACCTTCCAACGGGACGCGTTGGAGGCGTCCATGCAGCACGTCGTCGTGCTGTCGCTGTGGAGCCCGCGGGCGCCGGCCAGTCAGACGCTGAACGACATGCTGTCCCGCCTCGCGGAGGAGATGGGCGGTCGTTTCTTGCTGGCGCTGGTGGACGTCGACGCCAGCCCGCAGATCGCTGCCGCGATCGGCGCCCAGGGGGTGCCGTTCGTGCTGGGCCTGCTGCGGGGCCAGCCGGTGCCGTTGTTCCAGGGCACGGTGGACGAGGTCGATGCCCGCAGGTTTATCGAGGAGCTGCTCAAGGTCGCCGTCGCCAACGGCGTCACGGGGCGGGTCGCGCCACAGGCGGAATCGCCGGAGCCGGAACCGAACGAGCCCGCCGACGATCCCCGCTTCGCCGCCGGTGACGAGGCCCTGGCGGCGGGGGACCTTGAGCGCGCCGTCGCTGCCTACCAGCGGCTCATCGAGACGAACCCCGCCGACACCGAAGCGGCCGAACGGCTGGCCGGAGCCAAGCTGATGTGGCGCACCCGAGATGCGGACCCGGACGCCGCCCGGGCAGCCGCATCGGCTGCTCCGGACAATGTCGCCGCCCAGCTGCTGGTCGCCGACCTCGACGTCCTCGAGGATTCCATCGACGCTGCCTTCGACCGGCTGCTGCGGCTCGTCACAGTGACCGCGGACGACGAACGGGACGAGGTCCGCCGCCACCTGCTGGAGCTGTTCCAGGTCGTCGGGTCGGACGACCCCCGGGTGGCATCGGCCCGCCGCCGACTCTCGAGCGCGCTGTTCTGACCTGTTCCGCTACGCGAGCAACGGCGGCTCGGCGCCGATCTCGAGGTACGGCGGGCCCTGCGGGTGTGCGGCGACGTAACTGAGCAGGGTCTCGGTGGCCGGGGCCGCGCGGGCGGTGATGTCGTCGAGGTCACACCAGTGGACGGCGACGATCTCCGCGGGGTCGAGCCGGATTGTTGCCGGGTCCTCGAGCACGCCGAGGTCGAAGACGAACACGCACGCGTCGTCCCAGCTGCGCCACGGGGGCAGCCAGTTGACGGTCACCAACCGGTGGACGCCGACGTCGAGTCCGAGCTCCTCGCGTACTTCTCGGACCACGCCCTGAGCCGGCGACTCACCGGGCTCCACCACGCCACCGGGCAAGTCCCACTCGAGCTTGTAGGTCAGCTCGCACAGCAGCAGCCGGCCGGCTGCGTCCCGCAGCATGCCTTGCGCGATCACACGCTTGGTCGGCAGCGCGGCATTGAGCACGCTGATGAAGCCGTCACGCGACTGCGGCTCCGGGTCGTCGACGAGCCGCGCCAGCATGACGAGGTCGCGTCGCTGATCGCCGATCGTCTCGCGTTGCCGCAGCATCCCCTCGCGGCGCAACCCGGCCCGCGACGCCAGACGCAGCGAAGGCAAGTTGTCGGGTTCGACGTACGCCTCGAGCCGCACCAGCCTGAGCTCCTGGAACGCGTACCGAATCAGCAAGCCGACCGCCCGGATCGCGATTCCGCGCCTGCGGTGGCCTGCGTACAGCGCCCACGACAGCTCGCCCCGGCCGTCCCCGACCTGTCGCACCTCGACGACGCCGGCCGGCTCGCCGACGTGCTCGACGAGGAAGGCGACGCGGTGCCGGCCGTCCGCATACGCTTGGTGCCAGCGCGCCACGGCGCTGCGTTGTTGCTCCGGCGTCGGGAGAATCGTGGGGAAGCCGAACCGCCTGGCCATCTCGGCGTCGTGGCCCGGTCGGGTGGTATCGACGTCGGCGTCGGTCCATGGGCGTAGCACCACGTCGCCGTCGCGCAGCGTCGGCTGCTCGGGCACGGACACGGGCACGGCGCCAGCGTACGGCCGGTCGTCCCCTCGGGCAGATGGCGGCGCTTCCCATGGCTAAGCGGCGCTTCCAATGGGTTCGAACCCATTGGAAGCGCCCCTATCCCATGTGAACATGGGATAGGGGCGGCCCTCAGCCGTCCCAGCGGAGCCAGAGGGTCGCCAGCGGTGGGACGCGCAGGGTGGCCGACGCGGGGCGGCCATGGTGCGGTGCGGCGTCGGCGAGGACCTCGCCGAGGTTGCCGACACCGGAACCGGAGTACGCCTGCGCGTCGGTGTTGATGAGCTCCCGCCACCGTCCTGCGTGCGGCAGGCCGAGCCGGTAGGCCTCGTGCGGCAGCGCCGCGAAGTTCGCCACGCACGCGACCACGCCCCCGACGCCGCCCGTGGCGTCGGTGCGGACGAAGCTGAACACGTTGTTGGTCGCGTCGTTCGCGTCGATCCAGCCGAAGCCCCGCGGGTCGGCGTCGAGCGCCCACAACGCCGGGGTGTCGCGGTAGGTGGAGTTGAGGTCACGCACCAAGCTCTGCAGACCTGCGGTGTCACCGGCGTCGAGCAGCCCCCAGTCCAGCTCGCGTTGCTCCGACCACTCCGCCTCCTGGCCGATCTCGATGCCCATGAAGATCAGCTGCTTGCCCGGGTGCGCCCACATGAAGGCGAGGTAAGCCCGTAGCGTCGCGAGCTGCTGCCAGCGGTCGCCCGGCATCTTGCGCACCAGCGACCCCTTGCCGTGGACGACCTCGTCGTGCGACAGCGGCAGCACGAACTGTTCGGAGTAGGCGTACATCATCGCGAACGTCAGCTGCGAGTGGTGGTAGAACCGGTGCACCGGGTCGTGGCTGACGTAGCTCAACGAGTCGTGCATCCACCCCATGTTCCACTTGAGCCCGAAGCCGAGGCCGCCGAGGTGAGTAGGCCGGGTGACACCGGGCCAGGCCGTCGACTCCTCCGCGATCGTGGTGATCCCGGGGACCACGCGATAGCAGGTCGCATTCATCTCCTGCAGGAAGGAGACCGCGTCGAGGTTCTCGTTGCCACCGTGGACGTTCGGCGTCCACTGACCCTGCTCGCGCGAGTAGTCCAGGTAGAGCATCGACGCCACGCCGTCGACGCGCAGCGCGTCGACATGGAACTCCCGCAGCCAGTACACGGCGTTCGCCACCAGGAAGTTGCGCACTTCGGGCCGGCCGTAGTCGAAGATGTACGACCCCATTCCGGGTGCTCACCGCGCCGGGGGTCGGCATGCTCGTACAGCGGTGTGCCGTCGAAACGCCACAGCGCCCACGGGTCCGTGGCGAAGTGAGCCGGCACCCAGTCGACGATGACGCCGATACCGGCCTGGTGCAGCGCGTCGACGAGCGCCCGGAAGTCGTCGGGGTCACCGTAGCGGGCGGTCGGCGCGTAGTAGCTGGTCACGTGGTAGCCCCAGGACCCGCCGTACGGGTGCTCCATCACCGGCAGCAGCTCGACGTGGGTGAAACCCATCGCGGCGACGTAGTCGACCAGCTCGCTCGCCAACTGCCGGTAGGAGCGGCCATGCCGCCAGGAGCCCAGATGCACCTCGTAGATGCTCATCGGACTCTCGTGGGCGGCGGGCGCGTCCGCCCGAGCCCGCAGCCACGCCTCGTCGGCCCAGCTGTACCTGCTGGCGAACACCATCGACGCGGTCTCGGGCGGCAGCTGCGCGGCAAACGCCATGGGGTCGGCCTTGGCCCGCCAGTGCCCGTCGGCGCCGAGGACGTCGAACTTGTACAGCGTCCCGCTGCCCACCCCGGGCACGAACAGCTCCCACACGCCGGACCCGCCGAGGGAGCGCATCGGGTGGGTGGTGCCGTCCCACCCGTTGAGGTCGCCGAGCAGCCTCACCCCGCGTGCGTTCGGCGCCCACACCGCGAACGAGGTGCCGTGCACCGGCCCCACGGGGCTGTCGTACTCGCGCACCTGTGCGCCGAGGACCCGCCACAGCTCCTCGTGGCGCCCTTCGCCGATCAGGTGCCGGTCCATCTCTCCGAGCGTCGGCAGATGACGGTACGGGTCGTCGACCCGGTACGAGGCGCCTCGCTCGTCGGTCACCACCAGGCGGTAGTCGACCATCTCGGCGGCGTCCAGCGTGCCTACCCAGACGCCACGATGCTCGTGCTCGAGGTCGCAGTCGCCGGCCGCAGATGACACCTGGACGCCCTTGGCACCCGGACGCAGCACCCGGATCGTCAGTGCCCCGTCGTGGAGGTGCGGACCGAGTACTCGATGCGGGTCGGCGTGGCTGCCCTCGACGAGCCGGTCGATCTCCTGGTGGTGGAGCGATGCCGGTGTCATGCGGCGGCCTCCCTCGCCAGCCGCCGGATCGCTGCTAGCGGGATCGGCAGCCAGCTGGGACGGTTGCCCTTCTCGTATCCGACCTCGTAGACGGCCTTGTCGATCTCGTACGCGCGCAGCAGGGTCGCGACGATGGGAGCGGCGCCGCGTGAGGTGTAACCGGTGCAGAACGCCCCACGGTTGCGCTGCGCCCACTCGGACGCGCGGTGCGCCTGCTGGTGGTCCTGTGCCTCCGGCAGTGCGACCGAGTGTGCGGCGTAGTCGAACGAGCGCAGCATGCCGGCCACGTCGCGCACGGGGGAGTCGAGCCGTCTTCGCTCCGCCAGCGGCTTGGCCGGCTCGCCCTCGAAGTCGATGATCCGCCAGCCGTCGACGGCACGCAGCGACTGCCCCAGGTGCAGGTCGCCGTGCACTCGCTGCACCGGCACGGTGTCGAGCGAGGCGAGGTCGTCGTAGCCCCGCTGCAGCGCGTCGGCGTGCTCGGCGAGCTCTGGGACCTGAGACGCCGCCTCGTCGAGCCGGTGGCGCAGCCGCGCCGCGAGCTCCGCCAGCTCGGCCGGGCCCCACTGCGCGGTCGGCATTGCGGCGGCCAGGTCGATGTGTAGCTGAGCGACGGTCGCACCGAGGCGCTCGGCCTCGCCGGCGAAGTCGCCGCCGACCTCGTCGGCGTGCAGGTCGCCCTCGACGAGCAGGTCGCGGACGCTGGCCCGGGCGTACTGCCAGCCGTCGGTCCCGGTGCGCAGGAAGTCCTGCAGCATCGCGAGGTCGTGGCCTCCTGACGCGGCGCTCGGGTCGGACTCGATCCACCCCCGCAGTGGCGCGACCTCACGGGAGCCGGTGCTGGCGAGCGCGACGTGCACCTCGATGTCGGGGTTGCGTCCGGCCTCGACCTTGCGGAAGACCTTGAGCAGCAGGTCGTCGCCGAGGACGATCGAGCTGTTGCTCTGTTCGCCGGTGAGCATCAGCGACGAGACGTCGGCGGCCAGGTCGAGCGGTCCGACGGTGTGGTGCACCAGCCCGCCGTCCGGCGCACCGGCGCCGAAGCCACGGACCAACCGGCCGATCGCCGTCCGGTCGTGGAGGGCGTCGTACGCGTGCAGCCATCCTCGCGACGCGTCCTCGACCTCTCCGACGTACGCATGCTCCAACTGCGAGCGCCGGGCAGAGTAGTACGACAGTGGCACCGAGTACACCAGCGCCCGCCCCCCGCTGGAGACGGTGACGAGCTCGACCCGTACGTGCGGCTCAGCACCGCCGGCGTCCAGCCAGGGCAGCCGGCTGATGTCGCGGACGTGCGCCGTGTCGTCCTTGCCGGCGAACCACCGCTGCCGCGCGATGTAGCCGCCCAGCGCCGTGCTCAGGTCCGCGGTCACGGGCCGGCCTCAGCACCCGGCTCGGGGTGCCGGGGCAGCCGGAACCAGTAGAAGCCGTAGCCGCCCAGCGTCAGGAGGTACGGCAGCTCGCCGATGCGCGGGAACTCGACGCCGCCGAGCGTCTCGACGGGCCGGACGCCCTCAAACGCCCGCAAGTCCAGCTCGACCGGCTGGGGGAACCGCGACAGGTTGTTCACGCACAGCATCACGTCGTCGCCGAACTCGCGCAGGTACGCCAGCACCGCTGGGTTGCTGCCGCCCGGGTCCCGGAAACCGCCAAGCCCGAACGCCGGGTGCTGTTTGCGGATGTGGATCATCCGGCGGGTCCAGTGCAGCAGCGAGGACGTGTTCGCCAGCTGCGCCTCGACGTTGACCGACTGGTAGCCGAAGACCGGGTCCATGATCACTGGCAGGGCCAGCCGACCTGGTGTGGCGGTGGAGAAGCCGGCGTTGCGGTCCGGCGTCCAGTGCATCGGCGTGCGGACCCCGTCGCGGTCACCGAGCCAGATGTTGTCGCCCATGCCGATCTCGTCGCCGTAGTAGAGCACCGGCGAGCCGGGCAGGCTCAGCAGCAGAGCGGTGAACAGCTCCATCCGGTTGACGTCGTTGTCGAGGAGCGGGGCGAGCCGGCGCCGGATGCCGATGTTGGCCTTCATGCGGGGGTCCTTGGCGTACTCCGCCCACATGTAGTCACGGTCCTCGTCGGTGACCATCTCCAGCGTCAGCTCGTCGTGGTTGCGCAAGAAGATGCCCCACTGGCAGTGGTCCGGAATCGGCGGCGTCTGGGCCATGATCTCCGACACCGGGAACCGTGACTCCCGACGCACGGCCATGAAGATGCGCGGCATCACCGGGAAGTGGAAGCACATGTGGCACTCGTCGCCCCCGGAGGCAGGGTCGCCGTAGTAGTCCACGACGTCGGCTGGCCACTGGTTGGCCTCCGCGAGCAGCACCCGTCCGGGATAGTGCTCATCGACGTAACGTCGCAGCTGGCGCAGGAACTCATGGGTCTCGGGCAGGTTCTCGCCGTTCGTGCCGTCGCGCTCGTACAGGTACGGGACGGCATCGAGCCGGTAGCCGTCGATCCCGATCTCGAGCCAGTACGACAGCGCCTCGAAGATCGCGTCGTGCACCCGCGGGTTGTCGTAGTTCAGGTCGGGTTGGTGGCTGTAGAAGCGGTGCCAGAAGTACTGTCCCCGGACCGGGTCCCAGGTCCAGTTCGAGTGTTCGGTGTCGACGAAGATAACGCGGGCCTCGCGATAGCGGTCGTCGGTGTCCGACCACACGTAGAAGTCGCCGTACGGCCCGTCCGGGTCCTTGCGTGAGGCCTGAAACCACGGATGGGCGTCGGAGGTGTGGTTCATCACGAAGTCGACAATGACGCGCATGCCGTGGGCGTGCGCCGCGTCGACAAAGGCCTTGAAGTCCTCGATGTTGCCGATGTCGTTGGCGACGTCGGTGTAGCCGGAAACGTCGTACCCTCCGTCCCGCAGCGGTGAAGGGTAGAACGGTGGCAGCCACAGGCAGTCGACCCCGAGCCAAGCCAGGTAGTCGAGCTTCTCGACCAGACCCCGCAGGTCTCCCACGCCGTCCCCGCTGGAGTCGCGGAAGGACCGCACCAGCACCTCGTAGAAGACCGCGCGCTTGAACCAGTAGGGGTCCTCGTGGAGCAGCGCAGAGTCGGACCGGTCGTTCATCACGCCCGCGCCGCGAGGATGTGGGCCACCTGGTGGCCGGGGTCGAGGTGAACGTAGTTGTGCTCGCCCCACCGCCACGTTTCCCCGGTGATCTCGTCGCGCACACTGAATGTGTCGGCCCAGCCCAGCCCCAGGGCCGGCATGTCCAGGTGGATCATCGTCTCCTGGGCGCCATGAGGGTCGAGGTTGACCACGACGATGACGAGGTCGCCGTCGGCTCGCTTGGAGAAGCAGGTGATCGCCTCGTTGTCCCCACGGTGCACGTGCAGGTTGCGCAGCAGCCGCAGCGCCGGGTGCGCCCGGCGCAGCCGATTGAGCTCGGTCAGGTACGGCGCGAGCGACCAGCCCTCCTGGGCGATCCGGTCCCAGTCCCGGATGCGCAGCTGGTACTTCTCGGAGTTGAGGTACTCCTCGCTGCCCGGGCGCACCGCGATGTGCTCGAACAGCTCGAACCCCGCGTACATCCCCCAGCTCGGGGAGGCGGTCGCGGCGAGAGTCGCCCGCACCCGGAACGCCGCGGGACCGCCGTACTGCAGGTAGGCGTGCAGGATGTCGGGGGTGTTGACGAACAGGTTGGGCCGCAGGACGTGGCTGGTCTGCTGGGACAGCTCGGTGAGGTACGCCTCGAGCTCGCCGCGTGAGTTGCGCCAGGTGAAGTACGTGTAGGACTGGTGGAACCCGACGGCCGCCAGGGCACGCATCATCGGCCGCCGGGTGAAGGCTTCGGAGAGGAAGACGACGTCGGGGTCGGTGCGGCGGATCTCACCCAGCAGCCGCTCCCAGAAGGGCAGTGGCTTGGTGTGGGGGTTGTCGACTCGGAAGACGCGTACCCCGTGGCTCATCCAGTGGCGGACCACCCGTAGCACCTCGGCGTAGATGCCGTCAGGGTCGTTGTCGAAGTTGACCGGGTAGATGTCCTGGTACTTCTTCGGCGGGTTCTCGGCGTAGGCGACGCTGCCGTCGGCCCGGCGGCTGAACCACTCCGGGTGCTCGGTGACCCAGGGGTGGTCGGGAGCGCACTGCAGGGCCAGGTCGAGCGCCACCTCCAGTCCGAGCCCCGTCGCGGTGTCGACGAACGCGTCGAAGTCGTCCAGCGTCCCGAGGTCGGGGTGCACGGCGTCGTGCCCGCCCTCCTCGGCACCGATGGCCCAGGGCGAGCCGGGATCGTGGGGACCGGGCAGCAGGGTGTTGTTGGGTCCCTTGCGGTTGACCCGGCCGATCGGATGGATCGGCGGCAGGTAGATGACGTCGAAGCCCATGGTGGCGACGGCCTCGAGGCGCTGGGACGCCGTCTTCAGCGTGCCGCTCACGACCGTCCCGCCGTCCTCGACGGACGCGCCCTCCGAGCGAGGGAAGAACTCGTACCAGGACCCGTACAGCGCCCGCTCGCGGTCGACGAAGACGGGGTAGGCAGCCGATGACCCGAGGAGGTCGCGCAGCGGGTGACACGCGAACACGGCGCTGACCTCGGGAGCGGTGCCGGCGGCGAGTCGGGCCGGAACCGGGCGCCTGGTGTCCGCGAGGACCTTGGCCGCGCCGCGCAGGAGCGTTCGGTCGGGGCCGGTGCCGCGCGGCAGGGCCGTGGCCGCCCGGTTGAGCACCTGCGCCCCCTCGACGAGCATCAGCTCTACGTCGACACCAGCGGCGATCTTGACCTCGGCATCGTGGACCCAGCTGGCGTACGGGTCGCTCCACGACTCCACCCGGAACGTCCAGGCGCCCATGCGGTCGGCCCGGACGGTCGCCGCCCAGCGGTCCACCTCGTCGGTCGGCTCCATGCCGACCAAGAGGAGGTCTCTGCCACGGGGGTCGGTGAGCACCACACCACAGCCGAGCCGGTCGTGTCCGTCGCGAAAGACTGTGGCGGCGACCTGGAAGGGTTCGCCCACGGTCGCCTTGGCCGGGTGGTGCCCGGCGTCGACGACGGGCGCCACCGCCATGATCGGGATCCGTTCAACCATCGCCGATCAACACTAGTGGCAGCCCCCACCCCGCGCCCCCGTGTGC
>Ga0136612_10001425_pt1 | contig 10180 bp, 11 predicted proteins | sample AntDryUQ224A2306_2_FD_106644 | JGI IMG/M metagenome (GOLD analysis project Ga0136612, IMG submission 106644) | Polar desert sand microbial communities from Dry Valleys, Antarctica - metaG UQ224A (23.06) | ecosystem: Environmental > Terrestrial > Soil > Desert | place: Antarctica: Dry Valley...
CACCCAGCTGAGGAGCTGCCAGGTGACGACGCCGCGCGTTCGTGCGCGGCGTCGTCACCTGGCAGCTCCTCAGCTGGGTGTTCCGCCTCGCGTCGGTCTACTGGTTCCTGCGCGCGTTCGACCTCGTCGGCAACCTGCACAACTCGCTGGCAGTGCTCGTGGTGCAGGGGATCTCCACGATCCTGCCGTTCACTCCGGGCGGCGTGGGCACCGAGCAGGCCCTGATCGCGTACGTCTTTCGCGGCCAGGCGCCCGCGGCGGAGCTGCTCAGCTTCAGCGTCGGCATGAAGCTCGCGATCATCATCGTCAACGCTGCACTCGGGTTTACGGCAATCGCGATCATGCTGAAGACGTTTCGCTGGCGGGACCACGTGCGGCGGGAGGAAGGATTGGCGGAGGAGACATGATCGCCGGGATCGCAGAAACGCCGTACTTCCGGCTCGGCGAGGGCCCGCCGGCCCTGGAGCTGCTCGCCGATGCCGCGCGCGGCGCCCTGGCCGACGCGGGCCTCGCGCCGCGGGACGTGGACGGCCTCGCGGTTGCGTCGTTCTCGCTCGCCCCCGACCGCGCGATCGACGTGGCCTGGCGCCTGGGCCTGCGGCTGCGCTGGCTCTCGGACGAGGCCACCGGCGGGGCCTCCGCGCTGAACATGCTCCAGCACGCGCTGCGGGCGGTCGAGGCCGGCGACGCGAAGGTCGTGCTGCTGCTGGCGGGAGACAGCTTCACGGACTTCTCGCCCATAGCCGAGTCGCTCAACTCCGCCATGCGCGACCACCTGACACCGATTCCGCACGGAGGGCCGAACGCGCTCTTCGCCCTGCTCACGCAACGGCACATGGCTGCTCACGGTCTTGCGCGCGAGGATTACGGGCGCGTCGTGTGCGCCCAGCACGCAGCGGCCGGGCGCGAGCTCTCGCTCGAGGAGTACCTCGCCGCGCCGATGGTCGTGGATCCCCTGACGCGCTACGACTGCGTGCCGATCCGTTCGGGCGCGTGCGCTGTGGTCGTTGCGGAGGGAGAGGTGCGCATTCGCTCGATCGGCGCGCGCTTCAACCTCGACCAGCAAGAGGGCGATGGGCTGCGCACTGGCCTCGGCGAGATCCCGCTCGATTTCCGCCCCGCGGAGGTGGACGTCGCCGAGATCTACGACGACTACCCGGCGATGGTGCTCGTCCAGCTCGAGGAGCTCGGCTTCGGCGCGCCGCGCGAGCTCGCCGAGCGAATCGCCGGCGGGCGGCTGCGCGTCAACACCGCCGGCGGCCAGCTGGCGAACGGGCAGGCCGGCATCGCGGGCGGGATGCACGGGCTCGTGGAGGCCGTGCGCCAGCTACGCGGCGGCGCACGCACGGCGCTCGTCACCGGCTACGGCATGATCGTCTACCGCCACGGAGCGATCGCCAACGCCGCCGTCCTGGAGCGCTCGTGATCGTCTGGGTCTGCACCGGCTGCGGCCGTGGGGCATTCCCCCGGCGGCTGCTCTGCCCCGACTGTGGCGGCGGCGAGTGGACCGAGGCCGAGAGCGAAGGCGTGGTCGAGGAGGTGACGGTGCTGCGCCGCGGCCCCGGGCGCACCTATGAGCCCGCACCGAGCATCGGCTCCGTTCGGCTCGACCTCGGGCCGCTGGTGGTCGCGCGCCTGGAGGCAGGCACGGCGCCGGGAGACCGGATCCGCCTGCGCCTCGACGGCGGCGCGCCTACGATGCTCGGCGGGGATGCATGACCTCGCCATCGACGCGGCCCACTGGCGCCGCCTGATCGGACACTGGCCGACCGGAGTCAGCGTGATCACGAGCGTCGGGCCGCGCGGCTGCACCGCGAACGCCCTCACCTCGCTCTCGCTCGACCCTCTGCTCGTCCTCGTCTGCCTCGACCTCGGGTCGAACACGCTGGCGGCCGTCCGCGAGTCGCACCGCTTCTGCATCAACGTCCTGGCCTCCGACCAGGACGAGGTCGCGCGGCGGTTCGCGACCAAGGCCCCCGCGGAAGAGAAGTTCGCGGAGGTCGGCCATACCGACCAAGACGGGCTGCCGGTGCTCGACGGCTGCCTCGCGTGGATCGCGTGCGACGCCCGCGACGAGCTGCCCGGCGGGGACCACGTGATCGTGACAGGCGCTCCGGTGCGGGCCGGGCTGAGGGAGGATGCAGTGCCGCTCATGTCCTTTCGCAGCGAGTACCGGGGGCTCTCATGACGAAGCCGTTTGCCTCCACCGCCGACACCGCAGAGCAGGTCTCGACGCTCGAGGAGCTCGCTCCCGGGGTCTTCGCGTATACGGCGCAGGGCGACCCGAACGTCGGAGCGATCGAGGGGCCGGACTCGGTGCTCTGCATCGACGCGCGCTCGACGCCGACCGCTGCACGGGAATGGCTGGACGCCCTACGCGCGGTGACGGAAAAGCCGGTCGAGCTCCTCGTCCTGACGCATTACCACGCGGTGCGGGCCCTCGGCGCGTCCGCGTTCGGCGCACGCTGGACCGTCGCGCACGAGCGCACGCACGCCTGGGTGCACGAGCGCGGCGCGCAGGACTGGGAGTCCGAGTTCCGGCGCTTCCCGCGGCTCTTCCGCGACCACGAGTCGATCCCGGGCCTCACGTACCCGAACCTCACGTTCGACCACTCGCTCACCCTGTGGCTCGGCGATCGCGAGGTGCAGATCCGCTGGCTCGGCGGCGGGCACACGCTCGGCGATGCCGTCGTCTGGCTGCCGCAGGAGCGCGTCGTCTTCGCGGGGGATCTCGTGGAGGCGCGCGCCGCGCCGTACATGGGCGACGCCTCGGTTGCCGCCTGGTCGACGGGAACGCTCGACCGGCTCGGCGCGCTGGGCGCGACCACGCTCGTCCCCGGCCGGGGGCCCGCCCTACGAGGCGACGACGTGACCCGGGGGATCGCCGAGACGCGCGAGTACCTGACGACGATCTGGGATGCCGTGCGCGGCGCGGGCGACCGCTCGCTGAAGGAGGCTGCGGACGAGGCGCGCGCGGCCCTCGAGCCGCGCTTCGGGGACTGGTGGATCTTCGAGCACTGCCTGCCGTTCAACGTCGCCCGCTGCTACGACGAAGCGGGCGGCCTCGACCCGCAGATCTGGACCGCCGAGAAGGACGCGGAGGTGTGGGCGGCGCTCCAGTCCTGATCGTCGGTGCCGGCCCGGTCGGGATGACGCTCGCGCTCGAGCTCGCCCGCCACGAGGTGCCGTCGTTGATCGTCGATCGCAAGCCCGGTCTCGAGCGCGCCGGCTCGCGCGCGATCGTGATCGCGCGGCACACGATCGACACGCTCCGCCGGCTCGGTTGCGGGGACGAGGTGGTGGAGAAGGGCGTCGCGCTCCGCCGCGCGCGAACGTACTTCCGCGACACCGAGCTGTTCAGCGTCGAGTTTCCCGAGGAGGAGACCCCGCGCTTCGTCAACCTCCAGCAGACGCACACGGAGGCGTTCCTCCACGCGCGGGTCGTCGAGAGCCCGCTGATCGAGGTTCAGTGGGGGACGGAGCTGAGCGAGTTGCCAGACGGGTGGGTGGTCGGCTGCGACGGCGCGCGCTCGACGGTCCGCAAGCTGCTCGGCGTCGAGTTCGCGGGCCGCTCGTTCGACGACCGCTTCCTGATCGCCGACATCCGCGCCGAACTGCCCTTCCCCGAGGAGCGGCGCTTCTACTTCGACCCTCCGTGGAACCCCGGCCGGCAGGTGCTGATCCACCCGCAGCCGGACGGTGAGTGGCGCATCGACTGGCAGGTCCCGCGCGAGACCGACGCGGAGGAGGAGCGCCGCTCGGGACGGCTGGACGAGCGCATTCGCCAGATCGTCGGCGCCATCCCGTACGAGCTCGCCTGGCTCACCGGCTACCGCTTTCACGAGCGACTCGCCGCGCGCTTCCGGGTCGGCCGCGCGCTTCTCGCCGGCGACGCGGCGCACCTGATGGCGCCGTTCGGGGCCCGCGGGATGAACAGCGGTGTCGAGGACGCGAGGAACCTCGGCTGGAAGCTCGCGTACGTCCTGCGCGGGGAGGCGCCGGAGTCACTGCTCGATACGTATGAGCTGGAGCGCCGGGTCGCGGCGCGCGAGAACATCGCTGTGACGAGCGCGACGATGCGCTTCATGGCCCCGCCGACGGTCGCGCACCGGCTCCTGCGCAACGCGATCCTGAGCGGCAGCGTCCGCTCGCGGCGCCTGCGCGCGAGGGTGAACAGTGGTCGCCTCGCCGAGCCCGCGGTCTACCCCGGCGGGCCCCCGGTCGGCACTTTCGTCGGCAACGACACGACCGAGTTCGCCACGGCGACGATCGGCGGCCGCGAATACGCCGTGCGCCCGGACGGGTACGTGGCGTCCCCCGACTTTGTAACTCAGAGTTACTAGGATCGAGTCCATGGTTCAAACCCGGATCGACGCCCGCGCCGCCGCGCTCGAACGGCTGATCGACCACGCCGCGCTCTTCCCGCCGGCGTCTATGCCGATGGACGCCGCTGTCCAGGAAGATAGACGGCTGCTGGCCTCTTCCGAGGGCTGGCTCGTTGGGCGCTTCGTCGTCCCCGCCAGCAGGCTGGCGGAGCTCGGCGACTACGAGCGGGCGCTGACGGTGGTGCTCGACGAAGCTTGTAACTCTGAGTTACTAAGTGACTCTCGTATCGAATCCGTTGAGGTTCCGGCACGAATGGAGCCTCCTGACCACCCCGAGGTCTACATCGAGCGGTCGCTCGACGACCTCGGCTGGCTGGACGAGCTCGGTGGGCGGCGGGCCAAGGCGCGCTGCGGCGGGGCGGCGACGCCGACGGTCGACCAACTCGGCGCCTTCGTGCGCCGCTGCCGCGAGCTCGGCGTCGTCTTCAAGGCGACGGCAGGCCTCCACCATCCCGTGCGGCGCGGCGACGAGCACGGCTTTCTGAACCTGCTCGCGGCCGCGGTCTTCGGCGACGAGGAGCGGGCGCTCGTCGCGCAGGACGTGGCGCTCGACTCGGAAGCGCTGCGCTGGGGCGACCGCGCGGCCGACGCCGCCGAGGTCGCGCGCGTTCGGCGCGAGCTCTTCACCGGGTTCGGCAGCTGCTCGGTCGCCGAGCCGGTCGAGGATCTGCGCGCCCTCGGGATCCTGTGAGCGGCTTCGGGCTCGACAATCTGCCCTACGGCGTGTTCTCGCGGGGCGGTGACGCGCACTGCGTGGGCGTGCGCTTTGAGGACTCCGTGGTCGAGGTCTCACGCGACCCCACGCTGAACGCGCTGCTCGCGCAGGGGCCTGGTGCCTGGGCCGAGGCGCGCGGCCGCGGGCGCGAGCGCATCGAGAGCGGCGACGCCGAGCTCGTGCCGCTCGCCGAGGTCGAGCTCCACCTTCCGTTCGAGGTCGCCGACTACGTGGATTTCTACTCTTCGCTCGAGCACGCCACGAACATGGGGCGGCTCTTCCGCCCGGACTCCGACCCGCTGCTCCCCAACTGGCGCCGCCTACCGGTCGGCTACCACGGCCGCGCCGGCACGGTCGTCGTCAGCGGCACGCCGGTCCGGCGTCCGCACGGGCAGCGCAAGGCCGACGACTTCGGGCCCTCCCAGCGGCTGGACATCGAACTCGAGCTCGGCTTCGTGGTCGGCGTCCCGAGCCGGCTCGGCGAGCCCGTCCCGGCAGAGCGATTCCGCGACCACGTCTTCGGCGTCGTCCTCGTCAACGACTGGAGCGCGCGCGACATCCAGGCGTGGGAGTACCAGCCGCTCGGGCCATTCCTCGGCAAGTCCTTCGCCACCTCGATCGGCGCTTGGGTGACCCCGCTCGAGGCTCTCGACGCCTACCTCGTTCCGGCGCCGCCCCAGGATCCCCCGGTGCTCCCGTACCTCGACACGGAGCGCACGAATTTCGACCTCGAGCTCGAGGTGGAGCTGAACGGCGAGGTCGTCTCGCGCACGAGCTCACGCCACCTGTACTGGACGATGGCGCAGCAGCTCGCGCACGCGACCGTCAACGGGGCGAGCATTCGCACCGGCGATCTAATGGCCACGGGCACGATCTCGGGGCCTGAACAGGGCTCCGAGGGCAGCCTGATCGAGCTCTGGCAGAACACCCGCTTCCTGGAGGACGGCGACGAGGTCGTCCTCCGGGGACGGGCCGGCACGGTCGCCCTCGGTGACGTGCGCGGCCGAATCAAAATATGATCGCCGCCTGATGCTGCTGCGCGAGGTCGAATACGCCCGCCCGGCCAGCGTGGACGAGGCGATCCGTTTCCTCGCGGCCAACGACGGAGCCCGGGCCCTCGCCGGCGGCCAGACGCTGATCAACGTCATGAAGGCGCGCGTCGCCTCGCCCGACGTGCTGGTCGACCTCTGGGGCCTCGAGGAGCTGCGCGGGATCCGGCTCGCAGACGGCGGGCTCGAGCTCGGCGCGATGGTCACCTACTCGCAGCTGATGACCTCCTCCGAGGTCGCCACCGCCCGCCCGATCCTCGCCGAGGTGGCCGGGCAGATCGCAGACGTGCAGGTGCGCAACCGCGGGACGATCGGCGGCAACGTGTGCTCGAACGACCCGACCAACCACCTCCCGCCGCTGCTGGTCGCGCTCGATGCGCGCTTCACGATCGCCGGTGCCGGCGGGGAGCGGACGGTGTCCGCGGAGGAGTTCTTCGTCGGCGTCTACATGACCGCGGTCGGAACCGGCGAGCTGCTGACGAGAATCGCGATCCCGCCCGGCTCGCGCGACGGCTTCGCCGCGGTCACGATCGGCAAGGACGGAACCTGCATCGTCAGCGCGGCTGCGAGTCTCGACGGCGAAGGTGGCCCGCGCATCGCGATCGGCTGCGTGGACGCCGTGCCCGTCCTCGTGCGGGACGTCGGCGAGGTCGCGGGCGCGGTGACGATGCCGCCTTCCGACGTGCACGCCTCCGCGGAGTACCGGATGCACCTCGCGCAGGTGCTCGCGGCTCGTGCGGTTCAGCAGGCGAAAGGGAGGACGGCGGCGTGAGCGAGCCGGTACGGAGCAAGACGGTGACCGTCGATGTGGATGGCACGAGCTACGAGCGGGAGGTGGAGGCGCGCAAGCTGCTCATCCACTTCCTCCGCGACGACCTCGACCTGACCGGGACGCACATCGGCTGCGACACCGGGAACTGCGGCGCGTGCTCGGTGATCGTGGACGGGACACTGCTGAAGAGCTGCATGATGCTCGCCGTCCAGGCCGACGGCACGCGCATCGAGACCGTCGAAGGGCTTGCGGGCGACGGCGAGCTGACGCCGCTCCAGCAGGCGTTCTCGAGCCACCACGCGCTCCAGTGCGGCTACTGCACGCCGGGGATGCTGATGAGCGCGAAGTACCTCCTCGACTCGAACCCGGAGCCGACGGAGGGCGAGATCCGCAAGGCGATCCAGGGCAACATCTGCCGCTGCACGGGCTACGTGAACATCGTCGAGGCGATCGCGGCGGCGGCGAAATGACCACCGTCGAGGAACGCGTCGAGGCCCCGCAGAAGGGGTTCATCGGGCAGAACGTCCCGCGCAAGGAGGACAAGCGCCTCGTCCAGGGCCAAGGGGTCTTCGTCGACGACGTCAAGCGCCACGGGATGGGCTACGTGCACTTCGTGCGCGCGCCCTATGCGCACGCGAACATCACCGGCATCGACGTCTCGAAGGCGCTCGAGCTCGAAGGCGTCTACGGGACGCTGATCGGCGAGGAGGTCGCGGCTCTCACCGACCCCTTCTTCGAGCTCTCGACACCGCCCGGCGCGAACATCAAGGACTACGCGCTCGCCGTCGGCAAGGTGCGCTTCATGGGCGAGCCGGTCGCGGCGGTCGTCGCGCGCACGCGCGAGCTCGCGCGCGACGCGGCCGAGCTGGTCGAGGTCGACTACGAGCCGCTGCCCGTGCTCGTGGACGGCGAGGAGGCGGCCAAGGACGAGGTCGTGCTCCACGACGAGGCCGGCTCGAACACGGTGTGGCAGGGCGTCTTCGACTGGGGCGACTTCGACGGAGCGATGGCCGAGGCCGACAAGGTGGTCCGGATCAAGCGGCTGCACTTCGACCGCTTCTCGTCCACCCCGCTCGAGTGCTCGGGGGCTCTCGTCGAGTACGACCGCGGCACGGAGCAGTGGACGCTGCACGGCAATCTCCAGATGCCGGGCGTGACCGCGATCTGGATGGGGCCCGCCCTCCGGTGCGGGCTGGACAAGCTGCGCTTCGTCACCCAGGACATCGGCGGCGGGTTCGGCAACAAGATCTGCCTTCATCCGTACTACGTCGCGCTCTGCCTGCTGGCGCGCAAGCTGAAGCGGCCGGTGCAGTGGACCGAGTGGCGCACCGACCAGCACATGGCGAACGCGCACGGCAACGAGCGCACGTTCCTCGACGTGACCGTGCCCGTGCTGGCCGACGGCACGATGCTCGGCTTCTCGGTCAAGGCGCTCGACGATTGCGGCGCCTTCCCCCGCTACGAGCCGCTCGGCTGCATCATCTGGGCGCAGGTGGCGCCGGGCCTGTACCGCTGGCGGAACATCCGCGTGGACTTCCAGCAGGTCGTGACGAACAAGTCGCCGGTCTCGCCGAACCGCGGCTACTCGCGGATGCAGCACCTCTGGCTGTGCGAGCGGATCGTGGACATCGTCGCGTCCGAGCTCGAGCTCGACCCGGTCGAGGTGCGCAAGAAGAACTTCGTCCGGACCTCCGAGATGCCCTACGAGACGCCGAACGGCTGCGTCTACGACTCGGGCGATTACGCGCTCTGCCTGGACAAGGCGCTCGAGCTGATCGACCACGGCTCGATCGAGGCGCGCCGTGCGGACGCCGCCGCGCGCGGCAAGCTGCTCGGGATCGGCATCGGCTCCACGCTCGACTCCGGCACGAACAACTTCGGCCAGTCCACTCTGCTGAACCCCGAGCTCCAGTTCTCGGGCAACAACGAGGTGGCCACGGTCAAGCTCGACATCTTCGGGGAGATCGTCGTCACGCTCGGCACGGTGCCGCAGGGCCAGGGCCACGAGACCGTGGCCGCGCAGGTCGTCGCCGACGCGCTCGGCGTCGCGCCCGACGACGTGCACGTGCGGGTCGGCCACGACTCGTACGCCAACTCGCACGCGGGCTTCTCCGGCACGTACGCCTCCCAGTTCGCGGTCACCGGCCTCGGCGCGGTGAAGGGCGCCGTGGACCTGCTCGCCGACCAGATCAAGCGGATCGGCGCCGCGCTGCTCGCCGGCGGCGTGACCGACGACGTCGAGCTAGCCGACGGCTTCGTCCGCAGGAAGGACAACGCGGAGGCAGCGATCCCGTTCATGGGCGTCGGCGCAATCGTGAACGCGAACAATGCGATCCTCCCGCCGGACGTCCGCGACGTGACGCTGAACGCGCGCTACGTCTACGTGCCGCCGTTCGAGCTCCCGGACTTCGAGCGGAAGTTCGGCAACCTGACGCTGACCTACGCGACGCAGATCCACGCGGCCGTCGTCGAGATCGACCGCGAGACCGGGGTGGTGGACATCGTCGATTACGGTGCCGTGGACGACTGCGGCAACCGGATTCACCCGCAGATCGTCGAGGGGCAGGTGCACGGCGCCACCGCGCACGCGCTCGGCGCGGCGATCCACGAGAGCTTCACGTACGACGAGGAGGGGAACCTGCTCACGCCCAATTTCTACGACTACCACGTGCCCCACGCGCTCGACATGCCGCCGATGAAGAACGGCTACATCGAGTCCCCGTCGCCGTTCACGGCCTTCGGCTCGAAGGGGATGGGCGAGGGCGGCGGCGCCGGCATCCACGCCGTCTGCGCGGCGATCCAGAACGCGCTCGGGCCAGCCGGCAAGCCGATCGTCTACGACAGCTGCAATCCGTACTGGCGGGTGTGGGAGATGCTCCAGGCCCCCGAGCGAACGCGCGAGCTCGTCTCGGTCAGCGACGCATGAACGTCGAAGGGACGAGAGAGTTCGACGCCCCTCGCGCCCTCGTCTGGGAGGTGCTGAACGACCCCGCGCGGCTGGCGAAGACAATGCCGGGCGTGGAGGGGTTCGAGGTGACCGACGACAGGCACTGGCGCGCGAACGTGAAGATCCCGCTCGGCCTGGGCGCGCTGAAGATGTCCATCGACTTCGAGAAGATGGAGGAGCGCGAGCCCGAGTTCGCGCGCCTGCACGCGAAGGGCACGGGCGTCGGTGCGATCATGAACATGGACACGGGCTTCACGCTGAGTGAGGTGGGCGAGCGCACGAGCATGCACTGGGAGGCGGACGTCCGCATCG